>Ga0265797_10012829_pt1 | contig 10187 bp, 8 predicted proteins | sample P2T30metagenome_FD_192433 | JGI IMG/M metagenome (GOLD analysis project Ga0265797, IMG submission 192433) | Plant litter microbial communities from East Loma Ridge, Irvine, California - P2 T30 | ecosystem: Environmental > Terrestrial > Plant litter > Unclassified | place: USA: California... | reverse complement strand
GATGCAAAGGATGCAAAAGATGCAAAGGATGCTAAGTCGACGAAGAAATCTCGTCCTAGACCCAAGAAAACCATCTCTTCGGTGCCTCCACGCAAGAACTCGGTGTAGAAAGTGCTCCAGGTGCACAGAATGTAGCGAGTGCAGGAGCCGAAGCAGAAAATACGACTGTACTACCATCCAGGCCATCCTCGCAGTCTTCGCCGAATTTGGGAAGCGAGACATCAAATCCACCTGGACCGATGGTCATCGACTCACACACCGATCCTAATGTCAACACTCCAGATTCTCCAGTTGAATGGTCCGAACCAGGACACTACGAAATCGTTCCCGACGGTGATTTGACCCTCGAACTGTGCGAAGACTTCACCGTCAGCGTGTCCTCAGCGGTCTTATCCCAAGCCTCACCTCGCCTCAGCATCCGCATCGAGCGCTGGCTCAAAGAAGCCGCCGCCACCGCCTCGCCTCCGATCCAAGAACTGCACGAAGAAGAGCACTACGCAATGTACCGCCTTCTCTGCCTACTCCACCGCCGTCCAGACCCGATGTCACAATCGCGGCTAATCGATGTGAAAGATGAAGATCTCGCAGACGCCCTGGTACGCACCACAGATCCTCTCCTCCAGCTCGCAATCTTGACCGACAAGTATCAATGCCATGAGGCGCTCGAACTGGTCTCCGAAACACTCCTCTCTGACTTTGCCTTCCCGAGCGCGCGGGACGCCGTCAGTTTCTCCCAGGCGGCGCAGATCGCCGCCGCTGCGTACTTGCTCCGGCAGCCTCGCTACTTCCGGCTGTTCACCAAGCGTCTCGTCACAGACCACACCGAAGCGTTCGAGACCTTGGAACTCCCCCTCGAAATCCCCTTCAAACAGTCTGCGCTGATCAGATCCGAACTGGAATATCAGTCCTCCAAGAGCTTCACACACAATCTCTACATAATCGAAGAACACTCTCGCGACCGATGCGTCGAGAACGGCAGCAACTGCGAGGATCCCCAGCCCGAAGATGCATTGTTTCTCAAACGGATCGCCAGCTGCGTGCTGACCCCTGACGACGAATGGCCAGCCAAGCGGAGCGATGGCATCACTCTCCGCCACCTCCTACACAGTCTCTACCACCTAGAACGCATCCAGCGCGTTCTGTGGTGCATCCATGATCGCGTGCGGACGTATGGTTCCGTGGGCCCTGAAAACTTTGTGATGCTTTGTACGCGGATCGATGACCTTTTTGTAACGGGTGTGTGCTTGACTTGCACGGAAGAAGGGCGGGAGTGCAATTGTTTTAGCACAGCCGAGCACGCGAATGCTGCGAGGTGGGTGGCGAAGGACTCGTTTCTCTTCGGTGCCGGACCGGCTCACAGGAATCGATCGGAGCACGGCCTGACGGGGAGGGACTGGTCGCTTGAAGTGAGTGAGTTGGATTGGTTGAGCTGGATGTGCCATGGCCTGAAGCGAACACGGCGTCTTGAACGGTTAGCCAAATCTCCGACCGTGAGAACTTAGACTTCCATAGCAATGGCAACTTTCCTTGATATTCCTGTTCGTTACGTAAACCCAACGACTTCCAAGCTAGGAGAATCGGTTGGAAGTACTATCTGTTCCAAAGGCATGCGCACCTGCAAGTATCGTGGTGTCAAATAGGTAAGAACCATACAGGCGAGCTTTTGTATATGCACATTCAACACAATCATCGCAAATGCCCCATATGTGTTCCAAGTGAAAGAAAGTGGTTCGCTCAAAACGCTCAACCCTAAAAATACACACAAGAACAATAAGCATAGATCAATTGACAACCTGTACACTCCCCCTCGGCGCCGCACTAAACGTCGCCGCCGGGCCCTCACCCACGACTCTCTCGTTCTCGCCCTCGTCACCGAACACTCTCCTCAACTCCTTGCAAGCTCTGAGATAGTGTTCCCTAACACCGGGCGTAGGCTTCCAAGGGTTAGGAGCTTTGTCCCAACCGTGCGGAACGCCTTCGATCATTTTGTACACGACGTTCTTGCCAATTTCAGGGCTCGTGAGGCGGTCGCGGAAGGCTTGGCCTTCGTCGAGCAGCATGTCCCATTCGCAGGTGTGCAGGATGACTTCGTGGGGGAGGCCGTTCTTGAGGAGGGCGGTGGGCGCGACGCCCGGGGAGAGGTAGGGGGAGTCGAGGGAGATGGTGTGGGGTGGGTGAAGATAGCTGTGAGTGGAAGGTTAGTTTGTAAAGGATAGGGAAGATGGAGATGTGGTTCCGACATACGATTCGTCAAAGAGGTCGGTAAACAGGGCTGGCAATTCTTGGTCTTTTCGTAAACAGGTAGCACGGCGCTGTTCGCGGGTGCGCGTGTAGTCCAGAGAAGGATACCATGGGACAATGGCGCGGAGGGATATGTCAGAGACTTGCTTGAGGGCGTCTTCGCGGACTTGAATGTTGTATTTCGTCAGCGGGCTACGATTGAGTGGTGGCGGAGGTTGCGAAGGGTCGAGGTGTTCAACGCGGCTGGCTTCTTGGGGGAGTTTGCTGGTCGATGATTCGGGAGTATCGAATGGGTTTTGCGAGTTGGACGCAGTGTTGCGGAGAGTCTCGTCTTCGCGGGGAAAGCCCATCATCTCGTCCCAGAGGCGCAGCGGAACAGTACAGGCCATGTTGGCGCCAGAGCTGAATCCAGAAAGAGCGATCTTGTTCGGGTCAATACCGAGCTCTTCAGCGTGCTGATGTATCCACATGACAGCGTCCACGCCATCTTCCACAGCGGTAGGGAAGGGCATCTCGGGTGCAAGGCGATAGTCAACAGCAACCACGACCGCGTTACACTCGTCGACCACCGTACTGCACCACCTGGCGTCGTCCATAGGCGAACCAAGCGTGAAGCCTCCACCGTGGAAGTTCAAGACAACCGGGTAGCCGCCCCATCGTTTCCCACCATTGCCATTCCTCAAATCGGAACCCAGAGATCCACTGCTGCTGGTCTTCTTCTTGCCCTTGTCCACACTTTCATCATCGTCTGATGCGGGACGGTCTTTCCACAGTGATTTCTGGGTCCCATAGCCCATTGGCACGTAGAAGTACAAGTCAATGTTTCCACGGGTGCCGCTGACGGTCGACGGGATGGAGCGCTTGAAGTTGGGCTTTGGCGGACGAGGCGGTGCAAGTCTGTGGAAGAACATGCCCAAGCCCATCAGCACGCGCCAGAACTGCGCTTGTACATGTAAGACCCATCTTGGTCGCGCCATCTTGTTTTTGTATACGGTCTGGTGTCGCTCCTCCACGGCCTGTGTTCTCATGTAGCTGATAGTATCGGGATCGCCGTGCTTCTTCAGCTCGTGGTCCAGGAGCTTTGTCTTGGTGCGCTGTATGGGGTGTCTTAGCGACGATGGGCGTGAGGACTTGAAACTGGGCGAGGGTGTTCTGCTGCAAGTGGTCGCAGACTGCTCAAGAGTGTTGTCTTGTGGGTTTAACAGCCTGTCGCTGGAAGCGTTGCCGTCTGTCTGTAGCTTCGAATGGCCCCGCTGGATCGGATGTCGGATTGAGTCTAATTGCGATGCGGTAGAGTGGCCGGTAGGATTGCGCTCGATATCACTGTCGAAGTATCCGTTGTCGTTGTCGTTGTCTTGGTCGTAGTCGGTGGCCTTGACCTGGGGTACAGGCTGGGGCAGTTGTTCTGACATGGTAATTGGAACAAGCGGTCGACAGCGGCAGGTGTAATGATGATGTGGTATGTGGAGACTGCGAGTTGGTAGTGCACGAACACCACCGTTGACAATAATTTAGAGGAGTTGACGGGCGCTCACAAACAAATAGACTCGAAAGTGTAATTATGGGCCTGCGCGGCCAAGTGTAACTTAGGTAGGATGCGGCTACAGTGCATGCGTGGCCTGCCGATGACCGAGCCAGAACATCATCCAAGAGATGGATTGTGGATGAAGGCTGGGTCAGCCAACTCTTCTCCTCCTCACGCACGTGCTGCCGTTTTCACTTCCATGCACAGTCAAACGCAGGGCGAATCATCGGCCTTGGACGAAAAAGACGTCAGCGGCGTTGCTTCCAGAACGCCAATCCGCCCAAGCCAATTTAGCCTTTCTTCCATCAAACACGTCGTTTCATCCAATGTCATGTACAGTACTGACAGAAAGGCCTGACTGGAACGTCCCACTCTTCCACTGTACATGTGAGTGCATGATTGTACCGCCGCCTTGCTGCGGTTGGATAACCACGAATTTTGGGAAAGCAGGTCCACGCCCAAGATCCATCCACTCAAGTCCTCCCTCCCAGAAACACAAACAAAGCGCGGAGAGAGCCCTGTAGCGCGTGATTGGCAACTCGCGGACTGCATTCAATCCTTCTATCCTGTCTTGGTCCATAGCGATAGTAGCTACGTGGATCATACTTATCCGGATCAGCTATCCAATGCATTCGCGTCCGCAGTCTTACGCGCGACCGAAGCATGGCTTTTTTCTCTGGCGACACGAATGATTACCGACTTGTCTACTCCGACCCCGGAGCCGACTTGGTCATACCATCAATCTCTCGCGCAACCATGATTCTCATCCCATCGCTTTGGGCGATTTAGATCGCATGCCTCCTCGGACTTGCAGAGTACATCGCCCAAACCCCACGCTGGACAACCCAACTTGACGCCTTCGCCATGATGCGGATGGGACGTGCCGCGGACGAGCTAATCGGCCTTGAAGTCGGATTCTACGTCAAACCCATCTACACTTTGTACGAAATGCCCGGGGCCATAGGCGATGCCACGGGAGGGGAAGGCGACGTTGGCGCTCTCTGTATGGGCGCTTCGACCCCGCTGAATGGCGTCTGTCTCTCACGAGTCTCATGTAGAGGATGCGATGAAGCCTGAAGCTGAACGCTGGATAGCGATTGATCTGTGAAAGGTGGCCGACTTACGTTGAGTGCGAGGATAAAGTCCGGTTGGCCCGAGTTGCCGAATAATCATGGTGCTTCGACGGACAGGCTTCAGGGGGTCTGAAGTCATACGACCTACCTGTTCGGGGCACAACAATCTCTTTTCAGCCATCAGTGGCAATATAATTGGGTGTCTGTCGATCATCGGCTGGGCGGCTCGTTGGATTTTCTCTATCCGCCAAACTCTACCTTCCAACATTGTCCTCACACGTCGCTCTCATTGGCATTGGCAATACTGAAACCGAGCGTCTGGCTCCTGTATCGTCCACTGAGACTCCAATCAGCAAGTATCGCGCTTAGCGCCAGTATCCCTTATCCGCCGAGCGCGAGGCATCAATCGCGGGTAGTCCACAATTCGCCGTGAGCGGTCCCTCTGGAAGGGCTACAGCCCGCCTCAAATACCGGGACTATGATTTCTACGGGGCGGCTGTTATTGCAATGCCCGTAGAACGCTGTAGCATCGATGGCATCTTATATGCATGCGCGAAAAGTGTGATCTCATTGCGACAGGTCTCACAAGCGCACCAATAATCTAATCGCGTATTTCAATGGCAGAGAGTGAAGCGATGGGCTTGAAAGTAGACGGTACCACCTTTGCGTTGGGAAGTCGATCTGAGAGGAGCCCGTACTGACAACGATTTATCTGACTAGCAGGACATAAAACAATGGCCTCGAAAGCAAATGGTACAAGCCCCTGCACGTCAGCCCTGCTCAACCGCATCGAATTCTCGGAGCCCAGATCCCTATCAGGTTCCGATAAGTCGTGGTCTCGCGGGAAAACACAAAGCGCAATGTAACGTCGCGGTTGCCAATGTGCCGGATTGGCCGTGGATGCCAGGCTGCAGCAAGCATCATCGGACCACTCGAGGTACATCAATAGGTAGCCTCGCATCATCGTGCAAGCTTGCCCGAAGGCTGAAGCATGCAACTCCGCCACGACTGCGACCTAGCTGCATCTGTACGTACCACTGCTCTCCACGACCATTATACCAGGCCTGAAATGCGTTCAAGGAGATGCTCTCGGTAACGATGGTGTTCTCCGTCCTCAATCAATTCATACTCCGGGTTCCCGACAGCGGTTGTACCAATACATAAATTGGGACGAGTGTCAGTTGTACAGCTGCGGAGAATACATCGCCGCAGTTGACCTTTGAGAAGTGCATGAAGGGACCGTGCAGAAGTCAGTAGCTGTCACAGATTCTCTCTCGATGATGCGGTTTTGTTACCATGCAACTCCCAATTTCTCCTCCATCTTCTTGAACCAGCTAGTATCGAACTTTCCGACCGCGTCCAAGGCACTCCGGTCACGACAACTGGAGCTGGAACAATACGTCTCGTCTTGCGGGAACCGACAGTATCCGTAGAATCAGTATCTGAAGTCAGTCCAGCTGGGAAGACTGCAGTTTGTTCTGACGATCGACGTAAGCGTGGCTTCATGATCTCTCCATAGTTTCTTATGCATCTAATCACTGGTAGGTACTGACTGACAGCAGCCGTAACGGCTATCGTCTTACCTACCATCCTCGAACGTTGGGGCTGAAGACACACAGCATATCCGCTTATGAAAATTGGCCGTCCGAAGCTGCATAGCACTATGGATGCGATCCCGGCCGCATAGTGCAGGCTGTCTCCCTGCCAACTCCAACACTTAAGATACTGTGCTGCTCATCACGAGACTGATTTGCACCGAGGCGTCCGCCGGGAGTACAATTTTAGTAGCAGGTCAGTTAACAAGGTTGAGATACTGGGTACCCTTGGATCTGAACAAGCTAAGGTTCCCTAGAGTAAAGCATTTACATATAGCATCACGCTAGTTTGTGGCAAAGTGTCTAAGCTTTACGAAACGGTGGAACCTTATGCCAGGCATGTTCCCAATATAGACTTCTATTCCCTCTATATAGAATCCTTCTGCCTTCTAACATTGTTGACTGCATCTACTCAACCACTCAGAAATCCAACACTCTCCAAACACATCAAACTACCGCCTCTGAACAATCAACACCATGTACAAAACCGCCTTCCTCGTCGCCGGTCTCGCGCTGTCCATCAACGCGCAAGTGTCCGCCCCTGCCAATTCTCTCGACCTTGGCCAAACCTGCTCCGACGACGTGCAATGCAAAAACGGCGCAAACTGCTACGGCACCACTGCAGACACGATTCGCGCCTGTGGAAACTTCAACGCTGTCTGTAAAGACAACTCGCAGTGTGCCTTCAACACTTGCTCCAACGGCTTCTGCAGCGGCTTCCTCGAGCTGTCCTCCACCTCCGCCTCATCAGCAACAACAACAACGGAATCCGCATCTACAACGACTGATGCGTCTCCATCTATCATCACCGGAACACCAGGCAGCCAACCCTCTGGTCAAGCTCCCATCACCGCCGCAGAAGGCTCCCTGAACCTTGGCGAGATCTGCTCCGATGACAGGCAGTGCAAGAACGGCGCAAACTGCTGGGGATCCACCGCTTTCACCATCCGCTCGTGCGGCAACTTCAACGCTGCTTGCGAGAACGACTCTCAGTGCGCGTTCAACACTTGCAGCGGCACTGGTCTTTGCAACGGCTTCCTTGCGTCTCAGCCTGGTTCCAATGGCACTATGACTACTGCCGTGATTGCACCTACGGGCGGTCTGGTTGGTGCTGGAAATGGAAGCGCGATAGCTACCGGTGGTGTGAAGCCTTCTAGCTCGGGCGTGTCGTTTGAGGGCTCTGCATCCAGCATGGGTGTGGCCGGCGGTATTGTTGCAATCATGGCTGGATTGGTGGCATTCATTATTTGAGGAAGGGAAGTTTACGATCTATGAGCATGTAACCGTACTTTAACGCGCTGAAACGTTGCCGATATACAATTGTTTAACTACTATGCTTCATTTTTTCGTTCAAAAACGTTCAGCCAACACTGAAATCTTACTCGAAGGTGTTCTCATCCATCACTCACCATGCGTCTTCAAATCTTGCACCTTCATCCCAACCGCATCGTTCGTTGTGATACTAGCGTTTCATCCAAGGGCGGACCGGATCAAGAAAGTGCACATCAGAAGTGTACAATCATATATACAAGTACGTGATATGCCCTCTAATGTTGGAACTATCGATGCATACGTGTGTAAATCAGTGCGAGTAAAAGACGGTGTTCTTTATGTGGTCATGTCTTGTCATTCACCTATACATATTATCATACGAAATAAACACCGCGCTGCGGAAAATGCTCCTCTATCCAATCAACTGAACCACACTCCGTCTAAGTGTACTGCCAAGCAGCGGCCTGAGTAGAGTTGGAAGCAATAGCACTGAAGCCCAAGCAAGCGTCGTCGAACTCCACGCACTCCAGAGCGACGAACACCTTCCATGCATCGTCCTCCGCAGGGCAAGCAATGAAGCCGCCGTGCTCGTTCGCAAGGTAACCGAAAGACTCGCCCTCAGTGAGGTTCCAGCCAGTAACGATGTCACCCTCTGGGATGGCGGCAGAGTGGGCGATGGTGTACTTGACAGCACCAGTCTCTGCGTCGATGTACACCTGCTGGCCGCCGGGGACGACGGTTCCCATTCCGAGGCTGTTGTCACCGCCGGCGAAGTTGGTGGTGTTGCCGGACGGGCAGGCACCGAGGTCCTTGATGTTGTCGGGGCAGTATGAGGCTGTGGGCTTATTGAGCCAGAGGGATTGGTTGGAGGCGGAGACAGTCTGGTAGTGAATGGGCGAGGCGGAGCGCGAGGAGATGAGGCCGAAGTATTGCGCTGAGGCGGTGAGGAAGAGTGTGTTGAAAGCGGCGACGGTGGTGAAGGACTTCATGTTGGCGGTGGTAATTTAGGTTTGGTTGGAGTGTTGTTGTGTAGTGTGAAAAGTTTCGTTGGTGGACTGAGTTGATGTATTGTTTGGTGTGTGGAGTGAAGGATTGGAAGGATTGATAGAAGAATGAGACACACTTATACCTGTGTCCGTACAGACTGAGCTCTTACGAGCTCTTGCCTCTTTCTGGTATGTGACCTTGAAGTTCTCGTATCTGGGCCACAATGCAACGATGATAGTTAGCTATTCTTAGAAAGTCCCACCATTATGATGTAGCCACGACTGGCCGCTTGACGGGCCGTGGTAGCAGCAAAGCAAAATTCTCGTATGCTGAGTCGCCGACCACGATCGCCTTGCCTTGTGGCGACCTGCACAATGGGGAACCCTCTCAATGGCTAAATGACGCCGTAGCCCTGACTGGAGGATATGATGAAGGGCGTCAGTGAGTGTCCATCCGGTCTTGCCGGTACCACGTTCAATTGCGCGAAATAGAGAAAGAAGCTTTCCAAGATTCCATGGCATCCCCATGTTCTAGCCCGCATGCTGGAACGGTACGAGCCCTGGGTCCGATGTTCGACTGCCAAAACGACGTGCTTCATCTTCGCTCGAGGACTTTATGAGTTACTTCGAGAAGGTGGTTGGTCAACTTGGTCTTTGTCATGGCCTTGCTATTCAATATACTCTACCCAGAGGATAGATACCATGAGCCTCTGCTTATAGACTCGGTTGCTTCAGCTGTTTTGAGTACGCTGACCTTTAGAACAGTGGCAAGACATGCTGTAACAGTGTACTAAATGTCAACAAGAGCCCAGACTGGATAGCAGCAAGTAGTATTTGAAATTTATTAGGTAATTAACATAGAAAATCAGTATCCAATTGATTACTAATTTCACATATAAGAGTTTGTTAATTGATATAGAGAATCATAAGTTAATTTATTACTAACTTTTACTTTCAAAGAATTGTTAGTTATAGCTTAACTTTAGTAATGTCATAGTAGAAGTTATAGTTAGAACAGTAGAGATCATAAGACTCTATATGTATATATACATCTGATAATCTACTACAAATAATATTTGTTAGTTGAAGTGTTACCGGAGCTCAGATAGACATGAGGTTCAGCGGGCACGTGACGGCCATGCCAGCTGGCGTAGCCAGCATACCCACGGCCCCCTCTTGGCGCGCAGCCTGCGTACTTCGTGCGAGGCTCAGGCGCCCCGATTGCTGAGAAGCAGCAATCAGTTCTGTCCTTAGCCAATTGTTTGGTAGAGGTGTTCTATACGCTGCGAGATACCTTTTAGATAGGCTATCCTGTATCATGAAGTAGTTATATATAGTCTATATATAGTCTTGTAATCTCTACTGTCATGTAACCTTCTTGTAACCTCTACTACTCAGGGCCTATCAAGTCAAATTGATTAAGTCAATATCTTCATTATACTAATTTACTTAGTTAGTATAAGGATCAGCTTAACTGATAGAACTAACTCAACAT
>Ga0265797_10012828_pt1 | contig 10189 bp, 7 predicted proteins | sample P2T30metagenome_FD_192433 | JGI IMG/M metagenome (GOLD analysis project Ga0265797, IMG submission 192433) | Plant litter microbial communities from East Loma Ridge, Irvine, California - P2 T30 | ecosystem: Environmental > Terrestrial > Plant litter > Unclassified | place: USA: California... | reverse complement strand
ATCGAAAACCAGGTTTGAATGTCAGAAGATCAACAATAGTTCATCCTGGCTTCCACACCTCTCGGAAGAGATATCACCCTCCTTCTGTTCGCTACAAGCGCATGTGATCAGTTCTTTTTTTTTTTTTAATTCTCGTCGCTTATTGCCGCGTAAGGCAGGCCAATACGTGAATTCGACTTGCCTAGCCCCGAATCCTTCGCAGTCGACCGAAAGAGACAACTCGCTGTCGCATGATCGTCCGCAGCAATTCATCTCCGAATGGCCAGGGCCCCGTCCATCAACATTTATTGACCCTACCTCGCTCCTCTCGCAGCCTCTCCGGTTCGTCACCTGCAGAGGGAGAGAGGCTCGACCGGTTGCCGAAAGCAGGAACCCTCGATGTTGAGAGCTTCGCATCGTCACAGCACTATCATCAATGTGGTACTGATCCCTGGGTAGACGCTCTTGGCCATGTGCCTTGCGTTATTAGTTTGCTGTAGCACACCTTGGCGTGAAGATCGAAAGATAATCTGGCCGCGGGCTCTGCGAGACAATCATACGACCTGCCACAACAGGCGGTGCAGTGATCCGGAAAACAAACCTCGATTCATGCTGGAAGTACGCTTAGATGTGTTGGTCGTCTTCACCTCGAAGCTCCGAACAACGTCATGGCTGCCAGTCATGGTTGTTACTTGCTTTCCGCCAAGGTCGCAGAAGCCGAAGTCGGATTCCGTCTTCACGTCGCCAAGGTCGCTTCACTCGCTTGCAACGGGCCCGCGCAGATGAAGAGTTTTTATCTGATCCCCCATCCTGCTCCGCTCTTGTCCGATGTGCCTGCTTGATTGGATCTAATCGATCAGTTAGTCCGCATCTGATAAGGGCTCCGCCCATATTGCCAATACTTCTGTGCCTCCTCAACGCGCATCTTAGCCTCTGCTCCAGCAAAGTGCAGACGGAATCTCGCTCTGCTACTGCCAAATGGCTCTGGCGCCCAAAGAGCGACTCCGGGAACTAGATGGGAGACCCTTCCTCTCGCTTCCCAGTAGTTAGTCTTGTTCGACTGCATTGGGGGCGGGTCGCCGAGAGGGAAGCGTCCTGCACGTGTATATAGAGACCAGGGAGCGCCGTTCCCATGAAGCTCTTCAGTAGGTGCAGCTGCAGATCTTCATTATCTCTCGCGTGGGTGCTATCCACTTTGTCTCTTCTTGTTACTTGCGAAGCTTTCGACAGCGGTGTATACCATGCCGTTCAGCATGAAGAGGCCTACGTTCGGCCGTCAGGACACTAATGATGTCGCTTCTTCCGATCACACCCAGTCACAGGTGGTCATGGAGTCTGTGCCGTTCGACGACAAGGGCACTCCTGTTGTGCCGCCTGCGAATGGCGCTTCGAGCGCTGCGTTCAACGAAGGTCTCGATCAGGATGCTCAGCTTGGTGTGAAGAAGGCTCAAGCGACGACTCTGTCGTGGACCAAGACGGCCTTGTACACGACGTTGAGCTGGTGAGTAGATCTGGACATAGTCCTCATGCATCGATCATGTTCTGACAAGGGTTCGACTATAGCATCTGGATCTACACTCTTTCCGGCGGCTTCAGAGCTTCGATCAATGCTTCCATGACGGCTTACGCGACGAGCGAGTTCGGCCTGCACTCTCTGCTCACTGTTGTCGACATCGTTTCTGGCGCTATGACTGCTGCGTGTTACATCCCGTTGGCAAAGGGTCTTGATCTTTGGGGTCGTGCTGAAGGTTTCATGCTCATGGTTGGCATGCTTACTTTGGGTATGGTCTTGCAAGCCGCTGCACCGAACTTGCCAGCACTATGCGCCGGAAGAGTGAGCTTCTCCAAGATCATATGGTATATCGAACATTGCCGCTAACATGATATGACTTACAGGTCTTCTCCTCCGTCGGAGCCGCCGGCGCCGTCTACGCCTACGTGATCGTTGCAGTCGACACCACAAGTCTGAGGAACCGTGGCATTGCCTTCGCCTTCACATCGTCTCCGTACATGATCACTGCTTTCGCCGGTCCCAGGGCAGCCCAGGCCTTCGAGCTCAACGTCGGTAGCTGGAGGTGGGCATTTGGAACTTTCGCCATCATTACACCCTTCATGGCGATTCCTCTGTTCACGATGTTGAAGGTCAACCTCAACAAGGCTAAGAAGGCGGGTCTCATGCCCGCTGAGACTATCAGCAGTGGAAGGACGTTCACGCAGACTCTCAAGCATATTGCGGTAGAGTTCGATAGTAAGTTATGAACTTCATAATTTCCAACAACATGAGCCAATGCTAACACTCCTCCCCAGTCTTCGGCGTCATCCTCTTCGCAGGCGGCCTCATGATCTTCCTCCTCCCCTTCAACCTCGCCGCTTCTCAACCAAAAGGCTGGGCAACCGGCTGGATCATCGCCATGATCATCATCGGCTTCGGCATGATGGTGCTCTTCTGCGTCCACGAATACTACTGGGCCCCGCAACCCTGGCTGCCCTGGCACTTCCTGACCGACCGCTCCATGGTCGGCACCTGTGCGCTAAACATGGTCTACCAGATCTCCTACTACACCTGGAACCTCTACTTCCAGTCCTTCCTGCAAGTCGTCTTCAACCTGACCATCGCCGAAGCGGGCTACATCAACAACACCTTCTCCGTCGTCTCCGGCGTGCTGCTGTTCATCGTCGGCTACGCCATCCGCCGCACGGGGCTGTACAGGTGGCTGTTCTACATCGCCGTGCCGCTGTACACGTTCACGCTCGGCCTGATGATCCACTTCCGCCAGCCCAACGGCAACATCGGCTACATCATCATGTGCGAGATCTTCATCTCGATCGGCGGCGCCGTCTTCATCCTCGTCTGCCAGCTGTCTGTCCTCTCCGCCGTCGACCACCAGCACACCTCGTCCGCGATGTCTCTTCTCTACGTCTCGGGAGCCTTCGGCGGCGCCATCGGACCCGCCATCTCCGGCGCGATCTGGACGAATGTCTTCCCGAGCGCGCTCGCGAGGTACTTGCCTGCGTCCGCGCAAGATCAGGTCGCGCTCATTGCGGCTAGTCTGACGACGCAGCTCAGCTACCCAGTCGGCAGCGAGGAGAGACTAGCTATCCAGCTTGCGTATGGATACGGACACACGCGCATGCTGGCGGCGGGTGTTGCGTTCTCGAGTCTGATGCTGATTTTCATGATGATGATCAAGAACACGAACGTCAAGGATGTCAAGCAGACCAAGGGTGTGGTCTTCTAGATTTGGGGGCAAGAAAAACACCTGTTGTTTATCAGTTGGCTGGGGTGGTAGGTGGTAATGCCAGTGCTTTGTGGATGACAATTCACGAGCGTTTCAGGGATAGAGGGAAAAAAGTTATACATGTAATCAATATCAAGCTGGATCAATTGTATCACTTCTCAACTCAAACACAATTTTGAGACTGGCACATAGAATCGTTTGCTTGCCGAGTTCGATTTCGTAAGGCGATGCTTCCTAATTCGAGTAAAAGTTCCTTAAACTCGACGACAAACCAGCACAATGGTATACAAATGCTCCCAAGCAGAAACACAATGACGTGATTGCTATCCCTGCATCATTCGGTACTCCACTTCCACAAACCACAACGCCAGTCCCTCATCTTCACATAATCGTACCCATGTCCATTCACCCCGTAAAAGCAAACCGCCCAAGATCCAAACCCGCCCTCGTCTCGCCCTCGCAGCTGTTACTACGCGGACTTTCCGGCACGAGCATATCTTCGCTCCCTTGTACCTCGAGCCGACTCTTGACGTCTTCAGTAACAGGCTGCTGCTCCAAGTCTAGCCAGTCCTTGTCGCTGAGCACTTGTTCAGCCGCGCCGTTATCATCTTCATCTTCCACATCATCGTGAGCGACGGGCGATGAAGCTGGGACGACGGCGTCTGGTTTAGCGGACTTGTCGATGGGCAACAATGAGTCGTGGGTTTCTTGTTGTTTAGGTGATGGGGATTTCGTTACTACGTCTTCTTGTGAAGCCGGCCTCTCTCGAGGATTCGCGCTGGTGTTTTCGGGATTGTAAGCCCACTTGCTCTTCAAGCCTTCAAAGCGTGTGTTGAGGCCTTTGCTGAAGATGTTTGGTGATTCACCGACGCTGCCGAAAGACGTCGCTGGCGTGTCTGCCACATGTGACTCGCGCGAGATGCTCGAAGCGAAAGAGGAGACAGTGTCCTGGGTAAGCTTCTGCGAAGCGGTGCTGTCCCGACGACGGAGGTCGGCTGGTGATGCATCAGAGAAGACAGACAGTCTCTTCCGCTTCTTGGGCGACGGAGAGTGCGCTGGCGTATCGGCCAAAGCAGCGACAGCGTCATGGGCTGATTCATCGGACCACAGCTCGAATTCCTCTTTCTTCGACGAAGCTTTCCTCAACGAAGGACTGGCTGCAAAGAAGCGGCTCGTAGAGTCTTCACGTACCCGTGCGCCATTGCTTGAAGTTGCCAGAATGCTCTCCGAGCACAAGCGTTGTCTTTTAGGCGGACTGCGGCCATTCTGTACTTGTGCACTCATAGTGCGTCGTGCAGGCTGCGGAGCAGAGCTTGGGACAGGCATACTCGCCACACGGCTCACTCCAGGCGGGCGCATAGCCGGGAGTCGTGATGCCGACCAGGATGCTCCAGGTTGTGATTCGAGCAAAAGGCGCTGACTGGGCGATGGTGTGAACGAGTTGGGGTCAAGTTCAGCTAATGGCGTACGGCGCGGTTTGAAGAAATCTGATATGGGTTTGCCCGGTTTTTCGCTTGGTGTCTGCACGCTGATCGATCGTCTTGCCACGTAGTCTGGTCGTTTAGGCAGTCGAATGGGAAGTTTAGTGTTCGGATCCAAATCGCCTGCTGCGACGCCAGACGCAACTCCCGGATCGACAAACTTGCCAATGTATGGCATGTTGGCCACGTCCAGATCAGCAGGCACTTTGGTGAGGTTGACCAAGCGTTTTGCCTCATGACAATATACCCATTGATACAGGAAGGTCTGCTCGGCTTTCGTGAACGACTCTAGGTAGTCCGCAGGGACTTTCTTCTTGCCGTCAAATTGGATGGCTCGAATGAGACGATCGACAGTTTTGTGCTGTCGTACAAGTCGATAGGCCGTTTTTAGACCCATACCTTGGATGCCAGGAAGGTAATCGCACCCTGAGAGCATAGCCATGATTCGAAAATCGCTGAGCTTCCACCCAACAAGACTCAGCTCACGACAGGCAGTAAAGTCGTCTCGACGGATCATGACGCATTCACCGTATTGGTCCAGCTTCGTCAACAAACATCGTACGCCGAACACCAGCAGATCGGAATCCTCGCTCAAAACACCCTGTATAGTGCCCTGTTGCTCCAGATATGCGAGCTGACTGTCGGCTTCATACGGAGCAACGACGTACGGTATGCCAGCAGCCTTGAGCTCCTCGATCATCTCGCGAGCCATGAGCGGCGTGACATCCACAGCCTTCTGCAGCTCCTGCTGCGCCTGCGCAGTCTTGCCTGCCTGCAATAACTGCAAGCCCGCGCGTCTGCTCTCCTTTCGCCGCGCCGCCCTGTCTTTCTCCGTGTGGCCTTTGCTCGGCAGGTAGTCTCCATCGAACACCAGGTATGGTTTTACTCCGAAGTGGATCAGCATGCGCACGCGATTCATGGCAAAGTCGATGTGTTTGCGGGTGGGCTTATCCTGGGCCAGCTCGATGGCACAGGCGACCGTGCCGCGATGCAGCCAGCCATAAGCGTCGATGCCGATGGTTTTGCCTGCGAAGTTGCGGAGGTGGGTGGGCTTGTGAATGCTCTTGAGCATAGGCAGCAATCCTGGGAAAAGGTTAGTACTGGTGTATTGTATCCAATGTGCAGGCAGGCATCGGTACGTACCTTGGATACCCATATCGGCTGCTGCTGAGAGAGCAGCCGGCAGTTGATTCCAGTGGTCCACCCGTCGCGTGTATTATCAAGTTCTCATGTCAAAGTCATCTGGTGAGTTGTCGTCCGAGTGGCAAGGTCACCGGCTCGTCTGGTCTACAATGAGACAGGAAGCCCCTCGTGGTCTCAGGTTGCTTGACTTTGATATCGAAAACGCGTGACGCGTGAATGCCTGGCCGAAAGTTTGGAGCCGGCAGGAACGCGCTAGCCAAATCGTTGCGCCAACTTCTTCTTCGACTTCGAGATTTCTTCGAGATGTGGAGAGCGTCTGCACGGCAAAATCAAAAGTGAGAAAACAAACAACAACGACAACTAAATTGCAGAAATCCAAGCAACGACTTTTCAACACTGCAAAAGTAAACCACATCCACAATGCCTTCCAGATTAAACAAAATCCAAAAGCTCGTCACCAAAAAGAAAGGCTCGAGCTCCAAAGCCCTGCACGAAAACAGCAGAGACGCCCTGCGAATCCGCAAAGCCAGCGTCCGCGACGACCGCGTCAACAGAGAGCAGAAAGTCCGCAAAGGCGCCAACGAGCAATGGATCAACCGCATCTCGTGGTTCAAAGACCACCTGCCGGACACGCTCCACCCCTTTGACAAAGCCGAGCTGAAAGCCGCCGCTGAGGAGTATCTCACTCACATGGACGAGGAGATCAACCAGCTGCAGTCCGAGCGCAGAGCTGGAAGGCCGGCGACGACTAGACAGCAGGTTCTTGAGCTTGCTAAGGATGCTGAGAAGAAGGAGTATGCGAGTGGGCTGTGGATGCCCAACTTGCAAGACGAGCAGACTCTGGTTAAGCTTGATGCTTGGCAGTATGACTGGATCAGCTTGAGCAACATGGGCTTCATCAGGATCGACTCTGATGGCACGGTCAAGGAGGCTCAGTTCCCGCCGAACAAGGCTGCTTGAGTAGTTCTCGCAGCAGTGTTGGAATACGATATCGCCACTCGTCATGTTGATTCTGGATTTATTGGGATTGGGCAAAGGCTTCGCCGCAAATTCTCTTCTGGGGTACTGATCCCGACATCAACCCACCAGCACTTCGTCGAGCCTCCAAGATGCCTACGAAATCAAATCAGCAGGGTTGCGGTTATTCCGGATGCACAACAATCGCCATTCTCGGGCCGCCAAGTCAAGCCGATCTTGTAAGAGGATTCTTTGACAACCCGTGGGCTACTCGCAGGTAGCATTTTGCAGACTTCTTGAATGGTCACGGAGGTTGCTTACGGAGTGGGCCGAGACAGAGAGCGGGAGGAAAAGGATTGGAGCTTCGCAGCAGGCCAGAGACAGCAATAATGATGGTTGAGATCCTGGCACGATCTCGATTGCAGGACGTGTGCAACATGGCCATATCTAATCGCGGCAATGCGCTGCGCTGTGCAACGTCGGATGGGGAAATTGGGCTCTTGAAGGTTTATAGGGAATAGTACTTGATCATACCACCGAACATTTCGTGAATTCACTGCCGATCTTTGTCGAGGATCCTGTTTCAGAGAATACAGCAACGAATCTCGACTCTGAACATAAAGACTCGACACGTGCTTCTGATTCCAAAATATAGGCGATGTTAAGTTCTCCTGTTGGCTTGTGCTCGTGCGTTTAGACTCCGTGCTCACGCGGGATGGCTTGCTCTGGGAGTCTGGGGCGCGCTGGAGGGTGAGGGTGAGTGTGGAGAAAGTCGGGAGAGTTGGAGGCTGAGAGGCTGATAGGCTGACGAGCGAAGGCTGGCAGGCAGGCAGGCAGACAGGCAGGCAAGCAAGCAAGCAACTGTCAAAGGTGCGCCTTCCGCCAGCCCATCCATGCTGCCAATACACAACACCGCCGCACACTTTCCACCACCACCACCACCACCCTCACACACCGCCGCCGCCGCCGCCGGTAAACGAGCCGGCACCTTCACTCCACCCATCGCTACCACTGATCAAGCCTGCGCTCTCTTCATTCATATGCGACACAACACCACTCGACCGCCGGCCAAGCAGTGAGCCGCCTTGCGAACTGCCTGCCACTCACTCCACCACATCCTTGCGAACCACACCATGGACACCAGTTCCGCCACTACTTCAAGTGCCTACGCGGGACCCTCCGCCGAGGCCAGCTCGCCTGCGGCCTTCGAAGACGATGCGAGGCACTACGCGACTACCGCGTCACAAGTCCCGAAGCCGACTTCCTCCATCATGCTGCCACCACTGCCCAACCCGAACCCTCCACCCGACCCGACAAAGGATGTCAAGAACGTCGGTACACGCTTCCACGAGGACTGCCACGAGACCGACTCGCCCAGTCCGCGACTGCGCTCGAGTCGCGTATGGAAGGGCAAGGGCAAGGAGACCTTGACGGTCGAGCGGGAGCCGAAGAAACCCAAGAGCCTGTTGGATCTGCCGCTGGATATTCTGAAAGAGATCGTACGAGAGGTCACGCATACCAACGATCTGACTTCCCTTGCGCTATGCCACAGCGCTCTACATCAGCTTACTGTTCCACACATCTACTCTCGCTTCGACATAGTTTGGCCAGACAGCAGCACGCACGCTGAGCCGCGCTCCGGCGTCGATGCGCTCACATACGGACTCTCAACACTGGTCATGGCAGAAGAGGTATTTGGAGAAGCGCCTGGTCAGCGGAGGGAAGGTCTAGGGAATCGCTTTTTGGCTAAGGGCCACGGCAAGGCCAACGAGCGGGTCATCAGACAGAGGAGAGGCAACCACTACGCACACTTCACGAAGAAGTTCTCGTTAGGGAATGGTCCCGCGGACTGGGTACAGGAATACCTGATATCAAAGGAAGGTGGAAAGATGCTTGGGACGCTTGTCGCGCTGGCTGTTGCACGGATGCGCTCACTCGAAACATTTGTCTGGGACATGCCTACTGGAATCCTGCGCGACGTCTGGCTTGCTCTATCATCTCTGGCAGATCGAGCGGATGGTGAGCCTTGCCGGTTAGATAAAGTCTGGGTACGATGGCACGACAACTCCTCCGCCGACCATCCTCAAGCCATGCCACCGGGTTATGTCACTGCACCGCCGCCTCTCCACTCCGCTATGGGCAACTTTGCAAACCCAGGTTTACCTGCACATATCCGTCTGGCCGATCTCGACCGTGTCGAACACCCAAGTTTCTCTGTTCTCCCAGCAATGCGCAGTCTGAGCGTGCTAGACATTGACGAGCTTGCGTATCTCGACGAAATGGCGGTGCTCATTGGACGATCTGTGAGCAAGTTGCGTGAGCTGCGAATTGGTCTCGCCAGGCACGCTATGACTCGTGACTGGGTAACTGTATGGGAAGGCGACAATTTGCACCAGGTGGATCGGGAGAACCCTACCGCAGGATTCCTTACTATCGGAGAGAAGAGGCTTGGTGGTGTGCTTGGAACGCTTATGGGCTTCGTGCATGATATGAGACCAAGGAGGGTCTTGCCTATACGCACTCGGCGCCCATCGCCACCTCGCCCCGAGCTGAGAGTTGAAAGCCCACCGCACACTGCACCATCAAACCCGTTCACTCCTGCTGTGATCCATGATGGTGCGGCTACTCCAGACATTCTCCACTCACCGCCACCAGTTTCATCGCCTCACTTAAGCCCTCCAAACGTGGGTTCTGCGTTTGACAGCGATCCTCTGATCGCAAGCAGTAGGTGTGCATCTCCTCGCCCATTCTCACAAGATGGCCTCCCAGTCTTGCTTGAAACCACAAGCTCAGAGCCCACTGTTGTGCCAGATGCGCTTTCGGAGCAGGAGGACTCCACAGACGATTATCTTCAGAGTGCTTTACGACTTGAGGCATTGGAACTGGAGCGTGTGCCTTTATCAATACCAGTGCTCCAAAGGGCAATCGAATGGTCGACGCTGACCTCGCTCACAATACTACATTGTCAGAACCACGAAGCTCTCTGGAAGACATTGAAGCGAAGCTTTGCCCCAACGCCAAAATCTCCAGTATATCCAACTCCTCGGCGCAGTGCGCATAGCTCTCCTCGAAAGTCCGGCAAACAGTCGCTCGCTTCGTCTGATGTCGAAATGCAATATCATCTAAATCTCAAGCGGGTGCATACTAACACTGTGTCGCCGTCGCTTATTTCTTTCCTCAAGGACACTCTTGCACCCAACAGCCTCGAAGTACTGTTCCTTCAGGAAGGACGCACATATACCTCCACAGTCAGCGTGGACGCAATATACCGCGGTCCGCTACGACGACACCGACAGAGTCTCAAGAAGATTCTGATAGATAGCTCGGAGAAAGCGCCTGATGGCCACCCAACAAGCTCGAGTCGATGGCGGCGCTGGATGCTCACAAGAG
>Ga0265797_10012826_pt1 | contig 10192 bp, 4 predicted proteins | sample P2T30metagenome_FD_192433 | JGI IMG/M metagenome (GOLD analysis project Ga0265797, IMG submission 192433) | Plant litter microbial communities from East Loma Ridge, Irvine, California - P2 T30 | ecosystem: Environmental > Terrestrial > Plant litter > Unclassified | place: USA: California... | reverse complement strand
AACCAAAACAAGCACTCCTCTGGTAATGCAGTGGTTACGGTGGGAAATGAAAGCAGTGAACCACGTAACAGCCCGGTCTTCCGTATCGTTTCATACCAGAACGAGAATTCTAAATCTCCGGAACCAGAGTTGGAACAAGGTCATGATTTTAAAAAGGCTCCGATACAAGAACCTTTGACAGAAAGCGAAGATCCAAGATCGAGGCAAATAAACAACACAGAAGATTACTGGAACACTCACCATTGGGACGAAAATCTTGTAGTCGACTCAGGTCTTGCTACCCGGTATGGCGAACATGCCCGGTATGACGAACATAAATCCGGAGCTAGCATGTATCAGCAGTCAGCTGAGATGATGGAAACCGTATACCCAGACGCAGAATACCTCTGGTCCACATATTCCGCCGTGCCCGCCGATGACAACGTAGATGTACCCTTTAACGACGAAAAAGACGACGAAGCCATGGATATTGTAGAGCACTCAGACAGAGGTATGATAATCCAATCATCAACCAACATTGTGCAAAGCGCATCACCATCTACACCATGGCGTTCAGCGGAGCATCCACGTACTCCAGACATAACCCCAGCATCTCCCCAACGCTCAACTTCCCGCCTACCAAGGAGAAGACCGCACAAAAGTCCGCGATCCCGAACGGCTGCTCAGTCAAGAACAGCTCCGTATTCACGACCCGCGTCACGTTCACACGTCTTCTCGTATTCTCAGACACCGCCGCCGCCAGCAGCATCGTCGGCAGGGTCAAAGAAGCGGGCGTGATGGAGTAAGAGGCAATGGATGAGATATGTTGATGCAAAAATATCCTTTGCTGAGTGTTTTTTTTTTCGTAATCGTCATCGGTGATTATTCAGAGGGGGTGGGGATTGCCAAATCGTATACATGTTAAACCAGCGTCTTCTTTCACATATTTTTGTCTAAGTTAAACAAATAACTTTTCCTCGAATTTTCACTATAATCTTGTAACGCGTGATTGCCCTGCATAACATCATTAACTAACATCACAACATCACAACATCATCACATTACATCATGTCATACACACACACACAACAGCTGAACGATCTACACATCATCATCGTCTTCACATGCATTCCGCTACTAACCACCAGACATCGTCTCCATTTCCACCGGCCATTACTAAGCCGAAAAGGTAAGCCCAGCTGACATGGGGGGTATCATTTTTCCGCCTTTCTCTCGCACTCTGTCCATAGCCCATCCCGTTCCATGCCCATTCCCAACCTTGAGACGCCATCGCTATGCTGAACAGAAAAATAAAAGCAAAACACATAAATCTCATATAATACAGCCCCACACTTTCACTTCACTCACGTCTTCACTGTACTGCTCCAAGGACCTCTAGTCTGAAAGCTCGATAGCGTCGTCTTCGGTGGCACCGGGTTGCATGCCGTTGGTGGTGGTATTGTTGATGTCATCGTCCTCTTCATCTTCTTCGGAACCATCCTCCTCCTCCTCCTCCTCCTCGTCTTCATCTTCGTCGTAGCTCTCTTGGACAGAATCTTCGAGTTCCTCGTCCTCGTCCTCGTCGCCGTCAGAGCCTGCATCTTCTTCCATGTTGTTGTCATTGTAGTCTAGGACTTCATCTTCATCCAGCATCTCCGAGTCTGCATCTTCGGCATCCTGGTTGCAGGTTTGCTGCTGCTGAGATGCATACTGGGTATTTGTGTAGAACTCGAGGTTGACGTCTTGGCTATACTGCTGTATTTCGTTGTCGTTCATGGCTGGCTTGGAGTCTTCGGCATCCACGTCAATGACTTCTATGTCACTGCCCTCCGATGCGTCGTTGGTGTACTGGTCTGGGGTGTAGCTCGAAACCTGAGCTGGCTGCATCTGAGAGTACGAGTCGAATGTGTTGGTTGGCGACGAGAGATAGCCACACATTGGATCCAACTGCGGCGGCGCATATGCCTGGTATTTTGTGATGGGCGATGAGATAGCCAAAGGTTCCGTACTAGCAGGCCGGGTGCTTGCAGGCGACTTGCTCAAGCCTTGCTCTATCCTCCAGGCGCGAATCGCGTCTGCGCCCTGGCCAAAGAGATGGCGGGGTACAAACCGGCTTGGGCGGTCCCAGTATGCGGGACGGTTCTTGGTCGATGCCGTAGGGCCGATGCTGTTACCGAATGTGGAAGTTTGACTTTGTGACGCGGAAAAGCCTAGGTTAGGGACGCTACGGCTCCAGTCGTGTTGTACCTGTCGAGTCGTGTCGCGATTGGATATGAGATCCTTGGCGCGTGCGATGAGTGGACTGGTGTATTCGTCGAGGAGTCCAGATCTGTACAGGGGCGAGGCACCGTTTGTGTAAGGCGGCGGCATTCCTACCTTTGCCTCGGCAATGCTTCGTCGAGCTCGTTCAATAATGCTTGTCGAGTCATTGAATGACGAACGTCCATACGCAGAGACCGCCCCATTGAATGACGAAGAGGGTGACGTCCCAGACCTCGAACTTCTAAAAGACTGTTTGATGGCTGCAGCACGAGCCTGCTGCTCTTCCTCCATGGTTTTCGGTGGAACTGACGCTTGATCCTCTAACGCGGGGGGTGACGCTGCTAACTTGAGGCGCTTTGGCTCGATCGGCTTTGGCTTCTCTTCATCAGATGATGTGAAGTCAAAGCTGCGTTTTCGATGCTTGCTAGGATCAATGCCCCGAGCTCGCAGTCTGAACCAGTCGGTCTCAGTTCGGTCCACAGGTGCATATTGAGCAGCTTTGAGATAAGCCTGCGAGTAGCCAAGAGCCGAAGTGTTGTTGGTGCTAATGCTCGCGTCAAAAGGAACTTTGGGAGTCTTTTCAGCTCCGAGTCTAGATGTGTCTAACATTGTGCCCTGCTCCGTGTCACCATTCATCTTAGAGGCCTGGGCCTTGTAGCGCTGCTCTGTGCGTTTAGCACGTCGTGAGTTCGAGGATGTAACAGACTGCTGTGAAGCCAAGTGTCTATCCGGCTGGGAAGTCGCTGGCGCCTTGCGGTTTGTCGAGGACGGCTGTACAGGTGAGTGCGCAGGTGTAGGCGCATCGACTACCTCCTCTTCCACCGCCAAGGCCTGGGTTCGTTGCTGCTTCCATCGTTTTCTCCTCTCGCGAGCCTTGTCCAACCTCTTCTTCTTCTGCATCGCCACCATAATCTTAGCCAAGGCCGCCCGCTTCAGGTCCTTCAAATAAGCCTCATACTTTTGCTCCACAGATGCCACCCTCTTCTCCATCTCCAACTCCTTTGCAACTTCCTCCGCAATGTTATCGGCTGCATTCTCTACCCACTGCAAAATAAGTCCCTCCCTAGAATTGAACATGAGATCCTCAGTGATTGCAAGCAATGCTGCGTCCTTCTCTCGTATCCGTGCTGTCCGCGCCTGCTCTTCTTGTGCCTGACGTTGCTTTGCGTGCCGTACCAATTCTTCCTGTTGCTCGCGTGCCTTACGCTCTCGATCAGCCTGCTCTTGACGTTGGCGTGCTGCCACAGCTTCTGCTTCTCTCCGTTGTTCCTCCTCTTTGGCCTGCTTTGCTCGCTGCGCTGCCTGAACACGTTGCCGTGCTTCCTCCTTCAGTCGTTTCTCGTCAGCATCGCGTTTATCCTGCTCTATCTTCTGTCTATCAGCATCTTGTGTAGACGTGTCTTGAAGGGGCGTAGTTGCTGGTGTGAAGGAGAACCCAGACTGCGAGGTCCCTTGTGAGGGTGTGGCATTGAGGGCCGCTCCAGGCAGCTTGAAAGTAGGAGCTGGTTTGGGTGTCGCCGTAGCTGCATTTACTTTTGGATCTTCGATCGGTGCTTGAGCCTGAGGGTTTACAAAACCTCCAAATGCAAATGGACTGCCTGAAGTCACAGGAGTTGTGGACTGAGGCAGTGAAGCGCTGTTGTTCTGCAAGAAAGGACTACCATCAAGCGAAGGTGTAGATTGAGTCTGCGCAGTGCTGGTACTCTGCAGGAAAAAATTACCGGTAGGGGCAGGAGTTGCAGACTGAGTGTGTGCAGTGCTGCTGTTCTGCAGGAAGAAATTTCCCACGGGCGCAGATGCTGTAGACTGAGGTGACCCATCGTTACTCCTTTCGAAAGGATTTACGGTGGGTACGACCGTAGTAGACGGAGACTGTGTATTGTTGCTGTTCTTCAGGAAAGGATTGACTCCGGGCTCGGTCGGCGTGGACTTGAATGGTATGAAAGGATTCACGTTTGTATTCGTAGATGACGCAAATTTGAGATCGTTCTTGGACGCATCGAACACGCCTGGCTGGATGCCTTTCCCAAAGGGATTTGTATTTTCGACCGGAATACCGTTAGATTGAAACGGGGAGGCATTTGGGTTAAAGCCAAAGGCCAGACCGCTTACGGAAGAGTTCGCCCCATTCGACTGTTGGCCAAAGCCGTTGGAAGTCTCTGGAACGAACAACGATGTCTCTTGGGCTGGGTTGTTGTTTGGCATAACACCACTCGTAGCCTCCCGTACTGTCATGCCTGCAATGACAGTTGAAAGTGGCCGGTCAAAACGCTTAGGTTCAACAATCGTTGCTGAGAAGAACTGGGGTTTGACATCAGCCTTGGCCAAGACATGCGCTTTCCTCTCGTAGAATCGTTGCTTTATGTCCATGTAGGTCGCTCCCGATTCGTCCACTTGGAATACAAAGCCATGGGCCTCACAGAATTTTACGGCTTCCTCGTCGGTGTCCATACCAAGCACTTCTCTGAGCTTGCCGGTTGTCCAGTCAGTGACGTCGCGTTGATGCCGGTAGAGGCCGAGGCGATAGACGCGCCAGACTGCGTCGAGCACAACATGGCGGACCCTGTTGAAGGATATGGCGGCTGCGCATGCCATCAGATACGATACCCGAGGCGACTTGATGAAGTCCCAAAACTTTTTCCAGTTGGATTGGCACTGAATGAAGTTTTTGGAGCCCCTATGGATGATGATGGACTTGAGAAGGCGGAAGATCTCTAGGGCAGTTTGGATTCGTGGATTGTATTTGAGGTCGTTTGGCAGATGGTGCAGTTCATTCTCCAGCGCAGTGTTGGCGTAGATGGGGGCCAGAATAAGACGGTATGCCCAGAACTCGGCCTCGTTCGCGGATATGATGCCGGCGCGCCGGTTATCCACATATCGCTCTTTCAGTGAGATCAAGGTCTGGTTTAGTTGCTCGACATCTTGCTGGTGGGAATAATCGTCCTTGGTACTCCGAGCCATGTGGTGGGCTGACAACATGTAGAAGCGGGCGCTGTACTCGAGCGATGTGAGCAGTATGGCAATGTCATGCCTGTTTTCGATGCGCTGCGTTCGCAGGTCTTTTCGAACGGCTCGTGTGCGGTCCCAGAGCCATGAGTGAAGGAACTGAAAATCGTCCTCATCTAGGCGTCCATACAAGTATTTGAGGGTTTTAAGGCAGGTGGCTGGATTTCGAATCTCAGAGACTAGCTCTACGTCCATGCCTGCGGCCGAACGTGCGTATGCCTTGACCATGCGCGATTCGTCTGCTTTACGCTGATTGCGTGAGGGAAGGTGTTGGGTTTCGGGCGTCTGCGCATGTTAGTTGATGAAAATGTACAAAAAAAGGTGCAGAACTTACGCATTCGGGCGCCTTGACATCTAGCTCAACGATGCGACGCACGCGCTCGTATTCCGGGCACATCTCCTGGCAGAGTCCGTACAGCTTGACCGAGTCGGCCAGGCGCATCTGGCCATCCGGGTTCATGAGACCATCCTTGACAAACTTGGCGCGTATCTTGGGGCGTTGTGCTTTGATCTGTGCGTATCAGTACTGATTCGCCGGACGGGTATTGCTGACCTTACGTGTTGTAGTCGCTTTTGGTACTCGTGGGGAGCGAGATTGGGCGCGGGTGAATCGATGGCGGCGGAAGCATCCCTAAAGGTGTATTGTTAGAATAGGCCGCGAGCGGCCATGGAAGGCCGTTGTCTGGCATGTATCGCAACCATAGTCGTCATCGTTGTCTTCGTCCTCTTCATCTGGTGTGCATCCGCCGGTCAAGGCTTCCTTGGACCGCGCGCGACCTGGACTAGAATCAGGAGCAAAGGAGCAGCTAGGAGACTTACGAATTGCTGGGGCTGTCCCGCGCATTCGAGCTGCTGCCGTTTTGCCGTCCCTGGCTACGTGGTGTGTAGACAGCTTGGGTTGGGCGTTCCTCGTTTTGCGCGTGGTTCCTTCCGCGTCCGCGACTCGCATTGGGCGTGCTGCCGCCGTGTCCGCCGCGTCTGCGGTCGCCTCCTCTCCCTCCACGCGGTGCTGCCATGGCCGCGACGCTATCACGGAACGTGTTAGTGAGCAGTCCCCGGGCAAAGTTGGTGTCAGTGTCACAGTTCGGTCCTGGCGATGGTCCAGCTGTCGGATGCGAGCGAGGTCCAAATTTCGGGCGGGTGGCTGCTGGCCGAGTCGAGTTGAAAGCGACTGGCGGGCGCTGCTCGATTGCAACAAAGGCCCATTGGAGTCGCGAACAAGAACAAGAGTTGCAATGAGCTCAGAGAGGGCCTGTGCTGGGACGCGGCACTAGCGCCTTGGCATAGCTATTGGCTAGTCTACTTAGTAAGGTCACCGCCGCATCATCACCACCCCGTTCCCTCGGAGCTGCCACTGATTCACAACTGACACGCAATCCATTTGGCGGGCACTGTTGTGTTGAATGTAACAAATCCGAAATGTTATTGGCTAATACTGAGAGACACCATGTGTCTTTTCTAGCTACCAGTATCTGCCTGTGCCTTTCGACAGACTAGGCCGAATCGTCGACGTCTCAGAAGCCTTCTGGACTGTCACAGTCGCGCCTAACGTCCAGCATACGTGTCGCGGGCACGGCGCGGTGAGAAAGCCATTCATTCCTCCTACCTCTTTCCATGCTCCCATCTCCGAGCACCACCCTTCCCAGATTATGAAAAAAACGCCGTTTAGCAAAGATAATGCCATGCCAACCAAATAAAAAACGTCGCTATCCTAATTAAACGCTTCACAAGGTAGCCAAAACTTTTGTACCAAGGTCGTTGTAATGCAGTCATAAGCGGCGTGACGTCGTATGGGGTATATCGCAAGACACGGACGACGGAGAAATTTCGTGAACCAAATCAAGTGCCAGCGAGTGTGGGTGCCGAAGCAACTAGCATGGGACAAGACGAGATGAGACCCAGTCGCTGTGCTGAACGGTAGCTTGGCAAGCGTGAACGCGATAGAAGGCGAAGAAAAAAAAGAAGAAGAGAAAGTCTTGGTCATAAGTCGTCAGGCCGTATTACGCAGACAAAGATATCGAGATGAAAGAAAGTAAACGAAAATCCGAGATGTGCGCACTATGGCACGAGAGATTAGTGGTGAGATGTCTGTTGGTGACAACTAATGTTGGCATCAAGTGGCAGACCATGGAAGGAGCTGAGATTTGAAGGCGCAGGGGTGAAGTCGTAGGTGTATGGATAATCCAGAGAATACAGCATATTGAAAGCGTGCAGCGAGTGTTCGTATGCTGGCGGCGAGACTGGGACGAAGGCAGACTGCATGCTAGGAAATGAGCTTCCGTTCTGATGCAACTGCACGTTGTGGTTGTAGTTGTGGTGAGTAGACGGGTACTGTAGTGGGTTGCTAGCGAGGGTACTCTGAAGCTGAGCTTGGCCGTGATATAATGCAGAGCTAGCACCATTGACATCCAAGTCCATGTCATCTGCCAGGGGCAGTGCATGGTTCGACTGTCCAAATGACGTACTAGGCGTGGCAGTACAGCTATACGCAAGGCTATCCGGCTGGGGTGGTTCTTGTGCAGGCACGGGAACGGATGCATCCTGTCGTGACGCTGGTGGATTGGAATTGCGGCATATCTGTATGTCTTGCTCATATTGCGGGCACGAGGGAGTGACGGTGTCGTCAACCTCAGTCTCGTCCGCAGAAGCGTCCACGTCGGACTTGATACGAGGGGTTGTAGTAGCCATGCCCGTCTGCTGACGTTTCCTGGGGGCAAGGGCTTGACGCGGCGGTCGTGTAAGTGGCTGCCAACTTACTTCCCCACCCATTCCGATACTGGTGTTTCCGCAGTCTTGAGATTGACGGACATGGTCCTCATGTTTCTGGGCAATCTCAAACAGGCTGGGCAGGATCTCATTCAGGGCTCGTTGCTGCATTATTTTGCTAAAGCCAGAGCCCTTGGAAGAGGAAAACTGGTCTGACGGCGTGGTCTCGACAGCGTATTGGGCTGTGCGCCGAAGCCTCGTGACCCAGGAGCGCTTGCGCTTAACTGCGTCAATGGGACGGTGCTGCAGCAAAAGATCAACGGCCAACTCCAAGAGACCTGCGGGAAGTCAGTTGCTAGCCAGCTTCGAGCTTCGTGTGAGTGGCGGCTTACACTCCTTGTCAAGATGCGAGGGCTCTTGGTAGGGAACGCCACCGGGCCACCAGGGCGGGGTAGAGCCAGGCGGCTGCTCCCTAGGCAACATCTTGTGGTAGCGGCCATACATCCTCAGCCGTTTGGGCTCCCGTAGCTTGAGCCATGCAGTCACGATAGGCCGTACTGGCTTGGTGGTGAGCTCGTCGAGGCGACGGCGGAAGAACAACTTTAACTGATCGAAGTCACCAATGTGGAAGTGGTGGACTGTGTCGCTTGAAATCTCGACGTCTCTAGGGCCATGCTGGTCCTCGTTGTCATCTTCGCTTGAATCCCGGACTATGGCTCGAGTCCTCTTGCGCTTCCTAGTACGCTGGGTAGCTTTGGACGAGACTGGGCCGATTAGCAAGAAGCAAGCACATTGCAAACGAACGTTTCTTCGTACCTGGTGTATGGGCCGTCGGCAACTGGCAGGCCGGCAATGAAGCGGGTGGGGGCGAGGGCGTAGTGCTGGGTGCAGTGCTGGGAAGGCCCTGCGCCTGTTCTGTGCCGTTCCACAGATGCTCGAAGCCAGGAATCGGCTTGTATGTCACCTCCTCGCGGCCATCGGGCGCAATAACCTTCCACCGACCCTGCACAATGGGCGTTTCGAGGGCAATGTCGTCTTCTGCCTCGTCGAGCTTGTTGGGGGCATGGGCCACGTGCGAGCATGTTGCCTGGAAGCATCAGCATATATGTCCATTGTTATTGCTGGCCCGGATCCCGGCTGCTTGGGCAAGAGCGGCCGCTAGAGTACGGTAGGTAGGTAGGTACGGGTACAAGTATCCGTACTCCGCCGACGACACCTAAACACAAGAGACTCTTCTACTCACAACTGACGCTTGAGACGCTGGGACACCGGCCTGCGCCCACGCATCTTCGTCCCGTTCGCTCTTGGTCGCCGTGTTTTTGTTGATCCTTATTGCCTGCCGATCCTTTCTGCGACGAGGTGCCGGGACCACGGGCCGCCATTTCGCCATTGTGATTGGGTACAAGTAGTATATGGTGTAAGTGCTGTCGGTAGCACCGCAGTCGAGAATGAGCTGAATAAAACAACGTCAGACACCATCTTGTGCGCACCTGGAGCCAACAATTGAACGGAAATGGTAACCTGACAAAAGCCATTTCCACATGACTCGTCGCCCAACAATGGCTCTGCCGCCCACTTCGCTTAGACTCTGGCGTACCTACTGTAGAATGTGCTCACCTGATGGAGAACAATGTGGTCAGCACCCCACTCGCTGGACAAGAGTGAGATACCCCCTCTCTGCTTGACACGTTGAAGAGCTGCGGTTTCGAGGATTGGCTCGAGTGCAAGCTGCACGTATGTCTGATGGCGTTAAGAAAGCGACTCGTGACAAGCCCTACCAGCCACATTGACGACAACTCGAGGGAGTAGCTAGCCGAGAAAAGCTGCTGTCGAAGACGGTTCGTGGTACACGGGTCTGACCGGCCGGGGCGTGTTAATGCTGCAAACTATATCAGAGCCGCAGTGTCAAGGAGGACAGCAACAATAGGACCGAATATATTGACCAGGTCAGCCAGGTTTTAAAGCAAGCCTCGTTCGTTGTGACAAGGCGACTCGTATCCTACTGCATCTACCCTCCACAACTCAACTCTTCCACTTGGCACCAGGACCACACCCCAGCCCGGCAGACTGGCAAGCAAACGACCAAGGAATATCCCATGACACGATCATCCGCGGGCGTCAAATCGGGTATTCTGACAGTCGTTGAGTGATAGGAAGCTGGAATCCCGTATGCATGCATGGGTCAGGCCAAGGGGACAGGCACCTACTCACATCTTCCGCTTCCCCTACCGCGCGCTTT
>Ga0265797_10012825_pt1 | contig 10194 bp, 8 predicted proteins | sample P2T30metagenome_FD_192433 | JGI IMG/M metagenome (GOLD analysis project Ga0265797, IMG submission 192433) | Plant litter microbial communities from East Loma Ridge, Irvine, California - P2 T30 | ecosystem: Environmental > Terrestrial > Plant litter > Unclassified | place: USA: California... | reverse complement strand
TTACGCGCCAGGTAGCCCCTAGGGGTAACCAGAAACTCGCCGAAGCGGTAAGTCTGCGAGTTGCCAATCAGCACCAGGCAGAACATATCGACCAGCGTCACGTCCAGCTCGGCCAGGGTGGTGAGGTGAATGGTTTCCTCGGGCCGCGTGACCTGCCGCACGATGGCCACGGGGGTAGTGGGTGCCCGGTGCGCCAGGAAAATCTCGTGCAGCCGGCCCAGCTGCCAGTTGCGTTTCTGGCTGCGCGGATTGTAAAGCGAAGTTACAAAGTCGCCCACCGCGGCGGCCGTGATGCGCTTCTCAATCGTGGTCCAGGGCGTCATCAAATCTGACAGCGACAAGCAGCAAAAATCGTGGCCGATGGGTGCCCCCAGCCGCGCCGCCGCTGCCTGAAAAGCGCTGATGCCGGGCAGCGTTTGCAGCTCAATATCGGTGCGCTGCTGGCGCGCCGCGTACTCGTACACCAGCGAGGCCATGGCATAGATGCCGGCGTCGCCGGAGCTGATAACAGCCACGTGCCTGCCCGGCTGGCAGCTGTTCACGGCCAGCTCGGCGCGCGCCTCTTCCTCCGAAAGCTCGCGGCCCAGGCTCACGCAGCCAGGCTTGAGCAGGTGGCTAATAAACTGAAAATAATAGTGATACCCAATCACAATGTCAGCGTCGGCCAGCGCCTGCTGCGCCGCCGGCACCAGGTACGCATCCGAGCCGGGGCCAATGCCGATGACGCTTAACTGCATAGCAAGCTCTTCAAAATAAGTAAGGAAAAATAGGGTAGCTCGCGCCCCGCCAGGTCGCCTAGGTCGGTGGTGAGGTACTGCGCGGGCGTGCCCAGGCGCTCGGCGTAGTAGGCCGTGGCGTGGCCCGCCGCCACGGCCGGGCGCACGTAGTCTAGCGCGCCCCGCACCTTGATGAGCACCACGGTTTCAAACTCGCGCAGGTAGCCCTCCAGCGCCGCCGCGCTGGCCAGCAGCGGGATGACGGCTACCTTCTCGCGCAGCACCGCCAGCGGCACTTGGTGCGCGGCCGTCGCTAGTAGAAAAGAAGGCACGCCGGCAATGATTTCGACCGGCAGCTGGTGGTTGTGCAGGTGCGCTAGCAGGTAGGCGAAAGTGCTGTAAAAGGTGCTGTCGCCCTCGCTCACGAAGGCCACCGTGCGGCCGGCTTCGTAGTCGGCTTTTATCTGGTAAAATACTTGCTCATAGCCTTGTAGCGCCGCCGTGCGGTCGGCACGCATGGGCAGATACAAGCCGCGCAGCTTGGCTTCGTCCAAGCCCAGCTCGCGCAGGATACCTAGGGAGTAGCTGCGCTGCTGCCCATCGGGCTGCGCCGAGCCGGGGTAGTAAATGAGGTCGGCGCGCTGCAAGGCGCGCAGGCCTTTGACGGTAATTAATTCGGGGTCGCCGGGGCCGAGCGAGACGCCGTAGATTTTGCCCGTGTGGGCTAGGGTAGGGGCCATGCGCTAAATGCCGAGCAGGTTTTTGAGCTGCGGCAGCAGCCCTTTCTTCGCCCCGATTTTCTGTTCTTCTTCGAAGAGAATACCCTTCACGTTGAGGTGGTGGCCGGTTTGCTCCTTGCCTACTTCGCCTTCAAAACCAATCATTTGGGTGCGGTACTTGCAAAGCTGGCAGTTCATGTTGGGGCTGCCAAACTCGACTTCGGCAATGCGCTCGTCCACGGCTTGCAGCAGCAGTTCGTCGCTGCCGAAGGAAGAGGTATAGAGGTACTCTTTGGTCGAAGTGGCTTGGTGCGCCTCCACCTGGCTGTAGATGCGCTTGAGCAGGACGCCGGTGAATAAGAACACCGGCAGCACGATTACGCGCCGGTAGGGCAGGCTATCAACCAGCGGCAACGTGTCGGCTAGCAGGGGCTTGGTCACGCCCACGTAGGCCGTGGTGGCGAAGCCGAAGCCCAGGCCTTCCCAGATGAGGCGCGTGAGCTTGGCCACTTCCGAGTTGGCGTCGGGGTCGTTGGTGCCGCGGCCCACTACCAGCAGGCAGCACTCCTCGCGGGGCACGGGCGTGTGGCCGGCTTCGGCCTGCTGCACCATCTGGCGGGCCAATTGTAAGAGCGGCGCCGAGATACCTAGGTGCCGCCCCAGGGTGATTTTGAGGTCGGGGTACTGCTGTTGCAGCGAGTTCATCTCGAACGGAATATCGTTCTTAGCGTGCCCGCCGGCGAATAAAATGGCCGGAATGGCCGTGATATTACGCACGCCCTGCTGGTACATGCGCTCCACGGCGGCAGCGTAAATGGGGTGAGCAAATTCCAGGAAGCCGTAGTCGATGATGCGGTCGGGGTAGCGCGGCACCAGGCCCGCCACCAACTCCTGAAAACCGGCCGTACCCTCCTTGTCGCGGCTGCCGTGCCCACATATCAAAATGCCTTGTTTGCTAGTCATTAGCGAGTTAGCTTACTGAATGAAGGTGGGCCGCCAGCTCGTCGAGCGAGCACGCGTACTTCCCAATGACAAATACCACGGGCATGGGCAGGGCGGCCTGGGCTAGCGCGGTCTCGATATCGGGCAGCAAGGCCGTGACGAGTTGCTGCTGCGGCCCCGACACCTGGGAGATGGCCGACACGTACACGGTTTCGGGGCCGGCGGCCGCTTGCAGCTTGGCTACTACTTGCGGCATGTTGCTCAGGCCCATGTACATAACCAGGGTGGTGCCCGTGCGCAGCATATTGGCCAGCGCGTCGAGCTGCTCAAAATCGTAGTTGGCCGTGTGGGCCGTGCATAGCAACACCGCGTTGCTAAAATTGCGCTCGGTAATCGGAATGTGTACGAGGCTCGCCGCCGCCAGGCCTGCCGTGAGGCCGGGCACCACCTCGTAAGGTATTTGCTGCTCAGCTAGGTAGCGAATTTCCTCCGCCGCTCGCCCAAAAACGAAGGGGTCGCCGGATTTCAGCCGCACCACGCGCTTGCCTTGGCGGGCGTGCGCCACCATCGCCTCGTTTATTACCTGCTGCCGCTGCCGGGGGTCTACCTGGTCGCCGTATTTTTTACCCGCGTAAATAAGCTCGGCGTCGGGGGCGCACAGCGCCATCACCTCTGCCGAAACGAGGTTGTCGTAGAGTACCACCTGGGCCTGCTCCAAGCGGCGCAGCGCCCGCACTGTGAGCAGGTCAGCGGCCCCCGGCCCGGCCCCCACAATGCTGACCAGGGGCGCCAAGGTATCGCTAGATGACGTCACGCGCGGGTTGCTCAAAGATGGCTAACGGATTAGGAAACAGAAATTTATACTTCAACTGGGCTTTCAGCTTTTCGGAGCTTACTACTTTATAAGGCTGGGGCTGCACGGGCCCCAAATCGGGGAGCGCAAAGCCTCGGGCCCGAGCCGCCGCTGCGTAGTAGTCGCGGCGGGCGGGGTGCGCGTCGGCGCAGGCGTTGAACACCTCGCCCCAGGCCTGCTGGCGCACGATTTCGTGGATAATGCGCACGCAGTCATCGCGATGCACCACGTTCATGGGGGTGTCGGCGGCCCGGCTGCGCCGCTGAATGGCAGCGGTGCTATCCGGCAGCCGGTCGTAGCCAATGAGCCCGCCAAAGCGCAGTACCGTGGTGCGGAAAGCAACTTCCTGTTGCAGCAGCTGTTCGAGTTGGCGCACGATAATACCGCCGGGCTTGGTGGGGGCCAGTACGCTTTCTTCTGTGGCAAGTTGCTCATCATCAGCATAAACCGATGTAGAGCTGATGTACAGCACCTGCTGCACCCCGCTAACCCGGGCCCGCTCGATAAGCTGGGCAAACTGTGCCAGCTGCTCGTCTTCAGACTTGCCTCGCTGGGGCGGCACGGTAATAAGCAGCGTCGGCGCGTGCCAAAAATCACTGTCAGGCAGGGCAGTTTCAGCCGTTAGCGCTAGCTCAAAGGCAGGTAGCCCCAGCTGGCTTACTTCCGCTACGCCAGCGGCAGTAGTGCGGGAAACGGCCACCTCATAGCCCTGCGCTTGCAGGTACTGAGCCAGGGGCAAGCCCAGCCACCCGCCACCCAGCACGCTGATGCGCTGGCTAGCCGGCTCGGGCAGGGCAGGAAGTTTAGTAGCCATAAGTAAACACTATATGGCTGGTTGACCTTGATGCAACACGGAGTCGGTCAGCGGCTCACCAGCTAACAAGTGGCTCATTACTAACGCCTCCGCCTTATCGGGTGTAATGCGCTGGTACCAGGTGCCTTCTGGATGAATAAAGACCACCGGGCCATGCGGGCACTGGTCGGTGCACTGGGTGCGCACGGTGTGCAGGTGCGGCTTGGCCCCCGCGGCCACAATGGCGGCCCGCAGCTGGGTGGTGGTATCCGCTGCGCCTTTTTTCAGGCAAGAGTCGCCGTTACAGACAAAGGCAATGCGCTGAACGATAGAAAGGTCTTTTGCCATGAGTAGCCGCTAGTGTGTCAGCCGGGAAGCAGACGGAAGCGCTGCCGGGCAAAAACAATGAGCAACCGGCAGTACTGGTGCAGTACTGGCTTGGCGACCCACCGCTTTTCTCCCGAAAGCGAGGTAGAGGTAAGGCTGACTGGCAGGTCTTCTGGCTCGTTCAACACCTGAGGCCTTCCCATAGCGGGCGCTACAGTGGCATATACCCAGGTGCGGGGGCTGAACTTACAGCAGCGGGAACTGCTCCGGATTTACACCGGATTCCCTTTTAAGTGCTTTCGCAAGCGAAGCACACCACGCAACGGCACAAAGGTAGGATTGGCCTGACGTTTTCGGTGTTGCTAGTTGTGAGTTCGGCAGGGCTATTGTTGGCCTATCTATTCCCGGGTTTGTCTTCGGTGCTGAGTCGGTGCTCAGCGCTAGCCTGGGGTAGTCTGGTACTGGCTGAGTTGATGGAGCACTCAAGAGGTTGTGAGGAATAATTCTTACTTACTGCTACCTATTTGAATTAGGTTAAAGCAGGCATCTTCCCCACCGCTGGAGTAATCTTCTCTGATGACTACTGGCCCACAGCATCAGAAAGCGGATACTCCTGATTGGGGGGGACCCGCTACCTTTAGCCTCGCGCTATGACAATTGCCCACTACTACCCGCAGGACTTAGCGGCCGCGCTGCGCCAGCGCTGGCCCGCCGAGGCCTCAGCCTTACCTACCCTAGCGGTACTCACCCAGTTTGTCTCGGTGCTCTACCAGGCGAGTTTGCTCTTTGAAGAAGGCCGGCCGGTAGAGTGCCACGCCGTGCTGGCCCCGCCTGCCCAGCTAGCCGCGCAGCCCGTCGGCCTGACGGATTTTCACTGGGTGCGCTTTGCCGAGCCCCGCGCCTGGAATGAGCAGGAGGTACGCCGCCTGAGCCCCGCCGTGCAGCAGAGCAGTAGCCTGCTGGCCGTGGAGCAAGGCGCAGACGGGCACTTGCAGCTCTGGGGCCTGCTCTTCAGTGGGCACGCGTGGGACCAGGTGCCCGACGGGCCACGGCGGGTAGCGGCCGCAGCCCCCCAGGGACTGCTCGTGCAGGTGAGTGGGCCGGGCAGCCTCGTGTTCTACGCCGGGGCGCACCGCGTGCTCACGCTCCAGCGCGGGCGTATTGAGGGCCACGGTTTCCTACAGTTCCCGCAGGCGTGGGGTGAGGGGCGATTCCTGGAAAACCAGCAGTTGGCCGGCCCCGCCGCGGCGGGCCTGCCGTGGACCCCGGAACAGGATGAGTGCATCATCCAATTCGTCTTGCACATGCAACGGCGGGCCCTGACGCAGGCGCGGGCTAGCGGCCACGGCGTACTGGTGGTGCTGGTGCCCACCGACCGGGTAGCGGCCCTCACGGCCCCGGGCGGCGTGCTCCGACCTAAGTACCGCTTACTGTCTCCGCCAACGGGTCCGCGCTACCCCGCCCTGGTGCAGGCCCTAGTGCAGCGTTTGCTGGAGCTAGGTGAACTCAGCTGGGCCCACTACCAGCGCTCGGCCGATGCCGAGCTGCTGGCCCTGACGGCGGAGCTCGACCATTTTGCGGACGACATTGCCGCCATGGGGGCCGTGGACGGCGCGTTGGTGTTCACGCAGCAGATTGAGCTAGTTGGCTTTGGGGTTGAGATTCAGGCAACTCAGGTGCCCCTGACGCAGGTATACCGAGCCCTGGACGTGGAGGCGCACACCCTGCAACCGGTACCCGCCGACCACGGCGGCACGCGCCATCGGGCAGCCTATCGGCTGTGCCTGGCGGCCCCGGATTGCCTGGCCATCGTCGTTTCACAGGATGGCAACGTACAATTTGTCCACAACCAAGCCGGTAAGGTCGTCTTCTGGGACCAACTCACCTTTTAAGGGGGAGTGGGCCGAGAATTATCCCTACCTCTGGTTAGCGGCGCCAGGAGGTGTAACTGGCTGGCCCCCTAGCAGCAATCGGTCCACCGTCAGTTCGCCGATATGCAGTTTGTGTACAGCACCTTGACCGAGGCGCAGCCGGCCTACGGCCAACGAGCCAATCGCTAGGGCCCCAATTGCGGCCGCCCCGATAGCAAAGGCGCCGAGTGCTAGGGCCCCAATAGCGAGCTTGCTTATGGCCTGGGGCTGTCCGGCGGGGGAGGAAGAGGCGGGTAGCGTAGCAGCGGTCATGGAAAAGAGGAAGGAGCTGCCTGGCGCAGCTAGTGAAAATTCGGCCCTAAAGCAGGGCCAGAACCTATACGAAACCGTTCCGCTGATGGCTGCCTCCCCAAACCACGTTTCTAGTGAGTACCGTTACTACCGGAAGAGGATACCCACTGCGGCTTCCCAAGCAGGCAGCCGACTGGCCTAACGGCTGAGGTGGGGTAGGGCCTAGCCCAGGCGGCTACCTTGCTTTGATACTCAACTGTGTACGAACACCGCATTAGGTAATTCATTGTCCAATAAGCCAATAAATCCAGTTGGTTACTGCGGGTAGATTGCCCTGGGTTCGCGGCAGCATGTATATTGCGCGAACAAATGCAGGTAAGATTATTCTCAGCTTTTATTCTTCTACTCTTTTTTGGCCTTGAAACCTGTGCCAGGGCAAGCACGACAGACAGCCTGCTCACGGCGCTCAATCAGGCGCTAGCCCAGCGCCAGCACTACGACGCCCAGCGGCTGAACCGCATTGCCTTTTTGCGCACGGAGTATGAGGCTAGCCATAGCGACCCAGATGCCCAATTTCGCCTGGGGGTGCGTATTTATGATGAGTACAAAGCGTATAAATACGATTCCGCTTTCGCGTACTGCCTGCGCATAAACCGCCTGGCCGACCAGTCGGGGGATGCCAAGAAGATAGCGGTTGCCAAGCTCAAGCTCTCGTTCATCCTGTTGTCGTCGGGCATGTTTAAGGAAACGTTTGATGCGCTTGATGATTTCAAGGCGCAGCAGCTATCGGTTCCCGACCGGGTGGACTATTACTTTCTGAAAGCCCGGGCCTACAGCGACTTAGGTACCTTTGACCAGGACGAGTACTACCGGCCCGTTTACTACGCCCAGTCTCTGGCCTACGCCGACACGGCCCGGCAGCTGTGCGGTGGCGGGTTGTATGCATGCCTGGCCATTGATGGCTTTATTGCGCAGAAGCAGAAGGACTTGCCCGCTGGCATTCGGTTTTACCAGGCTGTGCGCCAGCTACCGCACCTAACGCCGCACCAGCTAGCCGTGAGTGCCAGTACCCTAGCCAGCATCTACGAGTCGCAGCACCAGGAGGAACCGGCTTTTGAGCTGCTGCTGGTGGCGGCCATTGCCGATGTGCAGTCGGCCACCAAGGAAACGCTGGCAATTTTTAAGGTTTCGGACTACTGCTACCGGCGGGGCGACTTGCAGAATGCCTACCTCTTCATCCGGGAGGCGCGCGAGGAGGCGGCCTTCTACAAAGCCCGCCAGCGGCAGGTAGAAATCAGCCATATCTCGTCCATCATCGAGGGGGAGAAAGTCAGTATCATTGAGCAGCAGCGGCAAAGCCTGCGGCGCAACTCGTGGGTGCTGGCGGGGCTAGCTGCCTTTGGGGCGGTGTGTACGCTCGTCATTTTTGCGCAGCTGCGGCGCTTGCAGCGGGCCGATAAGCGCGTGCTGGCTTCCAATGAAGAGCTGCGCGCCGCCATTGGGCAGCTCAACCAGCTGAACATGCGGCTGAACGAGGCTAATCGCATTAAGGATGAGTACATTGGGTATTACCTGAACACCAATTCGCAGTATATCGACAAGTTGGAGGCCCTCAAGAAGTCGCTCACGGCGCTACTCGATAGCAAACAGTACACGGGGCTGCAACGCCTGCTCGATGGGGTCAATATCAAGCACGAGCGCACGGCCCTTTTCAAGAACTTCGACCAGGTTTTCCTGAAGTTGTTTCCGCGCTTTATCCCGGCTTTCAATACGCTGTTTCGGCCCGAAGACCAGGTGCAGCTACCCGATGACCAACTGCTGACGGCCGAGCTCCGCATCTTCGCGCTCGTGCGCCTGGGCATTGATGACAGCGAGCGCATCAGCCGCATTCTGGGCTATTCCATCAACACCATCTACACCTACAAGACGCGGGTGAAGAACCGGTCGGTGCTGCCCAACGAAGAATTTGAGGCGCAGGTGCGAACCCTGGACGCGACCTAGCGACGGGGTAATAACTGCCATTTTGGGAGGGTGAGCAGCTGCTTATTTAAGCAAGTGGCGGGCTCGCGGGCGCGCGTCAAATCGAGGAAAACACTGCTGGCTAGGCCCTGTGTTTACCTTAATGGCAGCCGCATCCTGGCCCTGCATTACCCAGCGCTAAGCAGGTCGCTAGCCCCCAGCTCACTGCCCAGATTAACGGGTTAACCTGGGTAAGCCCAGGCCTTTTGAAGCCAATACCTGGTTCATATTTTACAAACATTTTTTAGCGATAACTTATTGAATGTTAGAAATAATTGACCAATACAGGCCTATATTTTTCATACTAGGGTTTGACTAATTTCCCCCGGGACTGGGCTGGTATTCCTTTGCCTTGCATTCGGCGCTTTGCAGGCAGTAACTACGGCTCCTAGCGCTGGTTTTGCCGCCGGCCTCCGCAAGGCCGGCGGCGCTCACTATTCCCAGTCCCACCCATGATGCCACCCCTACATTGGCTGCGCCCCTTCGGCGCGGGCCGTGCCTTTTTGTCTACGCCGGTTATCGGCATTCTCGCGGTTAGCGCGGCGGCGGCCGCGCCATCAGGGCCGGGCCGGCATTGGCCGAGCAACGAGGCCCTAGCCATTGCGGCGCCAGTGGCGGGCGGGGTAGTGAGCGGGCGCGTAGTCGATGCCAAAAGTGAGCCGCTACCGGGCGTAACGGTGATAGTGGAAGGCACCACGCTTGGGGCCACCACCAATGAGAACGGGGTATTCAGTATCCCGAATGTGCCAGCCGGCCAGCACACGCTGGTGTACTCATCGGTGGGCTTTACCACGGCACGGGTGTCGGTGACGGTGCTGGACGGCAAGCCCGTGCAGGCCCCCCTCACCACGCTGGGCGAAAATGCCCAGGCCCTGAGCGAAGCCGTGGTAGTGGGCTACGGCACCCAGCGCCGGCAAGACGTGACGGGCTCCATCACGACCATCGACAGCAAGCAGTTTGTGAAAGGCCAGGTAACCAACCCCGAGCAGCTGGTGCAGGGCAAAGTGGCCGGCGTGCAGATAACGACCGCCGGCGGCGCGCCGGGCGCGGGCAGCCAGATTCGGATTCGCGGGGGCTCGTCGCTGAGCGCCAGCAATAACCCCTTATTCGTGATTGATGGCGTGCCGGTGAGCAATGACGGGCTAGCCGGCGCCGGCAACCCGCTCTCGCTCATCAACCCCAACGATATCGAGAGCATTACGGTGCTCAAGGATGCCTCGGCTACGGCCATCTACGGCGTGCGGGCCTCGAATGGGGTGATTATCGTGACCACGAAGAAGGGCCTGGCGGGCGAGGCGATACGCGTAAACGTATCGACCCAACACTCCATTGCCACGGTGGCCAAGTACGTGCCGGTGCTCACGGGCGACCAGTTCCGCGACCTGGTGCTGAACTACGGCAACTACCAGCAGCAAGCCCTGCTAGGCACCGAAAACACGGACTGGCAGCGGGCCATCTACCGCCCGGCTTACACCGCCGACAACAACGTGAGCGTGCTGGGCGCGCTGGGAAAGGTGCCGTTTCGGGCCTCGGTGGGCTACCTCAACCAGCAGGGCCTGCTGAAGCGCAACGACCTGAAGCGCTACACCGGCAACCTGAGCCTGACGCCGGTGCTGCTCGATGGCAACCTGCGGGTGGAGCTAAACGTGAAGGGCAGCCTGAG
>Ga0265797_10012824_pt1 | contig 10194 bp, 9 predicted proteins | sample P2T30metagenome_FD_192433 | JGI IMG/M metagenome (GOLD analysis project Ga0265797, IMG submission 192433) | Plant litter microbial communities from East Loma Ridge, Irvine, California - P2 T30 | ecosystem: Environmental > Terrestrial > Plant litter > Unclassified | place: USA: California... | reverse complement strand
ACGGCGTAGCGACATTTGAGACATATCAGAACACCGTATCCGGGATCGTGCTTCAGCTGAACGGTGGTGTCGTTGTCAGTCTCCATGGTGGCAGTGATGCTTATCTTCGACCCAGGCTTGCATGAAAGAGGTCGTCGAAATATAGCAGATACCCGAGGGCAGAGAATGGCATGCGAGGATCTGGAACGGCATGTGGAGTTCTGGAATGGTATGTAGGATTCGTAGGAACGGCATATGTGATTTCCCAGTGGGGGCCTGAATTCTCAAATCCTATCATAACCACTTGCTCACCGATCACCCTGATGTTCGGCAGCAACGCGATGCTCAACACGTTGAATCGGGTTCCATCTGTCAACTTTGAGCGTCTGGTGTATTACAATGGTCCTCATAGATCATTCTTAACGACGGAATTGGCTCCAGAGTCCATTAGAAGTTGGCAGTTCGCATGCGCTGAATGGTCCCGCTGTCTCTACCGTTTTGAGACTGTAAATCCGCCGACCTGTAAGCAATATCTCGCTTTGGCAGGAACATGGTATTGCATGACAAACAAATAAAAAGTCCCCACTGAGTACGAGAACAAGGCCCAAACGAAATTGCACTGACCACAATCAAGACGGATAATTGGAAATCCACTCAACGCCATGCACCATCCAAATCTCTATGAGCCTTGGGTATAAAGGCCAATCGATCACCCACCTCTATCGATACTTTCACTCCAACCACACAATTAAGTAACCCCAAAGACCCAACAGAACGACAATCCCTCCTCTCAATCAACCAACATGTCCACCCCAATGAACCGCGCCGCCTGGCTCAAGCAAGCCAACACTCCACTCGAAGTCGGCCCCGCCCCAATGCCCACCGCAGGCCCGGGCGAAATCATCGTCAAAAACTCCGCCATCGCCATCAACCCCATCGACTGGCACCAGCAAGACGCCGGGATCTTCGTCCAGCAGTTCCCAGCGATCGTCGGCTGCGACGTCGCCGGCGAAGTCCACGAAGTCGGCGAGGGAGTAGAGCGCTTCAGAAAAGGAGATCGTGTGATCGGGTAAGTGTCTTCCAGAACGATCCTCCAGTTCGAAGGAAAGATTGGTTTCCCTGACTTACAGTCCCTTCGCAGACACTCCACCGCCCTAACAACCAGCCGTCCCTCCGACGGCGCCTTCGCCCTCTACACCGCCGTCCAAGCCAACAAAGCCGCCCTCCTCCCCTCCCACGTCCCCTACACCTCGGGCGTAGTCGTGCCCTTCGCCCTCGAAGCCGCCGTCTGCGCGCTCTCCGTCCGCGAACCCGGCCCCTGCATGCCCGGCGTCTTAACCCCCGCCCTAGCCCTCCCCTACCCATCCCTCCACCCCTCCTCCCCACCAACTAAAATCCTCATCGTCAACGGCGCAGCCTCCTCCGTGGGCAGCACAACAACGCAAATCGCCGCCGCCGCAGGAATCACCGTCTTCGCCATCTCCAGCGCCAGAAACTTCGAATTGGCGAAGCAAAGCGGCGCCAGCCAAGTTTTTGACCGGCACGACCCCTCGCTCGTCGAGACTATCGTCTCCGTGGTGCGCGCAACAGGGCTCGAATTCGTAGGGGTTTTCGATGCGATTTCCACACCGGAGAACTACGCGCAAGACCTCGAGATTTTGCGCGCGCTCGGCGGTGAAAGCCACCTTGCTTGCACGCACCCGCCGCCGACCGAAGGCGTGCCGGTGGGTGTCAAGACGGGGATGATTTTCGCCGTGAATGATGTTGTAGCGCCTGTGTTTAGGGATTTCGTGACGCCGGCGCTGGAGAGTGGGTTGTTGAAGTGTCTTCCGGCACCAACTGTGGTTGGGAAGGGATTGGAGTTTATCAATGAGGCGTTGAAGAGGTCGAAGGCTGAGGTCAGTGGTACTAAGCTTGTTGTTGAGGTATAGATGGGTTTTGTCGAGCCGAGTGTTGAGTTGGCTGGTCGTACTTATGCTGTTAGGTTCAATTGCTAGTATAGAGGATCGGGATGGAAATCACAAGAGTCGCGATTTTTTGGAGCGAACATGTGCCCTTTCATCGATAACGTCATCACAATCGAACTCGCTGTCAAATCAATGAGCGAACCTTTCCTTCAAGGAATCGTAGAATCTAGCACATTAGCAAACTGATATTTCTCCCAAGGGGTACAACAGCATTGAGCACAACACCAAAGACCAAACCTCAAATCAGCCATGCACAGCACCCCTATGAACCAAACTTACGCTTTGCCCCCCAAAAATACGGGGCAGGGTATCCATTTCATTACACTAAGATATAGACATTAGAACGTTCGTTTCATCCATCTCCTGCCTCTTCCGTATATACAGGCCGGGCCGAAAACGACGCCACCCACACAACAAACCAGGGCGTTGAGTCGGAAAAGCTCCTCCAGTGAGCTTAGATGGGATGTCCAGAAAGAAAGTAGAAGAGGAAAAAAAAAGCATCGTGTCGCAAATCATCTTGACACGTGCTGTGCTGTCATTAAGGCCTTTTCTTCACGTCTCGGCCTGTCGCGTCTTCGGACAGGCGATTAGAGGAAGGAGAAGCCGCATTAGTCGCCAGATGGCCCAGGGAGGTGGCGCCTGGGTTGGAAGAGAGGTGGATGGCGAAGAGCCACGCGGCGAGGATGTTGAGGAGGTGGTGGAGGCGGTAGGCGTACGTGACGCCGTAGATGGCTGCGTAGAGGGCGGAGAGGAAGGTCAGGACATTCGTGATGAATCGTGCTCGGCCGGTGACTCGAGGGGTCATGTTGCCCGTGCTCATGACTTCCACCACGAGGACCAATGGCAGGACTGCCAGGAGGTTGTGGTGCGTGCTGAAGGGTGTCAACCAATGCACAGCGACATTGTGAATCCACACGATGAGCACTGGCATGTTGATTGGCAGGACCCAGAGCATGAGCACGAGGATGGAGGTCGTGTAGTTGTAGAAGTTGTAGTGTGCGCCGGAGCGGGTGTCGCGGGCGAGGCGAAGGGCCCGTACACAAGTGCATAGTTGTACGATCGTGAGAACCATGTAAGCGAACTGATATGGGATCAAAGTCGTGATGAGCAGGAGAAGGATGGCGGTAGTGATGAGACGCTGTCGTCCACCTGTCGAGGCGAAAGGTGTTGTTAAGCTATCGGAGCTGTCAGTAAAAAGTGTACACATCTGAAGAGGGATGTCTAATGGTATGATCATACCGGTTGTCTTCCCGCCCGCCGAATAGACTTCTCGTCCAACCGTAAACGAACGCAAATACATGCATGAGGATTGTGATCACATAGTTGCCAGCGATACAGATGCCGACGCTGATCACACCAAACAAGGGCACAAGGAACCACAAGAATGGATCTTGGGTCCCGAGCATTAGGTCGTTGACATTGAAGTCGACAGATTTCTGCGACGTCCCCGTCAAGAAGCTGAGCCAGCCACGTGTCAAAGATCCTTGAGATGCCTTCGAAAGCGACACGGCGAAGAAGGTCAGCGCTATGAAGATGAATGGCAACGAGGTGCGAAGGCAAACGTCCATGCTTTCAGAGAAGGACATGAAAACGCCTATCAGACCGGTTAGCACCCATATATACTCATGTTGATCAAAGGACAACATACCAGTCACGTCATAGACCTTAAACTGCTTTCTTATTACTATTAGTACGACGAGCAGCGGGAAGGCGGCAAAGACAGATCGGTATCGCATGACAAGCTTGCCGGCACTGCCGAGCACGTCAACCTTCAAGGTGACTTCCACTGTCGAGTTGCAGGTAGGATCCGACCAAAGCTGCAGGCTGAGACCATCGCTCGCACCACCACCACGCAGTGGAGGCGGCATGTATGGCGAAATGCCGTGCACATTGATGTTGCCGCCTTGTGTATTAACGAAATACTTGCTTTCGTATGGCTCAGCAATATACTGCCTTAGCATGGGTGCGAAGCTTTCAACTTCATGCTCACATGCTTTGCGCTTGACGTCGAGATTGTATGCAAACAGTGTGGAATGCACTTCTGGGATCTTGAGCTCCGTCATCATGGGACGATCTGCCGGTAAGATCATGCGCAGACCGTTGGCGAGCAGTTGGTGGTGACCACGACTGACAGTGATGGTGGACTTATCGGCAGTGCTGAACTCTGCGATCGCCCAGCCATTTGGTGCTTCGAAAGGCTTCTCGATGATTGCAGCAAACTGGTACTCCGAGATATCCGACGACTCGAATTGCAGATACGAGAATGGAGTGGCTCCATCGAATGCGTGGACAGAATTGTTCGTCGAAGCTGGTAGGAAAGTCACGTCAGGTGCAGCATTCTTGCATGCAAGCTTACTGCCACCAGGAGCGCCGTTGGTAAGGTCCAGATTCTGTGGAAAGACCAGTTTCGAGTGAATCGGAAGCACACTGCAGAACATGACGGTCAAGGATCCATGGCCATCTCCGGCATCCAGCTTCTGGTTCGTGAGCAATGTGAACTTGCTACCTGGTGTGAAAGGTTGAATTGGCACGGGCATGACGTGTGCAACATTTCGGCTGGGGTCAGCGTGAGGGCGGATCACAAGACGCTCGCCATGTCGCATCATCTGATCGGCGTTCGCTTCGAATGTGAGAAGCGTATCGAATTCTGTCATCTATTAGTACAGTAAAGGTGTTACCTCCAAACTCATGATCACAACGTACCTGACTCTCTGATCGACTTCTGCACCACTGGCTCCATACCAGTCAGCAAACGCTTTCGGATTGCCTTGATACGTTGTGCTTGTGGCTTAGTCTGGGCAGACCGCCTTACATCCACGACGTCGAAGACTGCCTTGACAAGAGCCTTGCGAAATTGGTCGCACCACATGATCGCCAGATGATCCATTCCAGTCCATACATTGGGAATGCTGGAGGTGAACACCGTAAAGCCATGAGTATCGGGGACAAGCGAAGTCAGACTCGTGGACTCGGAAGGGATCATAGTGTCGAGACCTCCACCTGCAACTGAGACCAGAGTCACGTCGGCCAAAGGGTTTCTACTGGGAGGCTCGAGATATGATTTTCGCCAGTAAGTGTTGATGTCGTGGTAGGTCGCCACCATGTCTGCATCGAATGTTACAGGTGCACGAGCGTGAGGCGCAGACAGAGTGACAATAGTGTTGACTGTGTGTTCCTGATAATTCGGCATACGGAGCATTGTCCGCGCTACCACTCCTCCCATCGAGTGGCCTAAGATAATCACAGATTTTGGTTCAGGCAAACCAGGCTCTCGCAGCGAACGACTAGGGTTGTGATAGAGCGCTAAGATGAAAGCCACTGCTTCATTCAAGTATTCGGCTTGGTCCAGAAGCGTTTGTCCATGGAAAGCAGTTATATCTTCGTTGAAGTCGACAGAAAAAACGTCCAGAGGTGCCTTGCCATCTGCAATGGCGGCTTTGTCTAACCGTAAAACATCGTGAAAGTAGTGCGCCGCTTCCGCTGCTATCGGGCGGACCTGCTTGTAACTCCCTGCGTTTCCGGGTATGAACAACACGGGTATTCCCTTCACTCTAGTATCTTCGTCGACGCCTCCTTCTCTGTACAGATACAACGAATATTTGGTCGCGAAACGAGTGTGTTCGGTGTCGAAATCAGAATAGCGAGCAAAGGCCGGTCGCATGTAGGACATGGCGCAGCCTTTCGGATCTTGTTGTCGAGTGAAGAAAGAATGTAGGATTGTCGTCAACAGTACAATGGCGCAGATGCTCGTCGCGAAAGTCAGGGTCGAGCAAGACCATGGATTCCGCATGCGAGCACGCTGACCCTTGCCGTCCGAGGCGGTTTCGGACATGCCTTTTGTGTGTGTTGGGCTGCTGACCGCGCTGTTGTGCAGCTCTGTTTTAGGCTCCATGGCCGGGTCCCAGTGCGAATTAATCTCCAGAACGGGGGTGCGACTGGTGTCCTTGCTAATCTTGCGCTCCTGCGGCCGGTTCACGGCGAGCTTCAGTTCGCGCGCGGTCTCCCTGTCGCGCGCATTGCTGCTATCTCTGCTCTTGTCTAGGCGGTCCGGGGCGGTAGAGGTAGGGCGGGAGGCGTTGTCGTCCTCGCCGGAGCCGGACGGTCGTCTCCTCATCGAGACGCTATGCGGTGTGCGCAAACATCCACATCAGGCAGGGAGCGGTCGAGGGAAGTAGCGGCGGCGCGAGAGTCGGAGAGAGATGGATCGACGGGCAATTGAAGAGGCTGTAGCGATTTGGTCTTGGTCTGGGGGATGTAATAGCTCGGCGGGCCAACAGCAGGAGAGACAGTGGTAAGCGAATGTGGGCGCGCACGCTCGAGGGTGTGGATGGGCGCTTTCGTCTAGTTATTACGCGGCGGCCGCGGCGGCAGGGAAGAGCGAGGTCAGTGGAAGTGGTTGAAGCACGCTTTTGGCTCGTGCTTGCCCGTCTGCACGTGGGCTGGCTTTCGATGGTTCAGAGGATACGGCAGGCAAGCAAGCCACGCGTGGAGAAGAGGAACAAGAGTGGCAGGCAGGCAGCGATATTCTATAACGGGCGCGGCGATATTAATTCTGGAGTAGTTCACATCTGCAAGGCTGCTGACACAGCTGCACATGTGCATTATCATTGTTATTACAGTGCGTGCATGACGCAAACCAGTACTATAGCTCCCCAACATTCTCGAAATGCTAAATGCCCACCGCCGTGTCATGCCCAGGCAAAGATGCAGCGATGTGCAACTCGCGCATGCGTCTCCGTCGTCTGTAAAACGCTAAAGCAGCCAATCTGCCGCTCTAAAGCTTGTCTTCTCCTGTAGCGTCCGCCGCCAGCCACCTCCCCGTCCGTCGAATCCCGGACCAAGGAAGTAGGTTGGCCTTCTTGCTGGGAGCCCTTGTCTCTCTTTACCAGCATGGTGTGAAGTGTGTCAACGACAGCTGACGTGCAGGTGGTATACAACGATGAGGATCCGCCCCACTCGGCACAGCAACATGACAGCGCCAATGGAGCATGACAGCCTCGAGAACTAAGTATCCTTCTACACATTCTAACATTCCACTACCGCGCCAAGGCTGAAGGCCGCGCAAGCAAGCTTCGGGCCTATCAAAAGGTACAGAGATATCTCTCAAGCAAGAGCTGGTTCCTTGTAGCTTGCCATGTGTGCTCTCCGCTTCCTTGCGTACCTGTACATGTACCTGAGAGCGGCACTACCATGCTGAAATCATGCAGTCATGGTACGGTAAGTTTCAGAGTAGTGCAGTGCGTGGGCATACATACGTGGAGCCGGTGGCAGATGAACAGATTCCGCCCATCACGATGAACGAGTGTGATCCTCCGACTACATGTGCATGTGCGGCTAAGGTCATTATCGTCAGGACGGAACACCACAATCGTCGACAGACAACTTGAATCAAGAAGAAGACCATGCCGCCAATACAACGTGAATGACGTCCACAACTCTGCCAAGTCTCGCGGGCAAGTCGGACGGCATTTGCTGTTCGCTGAAGTCATCATGAAAATATGGTCCTTGGTCATATTCTCGTATGGCACAGGTGCGTGTAATATGCGCTGTAAGAAGGAAGGAAGAACATCTTCGTCCAGCTTGGCCATACGAGTGATCATACAACGATATACATGTGATTACAGAACTACCGCCTCGATACTAATACATACTCGTACATTATTCAGCCGGAGCTACAATTCTTACCCCCCAAGATCAATCAGCTATTCACACGCCCAACCCTCACCTCCTGCCTCTTCTGCAAATCCCTCCACTTCTGCTTCTGCTCCTCACTCCTCTGCGCCTTATTCTTCAGCGCCACAATCCGCCCAAACCTGCCCCTAGCACCATGCTTTAACTTCGTAATCTGATCGCCCGCCCTCCCCTTCGTAATAGTCTCCACCGTCAACTTCTCATCCTCACTCCTGAATTTATTCAACATATCGACCTGCGCCTGCGTCGCAGGCTTTCGCCGCCAGGCAGCGTTCTTGTTAACGATTTCGAACGGGAATCTTTCTTTGGCTAAGGTGTCCGCGGCGGAGACGGCGCCTTCGAAATTGACAGCTGTGGCGATGACGCGAGGTCGGAGGTAGGGGGATTTTGTTCCAGTGGTCATGAGTTCTGGTGGGGTTTTTTGGTTGTAGATGACTTCGTGTTTTTCTTTGCCGCGCTTGATGGTGAGGAAGTCGCCGCTGTTGCTGGAGAGGATGTAGCGCTCGTCGTCGATTTGCACCCAGGCGAAGGGCGAGAGGGCGCGGATGTGCCGCTCGCCGGAGGTGTCTTCGATCAGGTCGTTGACGTTGTCGTAGTCTGTGAAGGTGACGTTTCCGCTGAGTCGCTTGTTGGGTTGGGTTGTTTGGGATGCGATTTCGGAGGCTTGGGCTGCTTGTGCTTCGCGCTCGCATTCGCTGGTTCTGCGGTCTTTGAGGGCGTTCATGGTGGAAGCGTCGGTATCTTTGACTAGTTCTTGGGGATCGAGGCCGAAGAGAGTAGGTGTGGTCACGATGCCCGTCTCCAGTGAGGCGACCATGTCGATTACGTGGCAATTTCCTTTGCCTGCGTGCTTTCTTAGACCACGCCCAATCATCTGCACAAGTAGGTTGCGAGACTTCGTTGGTCTTGCTAGTAGTACACAGTCGATGTTCGGAATATCTGTCCCTTCTGTGAAGATACCGCAGTTCAACAACACAGGAAACTCGCCATTCTTGAACGCTTCTAGGCGCTCATGACGGACTTGGCGATGTGTATCGCTCGTCACAAAGCGAGCATCAAGTCCATGTTGGCGGAAAGTAGCGGTAAGGCTTGCAACGTGTGCAAGGTCCACGCAGAAAACGAGTGTAGACTTTCGTGTGCCTGCTTTGCTGAGCCAGGCGCGGACGGTAAGAGTGTTGATTTCGTCGTTGTTGACAGCCTGGGAAAGTGCTCCTGCCTGAAAATCGCCTCCAGTTGATTTGACTCGAGATAGGTCGGCTCCAGTATGCACAGTTGTGAACACTACATCGGAAAGCCATTTGTCGTCGATCATGTCAACGTAGTCCCTGGACATGGTCAGTGGGTTATCATAGAGACCTAAGCTGGCGTATTACGAACTTGTGGTACACGATATGATCAATAGCAGCACCCAGACTAATCCCATCAGCTCTCGAAAAAGTAGCGCTCACTCCAACAAGAGCCGTGTGAGTCTTCGCATCCTTCTCCATCAAGTTGAAATGCTTCAGCACAGAAAGATATGTCGGAGCAGCAATATGATGCGCCTCATCTACTAAGACCAGCTTGAACTTGGCAGGATCATATTTCAGCAAGCGCTCTCCAGACGTGATGCTTTGCACACTCGCGACAGTAATCTCAGCAACGCCGGTCGCGTGCTGGTCCGCCATCTCGACGTCTACAGTCTTGTGCGGATACAATTGTCTGACATGGCGGGCTGCTTGCTCTACAAGCTCACGGCGGTGGGCGAGCACAAGAGTTTGAGTTGCCTTTGGCGTTGGTGGTGGTACGCGGTCGATGAGATGGCTGAAGATGACGGTTTTGCCACTGCCAGTCGCGAGGGAGAGGCCTAGACGGCGAGCGCCTTGAGAGAGGCTCGTAAGGACTGAGGTAATTGACTCCTCTTGGTATGGTCGAAGCTGGATGCCGGATGTTCCATTGCTCTGACTGGTCGTCGCCGAAGTAGATGAATATCTTGGGTGCTGTGTCGCGTATAGCTGGCGACATGGAGGTCCTGGCCGGCCTTTAGGGCTAAGGACTTTGCCTCGTAGGGCCGTAGCAAAAGAGCCCTGGCATCTGGAAATGAGCGTGAGACGCATGTAGCGTCGTTGATGATGAATCGCGGAAGAATCGATGGCTTGAACAACAGTGTTGGAGTGGAGCGCATGGTGTGAATTATTGCCCCTTCAAACCCTAACCCTCTGATCGAAGATGATCACTTCCGCATCCACTTTCACTTTCACTTCACTTCACTACATGTACATGTACACAAAAGAACGGCATCAAACAAATGCATGATTTAATACATATGTACCATTGATTCTACATCGATTCCGCTCGCCCAAAAGTGGGATTAGATGCATCGCGTTACACTCGGGCTTCCATTGCCGCAACTCCAATGAGACTTGACATATCAGTAAGGATTATGCATGTACCTGCTGAATACCATAGAGATCGACGGGCTCGTACGTTTTCTGTTCTTCGTATCGTACCATTTGGGTGCCAGCTCAAGTCTCGTTATGCGAACCGCAAAGATGCACGAAGCTGAACCCGCGCTCTCATA
>Ga0265797_10012823_pt1 | contig 10194 bp, 11 predicted proteins | sample P2T30metagenome_FD_192433 | JGI IMG/M metagenome (GOLD analysis project Ga0265797, IMG submission 192433) | Plant litter microbial communities from East Loma Ridge, Irvine, California - P2 T30 | ecosystem: Environmental > Terrestrial > Plant litter > Unclassified | place: USA: California... | reverse complement strand
AAGAAAGAAAAAAAGATTGGAAAAAGGGTATCATCAACATTTCACATCAGACCTACAACCAAACTAAACAACTAGACATACACACACACACACGCCTATGCCTTTCTCTTAACCCTGGGACTACTCCCCCACTCACTCGCCAGCCTACTCACCCTCCCCGGCGTCTTCCCTACTCTCTCAAACAGTCTCTGAGCCGCGGGAGTCAAATCCGCTTTTACCTTTCTCCCCGGTGTCTGAATCCCCAGCGTCCTCCTCGGCGTGGGCGCAGAGAGGAATCTCGGGGTTTCGGAAGTAAAGATGCCTAGGCCCGTGCCGGGGGGTTTCATAGCGGTGGATTGTGCAGTAGCAGAGGAGGAGGAAGAGCGACTCGCACCAATCTTGTCAACCATTCTGTGATGCATCTTCTCACGCGAAGAGGTGTCGTTGATGGTGAATGGGTTGGCTGTACTACTGCTTCTGCTGTCTATGCCGTAGCGCTGGAGGAGGTCGGTTGGAGCGTCTTCTTCGTCGGTTTCTTCCGGTGGCTGTGCGTCGACAAAGGCGTAGCCGTTTACGCGCGGGGTTTCGCTGCCAGTATATCTGCCTTCGCTGGGATTGAGGCGCGGCCGGCCGGCGACGGCGTCGCGGATGGCGGAGAGAGTGGGGCTGGGCGGCCGAGTAGTGTCGGTCTCGGAGGCGGCAGGGAGGCGTGTATTATTGTATACGACTTTCTTTGGGGGAGCGAGGGAGGCCTTTTCCGCCTCTAGGGCGCGTGTTGGAGCCCATGGTTCTACGCTTTCAGGACCAAACATGAGACTGTTTACTGGGGTGTGTCTGTGGCCTGCAGGGGCGGCGGGGCGGTCGTCGAGGTTCTGGCTGGGGCGGGTGGTGGTGACGAGGTCTTTGCTGGTTGATGCTGCGGCTCTTGCCTCAAGGACTTTTTGCTGAGCGAGGCGCTGTTTGCTGGCGTACATGTTGCCCTGTCGGAGCCAGACGTTCTTCTCGAACTTGGCTTTGTTCTGCTTGTCGATGATTTGGCTGAAGCTTTCTTGGTCTTCGCTCGTGTACTTTGCTTGGAAGGCGCCGAGGCTCATGTTCAGATCGACATTGTCCAGTTTTCCTAGTCCTTCGTCGTCATCTCCTACGTCTGTGTCTGCGACCGTGACTGGCGTATCTGCGCCCCATACACTGGGCGTCTTGTCCCCAGCTCCGCTTCCCTTGTCGAACCGCGTTCTTGCTGCTGCCTTCCTCTGTCCGCTTGGTACAGGCGTCATGACCTGTGTCAGCCTTTTGCCCGCCTCCCGTATCCATGACTTGTCCTTGCTTTCTACCGCGTTCAGGTATTCTCGCTGCGCATCCGCTTCTGCAAGGCCTGGGAAGAAGTCGCGGCGAACAATGTGCGACACGGCAGAGACGTAGGTATCTTCATCCAGCACCACCGAAGGGCGCTTGATACGTTTCGGCGCAGGAGGTGGTGGCATGAGTGCATTCGAGGCGCTGCGCTTCGTGAGCGCCGACGAGGTCGAGGCGGACATGCTCTGCTATCGCGGGGCTGGGTGTTGGAGGCGAGTGGAGGTTTTTGGCAGCGAAAACCCCGGGGCACAAAGGAATATCGAATCAAGGGGCCAAGGACGAGTAGGTTGGAAGCATCGACATGTATTTGGTATGTGTGGTTGTGTGTGAAAGAGCACTGGCGCAAAGCGACTTTCCTGGACGATGATGTCTTAGCGGCAGATCGCCTTCACCGCCTTCAGCCTTATCAACCATGCAAAACGTGGGTGAAGGTACCTGCATAAGCTTCAGCACCAGGCACACGGATAATTCTGTTGGTGGTATGAGCGATAGAAATTTTATAACCAGAATATCACAGCATTCACTCCAAGTCTCGAGTTACAGTGTCAACTATGGCTTCTTTTGGTCTTCCGATTTTCATCCTGAAATGCCTACGGAAACGCGCATGCGCTGTCCTAGCACAGCAAACAGCTGCTCGTTCAAATAAATTCCGAGTATGCCTCTGTTGCTTCCATACACTGCTGGGTTAATGATATCCTATATCCCCGCATGTTTTTTTTTGCGCCTTTAGAACTTCTTTTTGAATGTCTCGGAGTTCGAGAGGCCGCTATGCGCCATACTCCTAGACAACAAAGAGCGAAGAAATCCATTCAGTCGTGAATAAGAAACGTTTAGTAGAAAGACTCGACCATGGTATCCTTGTTCGTGGTGTTGATGTTGGCTGGACCGTTGCCCTCGCCGAGCCTGAAGACAGACTCGACGACCGAGAGTTCGGTCGCGGTGGTATCAAGGCCTGGATTTCAAGTTAGTTCTATATTTTCCGCTTCCAGATCTGTCTTCACATACCAGTAACGGCCATCCAGTCGTTGACGACCATGCCCGCACCGACAACAGCGCTACCTCGGTTCACACTACCAGCCACAAGAGGCACCTGTAGCAAACTCGACAGTTCGTCTTGGTCCTGGATGCTCGTCTTGGGGTGCACAATGCCGCCCTGGTTGCTCAGTGCCATGTAGCTACCGGTAAGCACGTTGTCTGCGATTGTTTGCCTGAAAACCTCAACGCCCAAGACATCTGCTATTATCTCTTCCGTCTCTCGCTCAATATCTGGGTGTACGAGTGCGACATGGTCGTTGCAACATATTACATTGCCGAGGGCTGATAGACGCTCTTCTATTCTCTGGATCTTGACTTCGTCGGGTATGGAATTTCGCAGATGCTGGAGTTCTTGGTCTGTGGTTGTAGTCGGAACGAGGAGGCCTTTCTTGTTGCTGTTCTAGCGTCAGTCTTCTTGTTCTTGAGCGCTTATCGCATCTTGCCAGATTACGGAGTTAACGTACCCAGCAGTCAGTCTGCCGACTATCCTGGTTCCTGCGATGGTGGCGTGGCAAATGGGAATGACGTCTTGCAGTTCAGCTTCGAAGACACTGTCGGGCCTCTGTCAGTACTAATCTTTGCAATTACTTTCGGCTGCGGTTCCCACAACGTGTTGATGGAGACTGTGAGCGCTGCAAGTTTGATGCGTACCTGTAGAAGTTCTCACTTGCGCCGACTGCGACAATCGCATATGCGTTTGTGAGTGTAGCGAAGACACCAACTTCGTTGGAGTTCTCGAATTGGGCGCGGACAGCCATGATCGCTGGTTTCTCGGTGAGGTTATCTGGGGAGTTTTTTTAGGGTGTAGAGGAGGTGGAAGAGAGTGGTAGAGGGTTTGCGGTTGGTAAGCTCTTGCTTGTTCTGCAGAAACTTGTGAAGAAGGCGGGACTATTTTGTAAAGAGCGACATCATGGGCCCCACTACCCGATCGGGTCTAGTAGCAGACGCTATTTCGACTCATCTTGAGTGATACGCCACCTCTGACTGCGCCACAGCAGCTGGCCGTTTGTGGTCGACGTGACTGCATAACTGTGACTGTGAAAGAGCCATTGCTTGGCAACGCTGGCTTGTTGAGTTGTGAAGACGTCTGTTTCAGATCATGACGACTCATGCAAGTCACCGCAACCGTGCCATGCTCTGACGTGTCCTTGGTTCGCACGTCCCTTATCGTGAAGCACGCCACGGTCCCTGATATTTGCGGACTTATGGTGTGTTGGGCGTTGCAGCTCCAGGGAAGAGCAAGGCATCGCCTCGCCAACCTTGAAAGTGTTCGGAGTAAAAGGTTAAACTTTCGGACGAGTCATCAAAAGAGTCCAGAGCATCGGGCTGTGACCTAAACAGGTGCAAGACCGTTGCACGGGCCGGTGAATATGCTCAGCAACGGCAAACCCACATCTGTCAGTGCGTAGCCGTGCGGTTTTTGTGCATGCATATCGACAATCGCATATTCCGGCCTCAGCCTTGCGGGATCAGAGGGCAATCATTGTATTCTGTCTCATCGTCTAAGTGACGTAGAGCGCATGACTATAATTACAACGGTCATATAGTTCCTTCAGCTCATGGTACCGGTACCGTAATCTCGACAGGGAGCAGCGCACGGTCGGCGTTACGCCTTCAGGTCCCCATCAATCTCGATACGCATCCCTGTCGCGTATCGAATATCCGAGACGAACCGACAATTTGACAAGTGACAGATATAAGAAAATGTGATGGTAGTATTTTGATATCTCGCTGTCGCCAATGGCTGTACTGGCGATGTTATACAAAGCAAATGGGTAATACGCTCAAGGAAAGGACTGAAGAGAAGTTGAAAGGAGAACGCCCGCTAAACTGCAAGATGCCGTACAGGATACGCTTCCAGGAGCAAGAAAAAAAAAGGTAAAAAGTACAGTATTAGCCGCGCGTAGACAGGACAGAAGCTCGGTACGATATCGAAAGAGGATGTCGAAGGAAAGCATTCATGTCGTGTACGTAGTAGCTAGTAAACATTAACGTGCGTTATGGCATGATTATGTTCGTAAGACGGTTCGTTATGCAAAATCTCGTCCAAGTGACGGATCAAAAAAAAGGCCGGAATAGGCGCTGAGAGCAACTGTACAAGCAAATTGGTTGCTGGTGAAATGGTGGTTGAATTTCTTCGCTGGAGTGCAGAAGTGGGTGTCACTCATTTGTCAGACAGTTTCGCTGCCAGAATGGCTAACGCGATGATGACGCCAACCAATAGTGTGCCAACCCCAGCCATGATGCGGTTGAGGTTGCGCCACCAAGTCGCTTTTTGAAAGGCTTTGTCATCAGCCGGCGCTACGACCTGTGCGAACTGCTGCTCTATGTCGGCCTGGCTGGGTGTGGGGGTAATGACATGATTCGGATCGAGAGGCAACGGGAGGAAGGCTGCAATCATCCAAGCTGGATTCCCAATTAGTTTCTTGTCTTCATGCGCATGGTGGGGGGGGGGGCCGGGGTAGGCACTTACCGGGAGGGAACAGGAATCCTAGACAGAAGAGCAGGATTTGTCTGTTCTGACGCCCCAAGAGCGTTTGGTGAACATCGGCGTCTAGGGACGGCGCATTCCACGCGCTGTAGCGCAATTGTCCTCTCCGGTCGGTTCGAAGATGAGGTGTTGACCAAGCACTCAGCGCGTACATTTGACCTCGGTCTTCAACCATGTAAACTCCTCCTTCGTAGACTCCCCCATCGATGGATTGCACATCGTCAGCCAATGAAATGGTATCCGTGTGTGACATGCGGGTGCGGGGGCGGTTGCGGGGCCGATAGATGCTGAGCGGAAAGTGGCTCTCGGAAGGGGTATGTGATCGTCCGCTGTGGGCAGTTCCTAGTCGGATACTTCCAGAAGAGTCGGACTCTGGAGAAGCCACGACCGAGATACGTTCACCTCTCCGGTAGTATACTCTTGCCCATGTGGGAATGTTGTTGCTGAAGAAGCTGGACACGTTGGACTGCGAGGATCCCGGACGCGAATCGGTCATGGATACGGCATCGCTATTTGATCTCTGGAGATAGCCCGACGTTTTCTTCCGTAGCGGGACTGATGACGGCAAGGGCGAAATGGTGTCCAGATGCTCACTGTAGTAATCTCTTTCCTCGGAGGAGCCCCTTGTAACTGGCGAGAACAGCGGTCGGGGTATCGCCGAAGGGTCGGTGTTGGCTTCTGATGACACGACACTCTCCGACCTCGACCAGGATGTCGCGCTTCCCACCGTGTGTCCTCTCCGCCGCGGATTGGACGCCCGCCTCTGTCCCGCATAGCTCTCTTGTGAGTGTGATCTCGCGCCGGACGTCCGCGGGCTTCGTATAAATGATCGGGAGTCGCGTTCGGATACAGAGGCGATTGTCGATAGCTGGGAACTCCAGTTGTGCACCAATGAGCGGTCCTGCATCCGGGACGCGATGCTGTGTTGCCTCTGGGACTCGGCCCGCAGACTATTGGACGACGGCGCGCGTACAATAGGATAATTAACTCGAATTCCGGTCCCGAAAGTCGATGTGCTTGCTTCATGAAGAGTCGGCGACGGCTGTGATGGCGACAAGGGCTGTATTGGTTCGATGCTGGTGGAGGAGATATCAGAAAACGTGATGGATTCTGTGCTTTGCTGAGACTTCAGTACAGTTTGGCAATGGTCAGTGTCACTAGTGAGCGCAGTAGACCCCCCTGCTTCGAAATCGGTTGATCGGACGTGTGCGGGTTGTGGTAGGGGTCGGCCGACACTGACACTCGCAGAGTTTCCGGCATTACTTCTTGAAGGTGTCGAGGTGGGAAGCACTGTTGAGGCAAAAGGTGCAGCAGAGGCCTTGAGTGTCAATGCGCTGGTGCGACTCTCTAACGAATCTCCACCAGAAGAAGAGGGAGGGACAGCCCGGATAGTCGACTTTTCAAAGGACGGCTCCTCCTCAAGTACTTCCAGGCCAGACTCAAAGTCGTCAAACTCTGGTGGCGGCGATGAGGGGGCAGTGCTCCCCTGTGAAAATCTTAGAGACGAAGGAGAAAAGGACGAGGAGATGAAAGTATCCTCCTCCGAGATGCTAGTCGAGGCTGAATGCCTGAAACCCTTCTTTCGCGACAGGATAGGTTGTGGTGCTAGTGCTCGGGTGGCCTCGAACTTGGCAATTGTATTGGCGACCTGGCTCCCACTTGAAACACGGGATCCTGGCCTCTCCGGTCTTTCAAACCCATAACCTGGCGCATGACGGGGTGGAGGCAGTATTTGCGAGGGTTCGCTGGGTACCGGATATTTCTGATAGATGCCATGGCCGGGATCCTCGACTATGCGGATGGTTGGGCCCGAGTACTGGTTTGTTTGCGAATTTGAGCGCTCGTGAAGTGGCTTGCGGACAGGAGAAGTGCTTTTTGATGGCGACTTTGGCGGCGAAAATCTGGGAGCTTGTGTGAATGTGGCGTGGCGTGGTGGTGATTGCGAGTCTGCGTGGCCATGTGGCGAGGACATGCTGTGGTGTGCAACGATCGGCGGGAGTATGCGGAATTGTGGACTTTTGACGTGTGCGGAGAAGGGCGAAACGGAAGATTAATGATAGGGATGGGAAAGTGGAAACAAGAGGTTGGTAAAGACGGTGTTTGAAGATTGTCAAAGAGTGACTGGAACGCTAAAACAAGCATACAAAAGAATGAGGGCCCGTAGGCATTAACGGTCAGAGGTTTCGAGCGAGGGAGGTTGAGGAGTGGTGGTGAATCGAGGAAGACGGGGCGTTTTGCAATGGCTGGGCTAAAGGCTCTCTGCAGCTGCAGGTTCGCGCTGCAGGTGCGCTCCAATTGACAGCTTAGCCCCGGCAAGCGTTGCAGCACGAGCCGCGGGACATGTCTTTGTGCAGTCCTGTCCCCAACTCGCGACCCGATATGCGCGCTTCTAGCCTATACTGCTGGCAGGACGGGCTGGCATGGGCGCGGGCGTGCGCTCCACTGGTCGTGCGATGCGCCCCCAGGAACCCACGTCCGAACTGTCTTTAGCAGATCGATAGCAGCGCGTCGCGTGTCCAACGTTTTAAAATGAACAAATATTTTGGGACCGGCCAGTGACGACCGCCCACGACCCGTGCTCGCCGCTGAGTGGATGCGCCGCTGGCCAGTGGGCCTTGCGGTGTGCGTCCTGCAGGGGTAACGCTACGGGAGCTCGTGCCAGTGAGCTGGGATGAGGATGCGGGAGAACTGGAGATCGAGGCACGTGACTGACGCCGACGACGACAGTGGTGGTCGTGGTGGTCGTCCGTCGTTGTGGAGCGACACGTGATTATGCTGACAACACGTGATCACAGCGAGTAGTGAGTAGCCAATAGCGCCTTATCGATAAGCCCGTGCGTACCTTGGCTTCCAAACAATGTCGCCCGCAACAAACACATGCAGCGCGAGGCCGACGGGCATCAACCCGCTGCCACAACTACGAGGCACAGTAGTTACTCTTCTTCTTCTACTTCTTCTTTTTTTTTTCGGCTCGGAGCCAACTCTACTGCTTTTTCGCATCTCGTAACACCGCTCCAAGATGCCTCCACCGCACAAAGGCTGGCGGCAGAGTTTCAGCGTGCTCGAGGACATGTACGAGAGGCATATCAAAGGCGGTAAGTGACGATTCATTGGCTTCGGCGGCTCCCTTTGAGCTTTGGGCCGACTTTAACGCTTGCGCGACCCACCTGCACTGTTTTTACGCTCCCGTCAAAGCCTCTCCAGTGCTCGTTGAAACATTTTCCATGATTAACGTCGCGTCAGTTCCCGAACCGCCGGCCCTGTCGTCCAGTGCGGCGGCACTCCTCTCGGTACGTTTCACCACCCCCCGCCATGACTACTATTCTTCTCAGCCTATGGTGCCGCCACCACCACCTATTTTTGCTGAACACATGGCCAACTGACGCCGACCTCTGCAGGCCGCATATGTCTCCATCTACGTAATACCCTTCTACCTGTCGCCGGCGACGCGTCCGTCTCCGACTCTGACGCGCGATGCGCCGTCCTCGATACGCGCCAGAGTACGGGCCGTGACCTTCTCTACCATCCTGTGCTCCGTACTCACCGTAGTCGTACTCTACCAGCATGAGACATCGGCTCCGGAGATCGTCCATTTACTTGGCCTGTGGCCTGTTTCGCCCTTGGACATTGTCCGTTCCATGCTTCTGGTCGTCATACTCTTTGCCGGGCCTATATTTGAACAAGGTGTAGTAGACGGCGCCTGGAGAGACTGGGTGCGACTAGCCGGTCTTCACGAGACTCTGAGCAGCTGGATTGGATACAGGAACTTTGTAGTCGTACGTCACTCATGTCCTGTGCAACTCGCGCCCAACTGACGACGCCAGGGACCCGTCAGCGAAGAGTTCGTCTGGCGCTCCTTCATCATCCCCCTCCATGTGCTAGCTCGCTTCTCTGGCAAACAGATCGTCTTTCTGACCCCACTCTACTTTGGCATTGCGCATCTCCACCACCTCTACGAGTTTCGCATTACCCACCCGGAAGTTCCCTTGTTCGTGGCCGTGCTCCGCTCACTCTTCCAATTCACCTACACGTCGCTCTTTGGCTTCTTTGCCGCTTTTGTGTTTGTGAGGACGGGAAATGTCTACACGTGCATTCTGGCGCATGCCTTCTGCAACTGGATGGGACTTCCACGATTTTACGGCCGCGTTGGCGTTGAAGCTGGTGTCCCAATCGGCCCACCAGACGTGGACAAAAAGGACGACGAGCAAAAGAGCGTGCTGACGTATCAAGGCAAGGGCATTGGGTGGACTGCGGCTTACTATGCCATCCTGGTAGTGGGCGCAGTAGGTTTCTACTACCAGTTGTTCCCACTGACCGAGAGCAGCCACGCTCTTCCTGTTGAGTTGAGTTGAAGAAAGCATCAAAATCGTTCGCTTACGGGTCCGGGGCGGGTAGAGCGGGAGACGGCGCCCAGTCATGACACGCTCCAAGATAATCGATAATTATTCTAGTGTTGATCAACCCAGCCTCGCAATAGCCCACCAATTATCTTTTTCATACCCAGACTCTAGCACAACTCCGCCAGCCTCTTCAATATCACTCTCCAGCTCACCCTTCCGATACAAGTGGTAGTACCTCAGGAAGGTCCTATCACCCTCTGGCTTTTGTTCCTCTCTTACACCTTCCTCGCCGCCGACGTCGCCTCGTTTCTTTTTACGCTTTGCTTCTTTTTCCTTCTTTTGCTTCAACACCCACGGCACCATGACATCCTGCTCGTGCCCCTCGTCCCAGCCCCGTCTACTGTCTTTTTGCTCCAAGGCCCAGACATAGATTAATGCTCGCCCTCCAACCCCTCCCTTGTCATGTTGCTGTTGAGTGCCAGTGCGTGGTAACGATGGTGCCCGTTGCAGCAGATCCAAGATGCATCTTACCGCTTCCACTCTTCGCGCTGGCGTAGAAAGATGATGTACGACAGCGATTGAAATCGCAAAGTCAAACACGCCCGTTGGATGCGGCAGCGAAAGATTGTCTGCCACCACCACGTCATGTGGCTCATGCTGTTTTGCGATTTTGACGAGATTGGTTGACCTTGAAAAAAATGTTATTTGGAAAATCCATAAGTAATATTTTTGGTCGTTTTTTTTTAACAATCAATCTTTTTTTTTTGCTTGCTTGCTTTGTTTGTTACCGAAAGAGAGAGAGAGATAGAGAGAAAGAGACAGAGAATGTATCAAGACTTACCGATCACTCCCCACAATCCACACTTTATCATTGACAGCCAAGTATTTTCCATTCCCACATCCTACATCTGCTCCAATCGCTCCATCTTGCTGTTCGTTTAGAAAACGTTGGACTATTGGCCAGGGCTAAATCAATGGCCAAGAAGAAAATTACTG
>Ga0265797_10012822_pt1 | contig 10194 bp, 6 predicted proteins | sample P2T30metagenome_FD_192433 | JGI IMG/M metagenome (GOLD analysis project Ga0265797, IMG submission 192433) | Plant litter microbial communities from East Loma Ridge, Irvine, California - P2 T30 | ecosystem: Environmental > Terrestrial > Plant litter > Unclassified | place: USA: California... | reverse complement strand
CGGAGGGCGGCGGCGCCGCCGCAGAAGCCGAACACCTCAGGAGGTGCAGGAGGCGCGTCGTCCCTCTCGAGGTAGCCCCGGTCGCGCCCGTTGCCGGTGGGCCCGACCTCGGAGCCCGTGGAGTTGATCAGGGGCACACCGAGTTCGTCCTCCGAACCGGCGAGGACGATGTGTCCGGTCACCGCGCCGAGCCGCGGCCCGCCGCGCTCGAGCGCGTCGACGATCCGCTCGACGAAGTCGGGATCGACCTCGGCGTCGTTGTTAACGAGGACGACCGCGTCGCCATCCGTCGAGTCGATCCCCAGAGCCACGCCGCCGGCGAAGCCGAGGTTGACCTGCGAACGCACGATCGCCGCCGCCGGCGCGACGGCCCGGACGAGCTCCACGGAGTCGTCGACCGAGCCGTTGTCGACGACCGTGATCGTCACGGCGCGGGTCGAGCGGTCGGCCGAGACCAGCAGGGACCGGAGGCAGTCGCCCAGGACGGCCGAGCCGTTCCAGTTCACGACGACGACATCGACGGAGAGCATGCGTCGCCTTTCACGGAACTAATGGGTCGCGACCCGACGACGGTCGAGGTTATGATCGCTGCACAACACATGGCGTCTGGACCAGCATCCGGCCCGAGAATATCAGAGCGATCAGGCGCTCGGACCTCGAGGGGCACTCTCCGCGCTGGACTCCGCGGCGTCGACCGATCAGGGGATCCGCCTATGTCTACCGACTCCAGACGCGCACGCTCACGGAGTGCCGTCACGAAGACGCTGGCGGTCGTCGTGGCAGTGCTGCTGATCGCGACCGTCGCCGTCGTGGCCGACGGCGCGACGACTCCCCGGGCGCAGGCCGCCACCGGCTCGGACTTCAACCCCGGCTTCATCATCAGCGACCAGAACTTCTACGACGCGTCGTCGATGACCGGCAACCAGGTGCAGACCTTCCTGCAGGCACGAGGCAGTTCCTCGTGCACCGGGGCGACCTGCTTGAAGAATGTCAGGCTGGACTCCCAGAACCGGGTGGCAGACAAGGTGTGCCGTGCCTACACCGGCGGCAAGTCGCTGCGATTCGCGGACGTCGTCGCGCGAGTGGCGTCGGCCTGCGGCATCAACCCCAAGGTGCTGCTCGTCACGCTCGAGAAGGAGCAGTCGCTCGTCACCACGGCGAATTCGCCGTCTCGGTCGACCCTCGACCGCGCTCTCGGCTACGGCTGCCCCGACACTGCCGACTGCGACCCGGCTTTCGCCGGGCTCGACCGGCAGATCTACTCGGCGGCGCGCCAGTTCAAGAACTACTCCGTGGCCTCGGACTTCTTCACGTGGTTCCCCGTCGGGGGCACGGTGTCCCTCTCGTACCAGGCCAACGCGCCCTCATGCGGCAGCTCGAGGGTGACGATCCAGAACAAGGCCACGGCGGCCCTCTACTACTACACGCCCTACCAGCCCAACGCGGCGGCGCTGAAGAACCTGTACGGGACGGGCGACAAGTGCTCCGCCTACGGCAACCGCAACTTCTGGCGGCTCTTCAGCGACTGGTTCGGCAGCCCCATCGGCAGGGTCGACCCGCGCGGCGCCCTCGACTCGGCCTCTCTCGACGGACTCGGGGTGGCGAGGGTGTCGGGTTGGGCCGCCGACCCCGACAGTGCGGACCCCATCTCCGTCCATCTCTACGTCGACGGGCGCGCCGTGACCAGCGTCCGTGCGGATCGCAACCGACCCGACATCGCCCGGGCCTACCCCGAGTGGGGTGCCCGCCACGGCTACGCGGCGACGCTTTCCGGCCTCTCGGCCGGGACCCACGAGGTGTGCGCCTACGGGATCAACGTGTCGCTCGGCAAGAACAGCCTCCTCGGCTGCCGTTCGGTGACGACGCCGACTCAGCCGCGAGGAAGCGTCGACTCGCTGCGGTCGACGGGACCCGGGGCGGTCTCCCTGGCCGGATGGGCGATTGACCCGAACACGACCGCCTCGATCCGCGTGCACGCCTACGTGGACGGCCGAGCGGTGACGTCGGTCGCGGCGAACGGCAGGCGCGCCGACGTGGCGGCGTCTGTCCCCGGCTACGGGGCGGCGCACGGTTACTCGACGACCCTCACCGGGTTGAAGCCCGGTGATCGCCGCGTCTGCGTCTACGGCATCAACGTCGGTCGGGGAAGCAACGCGCTGGTCGGCTGCAAGACGGTCAGCGTGCCCGGTTCTCCGATCGGCTGGATCGACTCGGCTACGAGCTCGACGAAGGGCGTCGTGAAGGCGACCGGGTGGGCGCTCGACCCCGACACCGCGTCGTCGATCGCCGTCCATCTCTACATCGACGGTCGGCCGGTCGTGTCGACGCCCGCCAAGGGCTCGCGCCCCGACATCGCGGCCTTCTACCCCGGCTACGGCGCGGCGCACGGCTACTCGGCGAGCATCTCGGGGGTCGCGCCCGGCAAGCGTCAGGTGTGCGCCTACGGCATCAACGTGGGCGTCGGGAAGAACGCCGCCATCGGATCGTGCAAGACGGTGGTGGTCTCGTGAGACGGCCGCGGCTGTTGGCGGCGTTCGCAGGAGGCGCGGTGATCGTCGTCGCCGCGGGCGTCGCTCTGTTCGTGCTGCGTCCGACCCCGGACGATCCGCCGCGGTCGGCGCCGACGTCGGAGGCCCCTGGCCCGACGGCGACCACGCCCGCCCCGTCACCCTCGCGTGCCTCCGCCGCTCCGACGCCCTCTGCCCCCGCTCCGACGACCGGGGCCGCGGTGCCGGAGACGGACGAGGAGCCGCCCGCCTCCGAACCGGTGGTCGACGAGCCCCAGGCCGCACCGTCCGCCGGCCCGACCGCCGCGCCCGACGACTCGACGAGCGACCGCGACCTCGAGACGGTCACGGTGACCGTGCCGACGGCCCGATGGGACGCGGCGAGCGAGACGCTGTCCGCGGCCGGGATCGTCGAGGGGGTCGTCGAGACGGGAGGGGTGTGCACCCTCGAGGCCCGATCGGGCGGGCAGGTCGTCCGCGCGACGTCGACGGCGTCCGGCGATGCGACCGCGACGTACTGCGGCTCGCTCTCGGTCAGCACCGCCGACCGTGCGGCCGGGGAGTGGTCGGTGACGATGTCGTATCGTTCGTCCACATCGACGGGGACGTCGTCCGTCGTCCCGGTGGGCGTCCGCGGCTCCTGACGATCACCTTGAACGGGCCCGCCCGCCCATGAGGGCGAGGCGGGCCCGTCGTCGTCCTAGCGGGGCTTGATCAGACGGCGTCGCACCCGGGTGTAGACCGCGTTGACGCCGCCGTGGCGGAGGTAGAACAGCGCCCGCTCGGCGTCGTGCGCGAGACCGTGACGACGAGGCGGTCGCACGGTGATCAGGCTGCGAGCCGATCGCCGGCCAGGGCCGGGGGCCCCCGGCGTGGGCGCGCTCGATCGCGGCGTCTTGTCGGCGGCACGTACGGGCTGACGGCAGAACTCGAGGAGGGGCGCGAGAGCGTTCTCCCACACGAACTGCTTCCGCACGGCGGCGATCTCGCGCTTGGCCGACGCTCTCGCCTCGTCGTCGTAGAGCATCGACTCGAGAGCGGCCGACAGGGCGTCGACGTCGAGCTCGGGGACGGCGACGCCGAGCCCGCTGCTCTCCACGAGGTCGCCGAAGCTGTCGCCGCGCGTGCTGACGATGGGCAGACCCGTCCAGAGGTAGTCCAGGATCCGCGTGCGGAACGAGAAGGTGGTCTCGACGTGCGTGAAGTGCGTCGAGACCCCGGCGTCCGCTTCGAGCAGGTAGTTCTGGCGGTCCTCGTAGTCGACCCACGAGTCGTTCAGGAAGACGTTCTTGTCGAGCACGCCCAGCTGGCGGGCGAGATCGCGGGTCTCGGCGACGATGGCCATCTCGGGGACGTCGGGGTTGGGATGCTTCGTCCCCATGAAGAACAGCCGGACGTCGTCGCGTCGCGTCGCGAGATCGGCGACCGCTCGCACCAGGGTCTTCGGGTCGAACCAGTTGTAGAGACCACCGGCCCAGACGACGATCTTGTCGTCCTCGCCGATGCCGGGGACGACGCCCCGGAGAGCGCGTCGCGTGTGCACGGGCTCGCTGTCGGGCAGACCGAACGGCGCGATGGCGAGCAGCGAGTTGAGCGACTCGTCACGGCTGTAGTTGTGGGCGTTGATGCGGCCCATGGCGGCCATCTGCCCGAGCCAGAAGAGCCTCTGGCGCTCGGACGCGCAGAGGAAGAAGTCGCCGAGGCCGATCTGCTTGTTCAGCGAGTCGGCGGCACCCAGGATCTGGTCGTCCCACTCGTCGAGGTCCTTCTCCCGTCCCTGTTCGAGCTGCTCGAGGTGCATCGGGTCGTAGATGTCGACGACGAGCACCTTCTGCGTGCTCTCGAGCACCTCGAACTGCTGGAGCGCGTAGCCCTGGACGACGATGACGTCCGCCCAGTCCTCGTGACGGGCCATGGCGGCCGGGAAGTGCGGCGACACGACCTCGATGTCGAAGGGAGCCTCCATCGTCTCGGCCGTGGTGAGGCTGACGACGCGGACGTCGTGCTCCTTCGAGAGCAGCAGAGCCATGTTCCAGACCCGGATCGCCGGCCCGGCCATCTTCTTGCCGAAGGAGTCGCCGGTGACGATGAGGATGCGTCGTCGGTTCGAGGCCGTGGCGGAGGGGTCGTCCGTCGACGCCTCGAGGGAGGACGGTCGCCCGGCCATGACGGCGAACGCGTCGACCACGGCGTCGTAGCCGTCGAGGTAGCGGGGCATGTCGGCCAGCGGGGTGTCGGTGACCCCGAACAGTCGCGAGAGCTCGCGGTCGGTTCGACGTCGACCGGCCTGCAGCTCACGGCGGGTCTCGGTCAGCGAGGGGAGGTCGTCGACGAAGGCGTCGATGGCGAAGGCGCCGGCGGCACTCGTCTTGGGGATGGACATGTCGGGATCGCTGTCGTCGCCGGGCACCCGCAGGTCGAGCACGCCGGAGTCGACTCCGCCCCGGGCGAGAGAGCGACGGATGATGAGCGACATCGCGGCCGGGAGGGCCCTGTTGAGCGACTCGTCGTCGAGGTTCTTGTAGATCGTGTAGAGGGCGTTTCGTTCGAGCAGGTACATCTCTCGGAAGTCGCCGTAGTCCTTCATCGAGGCGTGGTGCTTGTGGTACGCCAAGGACGCCGGCTGGTAGCGGACGCGCCACCCCAGCAGGTTCAGCCGCCAGCCGAGGTCGACGTCGTCGTAGAACATGAAGAGGCGCTCGTCGAAGCCGCCCACCTGCTCGAAGACCTCGGCCCGGACGAACAGGGCGGCACCGGTGCCGAAGAGGATGTCGCGGGCCTCGTCATGGCTGCCGTCGTCGGGCTCGAGGTAGTGCGGCTTGTGACCCATGCCGAACCACGAGACGGCGGAGTCGACGAAGTCGATCTTCCGGCCCTCCCAGTCGAGCACCTTCGAGGCCACGGCGGCGATGTCCCGACCCTGGTGGAAGGTCTGCACGGCCGTTCGGACCCAGGCCGCATCGGGGCGCGCGTCGTTGTTCAGGAAGGCGACGAACTCGCCGCTCGACTTCGCCACGCCGAGGTTGCTCCCGCCGGTGAATCCGAGGTTCTTCTTGGACTTGACGAGCATGATGTCGCGGTGCGCCTCGCGGATGCGGGCCGCGCTGTCGTCGCCCGAGCCGTTCTCGACGACGATGATCTCGAGGCGCTCCTTCGGCCAGTCGACCTTCTTGAGCTCGGAGATGCAGGCGATGGTGTCGTCCGCACCGCGGAAGTTCACGAGGACGACGGAGACGACTCCGGGGCGGCGTTCAGTCACGAAGGGCCTTTCACAGGGGGCGGAACGGCGAGTCTAGCAACCGGCCGACACGCCGGATGGGGCTCGGTGCCCCGGCAGCATGCCACGATGGATGCTCATGTGCTCGGTCGCCCAGGGGGAATCCATGTCGTCAACTGCTCCTCCGGCGATGGTCGCCGACGACGGCACCTCGGCCGGTCCGGTCGTGCGCAGGATCGCGGGGGTCGCCGTGCCCCTGCTGCTCGTCGTCGTGGGCACGGTGGTGTCGTGGCTGCGTCTCCCTCCCGCGGCGCGCTCCACCCTCTGGGCCGAGGACGGTCGCAACTTCATCGGGGACCGCATCGCGGACGGCCCGATCGCCGGCCTGCTGACCGTCTACGAGGGCTACTTCCACGTCGTGCCGCGGATCATCGCCGATCTCGTGGTCTCGCTGCTGCCGGTCGACCGGTACGCCGTCGCGATGTCGGCCGCCTCCTGCGTCGTGGTCGGTCTCGTGACCGCCCTCGTCTACGTCACCTCGCGCTCGGTCGTGCCCGGGGTCGTGGCCCGGGTCGTCGTCGCGTCCATCACCTTCCTGGTGCCGAGCGCCTCGATCGAGGTGCTCGGCAACACCGCGAACCTGCACTGGTACTTCATCTGGGCCGCACCGTGGATGCTCCTGTCCCAACCGCGGACGAGACGGAGCGGCGTCCTGCTCGGCGTCGTGATGCTCGCGGCCGGCCTGACCGAGATCCAGCTGATCCTCTTCGTGCCGCTCGTGCTGCTGGCCTGGCGCCGACCGTTCGCACGCCCGATGTGCGTCGCGCTCGTCTTGAGCGTCGGCGCCCAGGTCGCCGCGACCCTGCTGTCTCCTCGAACCGAGAACACCAACGCGATCAGCGGCCTCGACTCGATCGCCATCGGGTATCTGCTCAACGCGGTGGGCGGAACGATCGCGGCGACGACGGACGGCGTGAAGAACCTGGTCGCGGACGCAGGACTCCTGCCGTTCGTCCTCACTCTGCTCGTGGCGGTCGCCGCCGCCGTCTACCTCGTGGTCCGCGGAGATCTGCGCGAGCGCGTCTTCGCCGTGACAGCGGCCGCCGCCTCCGCAGGGATCTGGGTGGCCGCGGTGACGCTGAACCCCCAAGAGCAGTTCGAGTACGCGCAGACGATCGACGCAGGGCTCCCGACGTTCGTCCTGCTGCGCTACGCGGTCGTCCCCTCGATGTTCCTCCTGGCGGTGACGGTGGTGGCCGCGTCACGACTCTGGCGCGAGCGTGGCCCCGTCCGTCTCATCGCCCCGCTGCTGGCGGTGCTCGTCGTCGCCGTCCAGTTGAGCGGCGTCGTCACGACGGAGAACCGCCGACACAAAGGCCCCATCTGGTCGGTGCAGGTGGACCAGGCCGAGACGGCCTGCCTCTCGATCGATCCGTCCGCCGTCGAGACCATCCGGACGGCGCCGGAGCGGCGTTCGCCCCCCAGTCCCTGGAACGTCATGATCGAATGCGACGATCTCCTCGGCGGCCGCGTGGAGTGACCCGCGCTCGAGCAGACCGGGTCGTCAGTTCGGCAGGCGGGAGCGCCACGACCGCTTGCGGGCGGCGACGGTGGCCACCGTCACGAAGAGCATCAGCGAGCCCTCGAACAGCACGTAGCTCTCCGCCAGGGCCGTGACCCCGATCAGCACGAGCACGAGGGCCGGCCAGACGTAGGCGACGATCGGGTGGCCGGAGGCGGTGGTCCAGCTCCGGACGAACGCGAGGGTCCCGGCGACGACGAAGAGCAGGACGCCGGCGAGGCCGAGCTGCAGCCCCATGTCGTAGAAGGCGTTCAGTCCCGTCGCATGCGGGCGGCCGCTCGGCGAGATGATGGTCGAGAACGGGAAGATCTCGCCGGGCCACTGCCCCACGAAGCCCCACCCCGTCACGTCGTGGACGCTCGTCAGCTCGCGGATCCGCGCCCAGAGCGCCGTCCGGACCGACAGGTCGGCCGTGGCGTCGACGGAGTCGAGGAGGCGCGAACGGCCCGCGTAGGCCAGGGTCCCGCCGATCACGACGAGCGTCGCCAGCGCTCCCTGCAGCAGAGGACGCCGCCGTTCGGGCGCCCGGCGCAGCGCGTTGAGCGCCAGCCCGGCCACCACGAGAGCGAGAACCGCGACGGCCGTGACCGGCGAGCGGGCCAGCAGCAGGGTCGCCATGGCGACAAGCCCGGAGGCGACCGCCTGCGGACGGGGCACCGACCGGGTGAGGAACTCGACGGCGAAGGTGATGAGGGCCAGTGCGGCGAGGTAGCCGATGTAGTTGCGCGTGCCGGCGATGCCCTGGATGGGCCCGCCGTAGGCCAGGTTGCCCTGGATGCCGAGGAAGGGGATGGGCTGGTCGATGAGCAGCCCGCTGAACACCTCGAGAGCCAGCGAGGTCACCAGCACGATCCGCAGGGCGTCGCCGACGGCCCGCACCACCTGGACGAGATCCCGTCCGAGCGCGAGGTAGATGCCGAGGGCGCCGAACGCGGCCGCGTACGCCGCGCCTCCTACGGTCACCCAGGTGTACTCGCTCCAGAACACGCTGAGGCCCATGAACCCGAACAGGGCGATGAGCGACACGGGCAGGATGCCGCGCCACTCGATGTGGTGCCGCTGGCCGAAGAGCGAGACGCCGGCCAGGACGACCAGGGCCGCCAGGATCGCCACGGAGCCCGGCCAGCCCATCAGCGTGCGGACCGACTCGGTCGTGAAGGCGTAGAGCACGATGGCGACCGCGAGGGCCTGGCTGAAGTGACCGCCCGCCGAGAACCCGATCCAGGCCGACACGTAGCGGCGGATCGGGTCGCGCTCGTCTCGGGTCTGCCTCACGCGACCATTGTGGCAGGGCGGCCTCTGGGCGCCGTCGTCACGGACGGAGGGCGTCGGTGGGCTCGGCGACCCGGTCGTGGTCGCTCCAGCCGTGGGCGTCGCGCCGGGTCACGACCACGACCACGACCAGCAGCGCGAAACCCCACTCGACGATCAGGCGTGACTCGGCGATGCCGTGCACGAGCAGCGCGACGACGAGCAGCAGCGGCAGCAGGTCGAGCGTCGCCCACGGGGCCTCGCGCCCGACGCCGAGGACACGGCGGTCGGTGGCCCACCACCACGAGCGCGCCAGCACGCCGAGGCACACGAGGCCGAAGAGCACGAGCCCGATCCAGCCGAGCTGGAACCAGACGTCGAGGTAGGCGTCGTGCGCCTGCAGGTAGACGACGCCGTTCCGCTCGGCGAGGTCGGTGAACGGGGCGGCCCAGGGAACCCAGTAGCCGACCCAGCCCCAGCCGACGACCGGGTGCTGCGCGCCCAGGTCGAGCACCGCGGCCCAGATGTCGGTGCGGCCGGTGAGGTCGCTGCTGCGACCCAGCGCGCCGAGCAGAGGCGTGCGGGCGAGCACGGCGACGACGGCCACGACCACGACGGCGGCCACGGCGGCCAGGTACAGACGCGGACGCCGAGGAGGCGCGGTGCGGCGGACCAGCAGCACGAGCGCCAGCACGGCCACCACGGCGAGGCCGCTCGCCGCGGTGGTCGCCGATCGGGTGAGCAGCAGGGCGGCGATCGCGAGGGCGACCCCGATCGTGCCCGCACGCGAGCTGATGGTGCGGGCCGACCACTGCGACGCGGTGACGACGAGCGCCAGGAGGGCCAGGATGCCCAGGATGTTGCTGTTGCCCTGCAGCCCCTGGATGCGACCGCCCTCGAGCAGCACGTCGCGCGACCAGAAGAAGGCGTCGGGCACCCCGCCGGTGCAGTCGAGGTAGACGGGGCAGACTGGGCGTCGGACGAGGGTCGCGACGATCAGCTCGAAGAGCAGCGACAGACCGACGTGGATGCGGAGGGCCCGACCGAGCGCCGCGACGATGAGCGGCCAGGGGAGCGACCAGGCGACCGCCAGGGCGCCGAGCATGGTGGCCAGGGTCGCGACGATGCCGAGCGCCGACGCGCCGGGGTACTGCGACCAGGTGATCGAGACGACCGCCCAGATCGTGAAGAGCACGAGCAGCCGGGGGAGCCGCCGGGGGTCGGGCCGGTTGCGGGCGACGACGACCGCGGAGGCGACGACCATCGCCCCGCAGGCGACGCCCCAGCCCCAGAAGGAGGTGCCGTTGCGGAGCACGTCGCCGCCGAACAGGACGAGGAACGCCAGCGTCGCGAAGACCGTGCCCTGTCGACGCGGTGCCAGGACCGCGGGCGGGGAGGTGGTCGTCGACGTCATGGGCACCAGGCTAGACGACGGGCCGCCCCGGCCGGGGCGGCCCGTCGTGGACCTGTGGAGGAGCGGGGTCAGACGAAGGCCGCCTGGCCGGTGATCGCCCGACCGACGATCAGCGTGTTCATCTCGCGCGTGCCCTCGTAGCTGTAGAGGGCCTCGGCGTCCGCGAAGAACCGGGCGACGTCGTAGTCGAGCACGATGCCGTTGCCCCCGAGCACCTCCCGCG
>Ga0265797_10012820_pt1 | contig 10195 bp, 10 predicted proteins | sample P2T30metagenome_FD_192433 | JGI IMG/M metagenome (GOLD analysis project Ga0265797, IMG submission 192433) | Plant litter microbial communities from East Loma Ridge, Irvine, California - P2 T30 | ecosystem: Environmental > Terrestrial > Plant litter > Unclassified | place: USA: California... | reverse complement strand
GGCGACCCGCGCCTCCTTGGCGGCGTTCGTCGACGAGACCGTCGAGCGTCGCGCGAAGCTCGAGCGGCAGCTCGCGATGGCCGACGAGTTCCTCGAGCTGCTGCGCGCCCGCCTGCGCTGAGCGCCGCGCGTCAGCTGCGGGCCCACTCGGGGCGGCGGTCGACGAGCATCTCGGCGTACGACGGGTACCACTCGCCGGCCGGGGGTCCGTCGTTGCAGGTGCCGTCGCTGATGCCCGGCGTCTTGACCCAGAGCAGGGCGTCGAGGCGGCCGTCGTCGGACACCACGCGGGGGTCCTGGCCGAGGCCGACGTCCTCCGGATTGCACCAGGTGCCCTTCCAGCCGCGGCCGTTGCGGGACACGTCGATCACGTAGCGGCTGCCGCCCGTCATCGCGGCGACCTCCTCGGCGTAGGGCTGCTCGTCGCCCACGGGGTAGAAGCCCGCGACGTTGGTGAAGAAGCCCCGGGCCTGGTCGACGCCCGCCGCCTGGAGTCGCTCGGCCATCACCTCGGGCTGCACCCAGTGCGAGTTGCCGCCGTCGAGGTAGGCGGGCACGCCGGCCGCCGCGAAGTCGGCGACGGCCTGCTTCAGCAGGGGGAGGCGCGTGTCGGCCAGCTGCGGACACCGGCTCAGGATGCCGAGCGAGTCGGGTTCGACGATGACGACGGCCCGGTGCCCGGCGAGGGTGGCCGCGATGGTCGCGTTCCAGGCGGGGTAGCGCTCGACGGACAGGCCGCCGGCCGAGTAGTTGCCGCAGTCCCGGTCGGGGATCGCGTACGTGACGAACACCGGCGTCGCGCCCTGCTCCTCGGCGGCGGAGAGGTAGTCGGTGATCACCTTCACGAGCTGGGCGTCGTCGTAGCCGTCGCCGATCCACATCGCGACGGGACGCTCGGCGATCAGGGCCGCGGCCCGGGCGGCGTCCGTCTCTCCGTCGGCGCTCAGCGTCGCCTCGGCCCGCACCGCCAGCGAGTTCGGCTCGAGCGCGATGCCGCCGTGGAAGACGGTGCCGGACGGAGCCGTGCGGATCGTCTCGGGCGTCACCCGGGTCGCCTGCGACGTCGGGGTCGGGCTCGGAGTCGCCGACCCGTCGGACGGCGTCGGCCGGGTGGTGTCGCCCGACGAGCAGGCGGTCAAGAGGACGACGGCGGCCGCGGCGAGCAGGCCGAGGGTGGTCCGGGCCGGTCGGGACGATGCCATCTGCGCCTCTCTCGGCGCAGTCGGGGGTGCTGCCCCGACGGTGGTGGAAGGGACAGTCGACCACGGATGCGGCCGCGGGCACAGGGGCCGAAAGGGGGACACGGCCGTACCTCGCGGGCACCGGGACCGCCGCCTCTCGCCACCGCGGGCGGCACCGCGGGCCGCACCGCGTCGCCACCGCGTCGACGTCTCGTCCCCAGGTCGTCGACGACCCCGAGGAGGCGCGGTGCCGGGTGCCCGCGCTGGCTCGGTCCCCGCCCGCCTCGGTAGGGTGGGTGGTCCGCGAGGCCCGAGCGCGGACGCCCCTGCACCGCGGCGCACCCCCGTCCTCACCGGACGGGTCGTGCGCATCAGACAGACAGAGAGCCATGCACCACTCGGTCCGCCCCGTTCCCTTTTCGTTCCGCCCCGTTCCCTCCCGGGGCATGCTCCGTCGCACGCCGGTCGTCGCCGTCATCGTCGCGCTGGCCCTGCTGGCCGCGCTCCTCCTCCCCGAGCGGGCGACCGCCGCCGCCCCGACCTGGCAGGCCGTCCTCGCCGCCCGCGACGACGAGTCGGCCAAGAAGAAGGCCCTCGCCGACCTGCAGACCGCGCTCGACGCCGCGTCGGCCCGTGCCGAGGCCGCCCGCACCTCGGCCGACGAGGCCGGACGCGTGCTGGGCGAGGCCCAGGCCGCCGTCGACGAGGCCACCGCCCGGCACGAGCAGCTCGAGACGCGTCGGGCCGAGGCCCGTGGGACGGCCGACTCCGCACGACAGGTCGTCGGCCAGGCCGCCGCGCTGATGGCCCGCCCCGGCAGCGGGGGACTGGTGGGCGACCTGCTCGCGGCCGGCGACGGCGCGCAAGAGGTGCTCAAGGGGCTGAGCCTGTCGAGCAAGCTCGGCGAGAACATCGGGCGGCTGCGCGAACGGGCCCAGGCCGCCGACAACCTCGCGACCTCGCTGGCCGACCAGGCCGCCGTGGCGCTCGCCGAACGGGACCGGCTCGCTGCCGACGCCCAGACCGCACTCGACGAGGCGGCCGCGGCCAGTGTGACGGCCGAGGCCGACCTCGCGGCCGTCGACGACGAGAAGGCCACCCTCGCCGCGCAGGTCGCCCTGCTCGAGGACGACCGCATGACGCTCGAGCAGGCCTACGCCCAGGCGCAGGCGGCCGCGGCGGCGGCCGCTGCCACTGCTGCCCGCCCCGCCCCGGCCGCCGGTGGCGGCACCGGCCCCGTGGTGCCCGGCACCGGTGGGCCCGGCCCGGGGGTCACCGTGCCCGATCCGGGCACCGGGTGGGTCGCGGCCATCCGCTCGTACAGCTCGTACCAGGCCTACGGCTATCGCATCCACCCGATCACGGGCGATCGTCGACTCCACGCGGGCGCCGACTTCGGTGCGGCCTGCGGCACGCCGATCTACTCGGTCTCGGCCGGCCGCGTCAGCTACGCGGGGCCGTCGAGCGGCTACGGCAACCTGATCGTCGTCGATCACGGCGGCGGGGTCAGCAGCGCCTACGCCCACATGGAGCGGAACGGCATCTACGTCTCGGTCGGCCAGCAGGTCCAGGCCGGCCAGAACATCGCCGGCGTCGGCACCTCGGGCGGCTCGACCGGCTGCCACCTGCACCTCGAGGTGCGCCAGGGCAACGTCGCGACCGACCCCGTCGCCTTCCTCGCGACGAAGGGCGTCCGCTGACGACTGTCGGGCGTCAGCTGCCGTGAGGCGGGCGTGTTCGGCGGTTCCGGGCGTCCGCATCCGACCGTCTCCGCCGAACTCGCCCGCCGTCGCGCGCTAGTCGGCCGCGCCCGCCAGGTCGTCGTGCACCTGGATCGACGCGGCCTCGGCCCGGATCTCGTCGACCACGGTGCGGACGGCCGGGCGGACGGCCCGGTCCGGTCGCATCAGGGCCTCGAGATGGCGCCCGGCGCGGACGTTCTCGAGCGTCGCCAGGTGGAACCTTCCGGGCGCGCGCGACGCGGACGTGTGGCGGGGCACGAGTGCCACCCCGTGCCCCGCGGCGACGAGGTTCTCGATCAGGGGCAGGTGCACCGTGCGGTGGACGACCTCGGGTGCGACGCCCGACTGCAGGGCCATCGACACCAGCACGCGGTCGATCGGGTAGCCCTCGGGCACGCCGATCCAGGGCTCGCGGATGACGTCGTCGACGCCCACCCGACTGCGGTCGGCCAGTCGGTGGCCGAGGGGGAGGGCGACCTCGAGGGGCTCGCGCAGCAGCGACACCACGGTCGTCGATGCTCGGCCCGGCGGCAGCACGCCGTCCGACCGGTGGGCGAGCACCACGTCGAAGTCCGCCGTCAGCGGGGCGAACTCGTCCTCGGAGACGTCGCGGTCGGCCACGTCGAGCTCGATGCCCGGGTGCGATCGCATGCGGTGCAGCACTCCGGGCAGCAGGAGCTCGGCCGCCGAGGCGAACACGGACACCCGCACCACGCCACCCGTGCCTCCGCGGACGGCGTCGAACGCCGCCTCGGCCTCGGCGACCGCGGTCGCGACCCCGACCGACGCCCGGGCCAGGGCGTGGCCCTCGTCGGTCAGCACGACGCCCCGGCCGGCGCGACGGACGAGCTCGACCCCGAGCTGGCGCTGGAGCGTCTTCAGCTGCTGCGACACGGCGCTGGGCGACCGGTGCGTCGCGGCCGCGACGGCGGTGACGCTGCCGCGGTCGGCGAGTTCTCGCAGCAGGTCGAGGTGGGTGAGGTCCATGAAGGCAGCCTACAAAGACGTCGCAGCAATCTGCGCTGGTCCTGAACGGTCCGGCACGCCACGATGGACCGGTGACCGTCCGCGACCGCCTCCTCGCCCTCGTCGTCGCCGTGTGCTGGGGAATCAACTTCCCCGTGACGGCGATCGCCCTCGAGCACTTCCCGCCGTTCCTGCTCGTGGCGCTGCGCTTCACGTTGCTCGCGGTGCCGACCGTGTTGCTCGTGCCGCGTCCGGCGATCCCGTGGTCGCGCCTCCTGCTGGTGGGGGCGACGCTCGGCATGCTGCAGTTCGCGTTCCTCTACCTCGGCATCGCGGCGGGCATGCCCTCAGGGCTCGCCTCGCTCGTGCTGCAGGCCTCGGCCCCGTTCACCGTCGTGATCGCCGGCTTCTGGCTCCGTGAACGCATCACCCGTCGGCAGGCGATCGGCATCGGCATCGCCGTCGTGGGGCTCGTCGTCATCGCGGGCCACCGGTCGCAGGTCGCGGCGCTGCTGCCCGTCGTGCTGACGCTGTGCGGCGCGCTCGGCTGGGCGATCGGCAACGTGGCCGTCCGACGGGCCGCCCCGCCGAACCCGATGCACCTGACGCTGTGGATGTCGATCGTCGCGCCGGTGCCGATGCTCGCCCTGTCGTTCGTCGTCGAGGGCCCCGAGCGCATCGGCGAGAGCCTCGGCACGGTCCTCACGCTCGAGGCGCTGCCGTCGGTGCTCTGCCTGCTCTACCTCGTGCTGATCGCCTCGGTCGTCGGCTACGGCATCTGGACGCGCCTGCTCTCGGTCTACCCCTCGGCGACCGTCGCACCGTTCTCGATGCTGGTGCCCGTGGTCGGCGTGCTGGCCTCGTGGCTGGCGTTCGGCGAGGTGCCCGACCTGGTCGAGCTCGTCGCCGGCGTCGCGGTGGTCGGCGGTGTGCTCTACGCCAGCCGCGTGCCGAGGGCCCGCGCCCGCGACGGCGACCCCGAGGAGGCGCGGGTCGCCCCGCCCGAGCCGGTGCCCGTCCCCGAGACCGGCGCCGCGCCTCCCGGGTCCCCCCTCAGGCGGTGACGGGCTTCTTCATCTGCACGGCGGTCGTCTCGTAGCCGAGCGACTCGTAGAGGTGGCGGGCGACCTGGTTGTGGCCGAACACGTTCAGGCCGAGGGTCTCGGCGCCGTGGCGGGCGGCGGCCTGCTCGGCGAGGAGCATCGTCGCCCGGCCGAGTCCGGCGCCGCGGTGGGCCTCGTCGATCTCGACGTCGAAGACCCACCAGTCCGACGAGCCGGGCACGCGGGGTGCGATCCAGAGGATGCCGACGGGCTGACCCGGCCGGGCGTCGTCGATGACGTCGTAGACGAGGTGCCCCTCGGCCGGCGCCCCGTCGGGAAAGGCCTCGCCGAACGAGCGTCGGGCGGCCTCGGCGGCCTGCTCGGGGGTCTCGCCGGCGAGCACGCGGGATTTCTCGTACTCGGCGGTCGAGCGCCGCATCCAGGGCACGAGGCGGGAGGTGGGCATGGGCACGAGGCTGAGCGTCATGACCGCACGCTAGCGCGCCGTGACCAGGCGCGGCACGCGACGTCACGAGCCGCAGGCGGACCGGTCGGTCGTACCCCGAAACGCTTCGCCACGCGTACCCCGGCGGCTGTCGGAGGGCGCAGGTCGCCCCGGTAACGTGTGCAGCGGCCGGCGGGGGGCGGCCGTGCGATGCCTCACAGGGGCACCGTCTCGACCCGCAGGAGAAACCCACCCGATGCCCCAGCAGAAACGCGCCCAGGCGACCCGCGCCGCCATCATCCGAGGGGCCGCCGTCGTCTTCGACGAGCACGGCTACAGCGAGGCCTCGCTCGACCTCGTCGCCGAGACCGCCACGGTGACCAAGGGTGCGCTCTACTTCCACTTCCGCTCGAAGGCCGACCTCGCGAACGCGGTCATCGCCGAGCAACACGCCCTCTCGCGGGCCTACGCCGACCAGGTGTCCGAGACCGCGGGCAGCGGTGCCGAGGCGCTCATGCTCTCGTGCGCGTCGCTCGCCACGCAGCTGACCACCGAGGTGCTCGTGACCGCGGGCATCCGCCTGACCACCCAGTCGCCGAGCCGCGACCTCCGGGTCGAGCACCCGTACCTCGACTGGCAGGCCCAGATCTCGGGTCTCGTCGAGCGGGCGGTCGCCGACGGGGACTTCCGTGCCGACACCGACGTCGAGAGCGTCGCCCGCTTCGTCGTCGGGTCGTACGCCGGCGTCCACATCGTGTCGCAGGCCCTGACCGGCCGGGCCGACCTCTTCGACCGGCTGCGCGACATGTGGGCGTTCGTGCTGCCGACGGTCGTGGCCCCCGGGCACGAAGGCCTGACCAGCTCGTTGCCCCCGCTGATCAGGCCGTCGGATGTGCCCCCGTCCCCCGACGTGTCCTCTGTGCACCCAGGTTAGATACTGGCCGACCGGTTTTCCAGTCCCCTCAAGGAGGGGGCCGGTCAGGACGACGGCCGCGGTGGGGTGAGCTCCGTCAGCACCTGCCGGATCGTGGCATTGTCGGCCGCGAGGGCCGCGGTGTCGATCTGGGACAGGAGCTCACCGTCGTCGTGCGGCACGGTGAGTTGCCGCTGCCACTCCGCCTCGTAGAGGGCGTCGCGGTAGCCGGAGGACTCACGGCACCGGGCGTCGGCCGTCGCGATCTCGATCTCGTCGTCGGTCGGTGACGTGCTCGAGTCGAGCGTCTCGAACCGGTCGGCCATCTCGAGGGTCGGCATGCCCGACGGGTCGGAGGCCACGTCGCCCACCCGGGCGTCCTGCATGCACCCGCGCCAGTCGTCCCAGGTCGCGGTGACCGTGGGGTCGTGGCGGGCTCCTTCGAACGCGGCGTTGTTCAGGCGGACGAGCGACTGGGTGCGGTTCGAGTAGTCGTCCAGTGACGGCACCGTCTCGCGGGCGCGCTGCACGCAGGTGTCGAACCGGGCGGACCTCTCGGCCGTCCAGGGCTGCGACGAGAACTCGGACCAGGCGGCCGCCCCCGCGTCGATGACCGACAGGGCGTGGTAGCCACGGGTCTCGGCCGTCGCCAGGTCGAAGGCCCGGAGGCGCAGCGAGCCGTTCATCGACAGCTCGCCCGCCCGGTCGCCCGCCGCCACGTCCCGCCACGGCACCACGAAGTCGTCGTGGCCCGCCGCGACCATGCACTGCTGCGCGACGAGCAGGAGGGCGTAGGACGACGAGGTCTCGCCGACCGGCACGTATCGGTCGAGCGGCATCGTCCACGCGTCGACGTCCTTCGCCGGCAGGTCGGGCAGGGCGTAGGCGGCGTTGGCCGGGATGCCGTAGGCGACGACGCCGGCGACCACCGCGACCACGGCTGCGAGCGTCACGCGTTTCGCGCGTCGCTGTCGAGGCGAGACGCCGCCGGGCGGGACGTCGCGGGTCGGGACGCTCTTCTCGTCGGTCATCGCGTGGCCCCCTCGTCGTCGCGGGCCGGGCCCACGAGGTCGTTCTCGTAGGCGAAGACGACGATCTGCACACGGTTGCGCATGCCGAGCTTCTGCAGCACGGCGCGCACGTGGCTCTTGACCGTCGCCTCGCTCAGCCACGCGCTCTCGGCGATCTCGGCGTTGCTCAGGCCCCGTGCCACGAGCAGGAAGATCTCGCGCTCGCGGGGCGACAGCACCTCGAGCGGCTCGGTCCGCCGCTTCGGCGACGGGGTCGGCACGGCGAACGCGTGCACGACGTCGAGAGCGGCGGCCGTGGTCGGCACGGGCTCGCCGGCCGCCGCCGCGCGGATCGTCGTCAGCACCTCGTCGGGCGTGGCGTCCTTGGTCAGGAACGCGTAGGCCCCGGCCTTCAACGCGCTGAACACGGCCTCGTCACGCTGGATCGTGGTCAGGGCGACGACGCGCGGGGCCGAGTCGGGGTCGGTGCCGGCCGCCGCCACGATGCGCGTGGTGGCCTCGAGGCCGTTCATCACGGGCATGCGCAGGTCCATCAGCACGACGTCGGGCCGCTCCCGCTCGACCAGGGCGACTCCGGCCGCCCCGTCGACGGCCGTGCCGACACAGATCAGGTCGGCTTGCGCCTCGATCAGCATCTGCAGCCCCGAGGCGAACAGGGGCTGGTCGTCGACGACGACCACCCTCACGAGGGCAGGAGGCGCGGTGCGCGTCGTCGCGGTCGTCACGTCGGTCATGCGGGTTGCTCCGTCCAGGACTGCAGGAGTCCGATCGGTTCGGGAGTCGGCAGGAAGGAGGTGACGACGAAGACGCCGTCGTCGCCGAGCTCGGCCGTCAGCCAGCCGCCGGCGAGCCGGGCACGTTCGGTCATGCTGGCGATGCCGGTGCCCCGGCCGGTGCCGCGGCGGGCGGCGACGAGCGGGTCGTCGCCCGAGGACGTCACCAGCAGGGCGAGGCCGGGCCCCCGCCAGTCGAGTGCGACGTCGACCGTGCTCGACGAGCCGGAGTGCTTGAGGGCGTTGGTCAGGCTCTCTTGCACGATGCGGAAGACCGCGAGCTCTTGCGAGGGCAACAACTCGGTGGCGTCGCCGAGGTGCCGCAGGGTCACGGTCATGCCCACGTCGCGCATCGTCGTCGCGAGCCGGTCGAGGTCGGCGAGGGTCTCGCGAGGCGTGACGTCGTCGGCGTCCTGCTGGATGCGCTCGACCAGATGCCGCACGTCGACCAACGAGGTGCGGCCGACGTCGGCGATCGTCCGCAGTGCCTGCTCGACGACCTCCGGGCGGGTCGCCGACAGCGCCAGGGCGCCCTGGGCCTGGGACACGACCACCGCGAGCGAGTGGGCGAGGGCGTCGTGCACGTCACGGGAGATCCGCGCACGGTCGTGGGCGAGGCGCAGCTCGAAGTCCGTCTCGTGGAAGCGTGTCTCGGTCCGTTCGAGCACCAGCCCGATGCGGCGTACGCGCAGCACGCTCGAGAGGAAGATGCCGACGGCCCAGGCCGCGGCCGCGGCGCCGAAGAGCGAGGCCGCGAGGGTGATCACGTCGGTCTTCGTGCCCTGGCCGCCGCCGACCCACGACGACCAGACGTACGGCCGTGCGAGGGTGGGCACGGCCATCGCGATCGCGGCCAGCCCCGAGGCGAGGCCGGCGGCGGCCAGCGCGACCAGCCGAACGGCGATCGACCGGGCGAACGCGGCGAAGAACGCCACGAACGCGATGGCCAGGTACGTGGGCCACGTGGTGTCCGTCGGGGGCTGCACCCAGCCGGCGAGCTGCAGGGCCGGGATCGCCACCGTCAAGCCGATCGAGGTCCACGGCATCCACACCGCGAGGCCGACGGCCAGGCCGAAGAGGCCGAACAGGACGACGTTCTCGACGATCTCGCCCCGGCCGGCCTCGGCGATCGTCCACAGCAGCACGAAGACCGCGGCGGCGACGGGGGCCGCGAGGCGCGGCACCCAGGTGCGCAGGTCGTCGGGGATGGTGTCCATGTCGACGACCGTAAGGCGTCGTCGACCGGCCGCGCGCGCCTCCTGCGGGGTTTTCATCCTTGAGGACGAACGCACCGCGGTGGGGACGAGCCGTCGGGCCCCCGGGACGCGGCGACGGCGCGCCCCCTTGGTGGGGACGCGCCGTCGGCGTGGTGCGGGTGGAGCGACTAGAGCGTGATCAGACCGTCGGTCTTGGTCGTCGCGGCGGCGAGGCGGGCCTCGACGTTGCTCCAGTTCACGATGTTCCAGAAGGCCTTGACGTAGTCGGCGCGCACGTTCTGGTAGTCGAGGTAGTAGGCGTGCTCCCAGACGTCGAGCATCAGCAGGGGGACGAGGCCGAACGGCACGTTGCCCTGCTGGTCGAAGAGCTGGAAGACGCTGAGGCGCTGACCGAGCACGTCGTACGCGAGCACTGACCAACCGGAGCCCTGCACGCCGAGCGCGGTGGCGGTGAAGTGGGCCTTGAACTTCTCGAGGTCGCCGAAGTCGCGGCCGATGGCCTCGAGCAGGTCGCCGGTGGGCTCGCTGGTCTCGGGGGTGAGGTTCGTCCAGAAGATCGAGTGGTTGACGTGGCCACCGAGGTTGAAGGCGAGGTCCTTCTCGAGCTTGTTGACGTTCGCCAGGTCACCCGTCGAGCGGGCCTCGGCGAGGGCGGCGTTGGCCGTGTTCGCGCCGGTGACGTACGTGTTGTGGTGCTTGGAGTGGTGCAGCTCCATGATCTTCGCGCTGATGTGCGGCGCCAGAGCGGAGTAGTCGTAGGGCAGATCGGGCAGGGTGTACTCAGCCATGTGGGGTCCTTTCGAATTGACCTGCATCCACCGTACGACCTCCACCCATGCCGGGGTCAACGTTCTCCCAGCGCGGACGCAGCCTCGGGGCCCGGC
>Ga0265797_10012819_pt1 | contig 10196 bp, 10 predicted proteins | sample P2T30metagenome_FD_192433 | JGI IMG/M metagenome (GOLD analysis project Ga0265797, IMG submission 192433) | Plant litter microbial communities from East Loma Ridge, Irvine, California - P2 T30 | ecosystem: Environmental > Terrestrial > Plant litter > Unclassified | place: USA: California... | reverse complement strand
TGGCTTACTATTCTCAGATTACCTCTACAATTCGCCCTTATCTGGTGGGCCTGGATTTATACAAAGGCATAATCTCACCTCGTTTTGTGACTGTTTTTTTGATGTAAGGTCTATTATATTCTTTCCGAAGCAAGATTAAAGTAACTTTGCATTCTATTTATGAAGAATGTTATGACTTTTGCAGATTTAAATCTTACCAAACCTCTTTTAAGTGCACTCACTGATCTAGGTTATACAACCCCAACAACGATACAGGAAAAAGTATTTTCGGTCATGATGTCCGGAAAAGATGTTTGTGGAATTGCGCAGACTGGTACCGGAAAAACCTTTGCCTATTTATTGCCTACACTTCGTCAGTTAGAGTTTTCCAAAGACAGGCTGCCTCAGCTGCTAATCATCGTTCCGACGAGAGAACTGGTGGTACAGGTTGTGGAGGAAGTAAGAAAACTTAGTGCATACCTGACTTTACAGGCCGTTGGCGTATATGGCGGCGGAAATATAAAAGTACAAATGGCCGAGCTGAAGCAAGGTGCGGACGTAGTCGTAGCAACACCCGGACGGCTGGTAGACCTGGCACTGAATGGTTCTTTAAAAACCAAAGCGATCAAAAAGCTGGTGATCGATGAAGTGGATGAAATGCTAAATCTGGGTTTCAGGACACAGCTTAAAAATATTTTGGACCTGCTTCCCCAAAGAAGGCAAAATCTGTTGTTTTCAGCAACCATCACGCAGGAAGTAGAGGCGTTGATGCAAACTTATTTTAATAATCCTGTTCGAATCGAGGCAGCTCCTGTTGGAACACCACTTGAAAACATTGAACAAAGTGGTTACCAGGTACCCAACTTTTATACCAAAGTTAACTTACTTGATAAACTGCTGGACGAAAATCCGGAGATGAATAAGGTCCTGATTTTCGTGGCTACCAAAAAACTGGCTGATCAGCTTTTTAACCAGCTTGAACTGGGCTACCTGAACAGAATTGGTGTTATCCACTCCAACAAAGAACAGAACCACCGCTTTAATTCTGTCAAACAATTTCATGAAGGTACTTACCGCATCCTGATTGCAACAGATATCATCGCCCGTGGACTGGATGTTGCAGAGGTGTCACATGTTTTCAATTTTGATATACCTGAAATTCCTGAAAACTACATTCACCGGATCGGAAGGACAGGGCGTGCGGACAGGAAGGGAAAAGCAATTTCTTTTATCACGGAAAGAGATCAGGAGTATCTGGAAGCTATAGAAGAACTGATGCATTACGAAATCCCGGTTCTGCCGCTCCCGGAAGATCTGAAAATATCAGATATTCTCACGCCAGACGAAGAGCCAAAAATCAATATGAAAAATATTGATTTTAAACTTCCAAAACGGGAAAGTACCGGCTCTGCTTTTCATGAAAAAATAGCAAAAAACCAAAAGGTAAATGTCCGGCGCAACCATGCATTGGAAAAAATGCAGAAATATGGCCGGCCTATAAAGCGATCAGGGAAGAAATAGATCCTGAACAAGGTGAAGTTGAAAGCGCGTATTTAACACGAATTAGTGTTTTCAATTCCTACAATCAGCATTAACGTATTCAAGCCTTTCAGGCTTGCTGTCAATCAAATACTTCTTTGTAAACCCCGGGATTTTCCCGGGGCTATTCAAATTGATCCCTTCGGGATTGTCACTGGCAAAACTTGATGATGCGCGGTTCATACTATTTCCTGTTAATCATACTTTCTTCCAGTAACTAAAAAAAACGTTTGCGGTAGATTTCTCCAAGGGCTATTCAAATTAATCCCTTCGGGATTGTCACTGGCAAAAATTAATGATGCGGGATTCACACTATTCCCTGTTCACCATACTTGCTTCCAGTAACTTAAAGAAACGTTCGCGGTAGGTTTCTCCAAGCGGCTATTCAAATGGATTCCTTCGGGATTTCACCGGCAAAACTTGATGATGCGGGATTCACACTATTTCCTGTTCATCATACTTTCTTCCAGTAACTTGTAGAAACATTTGCGGTATGTTTCTACAAGGGCTATTCAAATGGATTCCTTCGGGATTTCACCGGCAAAACTTGATGATGCGGGATTCACACTATTTCCTGTTCATCATACTTTCTTCCAGTAACTTAAAGAAACGTTCGCGGTAGGTCTCTCCAAGCGGCACACTTGTATTTTTGCCCAGGAAAATCTGGTTTCCCTCGATATACTCAACGCGGTTAAAAGCAATGATGTAGGAACGGTGAACACGCATAAAATAGGTATCAGAAAGATACTCCTCCACTTCCTTCATGGTCGATAAGGTAACCAGACGTCCGGTTTCTGTAAAAATACTGACGTAGTTGCCAAGTCCTTCAATGTATAAAATATCCTGAAACCTGACCTTCATGATTTTGCTGTCAACTTTTACAAATACATGATCAGCGGAAGCAGCAGGAGCCACCGAAGCAGGAACAGGTTCCGGTACAGACGCAGGTTTTGAAGTAAGCATATCCTGAACCTTTTGCACAGCATGCAAAAAGCGATCAAAAGGCACTGGTTTCAGCAAATAATCTATCACATCCAGATTGTATCCATCCAGAGCATATTGACTGTAAGCAGTTGTAAGTATTACCTTTGACTTCCCCCTGAGAAGCTTAATCCACTCAAGCCCGGATATTTCCGGCATGTGTATGTCCAAAAATACAATGTCAATCTGTTCTTTATAAATTACCTCAAGTGCTGCAATCGGATCGGTATAAGCTCCTGCCAGTTCCAGAAAAGGTGTTTTTGAGATGTAATTGGTAAGTACATTTAAAGCAGCTTGCTCATCATCAACAATCAGACAGCGTAATTTCATAACGAGTATTCGATAAAAAGTTTAAAGCAACAGAATGTATATCTGATTATTAATCACTTACTTTCAGTGACAAAGTTCTGCATTTTCGTTTACAATGTGATCGTCAGCTCGCTTGTGTAAAAATCCTGCTCGTCGAAGATCAATAAGGTATGTTTTTCCGGGTATCCCAACGCCAGACGATTACGGATATTTTCAAGCCCGATTCCGGTTGAATCTTCTTTGGGACCGGTTCTCTTTTTGTTTTTTACAAAAAAAACAAGTTTTTGGGTATCAACGCTCAAATGTATTTGTAAAGGAAATTCAGGCTGATGAAGTTCTCCATACTTGAATGCATTTTCAACAAAAGTAATCAGTAAAAGCGGCATAATGCGGCGAATCGCGATCTGGCCATCAGTCCGAAAATCAATCTGAAGCTGATTGGAAAATCTTAGCTGATTAAATTCTATAAAATTTTGCAAATGTTCGACTTCCCCGGAAAGCGACACTTTTGCTTCTTCACTATTTTCCTGAAGGCCATAGCGCATCATTTTGGAAAGCAGCATGGTTGCCCGGGCCAGTTCTTCCGACAAGGGTAACGATTGTGAATAAAGAAAATTCAGACTGTTAAATAAAAAGTGCGGATTGATCTGATACTTCAATGACTGAAGACGTGCATCTACGACTGCTTTTTCCAGTACCTTTTGCCGAAGCTGTTCCTGCTGTCGCGATTCTGCAATAGCAACGAGCTCTTTCCTGTATTGTGTAATCCTTTTGTCGTATCCGTAAATAAAACTGGCCAGAAGGATTATCAGCTCTTTAAAAGCAGAGCCTGACAGGATCATTCCAATCGCCTTTCCTATATTATATGCAACGCTTGTCTGATCACCGGCAGTAGCAACTGTCTCATATACATTTTTGCCATCCAGAACAGCCGGTAAATCAAATCCTTTTGTGAGTATCAAAAAAAATATAGCCTTCACAATTAGCAACACCGCCCACCAGCACAACGTAACCAGCAAAGCAAGAAGCAGTTTGTTATCAGCTAATAACTTAAAACTGGTTTTGAGATTAATATAAAAAAACAATATTGATGGTAGCATCATTAGTAATGTAGTCTGCCAGGCAATTGGCTTCCCGGTAAATAAAACCGGAGATAAGGTAAAAAATAGCCAGAAAACCCATCCCATTGTAAGGTAAAGAAGATGTATCCCGGATGTGTTTAATGATTGTTGTTTCCACCATCTTCTCAAACGAAGAGACAAATGCTTTTTTCTGTGCCAGTGAACCAGAAACCAGGTAATACCAAAAAACATGCAGAAGGTAACAAAAGATCCACCCAGAACTTCTCCTAAACGGTTAACTGAGGAAGGCTTTACAGGCGCCTGCATCTTTTTTTGAATGCCATCAAATGATGCACGAAGTTCTTCATCTGAAACAGAAACTCTGCTGATCAGGTAATAAAGCGCTGTTGAAAAGATCATGCATAAGATTATGAACATCGCATTCAGCAGCTTTGACTTACCAACCCTGACTGCCGGATAAATCATATAATAAATCGCTGCGTACAAAAAATACGAATTGAGCAGGGTCAATGGTAATCCTATGTAATTCCACCGCGAAAAGTAGCCGGGATAATCCCATGAAAAAATGATAACCAGAATTGTATAAATCCCGGTAAAAAACAGATTTTTATAAAACTTTGTCATGTATAATGCTTCATTTCGGAGTATGTATAAAATTAGCCTTGTAACGGTTAACATGGTAATCTTTATGACCAAACACTCCACTTCGATGACGAAGCTACTTTAACAATGATTAATTCCCAAAACAAACCTTAAAGCTGTTTGTCAGTCGTTATGAAAGGTTCGTCACCACTCTGTAAAGGTTAATCACATCAAATTTTTAAAAATATTTTCATCCGCAAACTTTGTCAGGTCATCAGGAAATAATATTAATCACATTTAAATTTAAAGATCATGTTACTACTTACCTTTTTTCTGAGTTTCACGCTGATTCTTATTGGCAAATATAATTTCCCCTTCTTAAATCCGTCACCAGCTGTAAGAAAAGCAATGATAATTATAGGAATGTTCGGACTGGGATTTTTCTTTGGATTTAAGCTTTTTCATGCCGCCACAAATTTCGCTACCGGCTTTTCCGACGGGCTCGCCGGAAGAGCACAGGCCCAATAAACTAATCATAACATACCTTCATTTTATTTAACCTGACTTTTATGAAAACGCAAACTTCTGAACTGACGATTTCACCCTTAAAGGCGCAAATTTATTGTCTGATCCCGGTTATCATTTTAATCCCATTAATGCTTCTGCCTTTCCACTTAGCCTGGGAAATAAAACTGAGCAGTCTGAAAACATATCTGATTTCAAATGCGATGTCCGGATTTGGTTTACTCATTGCAGGTACACTAGTTCACGAACTGATTCATGGACTTACGGCGGTATGGTATGCAGGTATACCCTGGAAAAATATCAGGTTTGGTTTTCAGTGGCAATCACTTACGCCTTATCTTCATAGTGAACTGCCTACCACCGCTGAGAAATACCGGGTTGTGGTGCTGATGCCCCTGATTATTTTAGGGATTATCCCCTATGTCCTTTCGATTATAATTGGTTCCGGCTGGTTACTGGCCTTTGGAATCATGTTTACGGTGGCAGCCTGCGGAGATTTGATGGTTATCTGGATGATGCGAAAACTCAATGCCGGAGAAATGGTTCAGGATCACCCATCCCAGGTAGGTTTAATCATCAAAAATTAGATACAATTTATTTTTTAAAATAAATTTAAAAAATTATTTATTAATAAAAGACAATAAAAATAGACCTATTAGCCATTAAATATTAATATAATACAAATTAAGAATAAGTATCACAATCTCTGGATAAAAATATTTTCACCACCACCCATCTATCAGCAATTTTCTATCGTAAGTCTATAAAATTGGTGATGCAGAAAATTGTCACTCGGCAGCAAGAAGCTCACTGATTAGATAATTGGGATAGTATTTAATTGAAAGTCCCTTTGGGACTGATATAAAGAATTCTAGATTATTGTGGAGGGTAAGGTAATGCTTAGAGCGGAAATCAACAGATTTCCGCTCTTTTAATGTAAAAGCCCCTGAAAACCATTATTTGGTTAACAGGGGCTTTTTATCGCCATAGTAAATTTCAGATTTCTAGTGACTCTCTTTCTGTTTTTCCAGGTTAAAGAGATCATTCAGTACATCAATCAGCGTTTCGGCTTCCCCTCTTTTGCAGGCTGCTTTAAGCTGAAGAACGGGAAGTTTAAGAATTTTCTGCATCATGCTTGTTGTGATACGTTCCACTTTTTCAAGCTCTGAATCGCTTAAATTCTTAGTAAAGCGTGTCAGTTCTTCTTTTCTGATTTGTTCCAAAGCACCTTTCAATTTTTGAATGGTAGGCGAAACAATCATTTCTTTTGACCAATCATTAAATTCAAGTACTGCTTCACCGATAATCTCGCGAACATGCGGCACAGCTTCCAGTCTGCGGTTCAGCGCTTCATCTGCTCTGCTGCGGATCGAATCAATGGTATACAGCATTACGCCAGGAATTTCTTCTACTTCAGGAGAAACACTGCGTGGTACAGAAAGGTCTATAAAATATTTAAATGACATTCCACGAAGACGAACCATCATTTCCTTTGTAAAGAAAGGTTCATCACGCGCAATGGAAGATACAATAATATCTGCACGGGAAATTTCGGATTCGATATCAGTTACATCAGCAACCCTGAATCCCAGTTCCTCCGCCAAAGCATCAGCCTTACTGCGTGTACGGTTTATAATGGTTACATCTGCATCCGTCTTTTGTGCCAGATTACGGCATACATCACTTCCGATTTCACCAAGACCTACCACGAGGATTTTAGGATTTGGCATCAGCCCGTCCAAAAGCTCAACAGCAGCATAAGATACAGAAGCTGCGCCGTCCCGGAAAAATGTCTCCTGGGCGACACGTTTATTGGCAAAGAATATGGTGTGAAGTAAACGGTGAAGAAAAGGCCCGGCGAGGTTCAGATCCGCAGTCCACTGATAAGCATGTTTGATCTGATTAGGGATCTGCATGTCACCTACTACCTGAGAATGAAGCCCGGTTGCAACCTCGAAAAGATGCTGAACAGCATTATCTCCGGAAGAATATTTTTCAAAATAATCAAGAAAAGGCTGAACGTCGGTAATCCCTTTTTCGATCAGCAAAAGCTTGATAATTTCCTCATTCAAATCCTCGGATGAAGAATAATATATTTCGGTACGATTGCAGGTAGAAACCGTCAGAACGTCTGTAACATCAAAGAAATCCTTCAAACGGAGCATGATTCCCTTAGCGCTTTCCTCATTCAATGCCAGCTGTTCTCTAATTGCCAGAGGAGCCTTCCGGTGTGATAAACTTATTGATTTGAAATGATTATACATCACTGTTTCTAATTCTACTTACAAAAATACAGCACAAAACTTACAATAGGAAAGTATAACAACAGGCATATGTTTATTTAGAAAACATATAAATAAAAAACCTTCTTCCTTACAAATTTCCTGAGCCTGCTCCGCTTCATTCATGACATAGATCAGCTTTTTCGATGATCTTTAACGGTTTCTTTTAAGAGCATGGAATTCACTAAGCACGATTATTTTTCGTTACCTGTATGTGTTATAACATCTTGTCAGGATTCGAAATTCCCTGGCCGGGCTTTACAGATTTTGACCGAAAGCAGGCTATCTTCGTCCATAATTCTGATATACACGCTGTACATTCATTGAATTCCGACATTCATGATCACCGAAACGCCAAAACGAAAACCGAAATTCCGCCTGCATCCGGTAGCACTGCTAAATAGCAGCAGGCTGAGAAGGTCGCTTTCTGATACCTACGACCAAAAGAATTTCCTGAAATACATGACTGCAGTGATCCTCCTTGTACTCAGTATCGGGTCACTATTCTACACAAATGATCTGGTGGATAAACTCGAAGAGCGCGAGGAACGTGAGGTAATATTGTACGCAGAACTTGTCAGGACCATTACCACAAGTCCTATTAACGAAAATATAACTGTTTTACTTCAGGTCATACAGGATGCCGTTTCGTTTTATCAGATCCCGGTTATTTATGTAGATGATAACAATCTGGCCAATCAGACAATTAATATTGATTTTCCGCCTAACGCTTCTCTGAAAGAAAGAGAGCAGATCATTGATGACAGGCTGGCAATAATGAAACAGGAACATCCGCCCATTCCTGTCGAAGTAGGAAAAGGCAGAGCAGGTTACATTTATTACAGCAACTCATTTTTATTAACCCAGCTGAGATATTATCCATTTATACAGCTTTCGGTTATGCTGCTGATCGGTTACTTAGCTTATCTCGCATTCAGTTCGGCAAGAAAAGCAGAACAGAACAGAGTATGGGTAGGATTAGCAAAAGAAACGGCACACCAGTTAGGTACTCCTCTTTCTTCTTTGATGGCCTGGGTTGAATATTTCAGGAGCGACCCGAATATCGATCCGTCTATTGCAGAAGAAATTGAAAAGGATGTGATCCGCCTGGAAATGATCACCACCCGTTTCTCTAATATTGGTTCTGTACCAATTATGAAAGACGAACCAGTAGCAGAAATTGTTGCCAACTTTGTTTCTTATCTTCAAAGAAGGGTTTCTTCAAAGGTAAAATTTACTGTTGATAATCAGCTGGTACCTGAACAAACGGCTTCCTTAAACAAAAATTTGTTTGAATGGGTTGTGGAGAATATCTGTAAAAATGCAGTAGATGCTATGGGTGGTATCGGCGAAATTAACGTGACTCTTCAGGCGCCTCCGCTGACCAACCAGATCATGATTGATATTTCCGATACCGGAAAAGGCATGACAAAGGTGAACATGAATAAAATATTTGATCCCGGATTCAGTACGAAAAAACGCGGCTGGGGACTGGGATTAACCCTTGCCAAACGAATCATTGAGAACTACCATTCCGGTAAACTATTTGTCAAAAGCTCAGAAATCGGGAAAGGTACTACTTTCCGGATTATGCTTCCCGCGAAAGTGATTGAGGATTAGTTTTACAATGGGTAACCAGGAACAATTACACTATCCGTTTCAATCTGATTGCTGACATTCAACGCTCTGTCCCGGATTCTAACTTTAAATTTAAGTGTAACAGGAATAGTACTATTTCCTTTTGCAAACGAGGTATTCAAATCCAGTTTACCTTTAATTGGTCCGGGTTTACCATCTGGTTTAAGAATAGGAAGCCATTTGATTGAATCTTCCGAGAGAATAGATTCCTGCCATTTACCAGGCGCTATTTTTCTCACTGTTACCAGTTCATAATTTCCCCAGTTACCATAAGGCTTTTTAAAAATAGGGCTGGAATATTCCTCAGGACTGGCCCCTAAATCACCATTACCATCTTCAAAATCAATTGTAATAATTACCTTCTCCCGCATTATTCCTTTTTCATCAGTTTCTGTATACTGATCTATACCATTATAAAATATTTTGGGTGTATCACTAAAATCGGGTATATCAACACAACTTGCCAGCGCGATGGCTGATACAAAAAAGAGGAGTACTTTAATCTTCATATTTTTTATGTTAAGACTTTAAAGACAAGATTTATAATATATCTTCCTGTTACTGCTTCGAATTTATGCTTTTCAAATTCTAACTTTGTCTTTCATTTACGAAAGTAACAGTATTGAAATTGTCAAGCAACAAATCATCCTTACAATTACGTACCGCATTGCGGCAACAGATTATCGATCTTAAAACGCCGGATTTTGAAAATCTTGCTATGCAGATCTTTCGTTACCAGGCAATTCACAATTCTGTTTACAGCCAGTATCTGTCCCACCTTAAAATCAATGTAACCCATGTGGAGCAGCTGACGGAGATTCCGTTTCTTCCCATTCAATTCTTCAAGCACCACCTCATCCGAACCGGCCAGCCACCCGCACCTGCGGTTACATTCGAAAGCAGTGGAACAACTGCAAAACAGACGTCGCAACGAACTGTTTCTACAATAACTGCACCGGTTACAAGCCGACATATACTGTTTGATGCCCCACTCTACAATACCATTTCTACCAGCATCTTTGAGCAGCATTACGGCGAACTGAACAATTACCATATTATCGCACTGCTGCCTTCCTACCTTGAACGAAATAACTCGTCCCTGGTGTATATGATGAATAATTTTATTGATCAGACCGGCTCGGAATTTTCTGGTTTTTACCTGAACAATACCGAAGAAATGCTGGACAGACTCAGATACCTTTCACAGAACCCGGACGGAAAAACGGTTCTGCTTATGGGTGTGACCTTTGCTCTGCTTGATCTGGCAGAAAGCGGCCTG
>Ga0265797_10012818_pt1 | contig 10196 bp, 5 predicted proteins | sample P2T30metagenome_FD_192433 | JGI IMG/M metagenome (GOLD analysis project Ga0265797, IMG submission 192433) | Plant litter microbial communities from East Loma Ridge, Irvine, California - P2 T30 | ecosystem: Environmental > Terrestrial > Plant litter > Unclassified | place: USA: California... | reverse complement strand
GTTCTAAATGGCCATATTGTGGTGGAGAAGGCGGTGTATGAGGGTGCCGAGTACTGGGAGGTTAGGTTTGTCAAGGCGAGTGGAGATCCATTGGAGTGGAGGCGGTTCTTCAAGAATGTTGTGCTCTGTGTTGGGGATCTAGTGTTGAGACCAAATTGATTGGACTGAAAGTAAGACTAGGATTTCAGTAGTGATGTTGGAAGTATTTTTTTTGGGGGGGTGGGGGGCGTTTTGAGAGTTGCGAAATGATACCTTTTTTGTTTGGTTGGGGGTCTGTCTAGGTTTTGGATTAGATAGACAGGGGAGAGTTTATAACTGGGCAATGATGATGATGACAATAGGAATCATGTATAGTTATTAGTAGTAGTAGTAGTAGTTCAAAGAAGAATTTTACATTATTTACTTTGACGCTTCGATGCGCGCTGGTATCAGGTATCATCATGATTAATCATAAGTCGTAAAGCCCCCATCCCATGCCCCACCCCCTTCCTCCGGAGAATGGGTAAAGTATATCCCAAAGAAAAGAAAGAAACTCCACGCTATGCTTTTTGCCTTTTATGGGATCCCCACCCAGGCCAAATCAAACCAAAACGCCATGCTAATGCAACGTAAAATGCAATCCAGTGCACCTCACAATGCCATGAAAACGCTAAAACTAACAGCAACAGCAGTAGTAACAACACTCCTCACCCTAGTATTCACAGCACCACTCTGTGCGCCCGCACCCACAGGTTGATCCACAACCTTGAGTTTCCCCGGCCCATATGGCTTGAAGCCGCCGGAGATTGAGCTCCTGTGCTTGATGGAGCCCTCGACACACTTTGCGTCATCGCGAAAAGCATCCCAGGCCTGTTTCCACGCGGCCTCGGGATCGGCATAGGTGAGGGGCGTGTAAAAGAGTCTGCAGTCGCTCGCCTCATAAATGTACTGCAGCGGCGTGCCCGTGGCATCGCCCTTGCGGACCTGGTCCTGGGCCTGCATGCGGGAACTGGTGTCGCCGGCACGCGTCATGATGTGCGGAATGTTTGCGATGCCCTCGAGTACCGGGTCGTTTGCGGCGGCGGCAACGAGGGCGGTTTGGGAAGAGACGTTGAGGGCGACGTCGGCGAACATTTGGTAGTAGTACAAGGGGAGGACTTCGCCGCCCTTTGTGCCCGTCACGGCTTGGATCGGGTTGTTTTGCGGGCGGCCGCCGACGGTGACGGATTTTACGCCTGCAATGTTTTTGAGCTCTTCGTGCAAGGAGGCGCACGAGGAGCCGCAGAGGGCGTCGGTGTACATGACCATGTTGGAGGGGGAAAAGGGTGTGGGCCGGGTGCCGTTTACGAAGTGGAAGCCGTTGGGGGTGATGGACATGTCGTCTGTGTACTGTAGACGGGGGTTGTTAGTGGGGCTAGAGGGTTGAGATTATATGGTACGTACGTTGTACCGCATCGTGGCAGTGTACGTGTCGCCGTTCACTTGCACCGGACCGTTGAAGTCGTCCCAGCTGTTGAAGTCGAGACCCTCTGAGTTGCGAAAATGGCTCCAGAGCCAGAATCTGTAGAGGTAATCCTCGTTGATCACCTCCTCGGTCACCTGCTTGTATATGCTGGACTTTGCTGGATCAGCCATGATCTCGTTGATGACATTGCCAATCTTGACAAACGCGTCACTGGCCCTGTAGCGTTGCCCGGAGAAGGGCTCCATGTCTGGGAATAGCTGCATAAAGGTGTCGAGCAGCAGGTTGGTGTTGCCGCCGCCATTTTCGCGCAGGTCGATGATCAGTTTCTGCTTCTTGGCAGACATGCACTGGCGGATAAAGGAGGCTACAGTTGATTGGAATTCGTTATTGAAGTCGGTTTCGGAGATAAAGGTCGTAGGATTGGTGAAGGAGATGATCTTGAGAACTGCCACGTCTTCGTAGCCATTGCCGTTCAAAAAGTACCCGGCTACGACTCCACTGGATGCTTCAGCAACTGCTGATGGGTAGATATTGGTAGGCATCTGGCGCTTGTTTCGGCTGTGATAACCATTGGTCGGGATAGTCGGTGTTTGTCCAAGAGCGCTGGGAGAGAGGAAGTGGTTGGTTACAGCGCCGGTCTGGGCCCTCTTGCGCAACGAACCGTCTACTTCGTCGGCGCCCTTGCAAAAGGTGTCGAAGAAAGACTTGCCGTCGGAGACGCCAGAGAAGTTGAGCTCGGAGCTAACAGTGTTGGGAATTGAAGCCGTTGAGCCATTCGCCCAAGTAATCTCGGTCGTGTTTCCGTCGTATGTCGATTGATCCATGAAGGAGCCGGATTTGTCCGTGTCGCCCTTGGCCAACATGTCGTTGATCAGCCCATCCGAGTCAATGTATTGTGAGCGAGAAGCAGTCTTGAGGAAGTCATAAGGTTCCTGGCCATTGATTTCCGTGATCTCGGAGATGTCCTTGCTGCCCTGGGCTAATAAAGCGACGTCGTCAGCAACATACAATTTTGGAAGCGCCTTGCCATCCTCTGAGATGGATGCAACGTTGATCGGCCTACTCCAGTCAAACACTTCCAAGATATCCGGTCGCCAGTTGAAATGGAAGTTGCCAGTCTTGATTGTGATATCCTGGATGGCGATTTGTACGGCGTATTCGCTCGAAAACGAGCCGAGCTTGCTCTTGATGTCGTCCAACTCTTTCAGAATATCCACGGCCCCATATTCCCACTCGTCTCCTGGATGCTTCAACCATACGAGTTCGGATTGGAACTCCCATACTTTTTTGAGCTCGTCGATGAGTCGTGCGTTTCCTTGGGTGTCGACCGGGACAGACTCGAGACAGTCATAGGCAAGCTGTGCTGGGACGGATTTGAACGTTGCAAGCTCCGAAGCAACGATAGCACAGGGCTCGGAAGAAGAGGACTGGGCGGCTGCTAGCGCCGCCAAGGTCAGAGGTATAGTGCTTCTTAGTAACATAGTCGAGTGTGTGTGTATCCGGAGGTCGATCGGATGCGGGATATGTGGAATAGCAATCAGGCGCAACTTGCGGTGAATACATATAACTAGCCGCAGAGCCTGATAATGCGATAATATCGTGTGACGGTAGACGAGGAGGCTACCAGAGAAAAATGAGACACTTTTCAAGAGCAAGGCTAGCCATGTTGGGCCTCATGTTCAAAAAGGGTCTCATTTATCCTTGGTAGGACGTGATGAGACAACCTGGAGGATCAGGCATGTCTCATCGCCGAGATAGCCAGGCGCCTACTCCATGTACAAAAAAACAGACGGAGACGAGACGGGCACCGAGATCTAAGACGCTTAACCCTCTTTGGTTTCGATGCATGGAAGGCCTGAGCCGCTTTCAGCAGATAGGCTCGGGTCCATAGTTGTACATGCATGGCATTCGCCAGGCAGCCATCAAGAAGCCGGCTAAGCGGCTGGTAGAATAGCAGGCCCTGCACTGCCTACTAGCCGTCAACCGCCTTCCTCGCCACCATCAACACACGGCCCGATGGTTCTGGTAGATTTCGTCTGTCGTCCAGATTTCGTGGGGCGTGGTCATTTCGGATCCAGCGTTCACGGCTTGGCTCAAACGCGTAACTGTATTTGGGGCGTGCCAAGCGCATGTACCATTGCAGAGGCTGAAGCACCCAGCCGCCTGGCAGCGTCGATGAGACGTTAAACACGTAAGTCGTTCCCTGCATCTGAGGCTCGATCGGCGCCCCACGGCGCGCCAAGGGTAGCACGGCAGTATATGCGTACGTGCGCCGTGACGGCAAGGCGCGTTGCCGGCTGCCTGACTGCCTGACTGCCTACGTGGCCAGGCATGGCTTCTGAGGCTATGCTGCTTTCCGGCTTGGCCAGTCTGAGCTGTGCCTGAGCTGTGCTGCGAGGAAAAGGGAACCCACTGCGACTTCACCTGTAGCCCCAGAACATGCGCGGTTGCGCAAAGAATATCGACTTGGTCTGCTGTTGGTGTGGGTGTGGGCGTGGGCGTGGTGTTGGTGTTGGTGTTGGTGTTGGAACGTCGGGATGCGGAGAAAATCTGGAGTCGTCGTCACCCACCCACCCGATCCGTCCAAGGAAGAAACACACAAAGAAGGAGGGGAGCTGCTGTTCTGTTAGAGAATAGTGGACGGGAGTTGCGCCAAGCTCTCGGCACGTCGAGAACCCATCGTTACCAAGCTACGTCAAAGATCTCATCGTCCACACACTTGTCACCACCAAGGACCGAGGGATCGTACCAAGCGTGAAGACGCCATGGCAGATCTCGGCACTTGCTTGCTGCACCGCACCTGACGCGGCGCCGCCCAGATGCCGAATGCGTACCTGCACAAGAGCTTTCAACATGTCGTGCATTTCGTATCTCAACACCTACGTCGTTTGTACACGGTAACGTCTCCCCGATAAAGCATAAGCTTCAATGCCAAGAGATATACGGGGCTTAAAACTCAAGCGGGCTTGGCATCACGCGAAGACCGATTGCAGATCGCAGATTCAGATCCGGATGCTGCCTCGCATTATCGTCGGGCCCCGATGTACTTAGCAGCCCCAAGCCCACACCCCACACTAGCCGGTAGCAGCTTGGAGTTTGACATGCGGCGAGCCCGTGTCACTCCCAGGTGGAATCCACTCAGACGTCAGTTTGAAGCGGCTGATCAAATGACTGTAGGCCAGGCTGCGCTAACTTCCCAACATATGTCCCTTAATCCAGCGATGCGTCAACACTTCATCGAGACTCATACGCTTCTCCGCATCTAGGTTCAGCAACTAGAACAAAGTCAGCATTTCTCCTTCCACAGCCGCGCAACTGTAACAAATGTACTCACCTCACGCATCAGCTCTTCCGCTCCCTGGCTGATATGCCCCGGAAACTTGATTTCCTTGCCCTTGAAATTCGCAATCTTCCTCTGTGTGCTCTTTGTATTTCTCATCTCAAAAGGCGGTCTGCCAACCAGCAACTCGTACATCAAAATGCCCAGGCTCCATTGATCAATCGCCTTGGTGTACCAGCCTACGCTCATCCCAGGCTTCAACATCATGACCGCAACCTCAGGACTCAAATAGTCCAATGTCCCACAGACACTAGACCGGTGCCCAGACTCAGAGTGTACCGAGTATCCAAAGTCGGCGAGCTTGATCTCGGAATACAACCCAAGCAATATGTTTTCAGGCTTAATATCCCGATGCATAATCTTCTTGCTGTGCATGTAGCGCAGCGCGGATACAATCTGTACCATGTAGACGGCTGTCTGCTGCTCGGTAAAACGAGATTTGGGCTGCTTCTTCAGCCTTGAGTAGAGGCTGCCTCCCGGCGCGAACTCGAGGACAAGGTAGATGCTCGTCTCATCGTGAAACCAGGAGAGCAGCTTCAAAATGTTCTTGTGCGACAGGTTCTGATGTATCTCTAGTTCGCGGCGTATCAGCTTCTCTTCTTCTTGCGTCGATGCCTGGGCCTTTGAAATGATCTTGAGCGCGCAGATGTAGTTTGTGGCCAGGTGACGGGCAAGGTATACGCGTCCAAACTTGCCGTGTCCGAGAGTGGCACACACTTCAAAGTCGCGCGCTGTAAGTGACGGGTGGGGCTCGGAGCTGGCAGAGTACGAGGACGCTCCGGTGTCGCTTTGCAATCCATCGCTAGAGGAAGAGGCGGTCATAAGGCCGACAGTCTCTTCAATGACGGAGAGCCGCCCTGTCATCTGCTTCAGAATTTCTTGCTGTTTGACGGATTTGCCTTTTGCTGGTGCCTTTGTGACTTTGAACTGACTGTACGACCTGAGCTTTGCTTTTGTGCTTTGTAGCTGTCCTCGATGTCAGCTATATAGCACGTGTGAAGAAAATGATAACATACTGTGGACTTCAGGTCTGCAAGTGCGGCGCCGAGTTTCTTGGATTCCGAGGCGCTCTTGAGCGGTGCGTCTGCTTTGGGTTTTCGAGGTGCCATTTAGTCGCTGCGGGTGAGAGTTGGGGTCGCGGTGATGCAGTCGAGCTTGAGAGGTGGTTGTTATGGTTAATATAGTAAGTGAATGAGCGGCTGAGACCATTTGCATACAGCTCTGCAGAGCTTGTACGTCATTACTCGAACATTAGTCCTCGTCACCCAGGTGAATACAGCTCACGAGACCACAACAAACGCACAGCACTCACATCAACACCACCACAACAACACAGCTATACAACAAGGAAACCGATCTCAACCGTTCAAATTCAGCTGCTTTTGAGTATAAAGATCCATGCGTTCTTATAACTTTCATCAAACGAATCGTCAATGGCCTAACGGTCGCCTTCACGGTATCACTCGATCAGAGTCGTCAATTCGATTCCCCACCTTGACAGAAGGGAGACCACTCAGACACCCAGATTCGCCGGGTCGGATGCAACGGCGTCACCGCATGTCTGATCACGAAGAGTCATGGAGGCCGTCACCATGGGTTGCGTGGAGGGGCGCCCATCAGAGTTCTGTCTTTTTTTTTCTAATTTTTTTGCTATAGATGCCAGCACTTTGCTGATTGCGCAGCCTCTATCAAGCGTTGCTCTGATAGAGAGAGTAGCCTAGGAACATGTTCTTTTTGCTAACAGTTTTGTTTGTGTACGGCTTGCATGCGCGGAGAGACGCAGGTGGCTCGTAGTTCTAGATATGAAGCACATTTGTAGGTGTGTAATAGTTACGATAGTCGTATAGGTTCCAGAAGGTGTTTTGGGTGTTATCAGGACGCAAGACCCAGTCGTTCTTCCATCACACCAACAATCTCCGCCCAGTCCTTCATTGCACCGCCTCCGATATCTCCACATGCCAGCTCTTTCTCCATTGGCTGCAAGACCTCAAACCAGCCTCCGTTCTTGACACCCCATTCCTCTTCCAGGATCTGTATCTGTTTCTTCGTGATAGGCTGAAACCACATGGCTGTATTCATGCTCGGCGCTACAAGGATCCTCTTCTTCTGTACACCACTTTCTTCTTGCGGCCATTGCACACCGGGTATGCTTCTCAGCGGGTCGATTAGACCCGTAGTATCCCATGCGCGCACGACGGAAAGAAGGAGGTTGTCTGACCAGCCTTGTGTGATCTTGGCTAGTTCATTTGCACTGAGCGGAGCAATGACCATGATATCTGCCCACCGCCGTAGCTCAATGTGCAATATCTTATTGCCGCGCACCCAAGGCTCCCTCCACTCATCCTCGTCAAAATATACCGCGTCTACATTCGGTAGAGCTTCAATCTCCTCCATCGAAGGTTGCTCACTACTCTGGCCCTGTAGGAAGTTGGTCGCCGCAGCCGTGAAGATCAGACGTATGCGCACATTGTCGTATTTGGCCAGCGCATTTATCATGTTCGGTATTTTGATTGTTGCAACGGACCCTGAAGCACAGAGAAGCACGTGGATCTTATCATCTTGATGATCAAATGCGAAAGGGTCGGTACTTGGCGGGTCTCGAATTGGAGGCTGGACGGGCCTGATATTGAGGGGCTTGAGGTCGCGAACCTGGGCAGTCATGGCAACGAGGCGCTATGATGTCAATGTCCAGTAGGGTGGGTTAGTGTACAATCAAAGACGCCCAATGTGAATGCTGTCTTTTTTCCTGTGTGGCGGCAGCATTACAAATACAGAGTTTTGTCATCTTGGCAGGATGAGTGATGTGGTGAAGTCTGGTGGACGCTAATGCGCAGTTAACCCCGCTTTTATCCTGCTCTAACCTTTCTTTCGCGCCATGAATTCAACTCTCTCGACTTTGAAGGTCTAAACGAGCCAATCTATGTTATCGCGCGGCTCTTAATGGTGATCTTGATGTGGAACCTCGAAGTTGTATATATGGAGGAGAAACCATATCTACGATAGTTATATGACTCATCTCTTAAAGTGGTTCAGCGAGAAGGAAAAAAAGCTTTAATAGTACAGTTTAGGCTTATCAAGGGCGTTAGAGATGACTGTCTTCTAGTTAAGCTAGTTGTGCATGCTTGAGCGTCCGAGGTACTGAAACTGTTCCTTTGTGATAGAGTAGATATCAACTAGTCGTCCAGGCTACATAGGAGTTGATGTTTAGTTATCTATTCGCAAACCTGATAAAATTCAAGATTTACTGACATGTTTTTTTTTCTTCTCTTTGTAGCTCTGATGACTAGTTGCTTGACTACGGTGCTTGACTACGGTGCTTGACTACGGTGCTACATCCCAATAGCCGCTGCGATTAGGACTTTATACTTGTACTATCAGCTATTTATACAGATTCTATCAAACTATTAAATAAACTTTCTAACGAGTAGAGCCATTGAGTGAACTTCCTTTTGTAGACCAACTAACAACATTGCGGCTACACACATGATAGACTTCCAGTAGTTGAGCTAACGATATACCGGGGTGGAGCATCGGCGAATCGACTACGAGCTACAGCCGTAGCTCATCATCGACACTAATCACTTGCAAGATCAGCGTCTCTAAAAATTGTACTCAAGACTCTCCATGTACTGCCCTTGTAATATGCTTCATAAGCGATTAGGTAGGTTTCACCCAGACTCCGTCAAAACTACAACCATGTAAGATGGTATTTGATTCCGGCATTTTCCTACTCTGTAGCAGTGTTGTATGTTGAATTAAATAGAGTAGAGTATCATCCTTCAACGACTGTCTGATGAATGGCATCTTGGAAGTTTTGAGATTCTTGTCGGGACCCACCTGTTATGATTTCATCGCTGTCATGGGTGGCGGGGTTAGGAGTTAGAACGTTAGTACCGTAACGTCACCATCATCATTCTCATTCCGCCCTCAGCCGCCCTATTTATTCGTCCACGAACTGAGCTTCGGACGAATTAAATTGAAAAACTCTCGTCGCCAAGTAAAGTAGAGTCCTTTACGAATCCTGCGACAGAAGTATAAATTGCGAGTATTTTGTTGTCAAACAGCCTTCATCTACTAGCATAGCTTGATTATTCCAGACACCAACGTCTGAAAAAGCAAAACAATCGCAAAAATTGCCATGTCTCTCCCAACTGCACCCCTGGGTCGCAATGGACCCCAGGTAAATCGCCTTGGTTTCGGTGCGATGGGCCTCTCCGCCTTTTATGGAAAACCAAAGCCAGATGATGAGCGTTTGGCTGTCCTCGACCGCGCCTACGAGTTGGGTGAGCGATTCTGGGATACTTCTGATGTGTAAGCACTCTGATTCTCTGCGACCAAGATGAGCACATGCCTCTGAGACATCACGTGCAACCTAGGCTCAAGACAATTACTAACAGTCACCCCTAGTTATGGCGACAATGAGCTGCTCATAGGGAAATGGTTCGCAGCCAACCCCGACAAACGCGCCGACATCTTCCTCGCCACCAAGTTCGCTGCAAAGGCCGATGGCTCAGGAGTCGACTCTTCACCCGAATACGCAAAGCAAGCCATTGACAAATCGCTCAAGCGTCTGGGCATCGAGCAAGTCGATCTCTACTACGTTCACCGCATGGACCAGAAAACCCCCATTGAGCTCACTGTGCAAGCCCTAGCAGACATGGTCAATCTTGGAAAGATCAAGTACATTGGTCTTTCCGAGATTAGTAGCGAGACGTTGAGGAGGGCATACAAGGTGCATCCGATCAGCGCAGTGCAGATCGAGTACTCCCCGTTTGCACTAGAGATTGAAAGCAAGCAGATCAACCTCCTCAACACATGTCGCGAGTTGGGCGTTGCTGTTGTTGCCTACTCGCCGTTGGCCCGCGGTATGTTGACTGGCACAATCAAGTCTGCAGATGACTTTGATGAGACCGATTTCCGTCGCTTCGCCCCACGCTTCAGCGAGGAGAACTTCCCCAAGAATATGAAGCTCGTGGATCGCATTACCGAGATAGCCAAGGCCAAGGGCGTTACTCCTGGACAGTTGACGCTGGCTTGGCTGTTAGCGCAGGGCGAGGATATCTTCCCCATCCCGGGCACTACTAGGAAGGAACGTTTGGAGGAGAATGTAGGCAGCTTGAAAGTTAGCTTGACCAGAGACGAGGAGGCAGAAATTCGCAAGGCGTGCGAAGAGGCCGAGGTTAGTGGCGCTCGATACCCGGAGGCTTACATGAAGCACTGCTATTCTGATACGCCGGCGCTCGACCGCAGTGGTGGTGAGACTGGAAGTGGAGGCGATGGGAAGCCGACAAGGACGGCGGATATCATGGGCGGTGTGTAAAGAAGGCCAATGACGGAAAGATGAGATTTTTCGAGCGAAATCATTACACACATTCAAAAAGGATGTACTAGTATGTTCAAGGGCATGACTGT
>Ga0265797_10012817_pt1 | contig 10196 bp, 10 predicted proteins | sample P2T30metagenome_FD_192433 | JGI IMG/M metagenome (GOLD analysis project Ga0265797, IMG submission 192433) | Plant litter microbial communities from East Loma Ridge, Irvine, California - P2 T30 | ecosystem: Environmental > Terrestrial > Plant litter > Unclassified | place: USA: California... | reverse complement strand
TATGAACAAGAAGTCGAAACATTCTCATTGATGGGTGGGTATATTCATCCTCTCTACACTCGCTACAAAACACTCGGTCAGCGAAGCCAAAGCTGCGACCCATAGCGTTTTCTTTTCCTCGCCCAAGACTAAAAATAACAAGAAAACACCACTATATGCACGCTATGCATCATCAAACCTTTTTGTGATCCCGCCAAGTTTTTTTTGCCGTCGTGACCTCACATCAAAGAAACGCCAGGTACGCCATGCGAAGAGCGCTTCAAGACCGGCCTTGTTGATCCGTCTCATAAGGCGTCGAGCAGCTCCATCAAATCATCCATCATTTCCCGAAAATCGCATCCGCGAGGAGGAATGCACTACATTTAGCACATCTTGTACTCGCACTTGCCACCGACAGAGCGGCCCTGGTCGTCGGTCTGGGTCTCGTACTCGAGGGCAATGTCAAGGTCGCGGTGGTTGTCTTTGTTGGGAGCACAGGTGAGCATGCCCTTGACCTGCTCGCCGGCCTCGACGGTGAGGACGTCCTTGAGGTAGAAGACGGTCTGCTTCCAGTGAGTGTACTTGGTGTGGGGACCAGTGGAGAACTTGACGGGCTTGTGGCAGGCGGTGAACTCGATGTCGAACCACGAGATCATGGCGTGGATGTAGTCGGTGCGGCGCACGGGGAGGGAGAAGGGCAGCTTGAAAGCGAGGTCGGCGACGGTGCAGGTGTACAGGTCGATCGTGATGACGGCGGCGGGGTCTGTGACGACGGCCTTGAGCTCGACGGTGTCGACGAGGGGCTCGGTGAGGGCGGTGTACTTCAGAGGGCTGTAGTCGAAGCCCCAGACGTTGTCCCAGACTGGAAAGAAAAGTTAGCATGTCAGATTTCGAGCGTGGAGTGGGAGACACATACAGCCGATCTTGTCCTCCTTGTAGTCGCCGTCCTCGATACCAGCCATGAAGATGGTGGCCTTGTCGGGGAAGATGAGACCCTGGCCGTCCTTACGGAGGTAGCGGTCACGGGCCCACAAAACGGTGTCCATCATGCTCTCGTAGAGGAGGAAGTAGCCCATCCACTCGGAGATGATAATGTCAACCTCGGGGAAAGGCAGCTCGACCTCCTCCATCTTGCCCTGCAGGAGGGTGATCTTGTCCGACAGACCGTTGACCTCAACGATCTCCCTGGCCTTGACGATGATGGTGGACATGTCGACACCGATAACGTGCTTTGCGCCGGCCTTGGCGGCGAACATGCTGAGAATGGAGGTACCGCAGCCGACGTCGAGGACGACCTTGTCCTTGAAGAGGTGGGGGTTGTTGTAGATGGCATCGCGGTAGCTCTTGGTGCGGACCTCATCTTTCTGTAGAGCTTGTCAGGAAGCAATTCAGCTGAATGCGTTGGGACGGTTCTACTTACCAGCATCTCCTCGTGAATACCGTGGTGGTTGTAAGAGTTGAAGTAGTGGCTGTACAGGTCATCTTGTCAGTACTCGACTCAGCGCGGCCTTGTAGCTCGCTTTTTTCAATGCAATGCGATGCGATGCGACGTACACCTCGCTGTGGGGCATGTTGGGCCCAGCCTTGAGTTCGCCGGTGGCCATGATGGGCGCGTAAGTGAATGTATTGGGTTGGTGTCGGTGGGAGTAAGTGACAATGTGGTGGGAGATGAGGAGAAGAAGAGCGGTGGGACGAAGACGAAGGTATGCAGACGAGAGAAGAGGCAGTGGGGTGAGGGCAGTAGCGGTAGCAGCTGTTTATTCTCTTGTCGACGTTTTTCAGAACTCTAAAACTAACTAGCCGCGCGATCCACAAGGGTCCAATTCGGCCATGCATCCCTGTCGGAACGAGATTTTGAAGGATCGAAAGCCGACACTTCTCCTCCACCAATTACCATTAATTGAAGCATGGCACCATGGCAAATGAAATCGTAAGGATACATGTATTTATGCACGCTATGATTGAACTACCCAAACGCCACGCTATGCCTTTTTCTATCGAAACCTGAACAGTTGCGACAGCAAAGAAAAGGAAAGAGGAAGAACGATCAAACGCGTCTCGACCTTGGCCTGTTACACAAAGCAGTCCACGTGGTGATAAAGTCCCTGGCATCTAAGAGGAGATCGTCGTCAGCCGCTGTACCAGCAAGACTTTCATTTATGGAAACAAAAAGGGTCACAACTCACCATTCCTGCTGTCAAATCGCAGCACGTAATCCCCGTGTTGCGTCTGTGGCAGCCTGTACTCCGACACGAACATGAACGGCGCCGGCTTGACACCGCTCATGATCACGCTGACATTGTCGGCTTCCAACGAGAAGATGGGATCGGCCTTGTTGAGGTACTTGGTCAAGAAAGCCGTCCACACCGGCACTTCCTCGCGGTCACCACGACATGGTCTTGCCTCGAGTCTGAAAGCACCGGAGCCTGGGCATTCGAACAAGCGCAGGGCGTGCAGCATGCGGCTGTCGCGGATGACGCCGCCGTAGTGCTCCTCTTCTTGCATTTCTGCGGGGTTGTCGATGAGCTCCTCGGGGGTTTCTTTGAGGTCTTGTCGCTTCAGGGCGACGAAGGTCGAGTAGAAGAGGACCATACGCTCGTAGTGGATGAATTTGAGCTTGGCCCAGCATACGAATGTTCCGTCGCGGCTGCTTGCGCGGAAAAATTGAAGGATGGAGCGATCTCGCACTGCTGTAAGACTGGTCAGAGGAACGCATTGTATGTTCTCGCGACCCCGATTGTCGACAGCTGAAAAGAGCATGCGGGCGCGTTGGTCTTGAGGTCTGTAGTAGAATGTAACGGTGGAGTTGTTGTCGATGAAAGTGCTGGCGGATTGATCAGCATTTACATCCGGTGGTTTCATTGTGGGAACCGACTGGGACTTACACCTCAGCCAATGCTATCGATCCATCTGCGGCCAATGCGTGTCTGGCGTCGTGTGATGTATTGCCGAAGCACTCGGTTTCAGCATTTCTAAACTCGAGTCAGCCTTACTACAATTGACCACATCACTTCCTGCAAGCTTACACTTGATAGGAGCCTCGAAAGACAGAACGCGGCGCTCCTCTGTCCCCAAGTCCGACGAATACTTCTTCAGCCCAATGTCTGGGAGGGTATCCATAACTTGATGTATGGCTCGAGCCCAGGGTCTGTGATGAGCTCGACGTAAAAGTCGGCGAATGCAAGTGAGGTGGATCTGGTGCATATGGAATGCCTCCATCCGTATAGCCAGTGTCAACGCGAGTAGGGTGTGAATGGTGAGTTGCGCGAGCCGGAAGCGAGGGACGTTGGGGAGGCGGTCGCATGATAGCCGGACGCGGTGTAGCTATTGAATCCCAGTCAACCAACCTTCGTCTTCGTTAATGCTACAAGGGAGTCCGCCGTGATCCTCACATGGACGACAAATTAGAAAACTCATGATCGGGTACTTACCAGACTCGATTAAGCGGTCGACCGGTCCAAGCGGTCGAGCGTCTTCCTGAGACTTGAGTAAGCTGGAAACCCTGTTGCTTAGTTGCACCAGCCTCTCATCGGGGTAGCCGTCAAGCAAGTCCAGCAGGCCTTGAACATAGGCCTGATACCAAGTCAACCGCTGTAGAAAATCTGCTCCTTCGACAGTTCTGGTCCTGTGGTCTAGGTCGTCCCAGATCATCCACTGCGAAGAATCTCTCGTGCGATGGGCTATTGTCAACGCCACCGAAAGAGTGAGATTGACACTGTGGCACACGATTTCGACATCGCGCTCAATGCGATATAGACTGGAGTAGTATTGCGGTTGATCCAGTGCACCTGCGAGTCGCTGGAACTCGGTGCTGATGCCGAACAGTTTGGCAACGGCTTCCGTAATGCTGGCAACACATGAAGGCTCTCCGTGTTGGTCTCGAAGAAGGCGTAGGGTGGAAGCAACGTCCTCGGCCTGGCGGGCTAGGCGATCGAGGTTTTGCGAGGCGGCCATTGAAACCCAATGCGAAGGTGAGGCTGCATTAGCGCTGTGAATGCTTGGGCCACGAGGACAGCACAGCTTAGACGAAGCTTAAGGGAGTGAGTGAGCCTGTGTCGTTCCAGATTTGTGTGGTTTAGTCGCAGGTCGTTGTCCGGAAAATCCTTGGGCTGACGTGGTGCCACCAGAGTAGTACTCGCACGAGGAGTCCCTTGATCGCAGGCCTTCTCAGGGCCATATTATCATCGATTATTGATGCTCGCAGTGCGGTCCGCATGGCTGGATGCAGCTACTGCCAGCGCATCAATGCTTCCCGACCGGTGAAGGCATTGCTTGTGGAGGCTTCTGAAAGTCGTGGCCATATTCTTGCGGTCGATAGCTCGCGACAGGCTCCATGATACTCAAAAGAACGACATTTCTTGCAGTTTTTACACTGCACAAATGAAGACAGGGCTCATAGATCGTCACTTCGATGGAAAGTTTGTAATAAACCTCGTATGGGCTTTTAGCCGTGGACCAAGACCACGACTTTAACACCAGAGGCTAACGCACATGGCTGCCAATCTCCTCTTTTCGCACAAAGGCAAATTCTGCGCGTGTCAGATGTTCAGTCCATATTCTCTTTTGTTTGAGAAGAGAGTGAAGAAGACAAGAACAGAAGAGAAGAGAAATCAATGTCTTGCCAGCCTTGCCTGGTGATGGCCGCTCAAGTCGACAGTCCTTGTTGTCGAGTGCATGTGGGCAACCCTGTGCGCGCGTCTAACAACTGGGACCTTTGTCGGCGACGACTGCTCGCTCGGATACGCCAAATATGGCGACAAAAGAAGTAAGGCAAGTATGAGAGAAGAGAGCGCGTAGAGACGAGTGATAAGTCACATCTTTTATATCACCAACGGGGCGCAGCGAATGTGATCACGGCCCAACATCACCCTCAGGCAACAGACCGCCCTTGCGCTGCCGCCTGGCGCGAAACACGACCAATCATCGCGCGCACTGGGCTGTTTCTGTGTGTTGGTTTTAATCACAGCAAGGGATCAGCGTGGGTGTGGAAAAGAGGTCTTTATGTCCCATGCAGTCAATCGACTGCACGGGTAAGTGCCATATCTCATTCAGCTCATATCAAAGGAACGCCAGTCGGAAGTTGCTACAAACACACCGACAAGGCGCACGAGCCATAACCGAATCGCAGGGTATCCAGCAGCTCAAGTCATCGAAGAACACGCTCCCGCCGAGGTTCTTCTCGTGAACCATGCTATTAAAACGCCAAGAAACAATATCTCCATCACTCTGAACCTCGTACCCAATCGAAGAGAGCAACACTACAGCAACGATTGTGTCAAGGAAAGATGCAAACCCGGCGTCGTCGGGATCGCGAACGCCATTAGGAAATCGAAACTAGACAAGAGGATCCACGAGCTCAAACAAACTCGTAGTCCTCGTCCGCGTCCGGCACGCGAGTCGCGCCCATCCCACGCGCCTTCGACTGCGCCTTCCTGGCAGGGCTAGCGACCGACTCTCCGTCAGCGTCCAGCACGTCGTATTCGTCCTTAACGAGCTTGACCGTCTCCCGCTCCTCGAACTTCTCAACGGCCTGCGCGAGAGCAACGTTGAAGATCTGGTTGCCCTGGGTTGGGCCGCGCGAAGCGTCGAAAGAGTATGTGATATCAGCGTCGGCGGGCGGCGATGGAGTGCCGTCGGAGAAGTCGGAAGCCGAGTTGTTGGAAGAGGCCTCATCGCTAGTGGTGCCTTCGAGCATGTCGTGCTTGCGAGCAACGCGTGAGTGGTTGATCGGGTGGGAGATGCCAAGCTGGAAGCGTGGGCTGGCCTTGTGGTGTACGCTGGGGAGCTGTCAGTAACGGCTTGCGCGGATACTACAAGGAACGTGGTTCTTACGTGTCTGATGGACGCAGAGGACGAGGGTTGCCGACACCACGTCCGCGAGTCTCGAGCGCACCCATACCCCACTTGTGCTTGCGTGCAGCGTCGCGCTTGTGGTCTTGGGAAGCGCTGCGAAGGTCGGAGGTGGAGGAAGACTGCTGCTCAGAGGACATGGCGGCGGTTGTCAGGGTGTGGATGCTGTTGTTGACGATGATGATGGCGGCGACGGTACCGATCGGCGACCTCGGCAACAGTGATCTGCGGTGATGGACACTTGGATATGGGTGGTGGACCTTGTTGCTTGATGGTGGTTGAGGATCTTAGGTAGTGAGGAGAGAGTTGGTTTGGTAGATGCGATCGGAATAGGCAGCTGGAGGGACAAAGAGGTTGGAAGGATACGGGAATGACAACCCGTGACTGCAGGCACAGAGTGCGGAGTCTCAAAGGAGTCGTGACTGGAGCTGCGTGGATGACTGTTGTTGCGGGCGGGCTGAGGGAGGTGACGCAGATAAGACAAGGTTTGGACGTGTTTCACGGATGCGAAAGCGTGAAGAAGTGAGGGATAGGTCGTGTTGGTGAGAGTAGTCTGGGCAAGGTGGTTGTTCAAAGATGGCTTCCTAATTCCCAACAAAGAGAGCAGCTGGCTATTGCTACGGGTACATAGTTACTGTTGACAAAGGCGACAACAACGGCTTCCGTGACCGTGGAGCTTGCATGTGAGCTAAGCAGCTGTAGCCTGGCCTGTAGCATCGTCTGCTATCTCCACGCGCGATAAGATAGGCAAGCAAGAGGTACATCGGCGAATGAGCCGAATGACCGTCGCTGCCAACGTGTGATGACTGTGTGGCGCGACTGGCCGACTATGTCTTATTAACACGCCGCCATCCTTTGTCTTGGAGCATCGCCTGCTTCGGTCTCGGCCTTTGCTGAGCCTCGGGTCATCCATCCATCATGGTACACTGCCCTGTTTGCGGAGATGACTTGCAGTGATCCAGGATGCGTCATTCCGAGGAATGTGATGTGCTATTTATATCGGCGATGGATTACACTTCCAAGATCAGACTGCAATGTCGATATTGGCCTTGTTCATCGAAAGACATGAACGAGTTGGATTCTGTTCGAATTACAATCAAACAGCTCGATCTTCTCACTCTCCAGCAACTCAACACAACGACAATGCAGTACGTTTTGAGGAGACGTGATCGAGTCATCGCGGCCAATCGCGAGTGAAGGATAGAAGTTGACCGTGTCGTCAGACGGATGTTGCCCGTCATCATCTGTTCAGATTCGTTCAGGACTTCCAACTGGACGATGCATGAGCTTGAGCAGCCTCAAGCTTGACATTCGCGTATCCGCCCTACGCGATCCGGTCGCCGGCAGATCGAAGGGCTATTCGAGGTTGGTAATACATGTAAGCCCTCATGTCTGGAAGCTCTAATGATCAAGACCGTCTTGCCAAACATGTTGTGACATCTTGTTCGGCGATGCTACAAAGCTCTTCGCGTTCGGCGGCAACTATCGCATCATTCAGTCTAGCAGGTCTACAACAACGATAATGTTCATGGTGAGTGAATGCACCAAAAAGCCACCATCAACACAATCAGTTACTGCGCAGAGACGAACAAGCGCTGGTCGTCACCACCATCATCCGACTCATCATCTGCCTCAGCACCCTCTGCCTCGCGGCTGGGTAATTCGTTAGGAAACCATCCATATACTTTGAAGTCCACAGTCCGTTCCCCCAAGTTCCCACGATCAACTTGAACACCTTCTTGAGCTAGTGCTGTCTCGTGGTGTGCGGCGCCGTTCGTCCCTCTGTGCTGAGTGTTAGTTGGTTGCCATCAAGATGTTGCTACACATCATCGAGCCTGACCTAGGGCTAATCACTCCTTTCGAGTTGATCACACGCTGCCAAGGGACGGTGTCGCTGTTGTAGCGCGCGTTCGGTTGGCTTGATGATGAGGGCAAGTGCTTTAGGCAGACTCCGACTTGTCTTTGGTTGCGTCAGTAAGATACAATTCGAGCTGCGTGCGAGTATCGCTGACTGACCTTGGCCTTTCGGCTAATGTAGCATGAAGGTTAGCGATGTAACATCACTTTCTTCACTGTCTATTAGTACTTACGATAGCCGACGAGCGTGGCAATGTGCCCGTAAGAAGTGACACGACCACGCGGGATCTCCTGGACCGCTTGGTAGACGGCGGCAAACCAAGCTGCTGCCTCCTCTGTTTGTGGCATCGTATTGAGTTGTGCTTTACATGCCGTGTGTTTGATGGTGAAAGAGTGTTCACTTGATGGATGCCCGCCTGCCTGGTGGATGCATTGTAAACTGGCCAATCAGCGACACGGCCGTCAAGAAGCCGAGCTCCAACTGTGAACTCTCAAGAAGATCTACCGAGCATTTACATTATTTCACATACATTCGGCATCTGCCAAATCCCACACCGCAATGCCTCTAGCCGACTATCTCGCGCAAAACTACTTGTCTGCCGACACCAAGCCCTCGAAAAAGCGCAAGAGAAAAGAGGCCAAAGCCGAGGGCATCAGCATTGCAGACGACGGCGCAAACGACTGGACCAACAGCGCAGACAAGAACTCCGACGACGAGGACGGTCCCACAGTCTCTGGCGGCACATCCCTTGCCGGAGGTCTGAACAAGCCCGCGAAGAAATGGGTTACCATCGGCTCCTCCGCGCCCAAAGACTCAGACCAAGCCGCGGCCGACGCGATTCTGGCAGATGCGCAGGCGGAGAGCAAAGCTCGCGATGCGGAGGACGATGATGCGCCGGCGATTGCTGGGGAGGAGTTTGACGGGCCTATGATGGGAAATGGTGCTATGGCTGGGTTGCAGAGCGCGGATCAAGTGACGGCGGCGCTGAAGAGGAAGGAAAAGGCGGAGCGCAAAGCAATGCAGGACGCCGGATTGGATCCTACAGGAAAGGCTCAGGAGACGATCTACCGTGATGCTTCTGGTCGCATCATCAATGTTGCTATGAAAAGGGCTGAGCTGCGAGCAAAGGCCGAAGAAGAGGAAAGGAAGAAGCAGGAAGAGCTAGAGAACCGTAAAGGCGACGTTCAGAGACGGGAGAAGGAGGAGAGGATGCAGGCGCTGAAGGATGTGAAAGTACAGGGAGTTGCACGACATGCGGACGACGTGACGATGAACGATGAGCTCAAGGAGCGGCAGAGGTGGAATGATCCTATGGCGCAGCTTTTGGCTTCCAAGAAGGCTACCGGGAAGACAAAGAGTGGGAAGAGCAAGAGCAGCAGACCAACCTATCCAGGCGCAGCTGAGCCCAATCGGTATGGCATTCGACCTGGATGGAGGTGGGATGGTGTTGATCGATCAAACGGTTTCGAGAAGAAGTGGTTTGCTGCCAGGAACGCTGCTAAAGACCGAAGAGATCTCGAGTATGCATGGCAGATGGACGAATGATTGTTTGATCCAAGATTCGCTACGTGCAGTGGGATCTTCTTGCCGCGAAATAGCCTCGTGTTTCGACCTATCTCCCGGTGTCGGCATAGAAGGCTTGCATGCGAGGGAGTAGCCTGAGAGTTCTGGTCCTTGAGTACGACATCCAGACGTCAAATCGAACGAAAAGAGGCCACCACGACATCAGCAAGCTGTACTACAATGTCGTTATCATTCGACTGGCAGTGCCCAGACGGTGCCTGCGTATGCGCCACGAGGCCAACGGATCATGACCGTTTTACGACAATGTGGCCACCTCGAATCCTTTGAACCATTCGAATTACCACGTCGAGTCTTCTGGTCTGAGAAGCTCCATGCCCCGTCTCCTGTACTATATTGTGTGCCTCAGGCACCCGGTGACCCACTTTTGATAGAGTATTCCCTTTTCGGGAAGAGCTCTCAAGGATGCAGATAAGCTGGCATATTCTGCTGTTCTTCTTACTGGTCGCAGCAAATATCATCGCACCTCAAATCTGCCACGGCATAGTCACTATCTCAGCAGACCCGACTCGTTGGCCCCATGGCGTCTCGCGTGGGCGTGGGGCTTCCCTGATCCCTCGACCCAGCATGGCGGCGTGGACAGCCAGTCCACCGCTGAGCCAGATCTTATTGATGAAGTATGCATCATTGCTTTCTCCACGGGGTCACTTACGACTACTACTGCCGAATGATTTTCGTTGCCAAGTGGCAGAACCAATACGCCTCCAAACGCGGACGGCGTCTACATATGTGTAGCCAAGAGATAAGGTACATGTGTTATCTTTCCCGCAAACCACATTCCTGGCTTCGTGCGATCACAGGTCGACCTTCAGCCCTCGTGCAACCTAGATCCTGTAACTCGATTGCCGCATTACAAGTGAACGTGCGCTCGCTCCCCGGAGAAACGCAAACAATCCCATCATCCTCGAAGCCCCCCCCCCCAAGTGAT
>Ga0265797_10012815_pt1 | contig 10198 bp, 6 predicted proteins | sample P2T30metagenome_FD_192433 | JGI IMG/M metagenome (GOLD analysis project Ga0265797, IMG submission 192433) | Plant litter microbial communities from East Loma Ridge, Irvine, California - P2 T30 | ecosystem: Environmental > Terrestrial > Plant litter > Unclassified | place: USA: California... | reverse complement strand
CAAGCGCATTGGTTCTTCCGACGGCGAGGACGAGGAGCTCAAGAAGAAGAACAAGAGCCGCTCCACCTCCCGTGGCATGCTCAACAAGCTCAAGGGCAAGAAGGAGGAGCACGATGTCAAGAAGGAGGAGAAGAAGGATGAGAAGGAGGAGAAGGCCGTTGACAAGGAGCTCTCCAAGACCGACGACAACGTCGCCGCTCCTGTCGCCCCTGCCACCACTGAGGCTACCACTTCCGAGCCCACCACCAGTAAGTTCCAAGAGTCTCACTGCGCATGTTGTACAGACACTGATTGCCTCGCAGTTGCGCCTATCGCCGCTGAGGAGAAGCCCGTCGAGGCCCTCCCCGTCGCCCCTGCTGCTGCCACTGAGCCTACCGCCACCACCGAGGAGAAGCCCAAGGCCGCCAAGCGTGGCAGCATCTTTGGCAGAATCCCCAGCGCCTGGGGCAGCCTGAAGTCTCCCACTAAGGAGAAGGAGCTCGACCTCAAGCCCGAGGTCCCGGCCAAGGACGCCGCTGTCTCCGACGCTGCTCCTCAGCTGCCTGAGACCGCCACCACCGAGCCCATTGAGACTCCTGCCGTTGTCCCTGCCACTGACGCTGCCAACCCGGCCATCACCGAGACTGCTCCTGAGGCCACCAAGACCGAGACTGCCACTCCTAGCAAGGAGAAGAAGAACTTCCTTTCTGGCCTGTCTTTCATGAACAAGCGTGAGCGCAGCACCAGTCCGTCTGCCGCCAAGGAACAGCCTCTGAAGACCGAGACCGCCGCTGCCGCGCCTGTTGTGCCCGCCAAGGACGAGGTCGCTGCCACTGAGCCCGTCAAGGCTGAGGAGCCCATCACCGAGGCTGCGCCTGTCGCTGCCCCGACCACCACTGAGACTGTCGAGGAGCCCAAGACTTCCGAGGCTACCTCCCCTACTGGCACCCCGACCGGCAACAAGCGCCAGTCCATGCTCGGCAACCTCGGTCGCCGTGCCAGCAAGGCCCTGAACCGCATCCAGCCCAAGAAGGAGAACACTGCTCCTACTACCGACAAGACTGTCGAGGAGGATGCCGCCGCTCCGGTCGTCACTGACAAGAAGGCCGACGAGCCCGTCGTTTCCGACCCCGAGACCGTCGCTGCTCGTGCCACCGGCACCCCGGCCACCACCTCTGCCGGCACCGCCGTCACCACCGAGGAGAACAACAAGCCCGAGACTGTTGGCGTCAACCCGTCCACTCAGGTGACCGCCAGCGCTTAGTATGCCTAGCCTTGTCACCGAACTGGCCGAGGTAACACGAAAGCCATCCGTTCCTTCGAGGGCACTTCCTCCTCTCTGCTTGTGTTTTTCCCGTGTGTGTGTGTGTGCGGCGCGTTAGGATTGGTTTTCCGATCTGCTGCTGATGCTGATTCCTTTGGCCCTCCCAATTTGGCAGGCTCTAAAGCCCTCCGCAACAAGATACCCTGACTGCTTTTGCTTTTTTTTATTTTGCGCTACGCTTTGCTTTTTTCTTCTCCATAGTCGTCTCCTTATTACGGTAGAAACGTGTTAATGTGGTAATATAAAAGGGTTCTCGTGTTATACATTACTGTTCCTTCCGGCACATGCATTCATCGTGAAGTTTGAAGTCCCGACCCTGATAGCTGCTTGGGCTTATATATCTGTGCCTACGAGAGGGGCCTCGTTCGTGCAGTCGAGAACATCATTCCCTTTGTGATGACGACAATGCAGCATCAAGCTGCTATCCTCTATTAGTGCCTTCTCGTGACAACAAACGTACATACATACGTACAATAGGTAATCGCTCTTTTCGTCCACCATCAACTGAAAACCTATGCCACGCACCGCCGCATCACACGTCTAGAGAGAAAGATGGCGACTATTCTGACCGATCTTCGATCTCTCGTTTCTCCTTTTCTCTTCCCCGCCCCATGTGTCGATATTTCTCCCCTTCCCCTTTACTATTCGCTCAGCAGGCTGCCGCGCATGCTCATTCCACTGTGATGTATGTAGCACATTGTACAGTTCTTGGTCGTTGCTGCTCTCGGACTGGGTTGGTTGAATGGGTGTCTGCGCCCTTTCGTTGGTTGGTCTCATGCGTGCACGGGGGCCTACTGAGAGGTTCTGCACTGCACTTGGAACTGTTGGGTTGGCATGAGGCATACACCTTCGACTTGTCTGAAGCGTAGCATTGAAATTGAACGCGCGCGCCGATGCTGGTGCTGGTGCTGATGGGGGAAGGCTTCCCGGTGAACATGACTGGACACGTAGGTAGGTCGCCGTGGTTGACTGGCTTGTTTAGACATCTTCAATCGTGAGGGGCGGTTCAGTCTGATTTTCTGAGCTTGCTCAATGCGGCCATGACACCGTCGCTGAGTGGATCGTCGTCGGGCTTGCGCTTTTTCGGCGATGGAATTTGAGTTTCCGCGGCTGCTTTCTGGGGTGGCGGTTTGATGGTGGTCGTTGAAGTGTCAGCCAAAGCTTCTTCGTCGTCTGCGAATTGGTCGACATGGACGGTTTCAGTCGGCCTTGACTGAGGCATGTGGCTGGCTTCGGGGTTCGAGGTTGCTTCGGGGATGTCGGCGGAGCGAGTGGCTAATATTGAAGAGCCAAGTCCTGCACCCGTCTGAATTGGAGATTCGGTTTCCACTCGTGTGGCTTCTGTCGAGAGGCCGCCGCGTTTGGCGGCTCGTTGGATTCTGAAGGGTTCCCGGACAGAAGCGCACCAGCGCTCTACTTTCTTCTCTCCCCAGCCAGCGATACCCGCCACGTCTTCATGTCTGGCATTAACGGCTGTCCTGATCGAGCCGAATTGACTGACCAAGCTGACTGCATCTGTCTTGTTCACACTGCGAGGTGTTGTGATGAAATCAACCATCCGATCGGAGTAGCTGGTGGATTGGTGCTGTTTAATGGCAGTCGGAGCGGCGTTCTCAAACGATTTGAAGAGTTCGAGATACCTGCCTCCCTCGGCGGAACTCCAGCAAAGGACCAATGTCACGTTGTTGATAAGACTCGTCTTAGACAGCTCCTTGAGTGAATCCTCGTGATTTTCGATGTCTACCATCACCAAGACGACTCGCAAACTATACTTCCCTTGCAGCTGTTTGATGCGGGTGTATATGTACTCGGGATGCAGACGATGGTACTTCAGACTGAGAAAGAGTGCACATGTGGTGACGCCGAGAATGTAGTCCGGGACGACATCGCCGTACTCCCACGGCACCTGCTTGATGCCATTTAGAATTGGGTTTCCCTTTTGACGGGGCGAGACGATGATTGAGCTTGGTCCGGCGCGCTTGGCCAGTGCCTGCGGTTTGGGTTGGACGACTCCCGGTCTCTGGGACGCGTTGGTTGGCGCGCGATCGAGAGCAGGCCCAGGTCTCGCGGATTGACCTGCGGGTCTTGTATTCGCTGCTGTCGTTGTTGCACTTGGTATACCGATGGAGGCGGAGTCGGAATCGTCAATCTCGTCGGCCATCTTTGAGTGATTGCCTGCTAGGCAAAGCGCGGAACAGCACGAGCGATGAAAGTGAAAGTGAAAGTGAGGTCCCTCTTTGATTTAAGTGATGGAAGTGATGCGATGTGGCGCGCGCCGCTTGTCCAGATTCGGCGCGCGATCCGGCCCCGACCCACTTTTGCTAGTTCAGCCTCCGTCAGTGATGAACCGAACCGCAACTTCACCACTCTCATCGTCCACCCAATTGCCGACGCAACGACTCTTCATCACCGGCCCACGACCACACCCACGCCGCCTTCCGCCATACCGACGCCGCCTTCACTGGACGCCGCCGTTTGCTGGATGCGACAGCGACAACCTTCTTTGTGGCTCGGGAAGCGCATGTGAGGCCGCCGTCGCTATTCGTCATCACCACCGCACTGCAATTGCCCAACCCGCCGCATCACACGCCGGCAGCATTCATACAGCAGCCTCGTAGCGTGACCACAGGCCCGCTACTCTTTCAATGTCCGTGGACGAGCGCTCTCCCAAACGCCAGCGCCGCTCGTACAGCCCGCCTTCTCCGCCGCCCGCAGCAGCAAAGTCTGCCTTTGTTGCGCAGCACCCGCACACGCCGCCGCCTTCGGTTCACATGTCACCTACATGGAACGCGCAATCATCATCGCTCCAGCAAGGAGGCGTAACATTCCCAACACCGCCAAGCACGTCTGGCTACCAAGGACACATGACTGGAAGGGGATCGAGTAGTGAAGGGGGTATCGAGAGCGGCAAAGGCACGCCCGTGGAGAGCGGAGAGATGAACAAAAAGGACGGCGACGGTGATGTCAGCATGGGAGGCGAGGTGGATGCAGAGCACAGGCGATCGGACCATGAACGGAACAGTGAAGGGACTACGCCAGTCGTACTCCCGGGCTTGTCCAAGCTTCCCACAAAACGTAAGTACCCTATGCACGCGGCATTTGTTTGCTGAGGGCATGGCTAAATTCGTTATGTTGTAGCGATCGCGCGACAGCGACCGCACCCCACACAAGACCTGCTCGAGATGTATGACCTGCGGGACATCCAAGCGTCTGTTCGACGCTACCACCCGACCACCGGCGAGAAGATCAACAGACTCCGCAAGTCTTACGAAGGCAAACTCAAGGACCTGGGTCTGCCCGGCAAGAACAAGGTGTCAGACTGTTTGATGGAGCTCCAAGGTCTCCTCGATCCACAATGGGATGCACCCACGCAGAGCGGGAATTCCTGGTGGTATGAATCTCAGCCAACCGCTGACACTGAAGCATTGCCTGTGAAGAACAACATGCTGTCAAACCTGGACGCTGCATTATCCTTCAAACCAGGTCGTTTGCCCAAGGCTGATCACGAGCAATGGAAGGCTCAGCTTGCATTCGATGACAACAAGGCGAAACCTGCCGCTCTCACAAAGACTGCTACCTCCAATTTCTTGAAATCTACCACTGGACCTCTTGCAAGAAAGTCAGCGCCTGCTTCACCGAGAAACGTCCCTGGCCGACCTGAGCGGATTAACAAGAAACGACGCTACGACGACACTAGCTTCGAGGGCTACGAAGAGGAAGGCTACTCAACTGGAGATGCCGAAGATAGAAAGCGTAGAAAGCGCCTTGAGCAGGTCTAGGAGCCTCGAGTGTTGAGAAGGTCGGCGAGGAATCAAAGACCCGACAGCCCGAACGCTCGTTGATTGCAGCAGACCCGATCTGAAGTGCCTCACCCTCACCATACGCAAGCGTCGCAGCTCGAGCAAGAACGATGAGTTCTTACACAACTGGACGCCCCGAACACTGAGAGTTAGCGCTCTCTGTAAATGCGCGACTCCGGACTTTATTGTTGTTTCATTATACCCGCACACTCACACTGGTGTGCAAACCTGGAACGTACTCTCAAAACAAATTTCCACCCCGGCTTTCTGGAGTTATCGTGGGTTCTTGTCATTTTCTTTTGGATCACAGGCGCGCGGCTGGCTGAACAGGGCTGACTCCCGATTTGATGTTTAATGCGCGGCGTACTGCTGTTGTGCTTTCTTTCCGTGCGAGCGAGGCGTAATCACGCTCGCGATAAAAGAAGATGCTCCCTGGCGGGGAGATGTGCGATAGCGTCGAGTCGAATAACCGGTCTTTTTTTCTTTCTTTTTTCCTGACATGCTCGCAGCTTCTTAGCTTGCGACTGGATCATGCTTTTTTGGGGAGTTTGCACGCGAGGACGAGGGCATCACGTACTTATTAACGATGTGTACAGGAGATTGGAGTGGATATCCCCTGCCGTTCAGTATGAAAAAACGAATGAAAATCAGAACAGTATCTGCAAACTTTGTTTCTCATGATGTTCCCAGAGTTTGCACCTTTTGCGAAATCGTCGTTTGACTGTCACGAGCGAAATGAGGACATGGAGAGGCTGGAAGATTTGAGACATGCTCGATGCCCTTTGAATAATAAACAGACACCTCATGGGTTCCAGGATTGACTGAAGGTCTTCTGTCGAATCGTCGCTGAACAAGGGCACTGATGCTTTACGTACACGCATGAGACGCAGAAGGATGGAACGACGCCCCCTGGAATCTCATCTGGTCGGCAAAAGAGCAAAAGAGTGCCATTGGTGACAAAAGAAATCAGATGGTCAATACGAGGGTCGAACTCGCGACCTTGGCGTTATTAGCACCACGCTCTAACCAACTGAGCTAATCGACCTGATTCGATGACAGGTGTGGTGCCAACAATAATATATAGCTACGATTTTATCTCAGCCCGCCAACCGATATCGCTATCGCGGTTACCTTGATCTTTCGGCATCGAAACGGTTGGACACAGATATGAGCGTATTGCGATTATTTCCGGACATCTTTTAATCGAATATACAGGACATTTATCGGCGTGAACGATAGTATGCTGCTGTAGTTCTTACTATTACACATGCAAAGGTATCGTCACGAACGTTATTGCCGCGAGATCACCTGCCATCCAATCAATATACAACAGGCCTCGGCTCTTTATCCCCGCAGATCACTTCAAATCAATCTATCGACATAGCCGACTTCCATGTCTTGACGTTCAAGGTTCTATAACAGGGGAGAAGACTCTCGCATATAACGTTACAGATACTCGTTCGAGATCCTGCAACTTCTATAGCGAACTCAGTCGTCAGACAACACATCATGGCAGAAGCAACGCCCATCCCCTTCAGCGAGCCGCCCTATCTCATGGGCCTCCCATCGCCATACTACACGCCCGAGTTGCGCAAATGGCAAAAGGCATGCCGGGCCTTCATCGACGAGCACCTAACTCCATACGCCTTCGACTGGGAGAAAGAAGAGACAGTCCCCGAACACCTCTTCGAAACCTTCTCAAAGCACAACATGCTGATCCCAACCCTTCCCTCGCCACTCCCCGTCGCGGCGCTGAAAGCCTGCGGAATCCACGACATCCTCGGCGTCGTCAAAGTCGAAGACTTCAATTCGTTCCACAACCTGATCTACACCGACGAAATGAACCGCTCCGGCCTCTCCGGCCCGCCTTCCAGCATCACCACAGGGATGGCCTTCGGCGTGCCGACCATCATCAAGTACGGCAGCAAACAGCTGCAAGACCGCTTCCTGCCCGATCTCCTCTGGGGCAAGAAGCGCACCTGTATCGCCATCACGGAGCCCGACGCCGGCAGCGACGTCGCCAACATCAGCACCTCTGCGGTCAAGTCCAAGGACGGCAAGAAGTACATCGTCAACGGCACCAAGAAGTGGATCACCAACGGCATCTGGTCCGACTTCGCCGCCATGGCCGTTCGCACTGGCGGGCCCGGCCCAGGTGGCCTCTCGATGCTCGTCGTGCCGCTCAAAGGACACCCTGGGGTCGAGATGCGGCGCCTGAAAGTCTCGGGCCAGATCAGCGCGGGCACAACGTTCATCGAGCTGGACGATGTTGAGGTACCCGTTGAGAACCTGATTGGTGAAGAGGGCCAGGGTATGCGGTACATCATGACTAACTTCAACCACGAGCGCCTCACCATCGCCATCGGCACTTGCAGGCAGTCGCGCGTGGCTCTTAGTGCTGCGTTCCAGTACTGCTTGAAGCGCGAGGCGTTTGGTAAGACGCTTATGGAGCAGCCCGTGGTCAGGCACCGGTTGGCCAAGTGCGGGACGCTGCTGGAGAGCCATTGGGCGTGGGTTGAGCAGTTTGTCTACCAGATGACGCAGATGCGTAAGGAGGACGCTGATATAGAGTTGGGTGGCATGACGGCGGCGGCAAAGGCGCATTCTGGTATTGTGCTGAAGGAATGCGCTGATTGTTGCGTGCTGTTGCACGGCGGTAACGGTTTCACCAGGACTGGTCAGGGCGAAATTGCTGAGAGGATGTGGCGGGAGGTGAATGGTGTTCGGATCCCGTAAGTGTGGTTTCGCGATGTTGTTGTGTATTCATATGCTGACTTTGCAATAGCGGTGGGTCTGAGGATGTCATGCTTGATCTCATGGTCAGGCAGCTTGTCAAGAACTACCAGCGCAAGACCAAGGAGCTGGTAAAGTCGGGCTCTGCCAGGCTTTGATCAAGCATTTCAAGCCGACATTTTGCTGTGTAGATAACTTGCGGAGAGGGTGGCCTAAAGAATAGTGTCAGTTGGATATGAACGTGTTGAATGCAGAATCAACGATCGCTCCTACCTGAAGTGCTCTCACCAAATGATCGTCGGACACTGTCTTTCCAGATTTGACGAGCTTCTGCTCATGCGAGGAGTTGAATCGTGGGTAGCGATAATGAGAATCAGCGAATCGTACTCAAGAGCAGAGTGCGCGTAGGGTGTGATGGGAAATGGACATTGTGCTGAAGAGAGGAGCTATGTACTCTTGAACATCCGCAATAGGCAACAGCCACAACATGTACCGTGTGAAACGCCAAAGCTAATTTTTGAGAGAGCAGGAACCAGAACTCCAGTCGCCTAGGACGCTGAACTGCGCAGGCGGCGTTTGTTCGCCACCTAGTAGCCCAGCGTGTTCGAGCCCATTGCTTTTCTCCTCTCAAATGTCCCAGAAGCCATGTAACCTCGTATCCTCTTCTCTCGTCCAAGCGCGGCCATGGTATTCACCGGCGCGTCGTCATTTTTCGTTGCGGTCGTGCGTGCATGTGATGCGATTTGTGGCAGGTCGAGCGGGGACGCTTCAGCAGCCGCCGCCGATCTGTTCCTGATGGACCTCGAGGGTGTCGCCGTCCTGCATCTCGAGCTACGTTCTGTGTTAGCAGTCGCGTCTTTCAATTGCATTCATTCGTAGCATTCGCGCATGCTCGGGCGCAACTCACCGAGTCTGGGCAGTCGCCGGGGTTGACTCTCGTGCCGTCGAAGAGGAAGCGCACGCTGGTGAAGGACTTGCCCTGACGCTCACAGAAGGCGTCCATGAGTTTCTTCAGCTGGGTAGTGCGCTTGATCTTGAAGAAGACCTCGTTGTTGTTGTCCGTAACCTTGATGTTGAGGTGTTCGGACTGAGGCTGAGCATCGTCCTGGTTGGCGGGGTCGGAGGGGGAGGGCGGTTGGTCAGACATGTTGCTGGGTCGTGGGAGTGAAGTGCGAGGTTGTTGTTGACGCTGGGAAGAAGAAGCGGAGTTTCTGGCGCAGTTAAATACTTTGCGCGGCGGCTGACTGAGGCGCGGGTCTGGCGATGTCTTGACGTGGGAAGCTGCGCAGTGTTAGCTCCCGTTCTTTGTTTAAAATGTGGCTTGTAGCAGATGAAGTGTACGATCTGCGCAGATCGAGGAGTATATGCCACTTACCTGTGAGTCGATGGTCGGTAGACAGTGTTGTAGGTAGTCAAAGGCTCTGTGGTGGTTGTTGGAGGTGATCGCGCCAAGCACTAGACGGCTCCAATCGTGACGTTTAAAGCCGGGCCGTGAGTGAGAGTCGAGGGGCATATGAGATGCGAATGGATGTCCCACCTTTACTTCACTCAACCTGTATTGATAACTCATCCGTGGCTTCATTTCTTCACTGATCAGTTCACTTACAACCAAGTGATTCGAATTTGATCCAATATGGTCAGTTTCACATGATATTATTCAGATAGCTTTCGTACAAGCTCGTGCTGAAATCCTCCTAGAGCCTAGAGCAAGACGTCAAATGCGATCCGCCATGCCACCCACGAGCATGTGCTATTCAGAGTGAGACATGCTGCTGATCCACTGATTGTCTTTGTTCTCTGACACCTGAAAGCCTGCATACAGAAGAACAACTTCAACGAAGCGAAATGCCAACAACAAGTAAGAAACGGGTGTCAGTTGCAGATGTAGCCCAAGTGCTGAAGATTACAGATTGACGCGCTTTACGAATGCTGCAATCTCTTCTATCAGAAGAACGGCGACGAGGCCTCGACAGTGAGCTGTCCCAAGGCGAATCTTCTTCGGTACGTTCGAATGCATTCACACGCGCGAATGAGCATCAAATGAAGGGTCTGACACGGTCAATACATCAGCCTTAAGATGCGCCAACGAGCACAAGGGCAATGAATGCCATGCAAGCAGATTCAACGCACGTATAGTTGTAGTGATTTGCCACGCGCAACTGCAGACTCTGACTGCGATCATGCTGGATGGCACTTGCAAGCATGCATATAAAGCACATGTTTTAAAAGGTTGACATGTACCGTCCAAAAATGTTTCTCGCGTCCCATTCAATCGAGGTCGGAGTATATAGAAGGACAGAATCAATCTAAGGCTACCGGAGCACGCAAGGAGGCCTCAAGGACCTGTACGAACACTGAAAAA
>Ga0265797_10012814_pt1 | contig 10198 bp, 7 predicted proteins | sample P2T30metagenome_FD_192433 | JGI IMG/M metagenome (GOLD analysis project Ga0265797, IMG submission 192433) | Plant litter microbial communities from East Loma Ridge, Irvine, California - P2 T30 | ecosystem: Environmental > Terrestrial > Plant litter > Unclassified | place: USA: California... | reverse complement strand
CTCGCCGTCGACGTGCGCGGCACCGCCGTGCCCGCGACCGTGACCCCCCTGCCCTTCTACAAGCGCTCCTCGACCCCCCTCTCCCCGAAAGGCACGGCATGACCGACCTCACGTCCCTCCTGTACACGTCGGAGCACGAGTGGCTCCGCATCGACGGTGACACCGCCGTCGTCGGCATCACCGACCACGCGGCCGACAAGCTGGGCGACGTCGTCTACGTCGACCTGCCCGCGGTGGGCACCGAGGTCACGCCGGGCAGCGTCGTCGGCGAGATCGAGTCGACGAAGTCCGTCGGAGAGCTCTTCGCCCCCGCCCTCGGCACCGTGACCGAGGTCAACCAGGCCGTCGTCGACGCCCCCGACCTCGTCAACGCCGACCCCTACGGCGACGGCTGGCTGATCACGATCACGCTCGGCTCCGACGACCGCAGCGGACTCCTCTCGCGCGACGAGTACGTCGCGCTCACCGCCTCGTGACCGCGTCGGAGCGCTCGGCGCACGAGGACTGGCCGCAGACCGCGGCCGAGGGCTTCGTCGACCGCCACGTCGGCACGACGACCGCCGACCACGCCGCGATGCTCGCGGTGCTCGGGCACGACAGCGTCGAGTCGCTGGTGCGCGCGGCCGTGCCGGACGCCGTCCAGGCGGAGGCCGTCGCCGCCTCGGTGCTGCCCGCACCGGTCGGCGAGTCCGAGGCGCTCGACGAGCTGCGGCTCCTGGCCCGCAAGAACGTCGTCCGGCGCAGCATGATCGGCCTCGGCTACCACGACACCGTCACGCCCGCCGTGATCCAGCGGAACGTGCTCGAGAACCCGAGCTGGTACACGGCGTACACGCCGTACCAGCCCGAGATCTCGCAGGGCCGGCTCGAGGCCCTCATCACCTTCCAGACGATGGTCGCCGAGCTGACGGGTCTCACCACCGCCAACGCGTCGATGCTCGACGAGGGAACGGCCGTCGTCGAGGGCATGCTCCTGGCCCGCCGCGCGTCGAAGGTGCGCAGCGACGTCTTCGTCGTCGACGCCGACGCCCTGCCGCAGACCAAGGCCCTGCTCGCCGGGCGGGCCGAGGCCGTGGGCATCCGGCTCGTCGAGCTCGAGCTCGGCACGATCGACCCGGCCGAGCTGCCGGAGTCGTTCGGCGTCCTCGTGCAGTACCCCGGCGCCTCCGGCTCGGTGTGGGACCCGTCGGCGATCGTCGACGCGGCCCACGCGCACGGCGGACTGGCGGTCGTGGCCGCCGACCTCCTGGCGCTGACGCTCGTGCGCGCCCCCGGCGAGTTCGGGGCCGACGTCGCCGTCGGCACCAGCCAGCGGTTCGGCGTGCCCATGGGCTTCGGCGGTCCGCACGCGGGCTACATGGCGGTGCGCACGGGCCTCGAGCGGCAGCTGCCCGGCCGTCTCGTGGGCGTCTCGCAGGACGCCGACGGGCACCCCGCCTACCGGCTCAGCCTGCAGACCCGCGAGCAGCACATCCGCCGCGAGAAGGCCACGTCGAACATCTGCACGGCGCAGGTGCTCCTCGCGGTGATGGCGGCCATGTACGCCGTCTACCACGGCCCCTGGGGCCTCCGGCACATCGCGAGCCGCACCCACGGCCATGCTCGTCGCCTGGCCGACGCGCTCGCGGCGAGCGAGCTCGAGCTCGAGGCCGACGCGTTCTTCGACACGTTGCAGGTCTTCGCGCCGGGTCGCGCGGCCGAGCTCGTCGCCGATGCGCACGCCCGGGGCTACCTGCTGCACCAGGTCGACGAGGACTGCGTCCGCCTGTCGTTCGACGAGACGACCACCGACGACGACGTCGCGGTGGTCGCCGAGGTGCTCGGGGTCGAGCTCGGTGCGACCCCTGCGGTCGACGCCGCCCTCGGCCTCCCCGAGGAGCTGCTGCGCACGAGCGACTACCTCGTGCACCCGGTCTTCCGCACGCACCGCAGCGAGACCAGCATGATGCGGTTCCTCAAGCACCTCGCCGACAAGGACTACGCGCTCGACCGCGGCATGATCCCGCTCGGCAGCTGCACCATGAAGCTCAACGCGGCCACCGAGATGGCGGCCGTGACCTGGCCCGAGTTCGCCCGCCTGCACCCGTTCGCCCCGGCGAGCGACGTGCAGGGCTCGCTCGAGATGATCGGGCAGCTCGAGGGCTGGCTCGCCGAGCTCACCGGGTACGACACCGTGTCGCTGCAGCCGAACGCGGGCAGCCAGGGCGAGCTCGCCGGCCTTCTCGCGATCCGGGGCTGGCACCTCGACCGGGGCGACGCCGACCGCACGGTCTGCCTCATCCCCTCGAGCGCGCACGGCACGAACGCGGCCAGCGCCGTCCTCGCGGGCATGCGCGTCGTCGTGGTCGCCTGCGACGAGGGCGGCAACGTCGACCTCGCCGACCTGCGCGCCAAGGTCGCCGAGCACGCGGAGCAGCTCGCGGCGCTCATGGTGACCTACCCGTCGACGCACGGCGTCTACGAGCACGACATCCGCGACGTCACCGACGCCGTGCACGCCGCGGGGGGCCAGGTCTACGTCGACGGCGCGAACCTCAACGCCCTGCTCGGGGTCGCCCGGTTCGGCGACTTCGGCGGCGACGTCTCGCACCTCAACCTGCACAAGACCTTCTGCATCCCGCACGGCGGCGGTGGCCCCGGGGTCGGCCCGGTCGCGGCGAAGGCGCACCTGGCGCCCTACCTGCCCTCGCACCCGATGGCGCAGGAGGCGGACCGTCGCCCCGGCGCGGCGGGCACCGACAGCGGTCGCCTCGCCCACGGCGGCGTCCCGGTCTCGAGCGCTCCCTACGGGTCGCCGAGCATCCTGCCGATCAGCTGGGCCTACGTGCGCATGATGGGCACCGAGGGGCTCACGCGGGCGACGGGGGCCGCCGTGCTCGCCGCCAACTACGTGGCCGCGCGCCTGCGCGACTCGTACCCCGTGCTCTACTCGGGCGAGGGCGGCCTCGTCGCGCACGAGTGCGTGCTCGACCTGCGCCCGCTGCGGGACGCGACCGGGGTGACGGTCGACGACGTCGCGAAGCGCCTGGTCGACTACGGCTTCCACGCGCCGACCATGTCGTTCCCGGTCGCGGGGACGCTCATGGTCGAGCCGACCGAGTCGGAGGACCTCGCCGAGATCGACCGCTTCGTGGACGCCATGATCGCCATCCGGCGCGAGGCGGACGAGGTGGCCGCGGGCCGGTGGTCGATCGACGAGAGCCCGCTGCGGCACGCCCCGCACACGGCGCAGTCGGCCGTCGCGGGGGAGTGGGCCCACCCCTACACGCGCGAGGAGGCCGTCTACCCGGTCCCGTCGCTCGTGCGGAGCAAGTACTGGCCGCCGGTGCGCCGCATCGACCAGGCGTGGGGCGACCGCAACCTCACCTGCGCGTGCCCGCCGATCGAGGCGTTCGCCTGATCCACGGTCCCCGCGCCAGCGCCGCCGCCCTCGATGAGGGCGGCGGCGCTGCGTCGAGGCCGGTCAGCCGGGCAGGCCGAAGAGCGCGGGGAACGCGCTCGCGGCCCAGGGGTACCCGACGAACACGGTGGCGTCGATGAGCACGTGGGCGACGACGAGCGGCAGCACGCGCCCGGTCCGCGCGTAGAGCCAGCCGAAGAGCAGTCCCATGGCGAGGTTGCCCACGAAGCCGCCGAACCCCTGGTACAGGTGGTAAGTCGCTCGCAGGAGGGCCGCCGTCACGATGACGGGCCACGTCCGCCAGCCGAGGTCGCGCAGGCGGGCGAAGAGGTAGCCGACGACGATGAGCTCCTCGGTCAGGCCTGCGCGCAGCGCCGAGAGCAGGAGCACGGGCACCGTCCACCACTGCGCCCCGAGGTCGGTGGGCACCACCGTCACCGTGAGGTCCAGGGCCTTGCCGCCGAGGTAGAGCCCGAGGCCGGGCACGCCGATGACGAGGGCGAGCCCGACGCCGCCCAGGGCGTCCCGCCCCAGGCGCGAGCCGTCGAGCCCGAGGCGGCCGAGGTGCGGTCGGGCGGTGCTCCAGAGGAGGTACGCGACGAGGGCCACGGGCACGAGGTCCGTCAGGACGGCGAGCAGCTGGTAGACGAGGTCGAAGAGCGCCCGGTCGCTGAGCGACGTGTTGAGCGTCGCGGTCTGCTGCGACAAGGGCGCGTCCCGCGTCAGGCGGGAGGCGAGGGCCACGAGCGAGTAGACGGCGCTGGCGCCCAGCGAGAGGCCCAGCACGATCGCGATCTCGGTGCGGAGCCGTGCACGGGTCGGGGCGGCGTCGATCACCCGGGCGATGCTAGGGCAGGAGGCCCGCGCCCACCTGATGCGCACCAGGTGTCGTGCCGGTGAACGAGGGATGATACCTGCCACCTGGTCTGCCCGGGGAAGCCGATCCTTGCGTGGTCACCGCCTCCCACGCACGAGACCACGCGTGCACGCAAGGAAAGTGCGCTTTGGTTTCCGTCGTGTAACCGTTCGTCGGGATGTTTGGTGAAGCCCCCAGCGCCGCTTAGGGTACTTCTCATCCCACGCATGTCGCTCATCAGGGCCGACCTGCGTACACCTTGCATCAGGAGGAACATTGAAGAAGCAGCGCATGGCCCTCTCGGCCGTCGCCGTGTTCGGGGCGACGGCACTCGTCCTGACCGGCTGCGCCAGTGGCGGAGACTCGGGCGGCGACAGCAGCTCGGGCAACGCCGAGGCGATCATCTCGACGAACGGCTCCGAGCCCCAGAACCCCCTGGTGCCCTCCAACACCACCGAGACCGGTGGCGGCAAGATCGTCACCTCGATCTTCGCGGGCCTCGTGAGCTACAACGCGGACGGCTCCATCGAGAACGAGGTCGCTTCCGACATCCAGAGCGACGACCAGCAGACCTGGAACATCACGCTCGAGGACGGCTGGACGTTCACCGACGGCACGCCGGTGACCGCCGACTCCTTCGCCAAGGCGTGGAACTGGGCCGCGAGCTTCGACAACGCCGCGAACTCGTCCGCGTCCTACTTCTTCGACAACATCGCCGGCTACGACGCCGAGGCGCAGAGCGACCTCGACATCACGGTCGAGAGCGACACGGAGATGACCGTCAACCTCAGCGCGCCCGAGGCCGACTGGCCGCTGCGCCTGGGCTACTCGGCCTTCTCGCCCCTGCCCGAGTCGTTCTACGAGGACCCCGAGGCCTTCGGCGAGAACCCGGTCGGCAACGGCCCCTACATGCTCGACGGCGAGGGCGCCTGGACCCACAACCAGGGCATCGAGCTCGTCACGAACCCCGACTACGACGGCAACCGCAAGCCGGCCAACGGTGGTCTGTCGATCACGTTCTACACCTCCCTCGACTCGGCCTACGCCGACGCGCAGGGCGGCAACCTGGACGTCCTCGACGCCCTGCCCGACAGTGCCTTCCAGACCTACGAGTCGGACTTCCCGGACCGCAGCGTCAACCAGGCCGCGGCCATCTTCCAGGGCATGACCATCCCGCAGTACCTCGAGCACTTCGACGGTTCGACCGAGGAGGGTGCCCTTCGTCGCGAGGCCATCTCGAAGGCGATCAACCGTGAGGACATCACGGAGGTCATCTTCCAGGGCACGCGCACGCCGGCCAAGGACTTCACCTCGCCCGTGATCGCCGGTTACACCGACGACCTCGAGGGTGAGGACGTGCTCGAGTACGACGCCGACGAGGCGAAGGACCTCTGGGCCCAGGCCGAGGAGATCAGCCCCTACGGCGACACGACCTTCACCATCGCCTACAACTCCGACGGTGGGCACCAGACCTGGGTCGACGCGGCGACGAACAGCATCTCCAGCACGCTGGGCATCAAGGCCGAGGGCAAGCCCTACGCGACCTTCGCCGAGCTGCTCGAGGACCAGAAGGCGCGCAACATGGACGGCGCGTTCCGTTCCGGTTGGCAGGCCGACTACCCGTCGCTGTTCAACTTCCTGGCCCCGACGCTGCAGACCGGCGCCGGTTCCAACTACGGCGACTACTCCAGCGAGGAGTTCGACGGCCTGCTCGAGCAGGGCAGCCGGGCCGGCGACGTGGACGAGGCGAACGAGTACTACCAGCAGGCGCAGGAGGTCCTCCTCGAGGACCTGCCGCAGGTCCCGCTGTGGTACGCGAACGTCAACGGCGTGTGGGCCGACACGGTCAGCAACGTCGAGTTCGGTTGGGACTCCGTCCCGATCTACGAGAACGTGACCAAGGACTAATCAGGTCGTTCTCGTCGGGGCCCGTCCCCGTCATGCTCCCGAAGGGGTCCGAGCAGCGCACAGCGCCGCTCGGACCCCTTCGGTGGGCGTCCCGACACCCTCTCCACATGATTGCGACAACGATGCACGCGCAGACGCCTGAGGAGGCCTGATGCTCTGGTACACCGGACGCCGGCTCCTCCAACTGATCCCCGTCTTCTTCGGGGCGACGTTCCTCATCTACTTCATGGTCTTCGCGCTGCCCGGTGACCCCGTGGCCGCGCTCTTCGGCGACAAGCAACCGAGCCAGGCCGTCATCGACCAGATCCGCGCCCAGTACAACCTCGACAAGCCGTTCATCGTCCAGTACCTGCTCTACATCGGCGGTCTGTTCACCGGTGACCTGGGGACGACCTTCTCCGGCCGTCCCGTCGCGGACGAGCTCGTGCGGGCCTTCCCGATCACGTTCCGCCTCGCCATGCTGGCCCTGCTCTTCGAGTCGGTCGCGGGCATCCTGGTCGGCCTCGTCGCCGGTCTGCGCAAGGGCAAGCTCTTCGACACGAGCGCCCTCGTGGTCAGCCTCCTGCTCATCTCGGTGCCGACCTTCGTCGTCGGCTTCCTCCTGCAGTACGTCTTCGGCATCCAGCTCGGGCTCTTCCGCGTGACGGTGAGCTCGCAGGCGCCGTGGAGCGAGCTGGTGCTCCCCGCGCTCGTCCTGGCCAGCGTGTCCTTCGCGTACATCGTCCGGCTCACGCGCGCCTCCGTCTCCGAGAACATGAGCGCGGACTTCGTGCGCACCGCCGCCGCGAAGGGGCTCAGCCGCCGCCGCGTCACGGGCGTGCACATCCTGCGCAACTCGCTCGTGCCCGTCGTCACCTACCTGGGCGTCGACGTCGGCTCCCTCATGGTCGGCGCCATCGTCACCGAGGGCATCTTCAACATCCAGGGCGTCGGTGGCACGGTCTACCGGGCGATCACCCTCGGCGAGGGACCGACCGTCGTCTCGTTCGTCGCCGTCATGGTGATCATCTTCATGCTCGCCAACCTTCTCGTCGACCTGCTCTACGCCCTTCTCGACCCGAGGATCCGCTATGCCAAGTAACGACTCGTCGGCGCTCTCCGCCGACCACTACGTCGCCGATCTCGAGGAGACGCCCGTCAGGGCCGTCGACGCGATCGACGAGTCCGAGAAGCCCCGCAGCAGCTGGGACGACGCCTGGGACTCCATGCGGAAGCGGCCCACGTTCTGGATCGCCGCGGTCCTCATCGTCCTCGTCGTCGTCGTCGCGCTGTTCCCGCAGCTCTTCACGAGCGTCTCGCCCACGGCGAGCGACCTGCCGAAGAGCAACGGCGGCCCCGAGTCCGGCCACCTCCTGGGGTTCACCCTCCAGGGCACGGACGTCTTCTCCCGCATCATCTGGGGGACGCGCGCCTCGCTGACGGTCGGGCTCCTCGCCACGGTCCTCGTGACCATCGTCGGCATCATCATCGGCTCGCTCGCGGGCTTCTACGGTGGTTGGCTCGACGCGGTCGTCTCCCGCATCGGCGACATCTTCTTCGCCATCCCGACGGTGCTCGGCGCCATCGTGCTCATGTCGATCCTGCCGACCCGGACGCCGCTGACGGTCGCCCTGGTGCTCTCGGTGTTCGCCTGGCCGCAGATCGCGCGCGTCATGCGCGGCTCGGTGCTCAGTGCGCGTGCCAGCGACTACGTGACGGCCTCGGCCGCGCTCGGCGTCTCCAGGTTCCGCATCCTGGTGCGCCACGTGGTGCCCAACGCCATCACGCCCGTGATCGTCGTCGCCACGGTCTCGCTCGGCACGTTCATCGTCGCGGAGGCCACCCTGTCGTTCCTCGGCATCGGACTCTCGCCGAGCACGATGTCCTGGGGCAACGACATCAACGCGGCGCGCACCTCGCTCCGCGTGGCGCCGATGCCGCTGTTCTGGCCGGCCGCTGCGCTGTCGGTGACCGTGCTGTCGTTCCTCCTCATGGGCGACGTCGTGCGCGACGCCCTCGACCCGAAGGCGAGGGCCCGTCGATGACGAACACCTCCACCACCCCGCAGCCGTCGGCCGCGGCGTCGAGCGGGGCGCCCCTGCTCGAGATCCGCGACCTCAAGATCGGCTTCAAGACCCAGGCCGGGTACGTCGACGCCGTGCGCGGCGTCGACATCACGATGCGCCAGGGCGAGAGCCTCGCGATCGTCGGCGAGTCGGGCTCCGGCAAGTCGACGACCGCGACGTCGATCATCGACCTCCTGCCCGGCACCGGCACCGTGACCGGCGGTCAGATCCTCTTCGACGGCAAGGACCTCACCAAGGCCTCCGCCGCCGAGATGCAGGTCATCCGCGGTCGCGACATCGGCTACGTGCCCCAGGACCCGATGTCGAACCTCAACCCGGTCTGGAGCATCGGCTTCCAGGTCGAGGAGGCCATCCGGGCCAACGGCGTCGCCACCGGCAAGGCCGAGGTCCGCCAGCGGGCGATCGAGGTGCTGCAGGAGGCCGGGCTCGCCGACGCGGGCGACCGCCTCAAGCAGTTCCCGCACCAGTTCTCGGGCGGCATGCGCCAGCGCGTGCTCATCGGCATCGGGCTGTCCTCACGGCCCAAGCTGCTCATCGCGGACGAGCCCACCTCGGCTCTCGACGTCACGGTGCAGCGGCGGATCCTCGACCACCTCGAGACCCTCACGCGCGACTACGGCACCTCGGTGCTCTTCATCACGCACGACCTCGGCCTCGCCGCGGAGCGTGCCGAGAAGCTCGTCGTCATGTACAAGGGCCGCGTCGTCGAGTCGGGGCCGTCGCAGGAGATCCTGGCCAACCCGCAGCACCCCTACACGCAGCGGCTCGTGGCGGCCGCGCCGAGCCTCGCGAGCCGCCGCATCCAGTCGACGCTCGCGCCGGCCTCCACGCACGGCGTCTCGGTCGCGTCGGCCGGCTCCGACGACCAGGAGCTGATGGCTCGCGCCCACGAGCGCGAGGAGGCCGGTCGCCGGGACGCCGACTACATCACGGTGAAGGACCTGTCGAAGGTCTACAGGATCCGCCAGCAGGGGTTCAAGACGACCGAGCTCCGTGCCGTGGACGACGTGTCGTTCTCGATCGCGAAGGGCACCACCATGGCGCTCGTCGGCGAGTCGGGATCCGGCAAGTCGACCGTCGCGAAGCTCGTGCTGCAGCTCGAGCCGATCACCTCGGGCACCGTCCAGATCGGCGGACAGAGCATCGGAGCCCTCAAGGGTCGGGATCTGTTCGACTTCCGGCGGCGCGTGCAGCCGGTCTTCCAGGACCCGTACGGTTCGCTCGACCCCATGTACAGCGTGGGCAACACGATCGCCGAGCCGCTCGTCACCCACGGCGTGGGCGACCGGGCGAGCCGACAGGCGCGCGTGCGCGAGCTGCTCGACCAGGTGTCGCTGCCGGCGTCCACGGTCAACCGCTACCCGAACGAGCTGTCCGGCGGCCAGCGTCAGCGCATCGCCGTCGCGCGCGCCCTGGCGCTCAAGCCCGACGTGATCGTGCTCGACGAGGCCGTCTCGGCCCTCGACGTGCTCGTGCAGGGGCAGATCCTCGACCTGCTCACGGACCTGCAGACCGAGCTCGGCCTGACCTACCTCTTCATCACGCACGACCTCGCGGTCGTCCGCCTCGTCGCGGACAACGTCGCGGTCATGCAGAAGGGGCGCATCGTCGAGTCGGGCACGACGGACGACATCTTCGCGTCGCCCCGCGAGCGGTACACGCAGGAGCTGCTCGAGGCCATCCCGGGAGCGAACTTCGCCTTCGGGCGCTGATCGACCCCACCTCGTCAGGGCCCCTCCGACGCCGTCCCGCGGTGTCGGAGGGGCCCTTTCGTCGCGTGCCGTAGACTGCGACGGCCGGGCTCGTGCCCGTGCCTCTCCCCAGACTCCCCTTCCAGTGAGGAACACATCCATGGCGACTGCCATCCGCAGCGACCTGCGCAACGTGGCGATCGTGGCCCACGTCGACCACGGCAAGACGACCCTCGTCGACGCCATGCTCAAGCAGACCAACTCCTTCGACGCGCAC
>Ga0265797_10012811_pt1 | contig 10202 bp, 8 predicted proteins | sample P2T30metagenome_FD_192433 | JGI IMG/M metagenome (GOLD analysis project Ga0265797, IMG submission 192433) | Plant litter microbial communities from East Loma Ridge, Irvine, California - P2 T30 | ecosystem: Environmental > Terrestrial > Plant litter > Unclassified | place: USA: California... | reverse complement strand
CGCCACCCGAAACTGGACAGGCCGCTTTCCACCACCAAGAGACCTTTGCGCCCCCTTTCGCGGCATCCTGAACGAACGGCTGATTACCGCGAGCGCGGCCCGAAAGCGGCCGTTCCGCTATCCACCATTTATCGTCATTCATCGATTGGGTGTGCGGAAAACCCGGTCGTAATCACGACTATGCGACAAACAGGTGATTTCGGACAGCGTACCAAGCACTCCGACCATTCCGGAGTGCCGCAAACTTACCGTTTTCCGACACCCTGCAGATCACCAGAGTTCTTGCTTTACCCCGAGGTCCCTGCCGCTGCTCAGTAGCTTTGTCGGAAAGGTTGTGTTTTTCGACAGGGTGCAGGCCAAAAGCTGTCCGGCCGCTCACGCCCAAACCCAATCGTTCAGTCTGTACGCGCACGATCCTAAAACCGGCCGTTCGAGCCATCATCAGATTCCCGTTTTTCCATGTCCGGCAGGCATTTTCGGGGAAACTCAATCGGGAACAGATTTTGGGAAAGCGGCTCGTTTGGCGCCGATGAAACCACTGTCGCACCACGCCTTTCCCGCTGTACCTTCCCTTTCGGGAAAGGGCTGGCAGTGCTTCGCACACTTTTGATCAGTCCGAAGCAGCGAGCGACGCTCCAAGGTGATCCACGATTGCCCGGACTTTTGCCGACGGCCTCGGACCTGCCGGGAAAATCGCATAGACTTCGGCAGGATCGAGCCGATAAGGTTCGAGCAGTTGTGTAAGCTGGCCGGTGCGCAGCTGTTCTCCTGCCATGACGCGGGTCGCCAGCGCGATGCCCAACCCCGCTAGCGCAGCCGCCAAAATCCCCGGCGCCGAGTTGATCCAGAGCTTCGCGGGGACATCGACGGAGGTGACGGCCTGGTTGCGGGTGAAGCGCCAGCTCTCGTGACCAAACAGGCCATGCTGAACGATACAATCGTGCCGGGCGAGTTCAGCCGGACTGGCGGGCGTGCCATGTGCCGCGAGATAGGCCGGCGCCGCGACCACTAGTCGCTCGACCAGCGCGAGCTTGCGAGCGCCGAAGGTAGAGTCTTCCAGAGGCCCGACGCTTAGGCGAATGGCAACGTCGACCCCGTCCATGATGAGGTTCTGACGCGCGTCGCTCATGATGATCTCTACCCGAAGATCCGGATGTTGGGGCAGGAACGTCGCCAGCGCGGGAATGACCGCGTGCGTGCCATAGAGCACCGGCATTGCGAGGCGGATCACGCCGTGCAGCGAGTCCACTCCCCGAGCTGCCTGCTCGGCCTCCTCCATCTCCGCGAGCAGGTAGCACGCGCGCTCCAGATACAGCGTGCCGGCTTCCGTTAGCGAGATGCTGCGGGTGGTGCGCAGCAGCAGCGTCACGCCCAGCCGCGCCTCCAGCGTACCAACGATGCGCGATACCGAGGGCTGCGAGAGGTTCAGTTCGCGCGCCGCACGCGACAGACTACCGCTCTCCGCCACGCGGACGAAGACGGACATTTCCTGCCAGCGGTCACTCATTCGATATCCGGATATATGTTGTCCACATTGAACGGATACACCACCCTTCACGGATACCCTAATTCCAGGCGCAGGGCGGCTCCACCGCGATATCCTGCATTCAGAGGACACTATCCCGATGTCGATCAGAATATACGGCGACCCTGGTTCGGGGAGCTTGCGCCGCGTCACGTCCGCGGCAGCGATCATGGGGATCGCGATCGAGCGCGTGAACATCGATCTGTTCAAGGGCGAGAGCCATACGCCGGACTTCCTGGCGTTGAACCCGCATGGGCTGTCGCCTGTCATGGTGGACGGCGAACTCGTCCTCTACGAGGCGTCAGCGATCAACCTCTATCTCGCGGAAAAAGCAGGCGGGGCGCTGCTCGGAGCCACGACGCGCGAGCGGTACGAGGTGCTTCAATGGATGTTCTGGTCGGGCGAGCAGTGGCGGGTATTCTCGACGCTGACGTTCAACGAGCGGATCGGAAAGCGCTTCATGGGCCAGCCCGAGGATGTAAGCATTGTCGAGTTGGCGTTCGCCAACATCCGGGCAGGCGGTGCCGTGCTGGACGCGCATTTGGCGAATCGGCGGTTCATCGTTGGCAACCATCTGACGCTGGCCGACATCGACATCGCGGCGCCTTTTTCGCAGTCAGCACGCACCAAGGTTCCATTCTCGGAATTCCCGAACCTTGTCGCGTGGCAGCAGCGACTGCTCGATACCGTGCCGGCTTGGGCGGAGACGAAGCGGGAGGTGGACGAGCGTATCGACGGCGCGCTGGCGGGTGCAGGGGTAGAATTGTGAGCGCGGAAGAATCGACGACGGCTCACGAACTTTTCTGGATCAGCGGCAGCCCCTACGCGTGGCGGGTCCAGTTGGCACTCGCATACAAAGGCGTGTCATATACCTCCCGCCGCATGGATCTGGCCAAGCAGGAGAACCGCTCGCCGGCATTTCTCAAGCTAAATCCGCGTGGTAAGGTGCCGGTGCTGAAGACTGGCAACGATGCGCTCTACGAGTCTGTGGCGATCATCGCCTTCCTGGATCGCGTCCATCCCGCCGTACCGCTGTTCGGCCAGACGGCGCAGGAGCATGGCCGCATCTGGCAGAGCGTGAGCGAGTTCGAGAATTATACGCGTGATCTCTTCGATGTGGAGGTCATCCGCCCGTTGTTGCGCGGCTACGCGAAGGACGATCCCGAGGCGATGCGCGCGTCCGCCGCTCACGTGTATGATGCGCTTAGTTGGATGGAGCGAGCCCTGTCGATCACGCCTTATCTGGCGGGTGACGAGATTACCGCGGCGGACATCGTTGCCCTGCCGAACATACAAATGCTGCGACGGGTTGCAGTGCGTCCGGAGGCCATCGAGATGGCGCTTGGCCTGGAAGACCTTAGCGCACGCCTGCCGGCCTTGGGCGCGTGGCTGTCACGGATGGAAACGATGCGCCGCTATGACGAGGCGTTTCCACCGCACTGGCGGAGTTGATCAGGAGCAGGCAGCCCGCAAGCGATGTAATGTCGTCTGCTTGCCGTCATCTTTCAGAGCCCAACCCCATTCCCGATTGATCATGGTGAAATCGGAAAGTCGCAGGTGAACATCCCGGGATATGCCGGTCCGCGCTTTTTCGGTCACGCCTCCAACGGTGCACCCCGTCTGCGTTAACCCCGCGCGGCCAGGTTCCGCCGCGGCACCGCTCGACTCCTTCTCGAGAAGCCCGCCTATCGCCCAACCAGCGGGGACAAACCGGGCTCAACGCCCGGAAGCGAACCTGCCTTCATGGCGTGGAAGGGACGAATTGAGGCTGCGTCGTTAATGCGCGTGGGGCAGTCTTGCGGGTCGGGCCAACACCTGCGCGGGGAGCTTGAAGTATCCGAAACGCTGCGCGCGATCGCAGAGCCGCATCCCAACTACGGGCTTCACATGGCGGATATTGAGTTGATGCAAGGCAGTATCCGCACTGATCCGCCGACAAACAGCTGCCTATAATGACTTTTCGCGCCGGAGATGACTTAAAGGGTGACCTCACTAGCTACTCGCATGAAGTCTTTGCCACCAACCCTTGAGGTCACCACGCGTTCGGATCGAAAGACCCATACCCCGTTATTTAGGTCTTCCGCGCCGCTCCTGAACTTTCGCCGTCTATTCAGGTCAGGCTTGCGGACTCGCGGGGTGGTCCGGATCGGCTGTCTGGACGTTCTAACATAGTGGGCAAGCAGGTTATACCCGGTTGGACGAAGATATTACCTTTCCGCACCGCCGCCGCCTGCAATCCATCTATCGATCTTGCCTTCAAGCACAGGCATCGGCAGCGCACCGGTATCAAGCACCTGCGCATGAAAATTGCGGGGATCGAATTTGCCGCCCAAAGCAGCCTGCGCTTTCGCTTTGCTCCGTTCGATCGTCAGTTGGCCGATCTTGTACGCCAGCGCCTGGCCAGGGATCGCGATGTAGCGCTCGACTTCGGCGGTTGCATCATTCTTCGACATCGGCGAATTGCTCATCATGTAGTCGATCGCCTGATCGCGCGTCCAGCCCTTGGCGTGGATGCCGCTGTCGACGACCAAACGCATGGCCCGGAGCATTTCGTCGTTTAGTCCGCCCATCCGCTGATAGGGGTCGGTTTCTATCCCAAGCTCTTTCCACAAGCTCTCGGCGTAGAGCGCCCATCCTTCGACATAGGCGGTATTGCCGCCAAATCTCATGAAGGCCGGGAGGGCGGTATTTTCTTGAGCGAGGCTGACCTGAAAATGGTGTCCGGGGACGCCTTCATGCAAGAACAGGGTTTCCATTTCCCACGTAAATCTGGTCGGCAGATCGTAGGTGTTATAATAGAAGACGCCCGGACGTGATCCGTCCGGCGTGCCGTTCACATATGATCCGGCAGCCTCGGTCTGCTCCTTGAACGACGGTACTGGACGGATCTCGAGCGCGCTCTTGGGCACCAGCAGAAACTGCTCTGGAATACGCTGGTAAATGCGCTTCTCGATCGCTCGATAACCGTCGCGCACGGCCTCTGCCGACGTCGGCTGGAAGGCCTTGTCAGAGCGGAGGAAGTTGAAGAATGCAGCGAGATCGCCCTGGAAGCCGGCAGCTCGCTTTTGCGATTCCATGACCGTGCGGATGCGCGAAACTTCGGACAGGCCGAGTCGGTGAACCTGATCTGCGGTCATCGGCAATGTCGTGTTCTGCCGGATAAGATAGGCGTAATAGGCATCGCCTCCGGGCAGGGCCGATAAGCCTACGCTGTCCCTTGCCGCTGGCAGATACTCTTTCGCGAGGAACTCGCGCATCCGCTTGTGAGCGGGGATTATTACCTCCCGGATCTGGGTCGCATAGGCAGACTCGAGCCGCGCGGCATCTTTCGGCGCAATCGATGCGGGAAAGCTTTTGACCGGACTGTAGAACGTCGATCCCTCGACGCCCTCCGAAATCAGGTTATCGAACTCCTGTATCATGTTGGTAACGACGAGCTTCGGCTGCACGATATGATCGTTCATGCCCTTCCGGAACCAAACAATCGCTCTGTTCAGGAGAACGGCGTATTGGGCGTTGCGCTTGAGGTTGTTGTTGTAATCGCCGACGGTGTTGAACGGGGAGCCGCCCTTGCTCGACGCGAAGTCAGGATAGAAAGCCTGGAAGCCATTCATATGGTCGAGCGGCAGGTCGAGGCGCATCTGAAGCACCTTCGGGGCATAGCCTGCCAGATCGATGTCGTTGCGTGTCTTGAACACGTCATAAGCGATCTGATCGGTCGGCGTAAGCTTGGCTCGATCGATCGTCGCCAGCACGGCTAGGTCATGCTCGATCGCTGCCCGCTCATCTCTGAAATATCCCGGCGTGAGATAGGTCCAAGGGCGATCGGCGTAGCGCAGATCGCCTCGGAAGACCGCTTCAAGCGGATTGCGCTTCAGGTACGCTTCGTCACTCTCGTTGAACAGTCGCTTGATACGGGTATCGGCTCGACCATCGCCGGCTTGTGTAGATGGCGTCGCAGGTGCCTGCGAGGTTGCGGTCGCGTCCGGAAGCGTGATCGCCAAGAGGGCTGTGATTAGAACCTTGCTGGACAACGTTTGATCCTTGGCGCGCGTAAGTGGGATTAGAGATCCTGATTAGATCCCCAAGAAGCCGGTTGGACATGGAGCAACGGGGATACCGCCAGTTGCCGGAATACCCAATCCTCAGGTGTCGCACAGAGCTTTTCCACGACCGCGGGTCGAGCAGGCCGGTAGCTTAGGCGCACACAGCGTGAGGTGGCCCTTCCCCCAACTCTGCTTGAAACGACCCACAATCGGGCTTTGGCCGCTCATTGGTGGCTCGCCAAGTTCAGACATTGGTTCATTCGGTGATCGCCATCAGGAAAGATCCGGTCGAGGATCGGTCGCATAAAATCCTTCACTTCGCGGCCTGCCCGGTCGTGCTACCCGTCTTCGATACGGCTGAATCACGACTCGCGCGATCTCCGGAATATCGTTAGCTTCAGCAGATGCGTTTTGGGGATCGACAATGCTCCTGATGGCCGCCCTTCTGTTTGCCAGCACGTCCAATGCCGCGCATGATACCGTGCCGGCAGAGTCGAAAGGTGCGCCGCCGGTTGCTATTCCACGCCCGATTACCGAAGACCATTTTGGTACGATGGTAACCGATCGCTACCGTTATATGGAGAAGATGGACGCGGAGACGGTGGCCTGGATGAAGGCACAGGGCGACTGGTCGCGTCGCGTCCTGGCGAGCATCAAACCCAAGGCCGCATTCGAGACGAAGATGAGCGCTTTCGGCGCCGGGTTTGGTCTCGTCGGCGAGATTGCCCAGGCCGGGGGAAAGCTGTTTTACACCGAGCGTACGCCGGGCCAGGAGGTCTTCAGTCTCAAAGTTCTGGAAGGCGCCGCGTCGCGCACGCTCATCGACATGGCCGCGCTGATCAAGACGCATGGCGGCACGCCGCATGCGATCGACTGGATCAAACCGTCCCGTGACGGAACGAAGATCGCGGCCGGCATTTCGGCCGGCGGGTCCGAGGACTCGCGGATGACGGTGCTCGACACCGCCACCGGCAAGACGATCGCCGGCCCCGTCGACCGCGCTCAGCTCGGCAACGTCGACTGGGCCGACGACGGGCAATCGCTCACGTTCATCAGGCTGCGTAAGATGACGCCCGGCATGGACGCGGCTGAGAAGTACCGAAACCTGACCGCCGACACGTGGGACTTGCGAAGCGAGCCAAAGTCGCTGCTCGGTCCAACGATCGCCGGCGGCCCGATCACCGACCCGGACGATGGCGGTCAGATCGCGCATGTGCCGCACAGCGATTTCGTCCTGCTGACCGGGTTCACCGGGGTCCAGAACGAATTTCGGCTCTGGTGGGGCAAGCAGGCCGATCTGGCGGCGAGCAAATCGCGCTGGACGCCGCTGCTCGGCTATGACGCCGGCGTGACCAAGGTAGACATGAATGCGACAACGCTTTTTCTGCTGAGCCACAAGGATGCCCCGCGGTTCAAGGTGATGGCGGTTCCGATCGGCGCGTCGCTCGATCAGGCCAGAACAGTCATCCCTGCCAGCCCGAACCGGCTCATCGAAACGATGGCGGTGGCGAAAGACGGACTCTATGTCGGCGTGCGCGAGGGCCTCTACAGCAAGGTGCTGCACGTCGCGAACGATGGCAAGGTCGAGGAGTTGCCGTTGCCGGTCCACGGCTCCATCGGCGACCTGATGACCGACGTCGACACGCCGGGCGTCATCGTATCTCTGTCGAGCTGGACGACACCGCCCGCGCACTGGCGCTACGATCCGGCGACACGCCGCTTTGCCGATATGAAGATCGACAGCCACCCGCCGATCGATGCGGGACGATATGCTGCGACGGATCTCTCGGCGACCGCTCGGGACGGAACCAGGATTCCGGTAACGGTCCTCGGGCCGTCCGGCCCGATCAGGCCGCGGCCGATGCTGCTCAACGCCTATGGCTCCTACGGTGCCGCCGGCTGGCCGTATTTCAGCACCCGGACGCTCCCCTATATCGACGGCGGCATCAGCCGGGCGGAATGCGCAGTGCGTGGGGGCGGCGAGTTCGGCGAGGCGTGGCGTCTGGCGGGCAAGGGCAACATGAAGCCCAACACATGGCGTGACGCCATCGCCTGCGCCGAGGAACTCATCGCCAGGGGCTACACGACACCGGCCATGCTCTCGATCACCGGCACCTCGGCGGGCGGGATCATGGTCGGCCGCGCGGTCACGGAACGTCCGGATTTGTTCGCCGGCGCGGTCGACCGGGTGGGCGACGTCAACACGCTTCGCTCCGAGTTCATGGCGTCGGGACCGGGGAACGTCCCGGAGTTCGGCACGATCAAGGACAGGCAGGGTTTCAAGGACCTGTACGAGATGGATACGATCCAGCACGTCAAGCCGGGCATTCGCTATCCGGCCTTTCTTATCACCGCCGGCCTCAACGATCCTCGCGTCGAGGCCTGGACCGGTGCGAAGCTGGCGGCCTCGTTACAGGAATATCCCACCCACGCACCTGTGCTCTACCGCCTCGAGGAGCAGGCTGGTCACGGCATGGGCACCACGAAGTCGACCAGAGACGCCGAAGAGGCCGACATCGCCGCATTCGTGTTATGGCGTGCGGGTGTCCCACAGTGGCAACCAGTGCAATAGACTGCTAGTTGGTCAAATGACACAATGATCTAATCCCGCCATTCGGCACCTATTCGCCTCCCCGACTCCCGACGTTCATTCAGCTTTGCGCGATCACCCCGCAGCGCCGCCAGAATGACAAGGTTTGGGGACATTTCTGCCGTTCGCTCGCGGCAATTCGAACATCCGTCATTGCCAAAACCCGACACTCGATAATTGGGTGTTTCTGCACCATGAAAGGCAGAAACCTGTCTGTCTGCGGTTCGGTAGGTCCGGTGACGAACCGGTGTTAGCTGCCCTTTGCGGCAGTCCCGAAAAGGATCCTTTTCGGGAACGGCAGCTATCGCCAACTGCCTCCTGAAAGCTGCCTGTCCGTTCCCCACCAATTTTCACTAATCTCCGCGACGGGTTAGCGGCAGATTCTTCTCTAGGGGAGTAGGACGGGAAGGCCAATCTTGCTGGCGGCTATGTAGGTGATGTGCGACCGACGCCCCCACTTCGCTGCTCCAGCAGCTTGGCCATCGAGCTGTCAAAGCTGCTGGCGCGCGATCTTGCACGAACCGAGTTCCGAAGACGAGCTGCTCTGAACAGGACAGCAGAAGGCTATAATGTAGACGGGAACGTTCAGCGAAACGAGGTTGAGGAAAGCTGATGCGCGTACTGCTGTATGCACGCTATTCAACGGATCTCCAAGATCCGCTATCGATCGACACGCAGTTGACGATGTGCCGTCGCGAACTCGCACAGCGAAAATGGACCGAGGTCGGCTGCTACACCGATGGTTCGCAGTCCGGCGCAACAATCCACCGGGCCGGGCTACAGGCGTTACTTGCCGCGGTAGGAACCGGGGGCGTTGACGTAGTGTTCGCAGATGCGATGGACCGGGTGTCGCGAAGCCAGGCGGACATGCTTCGGTGTACGAAAGACTGATGTTCCGCGGCATCCTCCTTGTCACATGTAAGGAAGGTGAGGTCGGGGCGCTGCAAATCGGCATGATGGGAACGATCAACGCCGAACAGATTGCCGCGACCAGCGAGAAAACTCGCGATGCTCTAATCAAGCGGCACGCAATGGGAAAGAATCCCGGCGGCACGGCATATGGCTATGAGAAACGCATCGCCTACGACCTGAACGGCGAACGTACCAGGGGTCTGCAGCAGATCGTGCCGGCGCAAGCCGCTATCGTCGTACGGATCTTCGAAGACTATGCTGCTGGCATATCGCCCGGCAGCATAGTCCGCCGCCTTAACGAGGAAGGCGTACCGCCCCCGCGCAGCGGTCGACGTGATCGGGCAACTTCGAGCAGTCCACCTGCATGGACGCCCAACACGCTGACCGGCAACGCCGAGCGTGGTACTGGCATTCTCAACAACCAACTTTATGTCGGTAGACGCGCTTACGCCCGCCAGACGTACCGCAAGAATCCCGATACCGGTAAACGACATGCATTCCTGAATGCAGAAGAGCAGCAGGCTACCACAGTCGCAGCACCAGGCCTACGCATCGTCAGCGACACGTTATGGCAGAGCGTCAAGGACCGCCAACAGTCGCTGCGGCGTGGCCCGATGAAGGCCCGGGACGCCGTCCCTGCCCTGCCCTTCTTCGCACAGCAGCGCCCGAAATATCTGACATCCGGCAAGATGACCTGCGGCGAATGCGGTTCGAGCTATGCCAAATCTGGTCGCACGCGGTTCGGCTGTCAGGGGGCATCAAAGAAAGGCCCAGCCTTTTGTGGGAACCGCCTGACCATCCGCCAGGACGATCTCGACGCCCGCATCCTATCCCGTCTCGCGAACGAGATGGTGCGTGACGAGGTGCTCGCGGTATTCATCGAGGAGTATGCGAAGGAGACGGCGCGACTGGAGGCAAGCGCGACCGACATTCAGCCGTAGCGCGATCGAGCGCATCCGTTCGCTGATCGACACAGTGGTGTCAAAACCGGAAAACGGCGTGCTCGCGATCAGCCTTCGCGGCGAGTTAGCGTCAATACTCGAGCTATGCGCCGTGCCAGAAACGCAAAAAGGCCTCCGCGGGGATTCCCTCGGAGGTGTTGCAAATGAAGATGGTTGCGGGGACAGGA
>Ga0265797_10012810_pt1 | contig 10203 bp, 10 predicted proteins | sample P2T30metagenome_FD_192433 | JGI IMG/M metagenome (GOLD analysis project Ga0265797, IMG submission 192433) | Plant litter microbial communities from East Loma Ridge, Irvine, California - P2 T30 | ecosystem: Environmental > Terrestrial > Plant litter > Unclassified | place: USA: California... | reverse complement strand
TATAAAAAAAATGTAAAGTTATAGGGCCGTCCGTATGCTCAGAGCGTGAGCACGTGAAAGCGCGTTGCGTTGTGGGGAAGCCGCTGCGGGAACTCGCCGATTGTCTACCTTGGAACTCTTCCCCCCCTGCTCCAATGTGACCTCAAGGACGTTGTGTCCCACCTCACCCCCGGCAGCTCTTCTTCCCCCTTCACATTATCCCTCTACATGACCATTATTTATTTTTTAACTAGCCCTCGAATCGTTTTTATTTTACTTTCCAAACCATCTTTATGACTGTTGCCGACGACGCAGCGCAGCCCGGCGCAGGCTGGGACGAAGGTCAATGTACAGCAGCACTCGCCCTATTAGAACAGCGCCAGGCTCAAGTGGGGATTATGTTGCGCCTACGACAGACCTTCAGACTGACAGTCCACAGATCAACGACCTACGCCTGGCAATACCACGCATAATCGAACCTTTTCATCGTCGCCCAAATTCCACCGTGTGGAAACTATACAGCCAGGGCTTGGAAGACTCTAGCAAGGGCCTCAACACCTTCAAAGAGCAATGGAGCGAAACTGAGATGCAGGAAATCCTGGAGCACGTCAAGGATAGCTTGAAGGCGAACCCAGACTTATCCGAAAGCGTCTCTGTACCTTCCCACGGGTGGGTGGAGAGAGAGAAAAAGGCAAGAGAGTCGACAAAGAGCACAGGGAGTGAGAGCGTAGAAGACACAGGCGCGACTCTTACAAACGAGGATATATCTCGGATTGTCGTCGAGTTCCACAAGTCTCATCCGAATCTCAAGTTGGAGACCAAGGATGACAATAGCAGCATATCCGTGCGCCCATCATTGCCCCTCTATATCTGTTTTTGCTCACATCTATCATAGACACGCTTCGTTTCCGGGTCGGTTACGCTGAAGTTCCACGTTGGCATCGAGCGCGAGGCAAACGGTCGACACAAACTCAATGCAGAGTGTTTGGGGACAACGGAGCCCTTCTTGGCTATCACACGATGCCTGGGGTCACGCCCACACGCGAACGATCTCAAGCTTGTATTAGTATGTGAACGGGTTCCATGACCCTAGCACGGCTGTACAAGTATATGCTAATTATTGCAGGACATGATTGCTGCCTATAAAACTGTCAAAGGAACATTGTGCGCTAAATGCGGAAAATTACTCGATGGCGCGGCATTGGTACCGACCGCAAGACGAAGCAAGCAAGTTGTTGCTACCAATGACACCCAAGAAACGGTATGGGAAGCACTCCACGAGAGCTGCTTGATCTAGTCTGATCCTGCATGCTGTTTTACTCTCAAGACTGTCATCTATCGACAGGCAGCCTCATTGAATTTCCCAAAGGAACACGGTAGATATTGCAGATCTTGAACCCAGCGGCCGTTCCACATCCGCACAGCTTCGGGATAATTGTTCCACTCCCTGTCTTTGAATGGCTCGGGCTGCCATATGGCATCCGTCCACATCTGTGTGTTGGGCTGCACATGTTTCCGCGTTCGGAAGTCATAACTGAGGCCATCGTCTCTTCCACCAAGCACGCCATTTCTGGTCCACGGGGCAAACTTTTGCGGATTGAAACCGAGAGTTGTACCGCGGTCTTCGAGGTGTACATGACTGGCCCATTGAGACCGAGATGGGCGATTCGATACACAGTCTGACTTGTGGGCACCGAAAGTGACAAAGATATCCGGGCCCTTATTCTGGAGCACGTCCTTGAGACGGCCCCATCTCGAACCATTCCGCCCATCCTTTGGCCAGACGAAAGCTTTTGCTGTTTTTACGTTGCGGAGTTTTTGGCCGTCTTGGTACCATCCTTTGGGTGCGCAAGGGTTGTGAAGATATTGGGCTTGCCTATGTCTCCAGCCGTCCTCAGTTGGCCAGAAGGTAGGAAGACCAGGAAGAGAATGACCAGCCATAGCAACGAGTTAGCAGTGGAATGGTTTAAGGGGACTGCAGAGTAGCCAGGCTTATGAATGGCGCCCATCTATCTCCCATCAGTCGTTTGCTAGCGTGCATTTAGATAGTCCTGTGATTGTGAGCTGATTTGGTGTATAGTCGTTTGCGCACATTAGCTATTCGTTATACAAGCCAACACGATATATTCAAGAATGATATTATTAGTCCTTTGACCAAACATAACGTTGAGTGGTACCTGACTGGCAGGGATGTTGCTGGCCCGAGCTTCGCAGCTTGCACAAGGCGATCTCGTTCCTCCAGGTTTGTTTTCGGCACCATCAACAACACCATCCAACGCGACCACAATGTCACTTTTCGGCGGTCTCGGGGCCTCACAGCCTGCTTCTAGCGGTAGTTCGGGCGGAGGGCTGTTTGGAACGACAACAAGCGGATCTGGCGGCACCACACCAAGCCTGTTTAGCAATCTGGGCGGAGGTACTTCGAATGCGCAAGCTGGCACGACACAAGCAACAAGCGGTGGAGGCCTAGGCGGAGGACTCTTCAGTGGACTGGGCGGAGCGAAGTCGACGGCGACCACAACACCCTCACTTTTTGCTGGCGCAGCATCGACATCGCAACCGCAGCCGCAAACACAAACGAGCAGCTTCTCGCTGTTCAACAACAACAACAACAATAATAACGCGACATCACAAGCAACGGCCAACAATGCGCAGCAAACTAGCGGCCTCGGCCAATCCTCCCTCTTCGCCTCGACACAGCAGCAGCCCCAACAGCAGCAGCAGCAGCAGCAGCAGCAACCGGGCGCGTCGCTGTCCCAGGCAAACGCAGGCACCGGTCGCTCAGCGCACTTCGATCACCTCCTTGAGCGAGGACGAAAGCGGAATGCTGGCGAGAATGGCACCAGCAACTTCGATGAGCTACCGTCGCTGCAGTTGGGGCTCGGAGACATTGCTCGCAAAGTGCGTAACCTGGGCGCTGGTGGTCCTTCGGCGGACCAGGTACAGGATCGCGGACAAGATCGCGCTGCGTAAGTGGGTTGCACACACCATGTGACTTTGTACTGATTTCCTTCTAGGCACTACTTGCTCTCCGCCTCTGGTGTAAAGATGGGTAGTACCCTCCGCGACCTCAACCAATTCTCTTCCCAGGGCGGCCTCGCTGCAACCAGCCAGGCCCAAACCCTTTTTGATAATGATGTGGACAGCTACATCACCAATCTGCACTCTCAATCCACCCTGGCACTCATACAGGAAGGACTAGAGCAGTCTAAGCGCGACTTTGACACTTTCCTGGAAGATAATGTGCAGATCGAATGGGACAAGCAGCGTCAGAGGATCTACGAACACTTTGGCTTGGGCAGACAGAGTGAGGATCTGGCAGCATCACAAAGCGCATTTGGTAGCACAGCCCGCGGTGCGTTTGGACGCACTACGGGGCGCAAGGGCCGCTCTATGGGTCCGAATAGCGCCTCTGTCAATGGAAGATCAACTTTTGGAGCGTCTGCCGCTGGACCGCCCGTCCTCGGTGTCTCTCAAAGCGTGCTAGGCGGACGAGAGTCTTCGGACAAATCTGTTATGGGCGGACAAGCCGGCCCTCAAGACCGCTATGCTCGTGACAAGCAAGAGAAGTTCATGTACGAGGTCAAGAGGCTCAACGAGGCACGACTGCGAGAGGAGTCATTCTCGGTCCTCCATGCCTTTTCAGATGTAGAGAAGGCGGCAGGCACCGAATACTCGGAGCACTTCATCAACGCTTACGGAGCACTTGTCTCCATTACCGGCGAGAAGAACGAGGCGGAAGCGTTGAACCCAGGCTCAAACCAGCCAAAAGAGCGAAGCTTCACCAAAGATTATCTGGACGACCAACCCAACTCGATTGCCAGCGTACGAATGCGCAAGCGTATACTAGACGGTTCTCGCAAGTATCTCGAGAGCAAGTTCCTGGAACAAGTAGAAGATGTTTTGCGCAGAAATCCGGCAGAGGCGCTCGTAGGCGGTGTACCTTCTATGGTCAACAAGATCCGAGGCTTCGTACGAGCCAAGGCCGCTTTCAAAGAGCTGGGTGCAGAGCCTGAGTTGTTCCAGAGAATAGGCGATACCGGCGATGAATTTCCGTGGATCATCATCTTCTTTTTACTCAGAGGAGGTCTACTGGCCGAGGCTGCTGAGTATGTTCGAGAGAAGAGGAACTTCTTCCAGAACACTGACAGGAACTTCCAATCGGCAATCACACAGTACGCTACTGATCCGGACCGAAGGCTGACCCCAGATACGCAACAGAAAGTCGGTCACACACACGCCCAGAGAACTCGCTTGAAGACCCCAGAAGACCCCTACCGCATGGCCTGCTACAAGATCGTCGGCCGATGTGATATGAGCAAGCGGAACCTGGACCCCATCAAAGAGACTATGGATGACTGGGTCTGGCTGCAATTCAACCTGGCCCGTGAAGGCAACAGAGCCGAAGAGAACGCTGGCGAGATCTTCGGCTTGGAAGAGATTCGAATGACAATCAAGGACATTGGGCAAAAGCACTTCATGAATGATGAAGCCGAGTCTGCCGGCGGGCATGGAGTTTACTTCTACCTGGCTACGCTTGCAGGCTTGTTCGAGCCAGCCATCAACTACCTCTATACCCACAACTACGTCTCTGCGGTACACTTTGCCGTTGCGCTCGACTACTACGGCCTCCTGCGGGTCTCGGACTGGACCACCGCGGGTAGCGAGATCTTGACATATACTACTAAGCAACAACCGCAGTTGAATTTTGGACGAGTGGTTGGCTACTACACTAGCGACTTCCGTGCGGCTCGGGCTGATGCCGCCGCTGATTACCTGGTATTGATCTGCATGAACGCGGACTTGCCTGGCGAAGCTGGTAGGCAACAGGCTGGACTCTGCCATGAAGCGCTTCGTGAGCTTGTCCTTGAGACACGCGAATTCTCCACATTACTAGGCGATGTCAAGTCGAATGGGCAGACGACACCGGGGCTCATTCAAGAACGTGTGCCGCTGCTCAAACTCGACGGTGAAACGGGCTTGCTCAACACCATTACTAGCGAAGCCGCAAGAATGGCCGACGACAATGGCCGGATCAACGATGCTATCCTGCTCTGCCACCTGGCCGGCGAATACGACAGCGTTGTTACAATCCTGAACCGCGCACTTGCTGAGGCTCTGTCTGTAGAGCTGGGCCAAGAGCCACTGCGTTTGGAACCACTGAAGCCACGCTTAACGCCTACTGAATCGCAGCAGTTGCAACAACAGCGCTCTGATCTGACATCGTCGAGCCTAAGCATGCTGGGGACAGATGATCCAGTCGAGCTCGCACAGAAGGTTCTTGCGCTCTACGATGCAAACAGTTTGTGGTGGAGGAAGGTCACGCAGATGAATCGTGACACAGTCGGCATACTATTCCAGCTCAACAATGCAAAGAAGGTCGTTGAGGCTGGCGACTACATGGCAGCATTAGGCGTAAGTATCTTGATTTCCATTGGCAGTGCTTTACTGACCTTCTACCATAGCAAATTGAGAACCTGCGGATTCTTCCCCTGTCCGCCGCAGGCAATGTCAGTGACATTCGCGCCACGGCCAACAGCTTCAACATGTATCCTCCAGAGATTTCGCGCAACATTGGCAATGTGCTCCTCTGGTGCATCGGCTGCTGCTCGCGGCACCGGGAGCGTTTGTTGTCTGGTCAATTTGACGACCCAATGCGTAAGGTGCTAGCGGATCAGTTGTTGCAGAAGGCCAAGGATTTGATGGTCTTCGCTGGGCTGATAAAGTACAAGTTGCCACCGAGAGTGTTTGAGACACTGGCCAGAGAGGGTCAGGAAGTCGGTGCTATCTAAAAAAAACGTGAGACAGACAGGTGATGATGATGCTGGACGTGGTACAGCACATGCGTAGTGTTGGCTTTTTTTTTGAAGACTTTTGGTTCGTAAGCGTACACGTACGCGCGGCGAAGGGGACATGATGAGCATAGAGTTAGAGTGATACCAATGCTCACATTCTAAGTATCACGTTATGGAGGCCATCCGAATGTGTCTAACCTTTGCACCGCGTATAAATCACCTTAGCAGAAGTTTATTCCAGTCCGGTCAGCCGCCACGCGAAAGTCTCTCCCAGCTCTATCCGGTCAGCTGAGTGACTTTAATGCTGTAGCCGACCAGTGGTGAGATGAAGAAGTGTCCGGGCGCGAATATCGCCATTCGCTGGACCTTGCATATTGTACTGAGCTGTCGCCGCAAAAGTCCGCTATTAAGCAACGTGGGGTAGAGTAACCGGTTCTTGGGGTCTGGTGGTACGATGAGTCCTGCACGTGTACCTTTTGTCGCTTTCCCAGCTACCTAGGCATTTCCGGGGGGAGGCTTCTCGTACACGCCCATGTAAATACAAGTCGTTCGATAACATGTCGTTGTAGGTGTCGCAACACGGCGTGTTCCCGACGTGATCCGTGGGCTCACGTGAAGGATCGGCGAGTGGTGTGACCCCACTTCGCGGACCGGTAGCGGTTTTCTTTTGGGACTCCCACGTCATATGAGACACCCATGCTACAAACAGCAACACCTTATCGCCTGCTCCGAACAATATATAGAGTAGAGCAGCTGAGCCCCAGACGGCAGGCGAAACAAGAATTGCCAACCGCCAACTAATTGTAATTGCTACTGATAACTCGGCAAAGCTACCCCTCCAACTACCATCGACCATCGACGCTTCCCAACACATCGGGACCCGCTTCTCTCGGCGTCCATACTTTTCACCCAGCTAGACAGGCACCGGTGAATCCACATTGACCTCATACTGACCCACGGCCAAATATCTTCTCGGCCCTTTACGCCTGGCATCACCTCCAACCTCTGTACTCACCACCTTCACTTCTACTTTCAATTATCTTGATACCCCCATATACAAAAACACCATGGCGCCCACCGAGATCCCCGCGCCCCTCGAGGGCAAGAAGAGGCGCATTGGAGTCATGACGAGCGGAGGAGATGCGCCCGGCATGAACGGAGCAGTACGAGCTGTGGTACGCATGGCCATTCACAACAACTGCGAGGCGTTTGCCATATACGAAGGCTACGACGGTCTGGTGAAGGGCGGAGACATGATCAAGGAGATGAAATGGGAGGATGTCAGAGGTTTCCTGTCAGAGGGAGGCACCCTCATCGGCACAGCACGATGCATGGAGTTTATGCAGCGAGAGGGTCGCCGAAAGGCTGCAAAGAACATGATCGTCAAGGGCATTGACGCGCTCATCATCTGCGGTGGTGATGGCTCTCTCACAGGTGCAGACAAGTTCCGCGCCGAGTGGCCGGAGCTGCTGAACGAGCTGGTTCAAGGAAAAGAGCTCACCGCCGAGCAGATTGAACCGTTCAAGCACCTCAACATTGTTGGTTTGGTCGGCTCAATCGACAACGACCTTTCCATGACCGATGCCACAATTGGATGCTATACATCGCTCGGACGTATTTGCGAAGCCATCGACTCGGTCGACACCACCGCCGTAAGCCATCAGCGAGCGTTCGTCATCGAGGTCATGGGCCGACACTGTGGTTGGCTTGCCCTTAGTGCTGGTGTTGCAACAGGAGCCGACTTTGTCTTTACACCCGAAAACCCTCCCAGTGAAGGTTGGCAAAAGGAGATGTGTCGCCAGATCAAGAAGCACAGGAGTATGGGCAAACGAAAGACCATAGTCGTCGTTGCTGAGGGAGCCATTGACCGGAACCTGAATAAGATCACACCACAACAGGTCAAGGACATCCTCTCGGATGACGCCAAGCTTGACACACGAGTGACAACTCTTGGACATGTCCAGCGTGGAGGTACACCTTGCGCGTACGATCGCATGCTTGCGACACTTCAGGGCGCTGAGGCTGTCAAGGCCGTACTGGAAGCCACACCTGATGTTCCTAGTCCAGTTATTTGTATGCAAGAGAACAAAATCGTCCGACGACCGCTCCTTGAGGCTGTTGCGCAAACCAAAGAAGTCGCTGTCGCTATCGAAAACAAGGACTTCCACAGGGCTATGCAACTCCGCGACACCGAGTTTGAGCAACAATACCAGGCCTACCAGATCACCACAGCAGCTGACCAGCCAGAGCTTCTTCTCCCCGAAGACAAGCGTATACGAGTTGGTATCATCCACGTCGGTGCCCCTGCTGGAGGTATGAATGCAGCGACTCGTGCTGCCGTCGCATATTGCATTGCTCGTGGCCACAAACCAATTGCGCTCCACAACGGTTTCCCAGGCATAATCCGCCACCATTCTGATGAGCCGATCGGTGCTGTGCGAGACATTGACTGGGTTGATGCTGAGACGTGGGCTTCCAAGGGTGGATCGGAGATTGGAACCAACCGTGGCCTTCCTAGTGAGGATCTTGAAACAGTGGCCTTCGTCTTCAAGAAGTACAACATCCAGTCTTTATTCATCGTTGGTGGATTCGAGGCTTTCACAGCCGTTTCCGAGCTCCGGCAGGCGCGGGAATATTATAAGGCGTTCAAAATTCCCATGGTGAGTGATTCAACATACTACTAGTATAGCTGAGCGGTCTGCTAAAGAACTCCTAGGTCATCATTCCTGCTACCATTTCCAATAATGTTCCCGGCACAGAGTACTCGATTGGTTCAGATACTTGCTTGAACGCCCTGATCCAATACTCCGACGCTTGCCGTCAATCTGCGTCTGCGTCCCGTCGCCGAGTGTTCGTCATTGAAACTCAAGGTGGTGAATCTGGCTACATTGCAACCGTGGCTGGTCTCAGTATCGGAGCATTAGCTGTGTACACTCCCGAAGAAGGCATCAACCTCAAGATGCTCGACCGCGATATTGACCATCTCCGTGCCGTCTTCTCTAAGGACAAGGGTGTCGCCAGGTCGGGTAAAGTGATTCTGGTCAACGAGAAAGCATCAAAAACCTACTCAGTCCAGATCATTGCACAAATGATTGCAGAGGCCTCTAATGGAAAATTTGAATCCCGTCATGGTGTCCCTGGACACTTTCAACAAGGAACGACGCCATCGCCCATGGATCGTGTGCGAGCTGTTCGATTCGCCACCAAGGCAATGCAGCACATTGAGAGCTTTGCTGGTATGGAACCTGAAGAGATTGCCGATGACCCCATGTCAATTAGCGTTATCGGTATCAAGGGCTCGAAGCTACTCTTTTCGCCAATGGAAACTGTCGAGAAGAAGGAGACCGAGTGGCACCGAAGACGTCCCAAGCACGAGTTCTGGATGGCGCTCAAGGAGACAGTAGACACACTGTCTGGCAGACCCCAGGCTCCAGCCAACCCTACACCTATCGATACGCTGGCTGGTCGACCAGCAAAATGAGTCGGTGAAGATCCCCGGACTTGTAGACGGGCAGAGGTATGCAAGGGCCTGGATGGTGCATCATGATCACGATGTATATTTTAGGATTTTCCCTATGATAATGATTCACGAATTCAATTCATGACCATGACCAAATCTCACTCACTCCTGGAAAGCACCCAGACTCTCATCATTCCAGCTCAAGAACTTGCCACTAAAATCCTTTACCTCGTCACCACCAACAGCTAGTTTTGCGATAACATGCCCTGGTTGCTCAGGTTTCAAAAGCCCGCCATTAGTTTTTAGTCCACTGAACTTTTCCCTGTCCTTCTCGCTCATCCTCTCATGATGAACTTCGCGGATTTCCCGCTGCATTTCCGTGTCTACGACACCGGGACGAATGGAAATAGTAGTCACGTCTGGTTCTTCTACGGAAAGGGTAAGAGCGAGGTGGTTCAGCACTGCTTTGCCCGCGCCGTAGCAGCCCCAGCCTTGGTAGGCGGAAGTTGCGGCACCCGAGGAGGTGAGAATGATGCGGCCACGCGAAGTGCGGAGGAGGGGTAGTGAAGCGTTGATCTAAGCTGGGGGTTAGTGATTTTGATTAGGCTTCAAACGAGCAGTTGGACGTGAAAAAGAAAGAAAGAAAGAAAACAATTTGTACATGACAAAAGAAAACATGAAAATAACCACTTTACATACCAAACCAACCGCGCTAAACACATTCACATCAAATGCCTTTCTCCACTCCTCCGCACTACTTTCCCCCACCTTCTTTACCGGATCCAGCGAGCCGTGGTTGATGATCAGACTGTCAAGACGGCCCCATTGCGATTTTGCTACCTCGACGGCTTTTGCAGCGAGGGACGGGTCGCTCATGTCGCCGGCGAGTATCGAGACTTGTTCGGCTCCATATTGGGCGTGAAGTTTGTCGAGGGCCGCGCGCGTACGTGAGATGAGGATGAGTTTATG
>Ga0265797_10012809_pt1 | contig 10203 bp, 4 predicted proteins | sample P2T30metagenome_FD_192433 | JGI IMG/M metagenome (GOLD analysis project Ga0265797, IMG submission 192433) | Plant litter microbial communities from East Loma Ridge, Irvine, California - P2 T30 | ecosystem: Environmental > Terrestrial > Plant litter > Unclassified | place: USA: California... | reverse complement strand
TGGCGGGGGATTTGTCTTCTCGAAGTTTTGGCACGAGACACCTTGCTTGCATTCACAGATCCACACCTCGACCTCCCACACACTACTGCACCTGTCGCAAGACTACTCCTTACCCTCACGACAAACTTCACGACTTTCCCGGCGAAAATCTCCTCCTCGACCGCCATACGACTCACATCCACGCCTTGACTCACCGCTGATTGAAACAACATCACTCACTACATACGACAAGAGCAGGAAGCAATGTCTCAGTAAAGCTGTGCCGAAGGAGGCAGCGTGGACAAGCACGCTGCCAAGGCATTGAATGAAATCATAGAATACAACACGAACACGAACAAGGACCAAGCACACATCAACTCTACACAACTCAAAATGGACTCTCAAGTCGAGAATGCGATCGAAATCGCTTTCAACCCTGCTACCGACCAAACACTCAAAGGCCAAGCCTACGACTTTCTGAACCAGCTTCGCCAGGACCCAAATAGCTGGCAAGTCTGCCTCACACTCTTCGTCCGCCCGGCCGCTCCTTCGGAAGTAGTGCGGGTGGTCGCGCTGGAAATCCTGAACAATGCTGTGCAGACGCAGCAACTGGACCAGCAGAGTCTGGTATATATTCGCGACAACCTGATGGGATACGTCCGCCAGCGCTATGCTACCGGCTCGCAGCAAGTGGACAGCCCAAGCATTCAGAACAAGCTCACTCAGACTTTCACATATCTCTTCACATATCTATACGCCTCAGAATGGACAAGCTTCTTCGACGACTTCAGATCACTTGCTGGCGAAGGCTCGGATATCGGAACCACGAACCCGGTTGCAACCATCCTTTATCTCCGCATTGTCGGCTCCGTCCACGACGAAATTGCCGACCAACTTATTCCGCGTACCCAGGAAGAGGCGAAACGCAGCAATGATCTCAAGGATCTTGTGCGAGCAAGAGATGTTAACAAGATTGCGGCCACTTGGCAGGACATTCTCTCAAGGTGGCAGCAGATCGACCTTGGGATCGTGGAGGCCTGCCTCAGGACTGTTGCCAAATGGGTCAGCTGGATCGACATCTGGCTTGTGATCAATCAGAACATCCAGAGTGCTCTGCTGCAGCTTGCTGGCCAACAAGGAACCCATGGCGCAGACAGCAAGGAGGCCAGGGCAAGAGATGCGGCTATCGACACTTTCACGGAGACGGTTGGAAAGAAGATGAGCGCGGGCGACAAGATCGAGTTGATCCGATACCTCAACCTGGGAACCATTGTTGGACAGCTCATTTCGAGTCCGGCGCTTTCGGAACTTCGCACAACACCCCAATACGACACCGATCTTGCCGAAACAGTTGCAAAGCTGGTCAACAATGTTATGATGGACATTGTCAGAGTTCTTGACAACGACTCGGTCGATGCGGAAACCCGCTCAAAAGCAGACGTCGAATTGCAAAACTTCATGCCTTGCCTACTACGCTTCTTCTCCGACGAGTACGACGAGATTTGCTCGGCGGTCATTCCGTCTCTGACAGATCTGCTCACAATGTTCAGAAAAGTGGTCAAGTCAGCAGGCAGCTTGCCTAGCCATTACAGCGCGATGCTCCCTGCTGTCCTCGAGCCCATTGTTGCGAAGATGAAGTACGACGAGACTGCTTCGTGGGGCGACGAGGACGAGGCGACAGACGAGGCCGAATTCCAAGAACTCAGAAAACGCTTGCATGTGCTTCAACAGACTGTTGCTGCAGTAGACGAGGCGTTGGTCATCAGCATGCTTAGCAAAATTGTTGGTGAAACCCTCGCCCGCGTTGATACTGCAGACAAGCCAAACTGGAGAGATCTAGACCTTGCAATGCACGAGATGTATCTGTTCGGCGAATTGGCCGTCAAAAATGGTGGTTTGTATGCAAAGAGCGCGCCATCTTCTATTGCTTCGCAGAGATTGTTGGAGATGATGGACAAGATGGTCAACTCTGGTCTCGCAAGCTACCCGCACCCGGCCATTCAGCTTCAGTACATGGAGATCTGTGTCCGCTATGTGCAATACTTCGAACAGAACCCAGGTCTCATCCACAAGGTACTCGAAAGCTTTGTTACTTTCGTCCACAGTGATCACGTCAAGGTCCGTCTACGGTCCTGGTACCTCTTCCACCGCTTTGTGCGCGTTCTGCGTAACCAATTGGGCGACGTCGCTCAGACCATTATCCAAGCTATCGGCAGTTTGCTCAAGATAAAAGCTGAACTACCTGAAGATCGCGAGGAAGAAGATATGTCGAGTGATGAGAACGACCAGTCTGCCAATGCCGTCTTCGAAGCTCAGCTCTACTTGTTCGAAGCTGTTGGTTCTGCCGCATCTTCCAACACGGTCCCTGCGGAAACCAAGGTCCAGGTGGCAAGCTATGTGATCAATCCGCTAGTTGCCGACATCAGCAACAGTGTGGTTGCTGCAAAGGCTGGCGACAAGCGAGCAACACTTCAGGTACACCACATCATCAAAGCTTTCGGAACACTGGCCAGCGGATTCTCAGATTGGACACCTGGCTCTCAAAAGGGAGCCCCGCCTGACAGCGCTGTCTCTGATGTCTTCGGACAAGCGAGTGAAGGTGTGCTGGTCGCTGTTGGCGAGCTCAAGGATCACCTGGATATTCGCACAGCTGCCAGATACTCGTTCTCACGCTTCATGGGTGTCCTCGGCGCACGCATCCTGCCCCAACTTCCTCGATGGATCGAAGGTCTTCTTTCTTCCGCGTCTTCCAACGACGAGATGGCCATGTTCTTGAGACTTCTTGTGCAGGTCGTATACGGCTTCAAGACCGAGATCTCCGAGATTCTCGACCAGCTTCTGTCTCCACTCCTGCAGAAAGTATTCGCTAGTCTGTCAGCTCCTGTCTCTGGCACCGATGACGAGATTCAATTGAAGGAACTCAAGCTGCAATACCTTAACTTCATTCTCGTCATCTTGAACAACGAGCTTGGTCCAGTGCTTGTCAGCCCCGCCAACCAAGGCACTTTCGACACTTTCTTGGCCACGATCACACACTTCTCCCAGGACCCTACAGATCCGCCAACCGCTCGCCTTGCCCTTTCGGTACTCACGCGCATGACCTCGATCTGGGGCGGCCCAGACGTCGCGCCTACTTCTACAGCGCCTGCAAACCCAACACTTCCTGGTTTCGACGCTTTCGTCCTTTCCACCTTCGCTCCCATGCCTTGGGCGCTCATCTCTGCTCCCGGCTTCAGCGCTCGTGACGCTCAGATCCGCAGCGTTCTCCAAGAAGCTGCAGCACTGCAATGGACTATCCTGCGCAAGACCGGCAACGTCTATCGCGAACAGCTTCAGACCGAGCTGCGTAACCTTGGTGCAGGCGAAGCAGGTGTCATGGAGTTTGTGAAGCACGCGGAAGCGGATGATGTGGTAGGCTTCAAAAAGTTCTTTGCTAGCTTCGTGCAAGGTGCGAAGGGTTAGATTGGAATGATGCATTTGCATGCATGGCGAGCGGCTTGATAACATGTTTCTTCGATTCTGCGAGCATGGTTTCTCATTGCATCACGATGAAGCAGATCTTTTCTTGCTTTTCCTTTTATCAGGTTTCTTGCATTTGGGCGTATCTATATAGAGACGCGAACAAGAAGGATGGAAGGAGCAGATACCCCCAGGTACGAAAATACACAAAAATGAAAGGCGATATGCTGAAATTAGATATTGGTTCTCCACTGAGCGCAAACGAGCGTTGCCTACTGACATGCATGTATATGCAGGCACATGCAAGTGCCCTGCATGGTGATGTCTAATGCTAATGCATCTGCACGACTAATGTAGCTATCAGCCATTTTACCTAGAAGACTAACGCTTGCACAACGCTCGCTTCAGCAGCCAATTGTTCCTTCCGGTTGCTGTAGAACCACCCAACCGGACTTCACTCTTTCACTTCAGCGTTTGACTTCGGCGCCCGCCACGACACGCCCACTTCACTCTTCCTCGCCGACTGCTATTCATAAACACGCATGCGCATCCGCCATGCAACACTTGCAGCAAATCTGACTTCGCCATCACGTGCATGGTTGCCTGATTGGTGCTGCGCCTTCTTTTGTTCGCACTGCGTTTGTGCCTCAGGAAACACCACCACACATATCTTACTACGCCAACTTGTAACTCGGATTCACATTCTGCTGCCGCGACACCACTCGGCGCTCTCAACGCCAGTTTCGAAACAACACATTACACCACTGTCGCTTCGATACAGCTAAACCTCGCGATCCTCTCGTGTCACCATGGCGAGCAACGTGGGCTTGCAGCCTTTCACTTCCCTGCAACGCAGCATCTTCTCCGTGGCGACCAGCCTCACCTCAACCGACACCACCCTCCCCAGCTGGCTCACAGTCGACCCAAAGCGAGCGCTGCAAAATGGCCTCGCCGTGATCTCGGGCACCAGCAGCAGCGTCAACACTTTCACCGCAATCCTCTTCGGCTTTGGTTCACTCGGCGCAGGCTTCTACCTGTACATCTGGAGGAACGTCCCTCTCCGCGCTGCTGTTCGTTGGGTCAGCTCCAAGTTCATCGGCAGTGTCTCTATTGCTTCGTCGCACCCGCTGAACAAGGATGTCCTTACTTATCTGGAGAACAAGAGGCTGGGTCCTCAGGCAAACTCGCTCGCTCTGGTCAATCCGAATGCTGGTCCTACTATGAATGATATGCTCCGTGGAATCTACGATCCGAGGGTGAATCAGCCTTTGCCTCATGTTGGACACAAGCACATTGTACCCGAGCCGGAGAAGCTAGAGTACGTTCCCGTGTCTGGCTCCTACGTCTTCTGGCACAGCGGCTATCGAATGACTCTAGATCGACATGAAGAGGTTACTGGCTTCTACCAGGATGACGGCAAATTCGTGCGCACCCAAAACGGCCCCACCGATCTGAGCCGCGGTCAAACGCTCACCATCACTTGCTGGTCTTTCGGAGGTGGCGTCCAGCCTGTCAAGGAGTTCCTCGAGCACGTACGGGAGGCTACTAAGCCTGCAAAACAGAACACCACTACTATCTTCCGCGCATCATGTCACAAGGAGCAGCAAAAGTTTCACTGGGATGTTGGTGTCAATCGTCCCGCCAGGACTGTTGACAGCATCGCACTCGAGTCTGGGAAGAAGCACTCACTCATGAAAGAGTGCACCCGCTACTTCAGCAAGGAGGACGAGCGCTTCCACGCTCTACGCGGTATCCCGTACCGTCGTGGTCTGCTCTTCTATGGGCCGCCTGGTACCGGAAAAACCTCGTTCACAGTTGCTCTCGCCGGTCACTTCAAATTGAACGTCTACATGATCAGCATGAGCGACGATGCGCTGAACGACCGTGGTCTCGGCCTGCTTTTCGATACCTTGCCGAGGCGTTGCATCGTTCTGCTCGAGGACATCGACTCGAGTGGTATCGATCGCGAGGCACGCAAAGAAAAAATCACTTCGTCCCGCGACCCTACCAAAGTCAAGAGAACTGTCTTGGTCGGAGTCACATTATCAGGAATCTTAAATGTACTTGATGGTCCTGCCAGCGTTGATGGCAGGCTAGTCGTCATGACCTCCAACTCTCCCGATGCCCTGGATGCAGCACTACTCCGCCCTGGTCGTATCGACAGCAAAATCCTCTTCGGCTACACAACCAAGGAAGTCTCCAGCCAGATCTTCTCCCACATCTTCAACAAGACCCCAGATGAGATCACATTCGACGAGGACGACAACATCACACATCCATCACCAGAGGAACTCCTCTCCATGGCCGAGCAGTTCGCCGCTTGCATCCCCGAGACCAAAATCTCCCCAGCAGAGTGTCAAGGCTACTTGATGCGCCACCGCGACGATCCCCACGCCGCCTTGGCTAATGCCGAGTCCTGGGCCGCCGAAGTCCTCGCCGTGAAAGAGAAGGGCAAGAACGTCGCCGACTTCGACAACGAGATCAAACGCGGCGGTGCCCTCTTCGCCGGCCGCGGCAATCGTCTCCCACCGAATGGAACCAACGGTGCCAACACCGTAGATCTCACAGCCCCGGCTCCCAGTTATGCCGTTCGCTACGTCGACCCCTCTGGCCAGTACAACACATCTCAGTTGAGAGCTGATGCTAGATCCATGCTCGCCCAGCGTCAGGCTCTCGCCGAAGACGAAGCGGAGGGGTATGATTCCGGGGCGGAGGAAGTCATCGATATGCCCATGCGCTCAGTTGCGTGCATGCCGCCGGTTGATTACTCTGCTTACATGAACGGCAATGGCGTGGAAGACGGTGATCTTGTCGATGAGGACGGAGCGACCAGCGCGGCATAGTATGCTACTGGAATGCCGGGGCCGATCTCGACGACTTCCATGTGGTACGCTTGATTCAAATCGATGAATCGCAAAAAAATAGCGGCGTTGCCGCACGGCGCAGAAGGTATAAAGCGAGGGGATTGATAGTTTGCATTGGTTGCTTGTTCGAGCTTGGCGTTGAGAGAAGATGACTTTTGGCGTTGAGAAGATTGTTCGAGCTTGGCGTTGAGAGAAGATGACTTTGGCTTTGGACTTGTCTCTTCCCAGACACTGGTAGCTTTTTTGACTGTACAATCAATCGCAGATTGTGTCGCGATGGATTCGGTATATCCTGCGACTGAGCTAGCTACCTCATACAGACTAGCAAATCGTGTTTCTACGTTATACCTCTGAGACCCGTGTTCCTCTCATTCGTCGTACTATGCCACCGAAGCCACCAGTCACGCCAACAAGACCTTCTCACCAAACACCCTCCTCGATATCTGCCCCGAACTCTCATCATACTCAAACTCCTTTTCCCATTCAAACCCACTAATCTCATCCTCCTCCCCATCTACCAATACCAATACCCTCCCACACCTCTCCAACACCCCCCTAACATCCCCCAGCGCCTGCCCAGCACTCCCATACTCGCCCCTCCAAGCCCTCACCATACAAGCCCCCAACTCCTCATCTCTCAAAACCGGCCACTTCTCAAACATCCCCTCCCGCACCGCTTCCTCATCAGCCAGTTTCTCTTCTTGCAATCGGTACCCCTCAGGCCCATCCCACATCCACAACGTCTCGCGATCGACGACGAGGTTATCGTGCCCTGTCATTAGCGAGTACACCCAGCATGCCCAGTTGAAGAGATCTGCTTTCGGCTGGCCGCGCTCGAGGCATTCGACCTCGCCATCTTGCTCGTTCGTCGAGCACACGGTCTCGGGTTCGAACGGGGATTCTAGCGTGCTGCTGCTGCTGTTCGCCCAGTATCCGCTCTCGATTCCGAGTTCGGCGCAGGAGGATGCTGTGAAAGCTGCGACTACGAGCGAGAAGTCGGCGCGCAGCCAGAGGGTTTCTTGGATTGGTGGGCCGTTGAGGACGATACTTTTGGAGTGGATGTGCTGGCAAGCGGATAGGTACTGCAGAGCCCAGCGTTGGTGGAGGGCGAGGACAGTATCGTGCTTTTCTTGCGGCGCGATGAAGTGGAACATCCCTGATGATGGGCGTTCGAGACGATAGGACGAAGACGATGAGCTGCGGAAGCGTACAATACGTTTACAGAGCTGTCCTTCGTTGAGACGTTTGTGGATAGCGATGATATTGGCCAGCCACGCAGCAGGTTCGCGATCGTCTTCGTCACGTCTAAAATCTTCTTCGTAAATTGTTTCGCCGCTGTTCGTCTCGGTTCTGTAGTCGTGATGGAAAACCACGACGTCAACGCCATTGTTTGCTGGCGCTACGTTCTACGTCTCGTCGAAATCACCCAGGAACTTCGCGTCTGGCTCAACAAGCACGCCTCCAGGAACTGGCCAACCGTCATACGGCTTCGAAGAGTCCGGAAACTCGCGATCCCATTCCGGTATTGGTGGGTAATGTGCTATTAATGCTTTGTAGACTTCTTGTTCGGCCAGCCTCTGCGCTCTGAGATCCTCTGCCTGGCGTACGAGCTCTGGATCGCGTTCGTAGCCGGTGAGAAAGCGGATAAGGCTGCGCAGCATGGCTGTGTTGGTTTCAACATGGAGTCGACATGCTCATTGATCCTCCAGTGGCGAAATCGGTATCAATGGAAGTTTCGAGGCCCATGAGTCTCGTTGTAGCAGAACGATTCTCGGCAGGTAGGTGAATGCTCTCGCGTCGTGTGCGAAAACATTTCAATGGGGGTCGTTGATGATGGTGGTTGCAAGTGTGACTGAGGATGGCGGGTATGATGACATGTGATGAGAGATGCTTGGAGTGGAGTTTCAGCTCTTGCTTTCCACCCACATCGGCAGGGTTGGTGGTATAGGCGCACATGCGGCGCAATACATGCGATTAAACATGTGCTGTGTGTATCGTTCGGCAGAAACATATTATTTCACGAACTGAATACGAAGGCACTTGATTAATCTGACCTGTTTGGCAAAAAGAGTTGATGGGATTTTGGAGCTGCCGTGAGCAGTCTTGTCTCGTATCTATACATAAAGATTTTTCCAAACGAGAAAGGTAGAAGATGATTAACAGAGATTGAAGAAAGAGAACGCCTCATAACCCCAGGCACCGGATTTTATGCAACCAAGAAGTCAGGAAAGAAGGCTCAAAAGCAAAGAGACATTTTACTTCGTCGCCTTCTTAGCAGTCTTCTCAATCTTGCGTTTCTTGTCCCTCAAGTTCTCCGCCACACCAGCCTTCTCGTTGTTCGAGTACACCATCTTCTCGTACATCTTCCTCTTACTGCGGGGAGCCATCATCTTGCGCATCTCCAGCTTCTCGTCCTCCTCGCGCTGGGCCTTGGTGCGCTTGTCCTTGGCGGCAGCAACCTTCTCCTTCGCGGTGGGAGCCTTGGCGGGCGCGACCTTGAGGCCCTTGGCTTCGGCGAGCAGCTCGGCTTGGTGGGCGTCTGCTTCGGTGGTGGGTTCCTGCTCGTCCTCGTCGCCGGAGAAGCCGCCGAACTCGTCGTCGGAGGCGGCGGCGCCTTCGGCTTCGGAGTCGGAGCCTGCGAGCTCGACGTCCATGCCCTCACCCTGCTCGATGTCGGCGAGGTCGGCAAGGTCGGCTTTGGTGACTTCGTCGTCGTCGCTTTGCTCGATTTCGTCGTCGCTGACTTCGGACTCCTCGGCGGCGGCGGCAGCTTCGGCCTCGCCTTCGAGTTCTTGCTCGGCCAGGGGCTTGGTGGGGTCGTACTCGCCCTTCTTCGCTCTGACCCAAGGGCTGAGGTGAGGAGGGAGTGTGGCGCCGGGAGCGTAAAGGTCGGGACGTTGAAGCTGGCCGGCATTGACTGAGTCCCAGATCCACTGGGGCTGAACGTAGATGCGGCCAGGCACGCGGGCGTTGGCCTTGCGAGCAGCCTGAGCATCCTCATCGTCGTCCTCGGGTGCGGGGATGGGGATGTCGGGCCTGTCGACAATCTGGTGGGTGATGCGTGGGTCGGACTCGTCGCAGTAAGCGCCGTCGCCGAGAGTAGCGCTCCAGCCGACGCGACGGCAGCCGAAGGATCTGAGGAGGAATTCAAGAGCGTGGCGGGGAGTTTCACGGGAAAGGAAGATGGTGAAGGGCTCGAAAAGCTTGCCCGCGACCTGGGCGTCGGCGGTGAGGGAAGGCTGCAAGAGGGCGTCGGCGTTGGGGTCTATTGAGGCGAACTTGTCGAGTGCTGCAAGAGGAGTCTCGGTGGGCTCGTTGTCTGCCTCAACAACAGAAGTCTCGGGTGCGGTGGCGTATGATGATTGAGGCTCGGCCTCGCCGTTTGTGAGTAGTTTGTCGGCCTCTGCCTGTGCCTTCTCGTTCGCGCCAGTGTCCATGATGGCATCGGCCTCGGCTTGCTCCTCCAACTGCTGTCCCTCCAACTGGAAAGCGCCCAACTCTGCACCCTGCTCCAAGCTCTTAAGATCGAATCTGGGAGGGTAGACCAGGCCAATGCTGGAGTAAAGTCTGTAGTTGACGAAGCTGAGCAGAGTGGCGTAGAACTCGACGAAGGTAGCCATGATTCTGAAATCGACATCGGGTCCAGCCTGCTGCACAAACTTGTAGGGAACGAGCCAAAGGATGTCCTGGCCCTGGATAGTGGCCTGGTAGTAGATTCCCTTGATGCTCAAGAAAGACTTCCTCATGGCGTGTGTCCTGATCAGGAAGTGCTCGAACTCCATGGTAAGACGCTGGCACCTTGCGATCATCTTCGGGGGAACGTTCTGGTTTCCGGGCAAGTTGGCGAAGAGGAAAAGCATGCTGAGCGCATCGTCCAGATCTCTGAGCGCATCGACGAAAG
>Ga0265797_10012808_pt1 | contig 10203 bp, 8 predicted proteins | sample P2T30metagenome_FD_192433 | JGI IMG/M metagenome (GOLD analysis project Ga0265797, IMG submission 192433) | Plant litter microbial communities from East Loma Ridge, Irvine, California - P2 T30 | ecosystem: Environmental > Terrestrial > Plant litter > Unclassified | place: USA: California... | reverse complement strand
CGTCTGCTCTTGCGCGATGCGCTTCAGGCGCGCCAGCGCCGCCACCGAGAAACCGACGCCGGCGATATTCGTGCGCTCGTAGGTGAGCAGGTATTTGGCGCAGGTCCAGCCACGGTTCTCTTCGCCCACCAGGTTCTGCAGCGGCACCCGCACATCGGTGAAGAACACTTCGTTGACTTCGCGTTCGCCGTCGAGCAGCACGATCGGACGCACTTCGACGCCCGGCGCATGCATGTCGATCAGCAGGAAGCTGATGCCCTCCTGCTTCTTGGCGTCGCGGTCGGTGCGCACCAGGCAGAAGATCATGTTGGCGTGCTGGCCGAGCGTGGTCCAGGTCTTCTGGCCATTGACGATGTAATGCTCGCCCTCGGCGTCGACGCCGCGCACGGCGCTGCACTTGACCGCCGCCAGGTCGGAGCCGGCGCCCGGTTCCGAATAGCCCTGGCACCACCAGTCCGAGCCATCCAGGATGCGCGGCAGCCAATAGTCTTTCTGCCCCTGGTTGCCGTACTTGATCAGCACCGGCCCCAGCATGTTGACGCCAAACGGCACGATGCGCGGCGTGTTGGCCAGCGCGCACTCGTTCTCGAAGATGAACTTTTCGATCGCGGTCCAGCCCGGGCCGCCGTATTCTTCTGGCCAGTGGTTCGCCAGCCAGCCGCGCTCATTCAGGATCGCGTGCCAGCGCTGCATGTCGTCTTTCGACAGGTGCTTGCCATTGGCGACCTTGCTCGACAGGTCGTGCGGCAGCTTCTCGGCCAGGAACGCGCGCACCTGGTCGCGGAAGCGCTCTTCTTCAGGGGTGAATTGTAAATCCATGATGATCCTTTAGAAAATCTCGAACAGGCCCGCAGCGCCCATGCCGCCGGCGATGCACATCGTGACCACGGCGTACTTCGCGCCGCGGCGTTTGCCTTCGAGCAGAATGTGGCCGGCCAGGCGCGCGCCGGTCATGCCGAACGGATGGCCGATCGAAATCGCGCCGCCATTCACGTTCAGGCGTTCGTCGGGAATGCCGAGTTGTTGCTGGCAGTAGATCGCCTGCGATGCAAACGCTTCGTTCAGCTCCCACAGGTCGATGTCGTCGACCGTCAGGCCAAAGCGTTTGAGCAGCTTGGGTACCGCGAACACCGGGCCGATGCCCATCTCGTCCGGCTCGCAGCCGGCCACCGCCATGCCGCGGAAGGCGCCCAGCGGGGCCAGGCCGAGGCGCTCGGCTTCTTTCGCTTCCATCATCACGCAGGCCGAGGCGCCGTCCGACAATTGCGAGGCATTGCCGGCGGTGACGAATTTGCCTTCGCCCATCACCGGCGCCAGCTTGGCCAGGCCTTCATAGGTGGTGCCGCGCCGGTTGCAGGTGTCCTCGCCGATCGTCACTTCGCGCTTGCTGACTTCCTTGGTGTCCTTGTCCGTGACCGCCATGGTCGTGGTGCAGGCCACGATTTCATCCTGGTAGCGCCCGGCCAGCTGCGCCGCTTCGGTCTTGCGCTGGGATTCGGCCGAGAAACGGTCTTGCGCTTCGCGGCTGATGTTGTAGCGCGCGGCGACGATGTCGGCGGTGTCGATCATCGGCAGGTACAGCTCGGGCTTGTGCTCGAGTATCCACGGGTCGATGCCGGAATCGCCGCTGTCGCGGCTGCGGATGTGCGAGATGCTTTCCACGCCGCCTGCAATCACGGCCGGCGCGCCGTCGACGATGATGCGGCCGGCGCCGATGGCGATCGCCTGCAGGCCCGAGGCGCAGAAGCGGTTGACCGTGGTGCCCGCGATCGTGATCGGCAAGCCGGCGCGGATCACGGTCTGGCGCGCGATATTGCGCCCGGTGGTGCCTTCCGGGTAGCCGCAACCGAGGATCGCGTCCTCGATCAGGGCCGGATCGATGCCGGAACGCTCGACCGCGGCGCGCACGGCGAAGGCGGCCAGCTCGGCGCCGGGCGTGATATTGAATTCGCCGCGGTGCGCCTTGGTCAGCGGGGTGCGGGCGGTTGAAACGATGACGGCTTCGCGCATGGCGAGTCTCCTGGTTCTGGTGATGACTGAAGTTGGGGCGGTTTGGTCGAGGCTTACTTGTTCAGGCTGGCGAAGTCGGCGCCCCGCTCGACCAGTTCGACCAGCAGCGGCGACGGCTGCCAGAAGACCGGGTCTTCCTGCGCGAATTCGCGGATGTCGGCCAGGATCTTCGGCAGGCCGACCGAGTCGGCATACTGCATCGGGCCGCCGCGGTAGCGCGGGAAGCCGTAGCCGTGCACGAACGTCACATCCACGTCGAGTGGGCGCAGCGCGATTTTCTGGTGCACCACGTTGGCGCCCTCGTTGATCATCGCGGCCAGGTAGCGGCGCACGATCTCGGCGTCGCTGAAACTGCGTGGCGTAATGCCGGCGCGCGCCCGTTCGGCCTCGATGATGGCCTCGACTTCGGGGTCAGGCGTGCCGATGCGGGCGCCGTCCGGATACAGGTAGTAGCCGCGCCCGGTCTTCTGGCCGAACCAGCCGCGTTCGCACAGGCGGTCGGCGATCTGCACGTAACGCGCGCGCGGATCACGGGTGGCGGCGCGCCGCTTGCGGGTGGCCCAGCCGATGTCGCCACCGGCCAGGTCGGACACCTGGAACGGGCCCATCGGATAGCCGAAGTCGCGCAGCGCCTTGTCGATCTGGTAGGGCGAGGCGCCGTCTTCCATCATCGCGTGCGCGGCCTGGCCATACACGGCAAGGATGCGGTTGCCGATGAAGCCATCGCACACGCCGGCGCGCACCGGCACCTTGCGCAGCTTCTTGGCCAGCTCGAAGGCGGTGGCGACGACGTCAGCGGCCACCTTGGCCGGCACCACGATCTCGAGCAGCTTCATGATGTTGGCCGGCGAGAAGAAGTGCAGGCCGATCACGTCCTGTGGACGCGAGACGGCGGCCGCGATGGCGTCGATGTCGAGGTAGGAGGTATTCGTGGCCAGCACCGCGCCCGGCTTGCAGACCCGATCGAGTTCGGTGAACACGGCGTGTTTCACGGCCATGTCCTCGAACACGGCTTCGATCACCAGGTCGACCTGGGCCAGCGCGTCGTACGAGGTGCTGCCGCTCCAGCGCGCCATGGTGGCGTCTTTCGCTTCAGGCTTGATGCGGCCCTTGGCGACCAGGCCGTCGTAGACCTTCTCGACATTCTTGCGGCCGCGCGCCAGCGCTTCGTCGTCGCGCTCGATCATCGTCACCGGCAAGCCGGCGTCGAGCGCCGCACAAGCGATGCCGGCGCCCATGGTGCCGCCGCCGACGATGCCGACGCTGGCAATCGGGCGCGGCCTGGCGTTGCGGGTTTCCGGCGCCTTGGCCGTTTCGCGCTCGGCGAAGAACGCATGCACCAGCCCGGCGCGCTGCGGACTGTCGAGGCATTCGAGGAAAAGCTTGCGCTCGAGAGCCTGGCCGGCGTCGAACGGCAGCTCGAGCGCGCCCTGCACCGCGTCGACGATTTTCAACGGCGAGAACAGGCCGCGCGATTTTTTAGCGGTTTCAACACGCACGCTGTCGATTGCAGCGCGCTCGGCGGCCGCATCGCGCAGCGCCGTCGCGTCACGGGTGCGCCGCACCGGCGCCGCGCCCTGCAGCAGTTCTTGCGCATACGCGAGGCCCGCCGCCAGCGGGTCGTCGCCTTCGGCCAGCCGGTCGACCAGACCCAGCTTGGCCGCTTCGGCGGAGCCGGCGTGACGGCCGCTCAGCATCAGGTCGAGCGCCGCGGCGGCGCCGATCAGGCGCGGCGTGCGCTGGGTGCCGCCGGCGCCGGGCAGCAGGCCGAGCGCCACTTCGGGCAGGCCCAGTTTGGCCGCCGGCAGCGCCAGCCGGTAATGCGCGGCCAGCGCGATCTCGAGACCGCCGCCGAGCGCGGCGCCGTGGATCGCAGCGACCACGGGTTTGCTGCACGCTTCGATGCGGTTGCAGACGTCGGGCAGGAACGGCGCCAGCGGCGGCTTGCCGAATTCGCGGATATCGGCGCCGCCGATGAAGGTCTTGCCGCTGCCGACGATCAGCACGGCCTTGACCGCGGCGTCGGCATCGGCCGCGTCGATGGCCTGGACCAGGCCGCGGCGAACGTCGACGCCGAGGGCGTTCACGGGAGGGTTGTCGATGGTGACCACGAGGATGTCGCCGTGCATGGCACGAGCGACCGGGGCGGATGCGCCGGTTTGCATGAACCTGTCTCCTTGATTTTATGATTGGATGCTACGTTGGTTCGCTATGCGAAATTGTGTTTTGCATTTCGCGTTGCAGTCAACGATAACCCATTTTTCTTGAAAATGTAAACGCCTTCCCAAAGCCGATTTTGCAGATTAATTCGAAAAATCCGGCTATTCGCATAGCGAAACAGCGTGTATTGCTCGTATTGCCGATTAGATTCGTTTCGCAGTGCGAACGACCATTTCACAAAAACTGTTGACACCCCCGTTTTCGGTATGTGAATATCCGACTCAAGCCCAGCCAAAGATGCCGGGCATTGGAGACAAGAATGGACCCGATCCAGTCACTTGAATACCCCTCGCAGCCGGCGTTTGCCGCGCCGCAAGGCATGCCGGATGCAGCACGCGATGATGGCGCCGACAACGATATCGACAACGGCAAGGACCGCCAGTTCGTCACCGCCCTGGCGCGTGGCCTGGAAATCCTGCGCTGCTTCCGCCCCGGCGAGGCCTATCTCACCAACAGCGAGATGGCCAAGCGCACCGGCATGCCGAAGCCGACGATTTCACGCCTTACCTATACGCTGACCAAGCTCGGCTACCTCACCTATTCGGCCGACCAGGGCCGTTACCAGCTCGGCGCTCCGGTGCTGGCGCTTGGCTACACCCTGCTGGCCAACCTCGATGTGCGCAAGCTGGCCCGTCCGGCGATGCAGGAACTGGCCGAATACGCCCAGTGCAGCGTCGCAATCGGCATCCGCGACCGCCTGCACCTGGTGTATGTCGAGGCCTGCCGCGGCAGCGCGGCGGTCACGCTGCGGCGTGACGCCGGTTCGCGCATTCCACTGGCCACCACGGCGATGGGCAAGGCCTATCTGTGCGGCCTGCCGCAAACCGACCGCGATTTTCTGATGGACCATATTCGCCTGACGGCCGACACCAACTGGCCCAAGATCAAGACCGATATCGAACAGGGCTTCAAGGATTACCAGGACCGCGGCTTCGTCTTGTCGTCGGGCCTGTGGGACGCCAACATCAGCGCGGTCGGCGTGCCCCTGCTCGACCCGGACGTGGCCAAGACGATGGCGTTCAACTGCGGCGGCCCGGCCTTTTTGCTGCCGCAGGAAAAACTGGTCGAGGACCTCGGTCCGCGCCTGGTGCAGCTGGTGCGCAATGTGGAAATGAGCATGGGCCGGCATATCGGCTAACGGTTTTGCAATACCGGCAATCAAAGAGCGACGCCGCCGTGTGCGGTGAGGCCCTCGGCTTGCCGTCGTTTTTCAACACCCCGCAAGTTCACGAAAAAATAATGGAGACAAAGATGAAGGCAAACAAGATCGTCCTCGCCATGCTGGCCCTCGGCAGCGTCGGCAGCATCAATCTGGCGGGCGCCGAAGAGCTGCTGGTCGGCGTCCAGATTCCGCTGACCGGGCCGCTGGCCCGGGTCGGCCTGGGCACCCAGGAAGGCATCCGCGTGGCGGCCGAGGTATTCAACAAGACCAACGGCAAGCACACCATCAAACTGATCACGGTCGACGATGAATCGGCGCCGGCCAAGGCGGTGGCCGCGGTCGAGAAACTGGCCAGCCAGAACGTGGTCGCGATCACCGGCGGCTACGCCTCGAACAATATCTCGCCGGCGTCGGATGCCGCCGGCAAGCTGGGGCTGGCGTATGTCACCTCGGGCGGCGTCGACGATGGCCTGGTCAAGGCCGGGCGCAAGAATTTCTTCCGCATCAATAATACCCAGGGCTACCAGAAGGCCCTGGTCGGCCTGCTCACCGACCTCAACGTCAAGTCGATCTCGATCATCTATTCGACCAAGGACGCCACCCACGGCCTGGCTGCCGACGTCGAGAAGACCCTCAAAGCCAAGGGCGTGAAAGTGGCGATGCACGCGTTCGACCCATTGATTACCGACTTCAAGCCGATCATCAACAAGGTCAAGCTGCGCGACCGCTCCGAATTCATCGCCATGGTCGGCTATGAAAACGACTACGTCGGCATCCTGCGCGCCGCGCGCGTGCTGAAACCGAATGTCAAGGGCATCGCCGGCGTCTGGTCGCTGGCAACGCCGAAGATGGCGGCCGATTTCCCGGACCTGATGCCGAACGTGTACGGCACTGCCGTGCTGCCATACCCGGTGCAGTTCACCACCGAGGAAGGCAAGCAATTTGCCGACGGCTATAAAGCGCTGCTCAAGAAAGACCCGGATTACCTGGGCCAGTTCGGCTACGTGCAATCGATGCTGCTGTTCGAAGCGATCGCGCGCGCCGCCGACAACGGCACGCTGAAAAAAGGCGGCGTGATCGAAGAGATGCGCAAGACCGACCGCCAGACCCTGATCGGCCGCGTCCAGTTCAACGCCCAGGGCGACAACCCGAACTTCACCCAGCGCATGGGACAACACCAGGGCAAGAAGGTCGAACTGGTATGGCCAAAGGAATCGGCCACCGCCAAGCCGGTGTATCCGGGCCTGCCTTGGTAAGGCTGTTGGCGTGCAAGTGAGCGTATAAGCCAGACGGGCAGGATCCCCCTGCCCGCGAGAATATCGATTGGATGCAGAAATGACGGACTTGATTTTACAAGCCGTGTATTCCGGGTTGTTGCAGGGCGGATCCTACGCCCTGATTGCACTGGGACTGGCGCTCGTGTTCGGCGCCATGAACGTGATCAACCTGGCGCACGGCGAACTGGTGCTGCTGGCGGCCTACATCGCCTACACGGTCGAATCGCAACTCGGCTGGAATCCGCTGGCCGCGATTCCCGCTGCCGTGATCATCGTGACCATCACCTCGAGCCTGCTGTACTTTCTGGTGAGCCGGGTGACAGTCCATCGCGAAATCAACTCGCTGACGCTGACCTTCGGCGTGGGCGTGATCCTCACCAACCTGGTGCTGATGATCTGGAGCGCCGACGTGCGCACCACCAGCTCGAGCTGGATGCAGGAAGCCTTCATCGTCGGCGAACTCTATAGCATGCGCAGCGAAGTGCTGTTCTTTGGCGTGAGCATCGTCCTGATCGTGGCCCTGTGGTGGTGGTTGTCGCGCAGCTGGTATGGACGAGCGGTGCGCGCCGTCTCGAGCAACCGCGACGCCGCCAAGCTGATGGGCATCAATCCGGGCCGCACCGAGCTGGTGTCGTTCATCGTGGCCGGCATCCTGGCCGCGTTTGCCGGTGTCGCCCTGTTCAGCTATGGGGTGGTGACGCCCGGCTATGGCAGCGTGCTGACCGTGAAAGCCTTCATCATCACCGTACTGGCCGGCCTCGGCTCGATCCCAGGCGTACTGATCGGTGCGATCCTGCTCGGCGTGGCTGAATCGCTGACCATCACGCTGGCCAGCTCGGCCCTGCAAGAACTGGCCGGCATGGGACTGTTCCTGCTGGTGCTGTTCGTGATGCCCAATGGCCTGTTCGGTGTAGCCCGGAGGCGCGGATGAAAATCAATAAACTGCTGGTCGCCACGCTGGTGGCGGCGTATATCCTGGTGCCGCTGGCCATTGGCGCCAACAGCTATGTGATGAGCCTGGTGATTGCTTCCTTGATCATCGGCGGCATCGCGCTGTCGTGGGCGTTGCTGGGCAACCTGGGCGGCATGGTCAGCTTCGGCCACGCGGCGTTCTTCGGCGTCGGCGCCTATACCTCGGCGGTACTGACGATGCAGTACAACGTGCCGGTGTTCATCGGCCTGGTGCTGGGCGGCGTCGGTGCGGTGCTGTCGGCGATCCTGATGCTGCCGGTGCTGCGCCTGCGCGGCCCCTACTTTGCGCTGGCGATCCTGGCGTATGCCCACATCTTCCGCATCGTCGCCACCGAATGGACCTCGGTCACCAACGGCGCCGGCGGCATCGCCAGCATTCCGGGGCTGCCGACCGTGTTCGGCTATGAATTCGGCAGCCGCACCGGCAACTACCTGGTGATCCTGACCATGGTGCTGCTGTTCGCCTGGATCTATGACCTCATCCGCCGCAGCCCGCACGGCCTGGCGCTGCGCGCCATGCACGACAGCGAGGATGCAACCCGGGTGGTGGGCGTCAACAACACGCTGCTCAAGGGCTTCATGCTGCTGGTATCGGCCTTTATGTGCGGCGCGGTGGGCGCCTTCAACGCCCACTACATCAACTTCCTCGAGCCCGATTACGCCTTCAGTGCGCTGTGGGTGACGATCCCGATCGTGGCGGCGATCTTCGGTGGCTACCGCACCATCACCGGGCCGCTGATCGGCGCCGTCGTGGTGTACCTGGTCGACCAGCTGTTCATCAAGAACATCCTGCCGAGCGGTCACCAGATGATTCTCGGCGTGGTGCTGGTGGTGATGATCATCGCCAGCCCGGACGGCCTGCTGGGCCTGATCCGCAAGTTTATGAGGAAAAAAGATGCTGCAGCTTGAAAACGTCACGGTCCGCTTCGGCGGCCTCACGGCGGTCAACGATGTCACGCTGGCGGTCGGCACCGGTGACCTGGTTGGCCTGGTCGGCGCCAATGGCGCCGGCAAGACCACGCTGTTCAATGCCATTTCGGGCCTGGTGCGCCCAACCGCGGGGCGTATCATGTTCAACGGCGCCGACGTGCTGAAGGCGCCGATGTACCAGCGCGCCCGCATGGGCATCGGTCGCACCTTCCAGATTCCGCAGCCGATGCACGAATTGACCGTGCGCCAGAACCTGGAAGTGGCGCAGCGCTTTGGCACCGGCGCGGTCGACCGGCGCCGCATCGACGAGATCCTTGAATTTACCAACCTGGCGGCCAAGGCCGGCCGCGACGCCTCCACCGGGCTGGCGCTGACCGAACTGAAGGCGCTCGAAGTGGCCAAGGCGCTCTCGACCAACCCGAAACTGCTGCTGCTCGATGAAGTGCTAGCCGGCCTGGAAACCACGGGCAAGCGCAACTTCATGAACATGCTCAAGGACCTGCACGCACAATTCGCGGTCGGGATCCTGATCATCGAGCACGACATCGAAACCATCAGCAACCTGTGCCAGCGAGTGGCGGTGCTGAACTTCGGCGGCATGATCGCCGAAGGCACGCCGGCCGAAGTGTTCAACAACCCGGACGTCATCAAGAGTTACACCGGAGGCGAGGTCGACCATGCTTGAGATCCAGAACGTACGCGCCGGTTATGGCGCCATCAATGTGCTGTGGGATTTGTCGCTCAGCATCGCCCCGGGCAAGCTGACCACCATCATCGGCCAGAACGGGGCCGGCAAGACCACCCTGCTGCGCGCCATGATGGGTTTGATCCCGGTCTCGCAAGGCTCGATCACGCTCGACGGCAAGCCCCTCAACGGCACCCCGACCTGGGACATGAACAAGGTCTCGATGGCCATGATTCCCGAAGGCCGCATGGTGTTTCGCGACATGACGGTCGAGGAAAACCTGATGATGGGCGCCTTCGCTCCGCAGCACCGCGCGCATGCCAACCGCAACCTGGAGCGCTCGTTCGAGATGTTCCCGCGCCTGCGCGAACGGCGCAGGCAGATGGCCGGTTCGCTCTCCGGCGGCGAAGCGCAGATGCTGGCCATGGCGCGCGGCTTGATGAGCGACCCGAGTGTGTTGATCATCGATGAGCCGTCGCTGGGCCTGGCGCCGGTGATGGTCAATGAACTGTTCTCGATCCTGGCGCGGCTCAAGCAAGACGGCCGCACCATGATCCTGGTCGAGCAGAACACCCACCGCGCGGTGGGCGTGGCCGATCACGTCTACCTGATGCAGAGCGGTAAAGTGGTGCTGTCGCAGGCGGCGAGCGAAGTCAGCCTGGATCATCTGCACCAACTGTATTTTGCGCGCGAAACGGGGGTCGTCTAAATGAGCTCGATTCAAGAATATGGTGAACGCGAGTCGATGGCGTATGACGTCGTTGTCGTCGGCGGCGGCCCCGCCGGCCTGTCGGCCGCGATCCGGCTCAAGCAACTGGCACTCGAAAAAAACCGCGAGGTGACGGTCTGCGTGCTGGAAAAAGGCGGCGAACTGGGCGCGCACATCCTGTCGGGCGCGGTGATGGATCCGCGCGCGATGAACGAATTGTTCCCGGACTGGAAAGAAA
>Ga0265797_10012806_pt1 | contig 10206 bp, 9 predicted proteins | sample P2T30metagenome_FD_192433 | JGI IMG/M metagenome (GOLD analysis project Ga0265797, IMG submission 192433) | Plant litter microbial communities from East Loma Ridge, Irvine, California - P2 T30 | ecosystem: Environmental > Terrestrial > Plant litter > Unclassified | place: USA: California... | reverse complement strand
TTGAACTTGTACTTATATTTAACCCAAAGCCATCCTGTCACTTCATCCAAATGCAACATTGTTGCAAGATCGACCCAAAGTGCAAAAGACCGCGTTCAGGTTGAGCCTGATGTGACCAGAGCAACAGATTGGGTATATGCATTTTACCGCTGCGGTGGCATTGACAGGCAACACTGCAGCTGCAATCTTAGCACGAAGCTTGACTTCATCTATCACCATACTGTCCAGGACATGGATGCCTTGACTCGCCGCGCGCACAACCGCGCACAACCGGGCTGTCAAAGTACATGGTGGCACCTTATCCGAGTGGACAATGGCGCGGCCGTTACGCCACTCAGTGTGGTGGCCACAAGTCGCTCGATCTTCCTTGACACCGCTGCGGTGAGACATACAGTCCTTTGATTGACATTGCTCTGTGGATCGTGCGCTCCCGCGTGGTGCACGAGGCGGGTAGCTGCAGACAGCCGAATGCCGCTTTGTACGGCTAGTCGCTAGTGTGGCGCACCCGTTTCCACAGTGTGAAAAGAGCAGTCATCATGGTGGACGCGAGGCCCTTTCAGGCTCGATACTACGTGCTAGTCATGACAGCCACCCCTTTCGGTGGGCTTCCCTCCTATGCTCTTGGATCGCACAGCCAGCGTCATGCTCTTCGGCTACGTTGCCCGAGCGGACCGTGAAGCCCACGAACACACTGGCAGACAAGCAGGACGAACAGCCCAATCTCCGGGAACTGATAACACCTAGGTCCGCAGCGCATCTGGAGGGATTGCGGTGTGCAGGCATCCGCTGCTGCCTTCCACCCGCCCGCCGCGGCCCTGTATTCCCCAGGCGCAGAACCCATTTGCCGCGAAATTATTGTCATCGTGAAGTGGACGGGTGGCTGGCTCACTGCGACTTGCCGCCTCTGCGCGCGCGATGACACTAAACTCCCCGTGAGCATGTATCCGTTGACCTCCTCACTTCGTCACGTGCGGTTATAGTCATGTTTTGGCGGCCCGCGGCTTTCACATCCGCTACACTGATAATCTACGCACCAAGGTTGCTCGGCCCGCATCTCTGTGGCACTCTCAAGTCTGCCCTGATCCTGACAACGTAGTACGACAGCCATGGCTATGCTGGCGTAGATTCTATCCAATGCTTTCGGAGCAGAGTACATATACGTTTGTTGCCCAAAGTTGCTATCCTTGCCAAGCTGCTTCCTTTCGCGGAGCTTCCAAAATGCGACGAATCACCGGAGTACGGCAATCTCTTTCCTGTGCTCCCATGCTGTCAACGCAGTCACTGCACGTCCTCCATGTGCTAGTGCCCATGACTGGGTAACGATGCCAGCGTGTGCACCTATCCGTTAATGGCCGCTTCTCTGCACAGCCTGACAATGCCATCTGCAGGTTACGTATGCGCGGGCTGTCCACATGAAGGCACCTCATGCTTAACGCACAAGCGACTTAGCGTGATCATCGTGCTGCCTCACCCTACGTTCACTGCCGTTGTCTTGGAGTGCCTCCCACATTGTTTTTCTTTGCTTTCATGACCTACCAGATATCCGCACTCAACCCTATTGGATCATCCTCTTCCCGGACGATACTGGAGCATATCCCGGGTGCCGGAACGTCCTCCCTAGGCTTGCTAACGTTGTGCTCGATCTGGAAGTCGTGAGGTTAGCTGCCAGCGAGCCGCCTCCGCCCTGCGCAATCGAACAGTGCCTCAACCTCTACTTGCAGGTCTAGATAACGCCAGCTCAGTCCCCATCGATCAGCCTGGTCACTCATAGTACTTCCAAAGTCTTCTCGATCGTACCTGTCGTGGCAGTACGTGCTGAAGAGCTCGGACTATCTTGCACTAGCCTCAACATCTCTCACGACCAACATGGACGTCGACATGGATACTGACCAACATGCATGTCTTCTGACTGATGAGAAGATCCCATCAGCCACGAAGCCGATGCCTTGCGACGAAGTATGCGAAGACATACTGCAGGACAAATACTTTGATCACACTCGGCCGCTTGACAGCAACGCACTTGATGCACTTCTCAACACGAAGTTCAACATCAATTTCGACGACGTCGAAGACGAACAGCCAACATCTGTGGTCGCAGCACAGTGGCGGCCAGCACATTCCGAGACTTTGTCGCAACAGCAGTCGCCTTCAAAAACGAGGTTGGAGCTGTCCAGTCACCACGAGAAGTATGGCGCACTTCAGCCGACGCAACCCGGTCCTCAGTTCACTTCTTATATTCCGGAAGCGCAGGTGAGTTCGAACTTCCACAGTCACCCGTATCCTGGCTACGCTCCGTCGAACTCTTATGAACAACACAACGTGGTTCATCAACCACACGCTGCGCCTCTCAGCCAGATGCCAACCCACATCAACCAAGGCCGCTACTATACAACTTCGGATCCGGTCGCCATGCCCATGATGAACGACGTCTATCCGGAGGTAACCGCACCAGTCCGGCAATTCGAGTACTATTCACCCAGTAGCTCTTCTCGGCAAGGAACGGGTGATCTCATGGACTATGAGAATGCTATCCCAGAGGAGGACGAAGCCGGTGAGGCCATCAACGGCGAAATCGCCGACCCTTGCTACGCACAGCTTCTTTACCGCTGTCTTCGAGATGCACCGGATCACACTATGGCCCTGAAGGATGTCTACAAGTGGGTTCGCCAGTACAGCCAGAAGGCGCGAGACTCTGCTGGCACAGGCTGGCAGAACAGTGTCCGACACAACCTCAGCATGAACGCAGTAAGTCTTCAAGAACCGCGCCCCAGCATATTCCATTATTGAAGCTGACACATACACGCAGGCCTTCGAGCGTGTCGCTGCCTCTGCGCTTCACGGTCCGAAGAAAGGCTCGCTCTGGCGCCTTACCAGGCAAGCACTCCAAGACGGCGTTATCTCTACCACTCGTTACCGCAAAGACCCCAAGCGCAAGCCCGAGCGCCGCTCCTCTCCCGCCCTCAAACGCCAAATTTCTGGTGCAAAGGGTGGACAAGCGACTCGCGCAGCATCGGCACACAAAAGGGCTATGCAGGCTCGTGCGCTCGGTGCGACGAACCTCAACGGCTTTGAGCGACACCGACGTGCTCTTCGCCAGCAAGACTCAGCGTTCCTCACGCCCAAGTCAATGCCAAGATCCAATCGCGCTACCGCTTCGCCGAGCTGGATGCCACATGGCCTGCCGAGTCACTTGCAACACAGCAATTCGATGCCAGCAAGCCCCTACTTCGTACAATCTGTCGAGACCGATTCGTTTGCTATGGGTCCGCCGCAGAGCATTTCCAACCCGCACACTCCTCCCGAGATCCACATTGGCTTCTCTGCGCCGCCTAAGGCTAGCCCTACCACTACCTTCGGCAGCCCTTCCAAAGGCTTCTTGAACGAGCTCGAGCTGGCATACCACGATCAAGCGATGGGCACCTTGTTCGGCAACCATGATGACTTTGGGCCCAATACTCCAAGTCTCGGTACCGAGATGAGCTTCACTGCCGACGAGTTGACGCCCATGTCGCGGCTCTCTGTCTCGGTGGAGCCCATGCGATCTTGAGCGAGAAGTGCTTTCACTGCCGACTTTGCGTGTCTCCCACATGGGAAGTCGATGACCTTCTCTGTTATCTATTTGCCATTGCATCACTTAACGACTGACGAACACCTCATGTACCTCACCACAAAAACAGACCGGCGACGGATATCAAGGCAACAGCAAAAATGGCTCGGACATCTTTCTCTTTGGGTGCTCAGCGTGCGACTTCTGCAAGGCTCCTTTCCTATGCTTCTCTTGTTGGCTGTGCGGACTTTGCGGTCGTGCTGAGTGTTATAGCTCGGTCTAGTCCGTGGAAGCTTGGCTTGGGGTGCTATCTTCCTGATCCTGTATAGCTAGCTCCGTTCCTATTTATAGCCAATGTCAGACGTTTGTGAATGCAATAACTCTTCTTCTTCTTCTCCTCTACTGTAAATACTCCACGCCCAGCACGCGGTCTTCACGCATGAGTTTGCGTGCAGCTCGAGGCATTGGCCGTTTCTCACAGGCAAGCATAGTACTCTTCTATATTAAACATGATAGCACTAGCATGCTAATTCTTAAGATACGAGCTAGACTCTCGTAGCATCCTAGTGACAGCCTTAGGAAATATACACCCGGAACACGATAGTACAGGCATACTCGTTACTAAGATACGAGCTAAGTTCTATTAGCATCTAAGTAGCAGCCTCAGCTAATATGCAACCATACTTGTCGCTACTACCCTATTAGCTGTTGGGTAAGGTGTACGTGAACTCACGCGCAGCGACTGTATAGAGCTTCGGACAGACGCAGACTCCTGGGCAAGACCTGTGACGTGTCTCGCCTGCAACTTGATGTCGCACGGCAGATTCTCAAGCCTCATGGAAAAGATCTGGGTAAGTATTGATATTCTTTGTATCCTGTGAGTACGACAGAAGGTATGGCCAAAAACGTGTAGTAGAGTGCTAGAGGGACGTGCACACCCGATCTGTGGGCGGGTGGCGTCGAATCGGCAAGTCAATCTCAAATCTGGTGGCTTTGTTCAGGTACGATCTGGGCTGCGGAATGAGATCACCGTTGGTGACCATCATCCCATCACGGCGCGCGTCCAACAATGCCCATGTCCATCGGCCCTTGTACCCTCTACCCCGTCGACGAATAGCCAAGTAGAATCCCATGGTAAGAATCGCATCGTTTTCACACTCTTCACGTTTCATTTCTTGTCGCCTGCCTTCTACCCGACTTCGACAAAGACGCCTCCCACGCCTTCTAGCAGCACCTATAAACCAGCGAGAACTGGCTACCATGGCCCCCAAGCGGCGAGCGACATCGCCCATCCGCCCACCCTCTGCCAGCAAGAAGCGCGAAATCGTTGCAACCAAGAATGAGCCTGTCTTCGATCATTCACGGCCTGAAGAGCGCGCCGGCATCGTCCAGCGCGAATTCTACCCGCCAGAAATGAGCAACGAGCGCTGCAGACGCTATCTGGACGACGAGCTTCCTCGACCTATGCAAGTTCTCAATCGCACCTTGGCCGAGACGCAAGCCGCGCGCGATAAGACATCGGCAGGAAACAGTGTCGTACATTGGTTCAAGCGGGATCTACGGCTTCAGGACAATCGCAGCTTGTCCCTTGCAAGCCAGAAAGCAAAAGAGGAGGGAGTCCCACTCATATGTGTGTACATTATCAGCCCTCAGGATTACCAGGCTCATGCAACCAGCGCTGTTCGTGTTGACTTCGAGCTAAGGACACTCGCGGTTATGAAAGCAGATCTGGCAGAGCTGAACATACCTTTGTACGTGACAACTGTTGAAGATAGGAAGGCTGTGCCCGGGCATCTCATGGATAAGTGGAAAGCATGGGGAGCCAAGCATGTGTTCTGCAACATTGAATACGAGGTAGACGAGCTGAGGAGGGAGGTAAAGTTGGTCAAGAGTTGTCTCAAGGAAGGCATTGACTTTACAGCTGTCCACGATGATGTTGTGGTTCCTCCAGAGACACTCATGACTGGTGCTGGGAAGCAGTATAGTGTGTACTCTCCTTGGTTCAAAGCCTGGATCCGATACGTTCACGAGCATTCGCATGTGCTCAACCCTTCATTGCCACCGACTGCCAACGATGAGAGCGCTAATCAGATATACAAAGACATCTTCTCTGATAAACTACCTACAGCACCTCCGAACAAGCTTCTCTCGGAGGATGAGAAAGAGCGATTCTCCCACCTCTGGCCGCCTGGGGAGCATGAAGCTCAGGCCCGGCTTGCTCGTTTCCTACAAGAGAAAGTGACCAATTACAAGGATACTCGCAATTTCCCAGCGGCCAATAGTACCTCGATCTTGTCTCCTCATTTCTCTTCTGGCACACTTGCGGCACGCACGGCTGTACGTGCTGCACGCGACGCGAACACAGCTAAAAGGCTAGACGCAGGAAATCCAGGTGTCACGAATTACATCTCCGAAATTGCGTGGCGGGATTTCTACAAGCACGTCTTAGCCCATTGGCCATTCGTATGCATGAACAAGCCCTTCAAGTACGAGTACACAGAGATCGAGTGGGAGTACAACGATGAGCACTTTGCTGCTTGGAAAGAAGGCCGTACTGGATTCCCTATCGTTGATGCCGCCATGCGCCAGCTCAACGAGATGGGCTACATGCACAACAGGTGCCGCATGATCACCGCTTCTTTTCTGGCTAAGGATCTGCTGCTTGATTGGCGCATGGGCGAGCGCTACTTCATGGAGCATCTCGTCGACGGCGACTTTGCATCCAACAATGGAGGCTGGGGCTTTTCTGCCTCAACAGGCGTTGACCCTCAGCCCTATTTTAGAATCTTCAACCCGCTGCTGCAGTCCGAGAAATTCGATGCCGATGGCGAATATATTCGCAGGTGGATCCCGGAGCTCAAAGATGTCGAAGGTAAAGCGATACACGACCCGTACGGGCGTGGTGCTGCGAAGCAGGCCGAGAAGGCTGGGTATCCCAGGCCCATCGTCGATCACAAGCAATGCAGGGAGCGAGCTCTGGCAAGATACAAGGAGGGTTTAGGAAGAAGCACAGCGAATGTTGGAGGTGGCATACACAACTGATAAGAGTTAACATCGGCGATGAGGCTGGTCTTGTGAAGACGGTGCCCTTACTGCTTGTAGGCCACCATGCTAATATGGTTTAGTAAGGCAGATGACACAGGCGTACTGGCTATCTGGTTCTTGCGCGCAGATCTGTGGTCGACTGCTCAAAATGATACCCACGCTTTCGTTATTTTGTAGCTATTCATTGGAATGTTTTTAGTAAGCTGCTCATTCTACGCTCATTACGATAAGCTGGTCCTGTGCTGCGTCCCGCAGCCATGTATTGTGTTCGAAAGAATCGCTTACACATTGTTGCACCTTCATCTAAACACACCGCCCATGCATCATATCACTGTATACATGTAGGTGTTTCCACAGCTTGTTTGGAGGCTTCATGACAGCCACACGGCCGCACCTCCAACAACACCAGCAACGATGCCCACCCACTTCACCACTTCGTGATCTTTGCCAAACTCAATGGCCTCAACGATACCAGGGAATGTGGCTCCAGCGTAGCCAGTCCACAGCCCAGGTGCGAAGACAACATGCTTGAACCAATGTCTGCTGTCCAATCCAGGCTGGTAAAGGAACTTGCGTTCGAGTAGCTTGTACTCGCTGTTCACGGCATGGATCTTCGCGAACAGAGACTTCTTCTGCTGTGCAGTGAGTTCAGGCGACGACAGCTCAGCTTGTAGCTCATCGGCATGAGCGTCAAGCGTTGTCGCGGAAAGCTTGAAACCCTGAATCGCTTTCTCCAATGGCCAGAAGATGTCCTTGCCCAAGGTTTCTTCGGCCTTAGTCGTTTCGCGCATGCGCTGGAGGTAGTTCTCTAGCCCTACGGCGTAGTCCGTAGCATTGAATCCGACAATGGGTTCTTCAGCTAGCTTGGCGGCAAGAAGTGCAATGATCTTTGCAATTGCCTCGTGGTACTTGAAGCCTGGGTCGCCGTATCTCTCCATCCAGGTGAAAGAATCGTAGTTGGAGTGGTAGTGGTAGACCGGGCCGTTCTTCGCCTGGCCGAACTCAAGATTGATGGATGGGATACCTGCAAAGTCCTGGAAAGCTGTGAAGTCGCTGCCAGAACCCATGGTGCTGATATGCCCATCCCAGAGGTCGGCAACAGTCTGTCCAGCCACAGTCTGGTTCGGGCTTTGCACCTCAGCTGACACCTCGTAGATGGCCTTGTTGAGGAGCGGCGCTGCGGAAACCTCGAAGTGGGGACCATTTGCAGCCACGTCGACGTTAATGTATGCGACCGCTGCGTTGGTCAGCCAAGGCAGATACTCTTCGACCCACTCGGTACTGCCGACAAGTCCGTACTCTTCGCCATCCCAAGACGCGAAGACGATAGTTCGCTGCGGCTTCCAGCCTTTCTCCAAGGCAACGCCGAATGCGCGCACCACTTCGTTCAGAGCTGCCGAGCCACTGTTAGGGTCTGCGGCTCCTCCAGCAATCCAAGCATCTCGGTGGTTGCCAATGATGACTACCTCGTCCGAGACGGTGCCGTTGATTATACCGATGGTGTCCCATTGATCAGTGGTGACGTACTCTTGCTCGTTGACGAGGTTGAGGGTGATTTCGGATGGAGTCGGTCCAATGTTGTAGCTGACATTCTTGTAACCTAGACCACCTCCGTGCCACCAGGAAGAGAGAGACGACGCTGCTGGGCCGTGTCCATTGAGTGCTTGGAGAAGTGGTAGCGCTTCGGCGTAGGAGAGTGGGAGAGAAGGGATCGTGGGAATCTTGCCTTCAGTCGGCTGGCGTGGAGCTCCGGGCTTTGACGGATAGCCAATGGTCGTTGGATCACCAGGTCCGATGCCTAGGTGGCGTATTAGTTCTCTGGGCGAGCTTCATGAATCAGGAAGAGACTTACTCAGATACTCCACGCTGCCTCTTTGGACGGCGCGAGGATGCCTTGCTGGGCCCTCAGGATAGGGCTTGTACCCGTTTTCCTCTGTGATCTCTCCATCATCACCCGGATCAGAATAGATCACAACACCCACCATGCCCAGCTCTTCTGCGCGCTTGACTTTGAGGCCACGGAAGATGCGACCATACTTGACAAGCGCGATTTTGCCTTCCAGCTCAACACCAGCCTTGACTAGCTCTTCGAAGTCGTAGTAGGTTCCGTAGTTGACGTACACGTACTGTGCAGTTGCGTTTCCGCTCGCTGAGTATCCGTGAAAGACAGGGACGCGGTCTTCGAGACCCGTGGTTGGGTCGTCTTCCAGCACGTCTTCCTCAAGCGTCGCCTCGAAATCGACCTTGCCTTCCTTCAACAGAGCTAGGCGGTTGTCGACGGGATAGTTGATATAAACATTGTACGCAGTGATGTGGCTCTTAACTCCCCACTCTTCCCAGCGGTCCCTTGTCCATTCAGCCTGGCTCAGATTCTTGCCTGCAAGATGTGGGCCAGCAGTGTAGTATTTGCTCCATTCGCGCGCCTTGTCCGCGCTTGGAGTCTTGAGAAGAATGTCCTTGAGCTCGGTGTAGCTGAGACCGTCGCTCTGCGGCCATGAAGGATGTGGGAGCTCGGGAAGTGCTAGGTGAGGCGCATCAAATGGTGTAACATGTCCTCGGTCGCCGAACAAATCATTGTCTCCGCCTATGGCGACGCAGAAGAACACGATGGCGATTGTGAGGAGGGGTACAGCTATGAGGAACACTGTGCAGAAACGACGAACCTGGGTGGCTATGTCAGCTGAAAGTTGCTTGTTGAAAGGCCGCTTAAAATACATACATTCGTATGAGGATACCTATCCCTCGGCTCAGCTACAGGAACTCGTTCCAGCAAAGGCGAGTGTTCGTGAGGCATTCTGGTACTCTTCTCGCCGTCCTGACGCTTCCGGTATTTCTCACGCGCCATGTACAAGTCGAACGCAAGAAATGACAGCACAAAAACACTTACAAAGTGGAATGTACAGGATACAGGTCACGCGATGCGTAGATGTCGCCAGCGATAGCGGCTCTTATGGTGTGTCTCAACACTCGTGCAAGGCCATCACGAGCTTACCCTGCGTCATGACGATTGCGTATCAGTTGTGTCCTGCCCGTTTCAGCGTAGCATGGCCGGGTCAGATCGCCGGCATGCCGACTATGGCGAAGCGGGGATGTGTCCAACCTCACCTCTCGTTGTATATATTCACGCTTTGTATAAAATCATTCTTTGAAACAACATCCAAACTTGACCATTTTCAACATGCTGCCGCATTGCTTTAGGCCCTCAGCCAGGCTGCCAAGCTTCTTGCAAAGCGACCCATCACGGTTTCGCATCAGAGCGATGTCTTCGACGATCCAAGCCCGTACACCGACGGAGAACGGCCCAGAGTCACAAGAGCCACTTGCACAACGACTAAACATCGATGATCCAGACTCTGGCGGCCTCAGATCAAAGACCCAAGCTGCACAATCGACATCAGAGAATTTGATGGAGCCAGCCACGGAGACAACTGACTCAGCATCTCAACCAGCGCGTGAACCTTTAGCGCAGAAGGAGTCTAAGGATGAGCCGCCTAGCGATAGTCTGAGAGGGCAGACGCATGAAGCTATGTCTCGAAGCGAGAATATTAAGGAGACATAGAGCCTGAGCGCTTGTCTCACGCAAAGAATAATCGATCGAACTAATCATTTGACCA
>Ga0265797_10012805_pt1 | contig 10206 bp, 13 predicted proteins | sample P2T30metagenome_FD_192433 | JGI IMG/M metagenome (GOLD analysis project Ga0265797, IMG submission 192433) | Plant litter microbial communities from East Loma Ridge, Irvine, California - P2 T30 | ecosystem: Environmental > Terrestrial > Plant litter > Unclassified | place: USA: California... | reverse complement strand
ATATCCGCCATACGTCAGTTCGTCCGGCTCGGTGAGTGCATACTCGAAGGTGTTGCTTCGCAACTCGCCCGGCAGTCGAAGGAGTGCAGATGGCTGGTAAGACGGTAGGGGTGACATGTCGTAAGTTTGTGTGGGTGTCATGATGTTGTGTAGGTCGAGTGGATCTTTGTGGTTTTTTTTAGGAAAGAATCAAGGCTGTGTATATACAGGTGTGGTTGGTAATGGAGACAAACGGTTCTGGGTAGCAGTCAACATGACTTAGCCAACAATTGGCTCTCACGTTGGTCAATAGCTGACAACTCGTCGGGAGATGAGAAACTCTATAGCCCAGTCATACAGAATTCTTATCTCTATTCTAGCAAAAACATCTCTTCGATCATGAGGACGGCTCTTTGTTCACTATCACTGCACCGCTACATCATCTTTCAAGTAATTCATTGTTCCCAACACCGTCTTGACCAAGTTCCTCGCCTCCTCCTCCTCCTCCTCTGCCACCACCTCACTCTCATAACTTTCACTAAAAACTGCATCCCTGAACCCATTCCACCAAACGCGCAAAAGCTAGAGAAGCAACCTCTCCAGACCACTTCCACCCCGCCACCTCGCAACAAATTTAGCTCGTGTCGTCCATGCAACGAAATCAATAAACCAGAAACGCACTAGAAAGAGTAGCGTATTCAAACCCTCTTCAATACAAAGACCTAAAACTAGTCAGCTAGCGCAAAACAACAGACATGAGAAGCCGTAGTAGATGGAACTGGCCATCCCATCGGGCAAACAAAACGATCAAGTTTAGTAACAGTAAACATAATATGTAGTTACATATTTATATATATCGTTGTGTAGTAAGATATCACATAACAAGAGGCGTTTAGAGTACATAATTAGCAATGGTATTAATAGTTAGTATTCTACTTTTATCCAATACCTACTTTGCTAGCTAGTAACAGAGTTATTGTATACATTTTTTCATGTTTATAGCTAATTACGGGACCACACGCCTATTTTTCTTTCTACTTGATTAAGACCATCTCTTCTACTACTATATGTATAACTTGGTGCTCGACACTTTAAAGGTTTGGTACATTAGGCACCCGTTCTAACTTCTTCTTCTTCGACTTCGACGATGAAGCGTCTATAAACTAGCTATTACATACCATGTCAGTAACGGAGAAGCGAGAAACGAGGGAATTATTAGCTATGAAAGATTTTGCCCCCACAACATGTTTTGATCCACATTTAAAACCCATGTACTTTGATCTACACGTCCTTTCAGCCGAGGCAATTCGTGAGATTGGTCATGTCAACTCTAAAAAAAAAAAAAGAACAACAGTTGTCAGCAGCTGGCCGAGAACAACTCATCCTGGGCTATACAGACTTGGAATGTGCTACTATACTTAGTAACAATTCGTGTGTCGTATAGAGTCAATACATTATTGCATATCCGGTGATGTCCGTTGCATCTAGTATCATTACTATCCGTCGAATCTGACAATAGTATAGAGACTTTGTCTGCCATGTCCCCGCGAACGAGCAGGAAACATGTAAATAACAAGCAACCTTTAGCCAAGCTGTAAAATGAAAACCTAGTTTGAACAGCAAAATGGTGATGGAGATTTTGCCTGTGCAGATCACGTGATGGGGGTAGACTAGATTACCCTATCTTGCTATGGTCTCAGAAGCCCGCTTGTGAAAATTGGGGTTCCTTGACGTGAATGTAGAATGTGAGTGTGCATATAAAATTAGATTACGTTGCTGTAGATGGAATAACAATGATGATAACAACTATAAGAATAACAATAAGAATGAGAATAACAATCATAATAATGATTATATTAACAACAACAACAACATCAAAAGCAGGGTCAGGTGGAAAAATGCTAGGCGATTTGATGCGAAAACACCTTGACCCTAACCAGAATGACTTATACTGGGCTCTGAGACAACTTTTCCAAATTCGGATTCTGTGGCGCCTGTTTCATTGAAACTCCTTGCATGCAAGGGCGTGAATGACCTTTTTCGTCCAGCGCACCGTGTACGTGGTACCGGCTATCCCTGGGCAAAACCATGATGAGTCAGACTGTACTCGCTAGTGCCATGTTCCCCATGGGATAGATTGGAAACTTCTTTGGAGCAAACGACACAAGAGAGACAAGAGGCAAGGCCTGTGTAAACTTGAATACACCTTTACGTCATATCCGATAAACAAACCGACTAGCTCCCGAGCCCGAGCCCGACCTACCTTCTCGAATACCTGGGGCCCAGCCACTAGAAGGTCAGGCTAGGAGCCGCAGTGAGCAGGTGAGATGCGGACGCAGAGCAAAGAGCATCGTGACCAATGTGAGACAAGACAGCAGCACGGCCCCGCCCACAACGCTACACGATTAATGGACAAGCGTAAGAATATGACTCCCAAGGTCGCCAGCGGGAAGAGACTACAGCACCGGGGGGGAGCCTGTCGTCCGCGCGCCGGAAAGCCTATGCACACGCACGCGTGTGGCTCGCGTGAAGGACGCCACTTGGGCCTCTGCATGCTTGTAGACGCATCAAGTTTATCAAGTTTACTTCAGCTTCGCTCGACACCAGAAACTACTGTAGAGTACCGGAAAAGAGACATTACAACAAGTTGGCCGCCATGTGTCGGGCTGCAAAGTGGACAAGACCAAAAGATGAAGCTGAGCTAAAGTTTGGGCTGTTGTTCAGATGCCGAACCGGAGCGGTCATTCGCAAAGTTTCTGGGTAATGGCACAGTCATCGATGTCACTCTGATCTTCGCATCGTCGCGTGGTTCCTGTAGTTGACATCGCAGGACTTTTTTTTTCGCCCACAATAGCCGCCGGGTGGGTCGTTTGGGCATACCGAGCCGATAGTCGATAGCTAGAGTGCCAGATGTGGGCCCGTAGGGCAGCGATGAGCCGCAAAACCATGCGTACGGAACCCAATCGGGGTGCTTTTGGGCAGCGAAGGATCCTGGCGACGTGACTTGCTGGTTTGTGAGTCACACGGGCTAGAGGGTAGGGTGTTGCAACATGTTTAGAGAGGAATTGCGTGGAGCCGCCGAAGCTGGATAGTGTGCGTTGTGTATGTTTGCGCTAGAGGGTCGAGCGTATTTTCGTTCTCGGGTGGGAGCGAGATGGATTTTGCTGTGGGTGTCGCTTAACGCACCGTCCCACGCGTTCCTCCACCCAAGCAGCGCTAGGCCAACGGGCAAAGACCAGGTCAGCATCAGAAGCATGCGAAAGTGAAAATTGGAAAGAATATGGATTATGTGCAATGACTTTGACAATGGGAAAGCGGGATAGGCCAAGAGGGAAAAGGAAAATTGGGTGACGGACTTCCGGCCGGAGTAAGCCGGCGGAACAAGGGAGTGGCAGACAACGGCGGCACAAGGTAGCGGCAGCCTCGTGGACGGACGGCTGATGACTCTGAAACAGGCGGACTTGCGACGTTAGCGGGTGTTGCATCTACGGTACTATGGTCGCAAAAGGCCGTGGTTTGATGTGTCGTCGCTGCCCGTTGGGCGTCTTGAGAGGCATTGATTTGGGTGAAATACATGACGTCGCTGCAACGGCTGCAGTTTGTTGCAGTCGCACAATGGCTACTATCGCATGTGTCATCTGCTACGGGCTTCAGCCAAACACATTGACATGTGCATGGCGTCTCCATGTGCCGAGAGGGCTCTCAGCCTGGTGGTTTTGCCGGTCGCACCAGGAGTCTAATCGGACGTCGTTGAACGAGGGTCATGGGGGGAAGAAATCCCAGAAAGATGGGGGCTCAATTCAGATTTCGTTGGCTGTTGCAGCAGCGGGACATGTCACGTACAAAAGAGTGCGGGCCAACATGTGCAACAGAGGCTTCACGACGTGGTGGTTGACACTAGCTGATGTCGCGCAGGTTGCTGCAGGTGAGCCAGAGCGGGGTGGGGCCATGGGATCAATGGCCTAGCCCATGGCGCAACTGCGGGTTGAGAAAAGGTGAGGTTAAGGATTGGAGTTTGCAGGCCACGGGTAACACAGATTCAACGTCATGTCTGGTGGTGTGTGAGCATTGGATGGGGGGCTCGCCCTTTGCACGTCAGGGCGCTGCGCTACTCGTCTTGATGACGACGAGGGCGAGGACGAGCAGATTGGACGAAGCAGAGACGGCGATGCAGTGCTTGGTCTGTGTCGCGGCTTCTGACATCAAAGTCACGAAAACGGGCGTGGTGAGTGCGAGGCAGCAAAAGCAAAGTGCCGTGGATGCGTGGGTAGTCTACGTTGGTTCCAGTCGCAGTTGAGGTTGGCGTTGTAGTTGCAGTTGCAGTTGCAGTCGCAGTCGCAGTCATCAATCTCGATGGGCATCATGATTTGGCAGCTCGATGTGGTGCGTCTGCTCACCGGAAGCTTGGTGGAGTGGGGTTGTGTAGGCTAGAAGTTGGTAAGCAAGGCTTGCCGGGCCGCGTGATGAAAAGTGCGTCCGAGGCAATTCGATGGGGCTGTTGCACCGATACGCTGCCGTCCTGCTGGTTGCGGAGGGCTAGCGGCGGAGCAGGGGAAGGTGTGCGTGTGTGTGTGTGCGTGTGTGCGCGTGTGTGGCCAGGCGTGATTTGCGTGGTCGTGTTTGGCAACTCGCCAGTCAGACTCGAGGGCGGGCGGAAGAAGGGGAGAGGGAGGGAGATGGCGGTGGCAAAAGGACAGATATTGTGCGTCGCGTCCTGGGAGCCATTAATGAAGGCGAGTAGGGCCACGGCCATGTTGAGGTGCTGTGTTGTTCCTGCATGGGCGGGCGTGATTGACGTGGCCGCGCCAGAAAGGAAGCGGCCTAGGTGGTGAGAAGAAAATTCTGGTGAGCGGCTCAATGACGTGAACTGCAGGCCGTGGGAATACGAGCAGGCTAGCAGGCTGCTAGGAGAAACTGCCCTGCAACCGTTCACCGTGCGGGATGCGGATGCAGAGATGGAGGGTCGGAATGTGAGGAGAGCGTAATGCCGGTACACGATAAACAACGCCAAGCAAGGTCGCGTTGTCGAGGCGGTGAGGGGCGACCGGCGGCGGCCCTGGACTGTAAACTTGCAAAAGGCCTCCAAACATGAACCAAACAGCCAGCGGGCCAGCTGCTCGCAAGCAACGAGAGAGCACCGCCCCATGCCCGGTTTCAGCTGACTCGACTTGGGAGGCCCTCCATGCCCAACCACTCAAACTGTTGGATGTTGCGCATCTGAGGCAGCCAATGGCCGGCCGCCTAGCCCTGCTGGCTATTCTTGCAACGAGGAGGACGACTATGATCAGCATCAGGGTGGCCGATGGGTGCTGGGGACTGGCCAGAGAGGACGGGCGGACAGGCTGACCAGCCATACAGGCTTGTTGCAGGGGTGGTGGAGGACGAGGACGAGGGCATGCGAAACCGTCGCAGATTGCCCGGCTCGACAGCCCTGGCTACGGTAGACTAAGGTGGTGGAGGTTGCTAAAACATGGTACTCCTCCTGTATGTACGGTACAGCGGCTCACGACGGCCAGCGCGTGGGTTGGAATGCATCGCCGTTGTCGCCGTTGTCGCCGTTGTCGCTGTCGTCGTTGTCGTCGTCGTCGCCGTCGCCACCGTCGCCGCCGTGGCCGTGGCCGTCGATGGGATTGTATGCTGCGTCACGGCAACTGCACAAGAATGCGGGCGCGACGCCATTGTCGAGGCCGGGCTGGGAGGGTTGACTGGGCAGCGATGGCTGCAGTGCGCGCCCAACGATTAGACGCATTGCATGCAGCGGCCAGGGCTGTGTCAACCGCTCGCTCGCAACCAGCGTATAGTACCATCCCGTTTTGAATTTTTACGGGCGGGCGGGGGGGAGGAAAAAAGTTTGGTGTCGACGCCCGAAATGCGCCTGCATGCCCGTCTGCCCTCTGCCAGCTGCCAGCCGGACTGTTCGCCCGTCATACCTCGCATATCCTCCCCCGTCTCCAGTCTCAAATCTGTCTGTGCTGCTGCTCCTGCTGCTGCTGCTGCTCTCCTTCTCCTACCCACCCCACCCCACACACACACACACACACACATACACAGACGCACGCACGCACGCCCCTAGCCTAGCAAGCCCTCTCTTTCTCCCTCTCCCTCTCTATCCTTCTCTGCTCGCTGCAAACCTCATCATCCCTTCTTGCATCGCCCGCCGGACATGAGACGGTAGCAGCCTCCCTCACAAACGCCCGTGCTAATAATGCGCTCGCGACGTCTCGCCTGACTGTCAAGGATCGCCCCGCAACGCTTTATTATCAACAGCCGCTAGATATTTTGCCATTTTCCTCCTGTCTCGACCAGCGCACACTTTCACCATCCCCAAAACAAACTTCGGCGCCCGTCACCATGGCGGATTTGCAGCCCACCTGCGAGGACTACCATTCCGACGACAGCGACGGTCCCGTGTCTTTCCAGGGCCGCAGTTCGCCCAATGCCGCTAACGTCTCCACCAAGCGCTCGCATCCCTCGGACTTGGATAAAGAAAAGCCGCCCGCTCAGGAGAGGGCGCACCCAAACTGCGACCTTCGCTCCGACTCAGGGTACAGCAGCTACACCGCCGCCACTTCGAGCAGCACTAATTCGGCTCAAAGTGCTCCTCTGCAATCCAGCCCATCTCACGTCGCTGCTCAGCCTACCGCTGCTCCCTCGCATCCCGCCGCACCGTCACCACCGCCGCCCGCCGCCCCAAAGACACGCCGCCCAGCCCAGTCCAACCCACGACAGACCGGCTCCAACACCACCACCACTCCGACCACTACTACTACTACTACTACTACTACCTCCTCGACCGGCAGCTCACGCCCTCGAGCATTGTCGCGCTCCGCCTCGCAGTCGACCAAGCCCACGGCCGAGAAGCGTAGGCCGACCATCACCCAAGAGCACCGCCCGGACCGCAAGGATCGCCGCGACAGCAGACTCGAGGAGAGCAGCGCTCCCCCCCTTCGCCGTCGACCCACTGTGACCCGACCCGACTTGCTGCCCTCTCAATCGGCAAAGGAGGTCAACCGTCTGTCCGTCAACACGCAGGACACGCGCTCCCTGCGCTCTGATCCCGCCTACCCGTCGCCCCCCTCGCCCAACCAGGCACGCCACCAGACCCAATACTACAAGCAAGGCCAGGTGGTCGTCCAGCCCGCAGCCCGCCCTCGCAAAACATCCAACGCTCGCCCCATGAGTTACAGCGGTGAAGGCGGCCCCCAGTACTGGGTCGGTGCCTCCAACCCTTACCCCAGCCCGCCCCAGGAGCCGCACGGTCCTCCGCTCTCGCACTCGGCTTACCAGAACATGGGATATGGAATGCCGCCCATGGGCCCGCCTCCTCACGTCGCTGCCTACAATGGCTATCCCTTGCCATATGCATACGATGCTCAGGAAAGGCCAGGTATCACGTCCCGCCACTCCAACAACATGGCACGCAATGGGCCCAAGCCTGTCATCACCCAAGTCCCTCGCGAACAGCAATACTCGGCGAGGCGTCACCAGGCCCAGAGTGCAAGTGCCACGCAGACCAGGTTCCCCACGCCGCTGCAGATTGGAGTGGAGGCCTACCAAAGCGACAGTGCTAGCGAGTCCGAGTACACAGACGACGACTACTATGAGCCGGAGCCGACGCCCAACGACCCGCGCTACGGCCGCGCAATCATGCCACCGCCTCCTGCTCACAAGCCCACAAAGTCCAAGAGCAAGAAGGAAAAATTCCAGCGGCCACCCATGCGTCATGCCAACACCACCCAGGTGGCTGATGTAGATCGGTCTCGTCGCCAGTCCATTGTCGTTCAGGATGCTGGTCGACAGCGCACTGCCCACGTCGCTGACCGCCGAGCGTCTGTCAGCCGGCCTGCTCCGCTGCAGCGACAGATGCAGCCCGAGTATCCCGCACGTGGCGGTGCTCAGGTGGTTGTCAACAGGAGCGAGAAGAGCGAGCGGCGCAGGTCCGCCCAGGTTTACGACACAACCTACAACTACGAGGCCTATCGCGAGGAGAGAGAAAAGGCAGACCGCAAGGCTGCCAAAGAAGAAAAGGCCCGACTTCGCGAAGAAAAGGCAATGAAGAAGGCTGCCGAAGCCGCTTACGCCGCCCAGTACGAGGCTGAGCAGGAGCAGCGCAAACGCTCAAATCGCAACTCGAGGGTTCTCTACGATGCTCCCGGAGCCTTTTACAGCGGCTCAGACGATGATGACGACGACGACCAAGATTCAGAGGGAGAATTCATTCCCGAAGCTCCCGCCCCTCCTCCGGTTCGCACTCGCCGCGGAACAGATGCCGGCAAGGGCAAAGGACGTGTGGGTGAACACAAGACCAAGCGCATCGAGAGTGCAGCCGAAGAGTACATCAGTGCTCAGCGCGGCACTCACAACCCACTAAATGACCACATCCACAACGCCGCCAAGAGGGCTTCCAGGGTTCCCTCCATGCCCTCTCATTCCGGTTCGTCTGGGAGCGAGAAGCACAGCCAATCCAACCGTACTGCCGTTGCAAACGCAAACAACGAGATTCGTCTCCGAGTCGATGCAAACGCTCCACTCAGTTTGCAGTTCAACGGCGACATGGAAGGTCGCACCCTCCGCATGATCCCAGCAGAGAATGGAATGGCCGACCTCGTCATCAGCGGCGGTCGTGGCGAGAGCCAGTATCACGGCAGCGACAGGGGAAGCAACTCGGGTGATAGGATGGCTTTGGTTCAACAAAACCCGCGGAGACTGGCAGAGGAATTGATCGAGACAAGCGGACGCAGCCACCGTAGGCGTGAGAGCCGAACAGTACGAGACCACGGTGATCGGGATGTAATCCAGCGACCTCTGCGTCGCCGGGCTCATACCACCACCTATGCCGCCTAAAGGCTTCTCCGAACCTCGGGCACCTACGCATACTACGGTGATGCATACGACCTCATGTTTACGTTTTTTTATTCCTTGTTTGATCTGCGGTCCTTTTTATCTTCACCAAACACGCTGTTTTCTGCTTCAGTTCGTTATGGGCGGAAAATTCGGGCAAAAAGCTTCCGGCGGATTCCGTTAGCCTTTGTTGGCGGCATGATTTGCCCAAAAAAAGTTTGGCTCGGTTTTATCCTTCTTGCAATCTTGGTTCGATTTCCCACACTCGCATTTCGTGTTCCATGTTTGCTGCGTTCCTCGCGACAGTGCAGGTCACATTGTTATTGTTTGCTAGATTGGAACGCTCACGCACACCAAACGCTCAATGCGTGTAGGGCAATTGCGCCACTTGGACATCGGACCCAAATTGTACATTCTCCTTGGCCCCCCTTCCTCCTCTCCCCCCTCCCCCTCCCTTTCTTCGCGCCGCTTTGGCGTGCCCGCTTCTTTTCCCAAACATCTTCATGCCTCTTTACTCTGCACTATACCTGCTCCTCGCGGAGGCATTTCGGACTTTTTTTGTTGTTGGTTGGTGGATGTAATACCCTTATTGTCGATTGTTGGCTGGATCTACGTGGCAGATGATGGTTCTCGTTTCATGTTTTGCTTTTTTGCGCCTTTGCCGTTTCCTTTTGCTTTTCCGCGAAAAAGTAAAGCGCGGGCTTGATGTGTTGGCAAAAAAAGCTACGAAGCTTATGACGATGGAAGTATGTATGGATTCACGAACTACGCAGCGTTATGTACCCGTTTTCCTTTGACATGTAGCTAGCTTGACAAGGGAGAAGTTGAGGATAAGTGGAACTTGGATGAGAGATGATGTTTGCAGCTAGTCTGCTTGCGGTCGTCAGAAGCACGAATTCCATCACTTGTTTAACCTCGTCAAAAAAAGGACATCTTTTGCTGATCCCTTGTGATGGAATCACGTTGGCCCGCTGCCTTTTTGCTTTTTCTGCTGAAGCTTAAACTTGACCCATGCAGTTCCCGCATAAGTCTCTGTTTCACCGGCCGCCGCTGCAAGTGCACACATGTGCAAGCTTACAAACGGCACTTGTGTACAACTCTGGGGGATTAGTTTTGTTCTTTCTTTTTATTTTCTTTCTCTATTTTCCTTTTTTCCTCAACTCCGAACCCTTGGCAAGTCACCCACAAAATGCCCCACCCTTGGCTCTATTTTTTCTTTTCGTGTAAACTACCACTAAACTTGTCACCGCGTGGGGTAAATGGCAGGACTTGCAAGAAAGCAGCCAGGTTGTCTATGCATTCATATATGGTGTCTAGTTGGGGTTATTTTGTTGATAGGAGCACAAATGGAATCGAAGACAGTTATAGCTGGATTTTGCCAAAGTG
>Ga0265797_10012804_pt1 | contig 10207 bp, 6 predicted proteins | sample P2T30metagenome_FD_192433 | JGI IMG/M metagenome (GOLD analysis project Ga0265797, IMG submission 192433) | Plant litter microbial communities from East Loma Ridge, Irvine, California - P2 T30 | ecosystem: Environmental > Terrestrial > Plant litter > Unclassified | place: USA: California... | reverse complement strand
TCAAGATTTGGGCAGATGGGCCAAGATGGTATGAGGTAATATTTTCTGTTTTCTTCTTTGTTCGTCTCTCAGTATCAATCACTACAACTCAGCTCTACATCTCTCTCTCCCCGCGTCTCTAAAAAAAAGCATTTACTATCTGGTTGGAAGTCCCGCATTTCCTTAAATGATATACTACTACCCTTTGCTAACACTACACAGGTCGGCGCAGAAGCATACCGGAAGATGCGCTGGGAAGGCAAAACACCTTTGCCCAAACCTATAGTTCTCCCAGAAGGTACAAACGGCGCTCTTCCCTCGAGAGATGCAGGAAGAGAGATTCCGTATCGCGTATTCAAACCAGCTGGAGGGAAGAGTAGAGGCATTCATATGCATATTCATGGTGGGGGCTGGGTGTTGATGAGCGAGGCTTAGTATGTGATTGCTCTTTTATCTTGTTTCGAATCGTGTCGTGGGCGGACGAAATAGATTTCGTCATGGAAGATGGAGGGGGGAAGCCTAGGATACTGACTAATGCTTCGCAGCCAGGATCCGTATCTCAAGTACATGGCCGACCATTTCGAAGTCACAGTCGTGTCGGTTGGGTATCGTCTTGCGCCTGAGCATCCTTGGCCCGCGGGCGGAGAAGACTGCTATGACGCGGCCGAGTGGCTCGTTAAGAACGGGCCGAATGTTTTTGGTGGTGAACTCATGTTTACTGGTGGTGAGGTAGGTACTTTCTCCCTTCTTCTCCCTAATACATGCTGACATCAAAAGTCCGCTGGCGGCCATCTCGCCTGCCTCGTCGCCTTGCACCTCCTAAAAACCATGCCTGATTTCGCCTTCAAGGGTCTGCTGTTGCACTTTGGTTGTTATGACATGTCGAGTTTCCTTCCACATGTCTTGCACCATGAGACCCATCTTGTCATCGACCATGACGTGATGAAATCCTACATTGACGCGCTGCTACCCAACACTACCGAAGCACAGCGTCGGGACCCGTCAATAAGTCCATTCTGGGCTGATTTGCGAGGGAAGAAGTTGCCGCCGGCGCTGTTTACGTGCGGAAGTGAGGACCCGTTGTTGGATGATAGCGTCATGATGGGGAGTAAGTGGGCCATGTCGGGGAACGAGAGTGTGGTCAAAATTTACCATGGTGCGCCGCATGGGTTTATTGGGTTTCCTCCGGGGACTATCAAGGCGGTGCAGGAGGTATTGGATGATACGGAGACGTTTGTTCGGGCGAAGACGGGAGCGTAGGACATATAGGGAGTATGGTATTCCATCTACTCTATCTTGTGCCGTTTTAGCCCAGATGTAGTGTTACCCTTCTTATTTTTTTGGGCCTTCCAAAAACATCGACTTTGCCTAACGAGTCGACTTCCCCATCGGTCCAGCCATGGCCGATGAGACGATAAACTGGCTGCAAAGCACCGCCTAATGGTACTCTTAGCGAACCGACCGGTCGAAGAATGAGTACTGTAACTAGATATTCCCAGCGGATTTTACCACGATTAGAGACATCATCTAAATTTAGTGGAAAGAGCTCATCACCAACCTCGAGCGCAGTGTTGCTGAGGCCGGCGATCTGTCTTTGGGAATAAGGTGCGTCAAAGGAAAAGAATGTAACGTGATCGAATGCTCTCTCTAGCTCATTGATGGACTCTTCAACGTCTATCAGCGCTGGATTCTCAGGGTGGCGTTCAAGAGGCGACTTTGTTAATTCCCAGAAGCGATCTTCCAATCTTCGCACAGACTTCCGTTCGTCTTTGCCGTCTAACATTGACGCCATTAAGTCAAAGAGGTTGGGGAATCTCATATTGTGAGCTTCTCTGACTGGATTGGTGCATATCTGGAGCAACACTGATAGTAAAGTATCGTGGCCAACGTCTGCATATCCTAATGCCTTTCTTGCAGCTGGCGGATGTACAGTTTTAACTGTAAGTTGAGGACCATTTAGTCTTCTAAATTCTAAGGGAACGATGTGCGGTGGAACTTCGTAAAGATTTTGGAAGCTGACTGCAGTTGTGCCGAGTGTATTGTCTCTTAATCCTTGCGGTATGACCCGCCAGTCTGGTACCCATGATGGCCAGTCTTCCGGCCTGAGTGAATGCTGACGTGCCAACAAGGCGTTCATAATCGATGTCGGCCTGTGAGATTTGATGGTAGCAAGCGCAAACGCTTCATAGGTTTGCCGAACGTCCAATGAATAGTCAATATTCATATAAACAATACCAAGTACTTTTTGTTCTACATGGTTTGTTGGTCGTATATGAGAAGCCATGCTGTATACCGCGAATATACGATCGCGCGGGTCGGTGCACCTGAACATTGCAAAGTCTTCTACTAGTTGCGCAACCTTAGTGTCAGGCATGGACTGCATCGACCGGCCCAATAGAGAATGATAGCTCCATAATTTCTGGATCTTGCTAATGGCGGTCATCGTTTGCCATTGACGGGGATGAAACTCGTATATGCTAAGGTGTGAAGAGTTGGGGTCAGAGTCGGGGTCAGAGTCGGAGTCAAGGCCACCATTCTTAGGGAGTGAGTCCAGATACGACAAGGCACAGACAAAGCGGGTCCACGGAAGTTTCGTCTCACCACATATCAACCGAACTTCGGTGTTGAAGACAATTTCTTGGACTATCCAAAGCCGGTTGAACCATGGAAGTGCCAGAAACCGAGATATGTCCTGGGCCTCCCTCTGTAGCGGCCAGTCTTTGTAGGAGTAGCCCCCAATTCGTTTTCGAGACATTCTGTCCAATATCCTCATTCCTCTTTGTTCCCTGGCCGTGTCACCGCCTGGGTCAAGCCATGCTATGACTTTTGCAGCTTCTCTGAAGATTTCAACCATAAGGGGGATCTGCCTTTCCTTCTCCCTATCATCAGCCTGATTGATACAAGCAGCGTCAGCCCAAAGTACGCGATCTCGATCTGTGTAGCGTAGTCGGCGCAGTGCCCTGTCAAGATTCTCGGTAACCATTACACGGGTGCCATCGTCGACTTGAAGAGGAAATATCAGATTAGGTTCGCCCCAGGTATACGAAATGGCTTCATAATGGCTTTGAAGACATGAAATTGTGCCTTGCTGGAACGTGAAATGTAAAGGCGCATTGGTAGACAAGGCTGGGTGGAGTATCATTAACCTGATATGGTCGAGGCTTGGTAGTGGCTCGTATGCATGCATTGAATTTATCGCATTTTTCTCAGGTGCCGAGTCGTCTCCAGGGGGATGGTGCTCTTTTGGAGAATTCATTCCAGACAGGAGGCAGTGCAGGCGTTGAAGCCCTATTTGTTGTCCTGTTTGCGGTGGATTGGTGATGAGCTCCTTGAACTCTAGCTCCAACAAATGCCGAGTGCGATAATGTACCAAGCCAGGTATGAGGAGAAGAAATGATTAGGCTGCAATTTTGTTAATCCATCACGACTGATGCATCATAAGGCTGATGAGAGTGGCTTGTCCAATCATGCACTAGGCGCTGTGGGTTTCTTGGCTGCATGATGTATGAGTATGACCGAGGTATGTTGGCGACCGGTTCGACACATCGGTGCAATACAAGTACCATCCACATACTGTGTCTTGCATACACTCACATCCAGCCCGGTGGTGTGTCAAGGTGAAAGTACCAGGTGGAGGTCCATGTCTGACTAGCGGAAGTATCCGTGCGACAGCCTGCGAAGTTCCGTCATACCGACAGCACATCTTATCTCGCCCAACCGAGGACGCGCCAGGAAAACTTGGCGTCTTCCCTTCAACAAACACCATGGCCCGATAGTAGAATCGCAAAAAAGTTACCATGGCAGACAACGAAAGCCCCGAGAGGCGGCGACCCCGCAGGATGAGCGCCATGTACCGCCGTGGCTCCCACATTAGCGAGTAGGTGTGGCGGCCCAGGTCAGCTCGACGCGCAACTAAAACAACTCCAGGGCAAGCTTCATGGAAGACGTCGAGATGGCGCACGAAGAGGTATTCGAACTCGCACCCATGCCTCCCTCCCGCCCTTCCTACAACTCTCGGGGCAGGACGCGTGGCCAGCAGCTGACGCCCAAAATCCAGGTCTTCTCCGGTCCCATGAGCGAGAGCATCCCCACGAGCGTGTCCGGCTTTCGACACCGGCGGGCAAGAGCAGACTCGAGCGCGAGTCTGACTAGTTTCGCCTACTACGACGAAGAGCAGGATTCAGATGAGGAGTTGGAAGACGAAGACAGTGCTATCATAGAAGACGAGGAGAGCGTGTACAACGGATATACTGTGTCGGAAATTGAGGATCTCGAGGCTGGCTTATCATCTCAGTCGTCGCCTTCACCGTCACCGTCGCGCCGGCCGTCGAATGGTAGCGGGAAATCCTCTGGCAGCAGGAAATCCTCTGGTGGGAGGAAGTCTTCCGAGAGGCCGTTATTGCGGCGACACTCTTCGACAGGCAGCGTCGGCTCGGGCATCGACTGGAGAGGGCGCAGGTCGAACCAGAAGATTTACATCATGACAGAGGATCTCACCATCGTAATTGCCGGCTTCAGGACATCGCCGTTTGGGTTCGCGCTGTACGCACTGCTGTGCATTGCGACTTTCGGACTCGGCTGGCTCTTTTTCAGATGGCTGCCCCGTTGGAGGGTTGCAATCATCGGGAAAGCCACGCCGCTGAAAGAGTGCGACTGGATAGTCACAGAGAACCAATGGGGAGAGTTTGCGGTACAGGATGTCAGCGTGCAAATCTACGGACGGTCGCTGTCGACCGTATTCGGCGATCCAGAAAAGGGAAGACCAATAGATTGGGATGAAGACGACGACCCACTAATTGGAGAATTACGATGCTTGGACTATCGCTACATTCGCTTCGTCTACCACCCCATCAAGGACAAGTTTGTGCTTGCAAACACCTGGAAGGACCCTACCTGGACCGAAGTCTCTGCTCTGCGCGACGGTCTTGACAATGAGGAGCGCGACTATCGTGAACTAGTCTTTGGAAAGAACTTGATTGACATTGCCGAGAAGACTATTGGCCAGTTGCTGGTCGATGAGGTCTTTCACCCCTTCTACGTCTTTCAAATCGCCAGTCTGATTCTTTGGTCATTGGACGAGTACTACTACTACGCTTGCGCCATCTTCATCATCTCGGCTGTCAGTATCGTCACCACCTTGATCGAGACCAAGACCTCCATGAAACGGCTTCGTGAAGTGTCCAAGTTCGAATGTGACGTACGGGTACTGCGCAGTGGATTCTGGACACACGTCGATTCTGCTGAACTTGTGCCAGGAGATGTCTACGAAGTCACCGACCCCGCACTCACGCAATTCCCCTGCGACAGTCTGCTGCTCTCTGGAGACTGCATTGTCAATGAGAGTATGCTAACGGGTGAGTCTATCCCGGTTTCCAAGCTTCCCGTTACAAACCAGTCGCTGGACATGCTCGACCTCAGCGCCTCAGCCGTTCATCCAGAAGTTGCACGGCACATGCTGTTTAGCGGAACTAAGATCATCCGCGCCCGCAGACCGCACGAAGATCACGTTGACGATGAAGCCGCCGCACTGGCCATGGTTGTCCGTACTGGCTTCAACACGACCAAGGGCGCACTGGTCCGATCGATGCTTTTTCCCAAGCCTTCAGGCTTCAAGTTTTACCGTGACTCGTTCCGGTACATCTCCGTCATGGCCTTCATTGCCATGATTGGATTCGTCGCATCCTTCATCAATTTTGTGCACTTGGGTCTTGCATGGCACTTGATCGTTGTGCGAGCTCTCGACTTGATCACCATTGTCGTCCCTCCTGCGCTTCCCGCCACCCTCACCATCGGTACAAGCTTCGCTCTCTCACGCTTGAAGCAAAAGCAAATCTTTTGCATCAGCCCGCAGCGAGTCAACGTTGGCGGCAAGCTTGATGTCGTCTGCTTTGACAAGACTGGTACACTCACCGAGGAAGGTCTTGATGTATTAGGTGTTCGCGTAGTCGAGCGTCCCAGGAACAGGTTTAGCGAGCTACTTCCAGATGCTTACGACATTCTCCCCGCATCCCAGCACGACCGTGACCCCACTGTAGAATATTTGGCACACAAGACTATCCTGTACACCATGGCTACTTGTCACTCGTTGCGTAAGATTGATGATGAGCTGGTGGGCGACCCACTCGATGTCAAAATGTTCGACTTTACTGGTTGGAACTACGAAGAGGGTGACCAAAAGTCTGGCAACTCCGACGACGATCCCGAGCAGAAGCTTTCGCCATCAGTAGCCCGACCTCCACCGGGTCGAGAGTACGATGTAGATGATGTTGAAGGCGACACCAACAGGAAGCAAGTCGAGCTCGGCGTATTGAAGAGTTACGAATTCGTCTCGCAACTTCGGAGAGCCAGTGTCATTGTGCGGCAGTTCGGGTCAAAGAGCGGCCAGGTGTACGTCAAGGGCGCGCCTGAAGTCATGAAGGAGATCTGCCGACCTGGAAGCTTTCCTACGGATTACGAAGAGCTGCTTGCATTCTACACACACCGCGGCTACCGTGTCATTGCCTGTGCTACAAAAACGATTCCCAAACTCAACTGGCTCAAAACTCAACGCATGAAGCGCGAGGAAGCTGAGAGTGATCTGGACTTTGTCGGCTTCATCATCTTTGAGAACAAGCTCAAGGATAGTACCGCGCCTGTCATTGAAGAGCTCGAACGCGCCAACATTCGCAAGGTCATGTGCACCGGTGACAACATCCTCACCGCTATTAGCGTGGCTCGCGAGTGTGGTCTTATCAACAAGACCGCGCACTGCTTCGTACCTCATTTTGAAGAAGGTGACTCCCGGACAGCTCTGTCGAAACTCTGCTGGGAAAGTGTGGACGACCCTGTCTTTAAGCTAGATGACAACACGCTCAAACCTCTTCCGCCACCACCAGAAGCCGATGTTTCCCTCCCCTATGATATTTCTAACCTCCGAAACTATAGTCTGGCAGTCAGCGGCGACGTCTTCCGCTGGATTGTCGACTTTGCCTCCGAATCCGTCTTGCGCGAGATGCTTGTCTGCGGCCAAGTTTTCGCCCGCATGTCGCCTGACGAGAAGCACGAGTTGGTAGAAAAGCTGCAATCCATCGACTACTGCGTCGGGTTCTGCGGCGACGGTGCTAACGACTGCGGAGCACTCAAAGCAGCCGACGTAGGCATCTCACTTTCGGAAGCCGAAGCCTCGGTCGCCGCGCCCTTCACCTCGCGCCAATTTGACATCAGCTGCGTACCGCAAGTCATCAAAGAAGGCCGCGCGGCACTCGTAACAAGCTTCAGCTGCTTCAAGTATATGAGTCTCTACAGTGCCATCCAATTCTGCTCCGTCTCCTTCCTCTACGCCAGCGCCAGCAACCTTGGCGACTTCCAATTCCTCTTCATCGACCTCCTGCTCATCCTGCCAATAGCAATCTTCATGGGCTGGTCAGGCGCCTATCCCATCCTCAGCCGCAAGCGCCCCACCGCCAACCTTGTCTCCCGCAAAGTCCTCACTCCGTTGCTAGGCCAGATGGTTCTCTGTATCTTGGTGCAGTTCATCGCCTTCCACTATGTTCAGCTACAGGACTGGTACATGCCCCCTGTTGTCGACAAAAACCACAGCAATAGCCTCAATTCCCAGAATACGGCCCTGTTTCTTACCAGTTGCTTCCAGTATATCCTATCTGCTGTTGTTCTTAGCGTGGGGAAGCCATACCGCGAACCCATGTCTCGTAATTTGCCATTCGTAACTACCATATTCGTTACCTTCGCTATTACTTTGTACATGCTGTTTGACCCCGCACAGTGGGTTATGAAGGCCATGGAACTCACGTACATGGATGTGCCCTTCAAATTCTTTATTTTAGCACTTGGGTTGGGCAATTTCGCCACGGCATATGTCAGTGAGAGGATTCTTTTCCCAGGGTTGAGCAAGTGGATTGGTGTGGCCAAGGTGCGGTTTGGTGGCAAGGGCATGCAAAAGAAGAGGAAGGAGTATAAGATTATTGCTGAGGGTATGAGGATGTGAGAGCGCGTGTTTTGTTTTTCTTGTGGGAATGGGCTGGTTGGTATATAGAAAAGTTGAGATTTTTTCCAAATGAACGGGATGGATATGAGTGTATAGAATATGACAAGGTTTTACATTTCGAGTTAGAGACGTCTGTAGCTCATTTATTGGGTTCATTTGGGGTGTGCAGAGCATGTGAAGGCATATAATCCTTCGAGAGTGTTTTTGTTGGACTTTGCGTCTCATTGCACGAACATGGGGTAATACTATTGTAGACATTTAGTCAAATATCGAAAGTCAATGAAGCGGCATGCAATCTATGTACTCCTACTTACTCACTTGTATAAAGACGCATATTTCCTTTCAAGAGTTTGGCATGATGATTTCACCAAATCTAGGTATAGTTGACGGAGAGAATTTGGCTGTATCGCTACCTATTTTTCCAGCAACAACTATACAGGAACACGATATGCTTACTGTCCTCCATCTTTCATGGATGTGAGACCGCTATACTTGTGTGGTGCCTATATACGTATGTACTTCGTGAATACACCATACTTTTTTTTCGTAACCCTTACTTGCAGCCTTGTAGTAAGCTTTAGTACGTGGCTTTATAGTCCTTCTGGTAAGTCAAGGGTCGATATGCAGGAAGTTTGGTACATCAAGGGACAGACTTAGGCTCAGGACTCAACTGTTTATGGGCACCAAAAGCTTGGACATTTAGGGCGCGGCAAAGAGGGTTATATGTAATTTGAAAAGCATACGTGTGTAAAGAATGGTCGAGTCGAAAACGAGATAAGTGTGTGAAGGGCACCCAAAAGGCTGAAGCGGTGGTTGGTAGTCTGGTAGCGAGAGGGTTTGCGTCGTGAAGCCAGCTACCTACCTGCACCTCGCCACACAAACGCAGCTACTCGATTCAAACATTAAGTTGTCGCCACGGCTTTTCAATAAATTCTGACATAGCAACATTTTGGTGTTCCAAAAGGTACAAAACGGAAAGGGTAAAGTGATCCATCATTCCTCCAGGGTACCGATGTGGCATGTGCACAGCCATTTTCTGAAAAGAAAAAAAAACTGTCCATCTCCCTCTCTCTTGCCTAATACTACACCTCGACTCGACTAATGTCTTCCGGAACAAGCAGCCATGAATAGTCCTCAAGATAATCATCCACCCCCACATGCGCCAAAAGCACCTCGCGGTGCCACAAAGGGAGGCTCCTGCTTGAGTGTCGACCGGGACACCAAGGATATCGCAGTATCTGTAGCCCCTCGCGGAAGAGGTAACTTCCATGAAGATACTTCCGGAAAGAGCAGCTTGGAAAGCACTATTGCTCCATCGTCTGAGGAGCGGAGTACCAAGCATACTAGCTATGCGACGAAAGGGCACAAGTTGGCTTACCCAGTGACACGATACCTACGACCAATTGGGCCGTTTGTCGTTGATCAGAACGATCTTTTCCCCGGCACTGGCATGCAACGCATCGATACTTTTTGCCTACACTGCGGCAGAGCTCTCCGACCATACGGGATATTGCACCTCAAAAACGACGGCTCGTGTCCTTATGACTGTAGTCATTGCAAGACTAGGGATCACCAAGGCCAGCTATGCCCAAGACTGTGGTTATCTCAATCGTTCCAACGCCGCCATGGCCTGCACATGAGCGTGCAACCGAATCTCCAAGTGCGCCCGTCGCCGGAAGACCTGAGGGTCATTGCACGCGACTTCCCACAGTACAGGAACTTCGCCAACAGTGTGCTACCAGTGAGCACCAAGAAGGAAGCAGAGCCCAAGAAACGTCGAGCGCTAGAAGAGCCTGACAAATCCGACGACGGGCCGGCACAGAAGCGCAAACAACAAGACTTTGCAGAAATAGAAGCCCGGGTCAAAGTCATGGAGGAGTTGATCAGAGTCCAGGCTGGGGAAATCAAGGGGCTGAGAGAAGCTTTCGCTGAGGTTTCGGCGTCCAAGATATTAAACGCTGTTGTCTCACCGCCACAGTCCTCAAACGATCGTGCCACTGATCGAGAACCCAGCGTAGATGCCTTGTTGGAGCGAGCTTTGCAGGAAGAAGCGGTACTCTACGCTAGAACAAAGAGCGGGCAACCGAGGAGAGCAGGGGCAGAGAAGAAAGGGTCAAAGGAGGATGCAGCGTAAGGAAAAGCAGGAATAGGGATATCTGAAGTGGGGGGTTCTTGTGATAATTACGACGAGTTGAGAATCGCGTGCGGCATAATCAATTGATCTTGCGAGTCCGTGAAATAAGT
>Ga0265797_10012802_pt1 | contig 10207 bp, 10 predicted proteins | sample P2T30metagenome_FD_192433 | JGI IMG/M metagenome (GOLD analysis project Ga0265797, IMG submission 192433) | Plant litter microbial communities from East Loma Ridge, Irvine, California - P2 T30 | ecosystem: Environmental > Terrestrial > Plant litter > Unclassified | place: USA: California... | reverse complement strand
TTGGAGGAGATCACATTTGGCACCAAGCTGGACAAGTCAAATGGGGGAAAGACTCAGGTCCTAGATCCCCTCATTCCGAAGTCCGATCCTGCAGAGGTAGACCACCACCCATTTTTCATCATCCCAAGTTCGGTAGCGAAGATAGTTCACTGTTCAGCGCCGCCGTTGGCGGCCATGCGTGGTGCGCTACGACATGCGGGGTTTAGGGTGACGATGAGCCATTGCAAACCTGGCTCCATCAAGACCGACGCATCGTGGAAGGACATTTGGCACATTATGCTCGAATGGGTGCGGCAAAGAGCGCCGCTGAAGAATCTGCCCAAAGCAGGAAGCCCAGGCGCCGCCATTCTTGCAAAGTCCAACGCAACAGGGTACACAAAAACGTCAACTGCCGACATAGCACCTGCTCAAGTACCGGCCGATCCGGCGCCTGAAGCGCAAAGCAATGGAGAAAACAGCGGCGATGGTTCGGCGACGACATCCGCAAAAGATCTGCCAGCTTACCTCAACACCAAGTTCGAGGTCAACTTTGACGAGAAGCTCGGCAAGGATCACGACAGGGGCAAATACGTCCGCTACCAGCTTGCGCCCAGGGAGAATTGGGGTCCGATGTCGCGCGCGAAATAATTCTATCATCACAGCGAAATAATACCAGTTCCACTATTGCCATCCCATCCCAGCTCGCACGTTTTATCGCTCCACAAACTGCATGCATGTGCGTCGTGCGTTGTTTTCCCGCAGCCTCTCCAATAATCATCTCGCGTGGCACCCATGATGTTCGCCGTTCGTCAAACATCGGCGCGCGTTGCGCAGATCTAACGTCATCGGCCAATGTGCTTAGGTAAGGGGTAGACATGCAAGCTGCATCGGTAATGCCATCTTCCTTGTCCATATCGCAGATGCACGTTATTTTTTCGGCCAAAGCTTTTCCACATCTACGATCCACATGCTACAGCATGCATGGAGCGCGCTCAGATGGCCGCATCGGTAAGCGGCCAAGCGGAGATGGGCCTGCTTCTGTACCTGCAGCTTTTGATGTTTACCCGAGCCTGGGGCTCCCGTGCCAGTGCGATTTGAATTGCTGGGTTGGTCGCTCCGCGGGGGCGAGTATCTGGATGTACCGGTCGAGATTTCTCAGCAAGAAATGTAGACCGGGTGTATGCTTAAGCGTTGAGCTACTCCCAAAGAGCACTGGCGACATCGCCGAAGCCTTGGAAGGAACCCGGTTTTGTTAATTATCGTTGTTGATCTCTTGCGGGGCGGGAGCACTAGCGGCTCAAAACTTAAACGCTCCACCATGTCATCACGTCGTCACGTTGTCTGCACGCGGCAAATCGTGGAAAACACGCTCCATCGCGCCCCCTGCACGCACGCGTTCACGCAGCGCCCAGGTTTTCCCAGCAGGCATTACGATGCACTGAGCAGGCAAGATTCAGCAGCGCGTCTTCTGATTCGTCCGAAATGTCTTCCCGATGCCAATCCCGAGATTCCCATGTCGTGGCCGACTTTTCGATATTCGCGGCTTGCACTACCGCATCCGTTCAGTCATGAAATCATAGGTGTTAAACCTATTTCGGCGGCGACGCTTGTGGTCATCGATGTGAAATCAGTAGGAAGTAGCGTTGACGCGATGCGGTCACTGATGCGCGATGCGCGTATATAACCATTACAGACGCCGTCCATTGTCCCAACCGCACAACACCTCGACCCGACAATCGACTTCAAGATGTTGACCAAGAGCCTCTTCACTACTTCGGTCCTCGCGGCTTTCGCTGCTGCCGCTCCTGCGCTCCAGGACGGCTACAGCGCTGCTAAGCCTACTGAAGATGTCCCAGGCTACACCAACGCGGATGCCAGCTTCTCCGTTACCTTCACGCCAGATGCCACACCCGCTACCTCGTTCGGCTCTGCTTCCCAGGTCGCTGCTATTCCCACTGCACCTGGCTCAGCTCCTCCCCGCAGAAGCTCAGATGTCACTGGCGCCACCAGCCATGGCCCATACGATGGCACTCCCACCACTACCGGAGCTGCTAAGGCGCCTACCACCATTGGCACTGCCATCGCTCCTCTAGGCCTAGCCCCCACGGCTACCTACTACAACACCAACGGCAAGCCCCAGAATCCCATGCCCATCCCCTACATGCCAGCTGGTGGACTTGGTACCAACGGCACCGAGCCTCGCTACATGGTGAACAGCGACTTCGACTACGAGTCCATCACCCTTGGTCTCTACCAGGAATGGATCGAGCTCGACCTGTTCAACAACGGTCTCGCCGTCTTCTCCGCGCAAGACTTCCTCGACGCCGGTCTGACTGCTGAGGACCGCGCCTACATCGCCTTCATGGCTCAGCAAGAGAGTGGCCACGCCACCCTCCTCTCCAACATGCTCGGCGAGACTGCTCCTCCCCAGTGCACCTACAACTACCCCTACCGCACCGTCCGCGAGTTCATCGACTTCAACATGAAGCTCACCCGCTTCGGCGAGTCTGGTGTCTGGGGTTTCCTCGCCCACATGGACGCCCGCGAGGTCGCCAACCTCCTCTCCCAGTCCATCGCCACTGAGGCGCGCCAGCAAATGTCTTTCCGTCAGATGCTCGGCCTTGCCCCAATGCCCGTCTACTTCGAGACCGGTATCCCCCAGTCCTGGGCCTGGACCTACCTCGCTCCTTACATCAGCTCTTGCCCCGAGAACACCACCCGTCTCGCATGGCAAAACTTCCCGGCTCTGTTCATCGACAACCAGCCTAACCCCAACCGCTTCTCGCCCAACGACACCAAGCCCCACGAGGTAGCTGGCGACCGCGTCGCCGACCCCGCTGACTCCACCATCGACCCCGACGAGTCCTGCGTCAACGTCAACGGCACCGAGCATCCTGGCTACTCCTGTGGCCCTGCCGTCGCACGCAACCGCACTCAGCCCCTCTCCTTCCCCGGCAAGCTCGTCAACCTCACTTGGGAGAACCCCGGTCAGGCTGTCGGCCCCAACAACTCCTACATCACCGACACTTCTGCCGGCGCCCCTGCCTACGTCGCCTGGGTCTCGCAGTTGAACTTGACCTACACTCCTCTTGAGATCACCGGCGAGAACACTGGTTTCACCTACCAGCCTGCCGGTGAGGTCTACCAGGGCGAGCCAGCCGTCAACGACACAATGTTCGTTGCGCTGACTGATGCCAACCCCTTCCTTACTCCCTTCAACTTGAGCATGATCAACCCCCACGTTGTTGCTCTTGGTCTTTACCAGGCCGGTTAAGTCTGAAGTATGGAAGTAATGTAAGGTTATGTCACGATGCTACAGCAGCATTGTGGACCTATAAAGTTAGTGGATGAGGCCTATGAGCCATGTAATTAGTTGAGAGGTCGACGATGTTGTATGATAGCTGGTGGATGGATGATTGAGAAAGAAAGTAATGCGTAATGATACCAATTTGTCATCATCAAAAGTTCTTTGAAGTTTGTTCATGTGATGTGCGACACTTCCCTCACTACATCGCTTCTCACTGACTCGTTTTTGCGTGCTTGGCACGGCATATAAAAGCTGACTTTCTCCCTATCTTTCATATCTTCTCATCTTCCATTCAGACCCTGGTTCTGATTTCCAAAATGTATCGTGTGTAGACACATGGCCGTCTCTGCCCCCGCTTCCTCCTTCAAAATTTCCGAACACACATTACATGTGTCCAGAAAGTCAACGTCCAGCACTGCGTATTTGCCGAAACTTCCAAAATTTACGATGGCAATATATATACTTGTTCGAGACACAAAACCTAGCAACATTTTATGCGATGAGCCTTGCGCACGCCTTTCCAAAAACACCATCAAATCGTTCTATGTCCCGGGTTTTCCATATAAATCTTCCACGACGGCGCGCTTCCACTTCTCCTCTTTACTTTTCTCACTCCAACGATGTGAGCTCAATATTCCAAAACATCCGTAAACAAGACGAATGTCCGGGCCTGCCTTCTCTGCTGTTCCTCAAACTGCAGCAACTATCGCGTTGCTGTATCACCAAAACCAGCAGACATTATCCTTATGTCTGTCCCAAACCCGAAACAACTTGAGCCGATGGTGATGAGAGCTGTGCGGTCGCTCACTCCACAGCTTTTCAAAATGGGACGTGTTCTCCAGTCCTTCATATGAAACCGCCTGATACTCTGCGCCTTCCGACGTATTCTCCAACACCTCCAGACAAACCGCCAATTATTCCAAAACTTGACGAAGCAGACTCATGTTTGCTTCTGGCTTCCCGCATTCTTTTCTATCAAAAGTTCTTGCGCAATACGATATGTGCGAACGAAAGTCCCCGGAGACCTTCTCATATGTGTGCGACGGAAAACAATTCATCGACTTCCTGATGAGGGTCGTGCGCTCGTCTTACTTGCAAATGTTGGCGCTCTCTATACATCGTGCTTCTCTTCTTTGTACCTTAAACCATTACTGCATTTCTCCATTCTGCTCCAAAACTGAGATACTCAAACCTATTAATCCTGGTTCTCCAAAGGCCGAAGAGACCGAGGCGATGGGTTGTCTGCTCTCCTCTCGTGTCAACGAGAATATACTTGATCAACAGGCTATGTCTCACAAATATTGGTTATCACGTTACTCCCTTCTACTCTAAAACACTTCTACCTCCGTTCATGATTCCTGGGGGTTTCAAATTGTCACGACACGAGCAAATGGGCTTTCTGCTCTCTCCCTGTGTTTTTGAAACAGTACCTGGTGGTCCGCTATGTTCCATACGTACTGTATTCCACTTTTCTACTTTGAAAAAAGACGAGGTTTTAGTTTATGAGTCCTGCTTTTTCAAAAGACACACTATCCGTACATATGGGTGGCTGCTCTCCTCTTCTGTCGCGAGAGTCTCAAAAACGGTGATCTCGCCGCGTCACCAAAATACCCTTCGGTCCTGTCAATGTCCGGGCGAACAGAAACCAAACTCCTAGCATGCCATGAATACTCTGCTTTCAAAGTTGCCTGGAAGTAGTACCCGGTCTCTGGGCCCCCATATAAAAAGGCCAGGGAGCTGTTCATATTGGTCTCCCTCCTCCTACATTCACATACTCCAAAACGTGGAAGGTGGATTCCAAAAGTTCGAGCTTCGAGACCCATGGCCTTTCCCGCTCCTCTCTCGTGTTGCATTAACTGCTGAAATGCGATCTTCCCCAAACACCAAAAATCGCGCGAGCCTACGCGATGTTCTGCGGACTCCAAAAACACCACCAAACCCTGACATGAGGGCTTTGCGCTTCGCCTGTTTCCAATCTTCTCAGAGAGAAAGTTAGGTAAAGAAAGGTAATTATATTTAACGCACTTCTTAGCTTTATAAGGTTAGTAACAATTACTTTTGTTAGAAGTAACGCAGACATAGAAGCAACCTTGACAAGTTTTTAGACATGTGGATCCTGTAGATTAAATTCGAAATATTATTTAGATACTCTAGATCCGCCGACCAGGAACATTAACGCAGAATTTATCTTTTTTGATGGCGCACAGCTATGAATCCATGAGTGCAATATTTTGCACCTTTAAGGCTGGAGATGAGGGAAGATGCGTCACATGTAGTTTTTGATAAAGCAAATTTTCGAATGGTTCATGTGCTCGGCTAGCAATCTGCTGGTACCAAAGTACCTACACAACTTCCATGGTACGCTGGACCTAGAACTTTTCGACCTGCCAGACTTTGGGTATAAAATAAAATCTTTCGTCCAAGTTGTATCCTTTCTTCTTTTATCTCGGGGTTCACAAAGTTCCAAACCCAAAACCATGAATCCATCATCCAAGACCGAGTTCTTTGTTGTCTGCGGTGGCAGCAACCCCAAAGAGGACGTATGGCAGTTCGCCGACTTCTTCGCCATACTACGTGAGCTTGAGATCAATTTCGACTACACCGGCACCACCACAGCATGGAACATGTTTCCGTATGAAGAGTATTTCAAGACCTACAGTCTTGACAAGCACAAGGATGAGGTTTGGTTTGGCTACAAGCATCCTGGCTTTCGAGTCGATCCTGCATTTCGCTTCAAGAAAGGCGACCCTACTCCATGGAAAGATTGGGACAAGGATTCAACTCCTAATATGGACAAGAAGATCTTGCAACATATTGAGCAACGCAGCCTCAAGGCAGGTGATCGATTCAACTTCATCTTCATTGGTCACAGCTATGAGGAGGGCGATTTCGAGGTTGGAAACCAGAAACTGCTTCGCAAAGATCTGGCAAAGTCCTTCATTCGTTTCTCTCCTGACGTTCAGGTCAATATCATAGTTGCTTCATGCTGGTCTGGCAAGCTCGTAAACCAGATGCGCGACCTTGGAAGTAAAGGCCAATACGTTCAGAGCTCCACGACTGCGGATCTGATGAGCTGGTCCTATGGAAGGAGAGTTGTCAGTGATCCTCTTCGCGGATCGCCCTTCATCGCATCCATCATAGAATCTATGCACGGTTGGGTTGGAGAAAAGAGCAAGGCTCCCAGAACTCTGGGCGAGCACATCGAACACGTTCGCAAACGCGGTATCTGGTTTCACGAGCCAAAGTCGATCCCTCAGGCATTCACCAACGTCGATCTGCATGTGGCGGTTGTGCAAGTATTATTCGCGCACTATGTGCATCTGAAGCCTAGTGATTCGAAAGGTCGCAAAACAGCAATGGTCATCGATCCCGGATATCCAGCCCCCAACTCGACCTATGGTCCGACATTCCAGCCTCAGCAGGCGCCAGCGGCTGCAAATAGAGCACTCGAGCTCGTCAAGAAAGAGATGGCATTGGTAAAGAACAACTCCAATCCTGGACACCCTCGAGACCTTGGCTTCGGAACTCTTCTGCAAGTTGCTGGGTCTTCCTCAAAGAGTGTCAAAGAGCGAATGCACCACCTCATCATCATGCTCGACGGACTCAAATGGCGCTTTCAAATGCAAGAGCGACTGATTCTTATCTGGGACGAACTCGTGAATTACGAGGTTCTTTCTACAGAGTGCATTATGAGGAGGATGGAACTGGTAAGCTTTGACTGTACGAAGTGCATGTGAGACATATACTGACTTTGTACCTCTACCTTTGCAGGAAGCAGCCATGCAATCTGATCCAGTTCGCATTCTTGCTAGAGCTCTTCGTCTCTTCGAGTATGCACAAGACTTCGACGACTCAGCTCGCGGCACGATCGAGAAGTTTCCCAAGGACACCATCAGAGGAAAGTTCCAAGAGCCTACATACTGGCTCGCCACTTTGCTCTTGCGCTGCGACACTGACAATGTCCCGGGAGTTGTCAGCTGGTTGAGAAAGAGCAGGCTGCTTGGTGGTATAGCAGCTGATGCCGAGGTCCAAGATCTTGAAGGAATTGAGAAGCTGGAGAAGGATAGCACATACCTCTTGTGCCCAGACGTAACTCCGCGCGCCAATGACTTGAGGAGCTGCCGCATAGGGTTCATTCTTCCACACGGCGAGAACCTCAAGACTTGGGCAAGGGCGACGTCTATCCGGTATGCAAATCTCAGGAATGTCTATCGTGAGCTGTGTGGTCAGCGATCCTGGGACATGGATGAAAACTTCAGGGGAGCTTTGGAAGAGATGACTCAATGGGTTCCTTCCGATTATGAGACTGTGTTGAAGAGCAAGGCAGAGGAGAGTAAGTAGGGTATATCAAGGAGCGTCTGAACGTAAAGGAGAATAGCAGGAATGTAAGTTAGGATTTTTGTCAAGTGACAACCTTCTAGGTACTTAGTTCTAAATGATGTGCCAGCCGTCAATGGGATCGTGCAGCCCATACACCGAACGCCTCCTTAGCCAACCAAACCAAACTTGCATATGCGCCATCCTCTAATCTGCACCGTCACCTAAGTACAAGTGACATCGCCAAGCCCTGACATCTCCCTCACAGCATTCTCAATCTCATCCGTACTCATAACACTCACAAACGTAGCCGTGAACGAATCCCCACCCGTGTAGCTGAACGAGTCTTCACCGAACTTCTTCTTGAGTGAAGCTTCGTCGCCCCAACCAGATCCAGTGACCTCCCATTTCCCGCCGCCAAGGCCCTGCTCGAGAACCTTGCAGGCAGCTGTGTTTGGAAGTGGCGCTGGTGCTTCTGGTGCTGGCTCGGGTTTCGGCTCGGTGTCGGAAGCGGGGCGGTTGTGGACGTTGCAGATTTCCTGTGGTGTTGTTAATTCACAATCTTCGTCGGGATGTGTAGGAGGTGACGAACATTCTTCAAATCTTCATTTGTGACCTCGCTGTTCTCGATGATCGGGCGGCCTGGAACCGACTTCTCGGGTGTTGGGGCTCGCTTTGTGAAGAGAGAACGTTTGGCTGCCGCATCGGGAAGATCGCACAGTCTGTGGCCGAGTTAGTACGTGATTATTTGAGGCAAGAAAGATATCGTACGTATTCTGCGCCAGATTGTATGGTACTTTGAGGCTGTCCTTATCGGGCTTTGGCGATGTAGGATATTCCTCGCCTTCTTTAAACGGGTTGTCGTTCCTGACTTCCGAGTTCTTCAACATGAACTTCTTCATGTCTGCCGGTGCGGTGTCGTCGCCCCAGTTGCTGTTTAGAGCCGGGATGCTGAAGAGGTATGCAGCAAGTCCGGCCTTCCGTCATTAGCGTCTTGTGCTGGGCTGGAGATATTGCTGAATACTTACTATGGCTGGTGCCGCAGCGGAGGTCCCATCAACTGGCGCAGTGGAGTCATCCTTGTCGTCATGCTTCGCACCAACAACTTGAACTGCGTCGGCGTATACATCGACTTGGCCGCCTTGGCCCTCCATGCCTTGGACTGTGTGTGCGTAATACTTCCCGGTCTGGTCCACGCCACCCACAGTGATCATTTCAAACCTATTGTCGGTGCCATAGGTTTGCGGTATGAGGGAATCCAGAGTGCGAAGTTCTCCATCATTACCCGCGGCGATAACAAGCGTGACACCGTCTTTCTTGCATTCCGCGAGTGCATGCTCCAATACCGCAATCTTACCAGGATGCTGTTCTTTGTCCCAGCCTGAACTGTTGTTAGTGTGGTCTAGGACGAGGTCGTGGAAGGCAAGACTTACCATAAGATAGGTTGATAATATACCTTGCATTAGGGTCGGGATTTTCTTGCTTTTGTTTCCTAATGTCCTTTCTTGTCCACGCGAAGGCATACTCTAGCGCTGAGTCCGTAACGCCGCGTGGTTTAAGTTCAGGTTGGTCAGGTTTCAAAGGGTTCTTGCCCGAGTTCCTCATCTTCACGACAACAAGATTTGCTTTCGAAGCCACACCACTGAAGTATCCGGCTGCGATACTCGCAACCATAGTGCCGTGACCAGTGACATCTGTCATATCCTCTGGGCCTTGTTGATCTGGCGTGAGCCCAATACCAGCAAGAGTGTATCGGTTAGCAACAGTAAAGTCTCGAACCTCGCGCTCTGAAGCATCGAATTCTTGGTGGCTTTTACGATAACCACTATCGAGGACGTAGATCGTTTGACCTTTTCCGAGTGAAGGCTCAAACACATAGTTCGGTAGCTTTGTGGGGTCGTTTCTCTGGTTCCTGGCTGATAGCAACTTGAGATGAGCTGCACTCTCATCCCTCTGGTTGAGTGCCTGAGCTTTGACATGAAGTGAACTTGGAAGTAGTGAACTCGGATCTTCCTGCGGAGGGATGACGCGCAGCTCGCCATCGTCTTCAGTAATTCGCTCGATGAATCTTATGATAGGATCCTGGCGGACAATAGCGGCCTCCGCGTCAGTAAGATTGAGATATTGACAAGAAACATATTCGAGTTCATCGAAAGCGATTATGTCACCTTCCTTGTCACCAAGCGGCGGCTTCTTGGCCCACTCTTCGTATTGGGCTCTGTTGATGCCGTCAACGGTGCTGAGGAGATAGGCTCTGGGAATATCTTCCTCTCTCTTGACGCGCTTCGTAGTCTCCATGGTCCCTGCTGGGGAGGCGTCATTTGAATCCTGCTGGCATGTATCTCCCTCGTTTCCCTTGTTGTCTGAGGGGGCGCATGATGATTTCACCACGGGGTTGGCCGAATCGATGGGGCTGGTTGATCCAGTTCCCACTTCGTCATTGGTAGCCATCCTGTGATGGAGGGAGACAGCAGGCACAGTTGTAGCGGCTCCAATAGTGATGTGTGTAAGGAAGACTGCGATTGCTCCCAGAACAACGCGCGAGATGTGAACCATGTCGGAAGCCTTGGCGAAGCGGGGAAGTTCACAGCGAATCGGATAAAG
>Ga0265797_10012800_pt1 | contig 10208 bp, 6 predicted proteins | sample P2T30metagenome_FD_192433 | JGI IMG/M metagenome (GOLD analysis project Ga0265797, IMG submission 192433) | Plant litter microbial communities from East Loma Ridge, Irvine, California - P2 T30 | ecosystem: Environmental > Terrestrial > Plant litter > Unclassified | place: USA: California... | reverse complement strand
AAATTCTCTTCCTCGGTCTCCTGTGAACATCAAAATTCCCTACTTGCCGTGGTTGACAAAAGAAATGGCCACTGAGCCTGCGGCAAGCGCAAGCTCAATGCCTCAAAGATCTGACGCCAGACTCGAGAGCAACATGGACGACCAGATCCCCAATCTTGAGGTGGGAGTTGCAGCCACTGGACGCGGATGGCAAGCTCACCTGGCACCACCAGCTGTGACTTTGGAAGACGATTACGAAGCAGGACCTAGCGCCACAGGCATTTCATCCTTCATCGATTCAACTCGTCAGACGCGATCTTTGCAGGAAGCGCGCCATGTCCCAGGAGTCATCGACGAGTCACACGAGCTTCAGGCCATCACCTCAAATGAGGCAAGCTCTCACCAAGAACGCGACCTGGAAAGGGCTGAGCCCATTGTACCGTCTTCTATCGTTTCCTCCGGAACCGGAGATCAAACTTGGAACCGGCCACGGACTGAGCTTTGCGAGGGCAGAAACCTTGTGCCAAGTGAATACAATTACTCCTCTCGACTTATCAGGAGAACCGTTAGTGGCAAACCACTAGCTGAACAGTACCAGTCACTCATAGACTGCCTCAGATCGATAGCAGGACCCAATGGGGAAGAGATATACCGCAAATATGCTATGCGCTACGGCCGCCGCAAGCGCTACGACTGGTTCGTAGAAGCAATTTTCAACAAAATCGCCACGGCCCCATCAACTCAGCATGAAAGATGGTTTGTGAGGAGTTTCGCTATTTTGTTGCAGCATCTCATCTCACGTTGGGTACATAGCGGCCATCGGAAGTGTTTCCAGACCAGTTTTTGCGATAAAACTGCCGTATATTTGCTGCAAAATATTGGCGATCCATCCGACAGATGGCTAAATGATACTTTCAGGAAGAGTCTTGGGATGAATCCACGATTTCTTGACGAACATCTTGCACTCGTCTACGATGGGAGTCGAATAGGATCGAGGGTTGATGGCGACACACATCAGCAAGTCTGTCTTCGCACATGGCATATCTGGGCTACTTTCTCTGACCGACAGATACTGCGATTCAATTCTTTGACAACACTTCCGCCGTCTAGCGAAGCGGCGCTGATGTACATCTCTTTCCAGCGGACCGATACAGACTCTTGTAAGTTAGAAAAAAAACTGAGGTGACTAGCTCCTGTTGCTAACCAGAGATAGTACTAGTGTTGTTGGACGTCGAGACCAGGGTAGGATTTTTGGAAAGGTGTAAAGAATTTGGGAGAGGCCGAGATACTCTGGGAAACATCATGTTAGAGTGGCTGGAACGCGCAACCTCACGATCTTTGAGACACGGACGTCAGAGCGTTCGCGCACTTGGCATTTTCTTCAAATTGACATCCATGTCAACGATACTCGCAATCTGTGTGATCGCTCTGCCTGCGTTAAGTCTGGCCTCTGTCTTCTGGTTTTGGACCATACGACCTTTCAACCCTCGAGGCGAGGTTTTCGGTCTCATCGAGTGGCCAAGCAGAGAGCGAACGCTCTTTCGAAAGCGACCCAGACCGCAACCATCTAAAACATTTGTATTCCTGCAAGACTGGCTGGCTGATCCTGTGCACGTGAAGATGGTTGCATACATGGCAAGCAGCACAGGGCTACCTTCACACGTCAAGTGCCTTGCGGAAGAAGCCATACTTTGGGAGCTAAGTAGCGATTCATGGAAACACGAGAAGAACTGCCTGGCGACAGAATCCGAGAAGCTGGAGCGGCAAGCCATCGAAAAGCCTAATCTCAACACACTGAAGCAACTAGTTCAAAGTCGCCGCACAGCGAGAAATCTACAAGACAGCGCGAAAACCTATACCGACGAAAGCTTCCAGTTACTCTCGATTGGGAGTGTGCTATGAAGTTCTGGAACCACGGGTGGCATGAATCGCCCGAACGGAAATCTCATCGCCCATATCGCGAAGACTTTCCTCCCTTCATATCGCACATTCAGGAAAATCCGCTCGAGTCATACTGGAAAGAGCGGAGTGATCAAACACCAGGCGCTGAACAATCTGGAGAGCTCACATTGGAAGAAATTGCAGATTCTTTGACTAGAAGCATGAGTCTGCTGCAAGAAGCGATAGCTGTCCAAACTTCGGATCGTGCGCTGTGGCTGGCCCTTATTGCCACCTTCTACTTCCCAGCAACTTTGGCGACAGGAGTCTTCGGCATGAATTTGAGTCTCATTGATGGCAAGCTGTACTGGTGGGCTATCGCTGTGTGCGGAATACTGTTTGTGCCGAATCTGGCGTTCTTGATTTACGTCTTCGGTCGGAGGTGAAGGGCTGACGATTTGCTGTCCAATGAGCGTGTGGTCATCCTAGGCAACGCAAAAGAAGGTTTCTCGTTTCATATGGTCCACTAGACCACATCGGCATGCGAGGTGTTCACCACAGCAATATTCTCTTGTAAAGCTCTTGAAGATGCACCACCGACCGCCTGTTGCACCGTCTATGGCGGACGTAAAGAAGGTTGACTCTGCTAGAGGTTCGCAGCAATATGCATCGGGTATTCATTTGACGAGCGAATGTGGAAGTGTTTTGGGCAATCGTCCGCTTTGACAACATACCCAGACGCCATTCTGTACTCAGCACCTTCATCAGGACCTCCTGGTTCGGATTAGCCCTCGTTGTAGAACAAGGCCGCAAACGCGACAGCTGGCACTAGTACTTACGCCATAGCATATGGAGCCACTTTATGGTGACAGGAACCCAAACGGCCACTGCAATGATATTACCGATCGACCACTTGGGTTGCTGATGAACTACCGGTACCATCAAGAGACCGATACAAGCAAGGAGCATGATCGTCAAGAAACACAGCCAGACCTCCCATACCGCGACCAAAGCGCAGAAAGCCTGTTCAAAGTAGCCTGCCTGGGTGTCTTCGGGACGTTTTGGCGGGTCCTCCTCCCGAAGCCACTGGAAAATGTTCACTTTGCAGCCTCTGTAACAATTGACCCGAAATACCTCGATCCTTGTCGCAAGCAGCGTAACAAATGCGATGAGCGACACAGCCACCGGCGGTCCACTGAGGAAGACACGGTCGAAAATTGTGAGAGACCTCCCTTTCAACAACCAGTCGTAGACCTGGTGAAGAGCCACGGGACTGATGCAAAACTTCATTGGATTACCAGGACCACAGCCAGGAGGCGGTCGGTCGTCGTCCTTGAGAAGTTGGTAGGGCAATATAGATACGGACATGGCCTGAGACCAAGTCACAACCGCCATAACTACGCAGCAAGAAGAAGCCGTTAAAATGAACCAGTTCAGAAAGCGATTTTGTCGATGCAGTGTGCATAAATTCAGCACAATGGGATAGATACCAGCGACGCCAATGATTTTGATGAGGAATTGGTTTGCGACAAGCTCGCCTGCGGTTTTGGCTTCAAGCTTCTCTGCTTTGGATAGGGCGACCTTACAGACGATCTGGAGCGTAATCGAGAAGAAGATTTGCGTTTCGTGGAAGTCGACGAGCGCAGGGACGGTAGCGACAATGTTCCGCCGTTTTCTGAACCTTTTACCCTTGTCTCTCATTGCTTTCTTGGCTTTCGATGTCGATGTGAAGCGACTTCGTGTGTCGTAGTATATGCTCAGAATGCTGATCAAGACCCAGCCGATTATTGCAATGGCTAGTTGTTGCGCATAGGAGGCGAGAACCTGCGATTCGTGCTAGAACTCTTCCCTGATCAACCTGCGGGTGCCGTCAACAATACTCCAGGTCCACCGAGATCCGAATTTGGAGCATCATGTCCGCGCACACAGAAATGACTATCGACGCCCTATGCACAGAGTCAGCTTCCGTCAATCCAGATGGGAAGGTCTGATTTACTAGCTGAGGCGACCAAAGTGCGTCCGAAGGGCCCAACTCGAGCCCTGTCTTCACAAATGGAGGTGGCGCTGGGCATCTCTTCATCTTAGGAAACAGGGAGGTGCAGAGTTCGCGTCGACAACGGTTGATCACAGGCCAAGCCTGCTCATATCTTTCACGATCGCCTCGAGTTTCGGGAGATTCGAGTGGAATCATGGGGGTCGAAATGATTCCGTATTTCTCCAACAGACTGAAAGAGCCTTCGTCAAGCCAATTTTGCGCCGCACTCGTGGCGATGATCGGATACACCAAGCAGTTCTGATATGTGAGCCCCTTGTCATGTGGAGCATTCCAGACCAAGTCAGTTCCAAGCGAAGCGTTGGTACAGGCTGTCGTGCAGTTCCAGCCGCCGTCAGGTAGTCTACATCCGTCCTCCCAGAGATATACAGTGTTGTCTTTGTGATTGGGTCAGCCTGGAGCATGTGGATTGCGGTCTTGTGGCATGTAAGCCCCGGCATCTGATAAAGCTTCGACGAGCGAGTAATCCAAGAGCGAATGTGCCGAATGGGAAGGTAGCTCGCTCACAGTCAGTGAGGCAATCGAAGAAGTGGCAGTCATGATCGTATATTCAGTGACGTCGGTGCGTGCCTATATTCATAGTAGAACCATCGATATTTCCGGAGAAGCGCAAAAATGGCAGTCGAAAGACGTCCATGCGGAAAAGAGGGTGTTTTGTGCAGAACTCGTCTCAGCTGAGGATACAGAGCTGAGGACACAGAGCTTGAAGGTGTGGTACCACTGCATGTCCGGAGTTGTTCATTATCCTATAGACTCATAAGACCGCAACAGCACATATCATAGCTGAATGCACTTGCGTGTTGGTCCGGTGGCGTGTTCGTTGCCTTGACTGTCATTTGGCGGCAAACTCAGCGGATTATCGATCGCACGCGCGCGAGGCATCGCTGCAAATACATACCAATGCAGTCACGCCACTGAGCTGCACTGCGCAGATCGGATCACATCGTGAGCTGGAGAGGGGATTTTTGAAGATGTGGTATGCATTATGTATAATATTAAGATATGTACGAAGTTCATCGTTTCTGCTTTTTGGTGGGTATCAACCATCGGTCCATGCCTGTAGCAATCAAAACCAGTTCACAACCACTCGACGTCTCGTAGAGAGAACGCCGCACCACCAACGCCATGCTAAAGTTATCAAAAAGGAATTATGCCGAACGAGATTGCGAGAGGAAGAGATCGTAGGGAGGTTTTCACTTCCTGCTCGCCTTGCTGGCCCTTGAGTTAGAGCGGCTGCGCCTGCCGACGCCAGTGCTCTTGAAGCTCTCGCGAGTGTTGACGCGGTCAAGATCGAAGGGGTTGCCCTCGTAACTTGTCTTCCTGGCGGTGCCTTCGGGCCTGCTCTGTGTTGGGCGGATAGGAGCGAAGCCTTCGCCGCGGGTCTCGTCTTGGAACGAGTAGTCAATTGCCTCCTGCTCCTCGGACTCACGACGTTCGGCGTTCACCTTCTGGGCGTCGATCTTCTCGTCGTCTTCGGCGGTGAAGGCGGATCCAGTAACAGTCTGTGCGTCGGACTCCGACGAGGCAGCGTTGGCTGCGTCGGCCTGCTTCTGCAGGTTCATCATGAACGCTGCGGACTGTGCGGCGAACTTGCACTTCTCGCGAATCTGAGGACCGAACTTGTAGAAGAGGAAAGGCATGGGCACGCAGATAAGGGCAAGGAATGCGGGAATTGTGGAAGCCCAGTGGATGCCGAGGTTGTGGTACATTTGAGTGGTGAAAAGTGGGAAGGCGGCACCGAAGAGCGAACGCAGGACGGCGTTGGCTGCCAAGACCGAGGCTGCGAAAATGGTGTATGCGTCGATCAGGTAGTTCATCATACCCAGGAAGATGAGCACCATACCGAAGCCGAAGGGAACACCAGCGAGGATAGAAACGACCCAGTGGATACTCGGCGAGTTAGTCCATGCGAACCAGAAGAGGCCAACGGGCACTGCGATACCGCCAAGCATGGTAGGGGGCAGACGAGCCTCGGGAGGTGCGAAACCTCTGTGTTCATCGCTCAACTTTGCGTAACGCTTGTTGTCCCAGATACTGTAGATGACAGCGATGATCATTCCGACGGCCACACCAATGAAGGCAAGGCCGCCAATACCTGGGCTCCAGCCGCGGTTCTGCTGGTAGACGATAGGGAAGGCACCGAAAAGCATGTACAGAGTGCCGTAAATGATGGCCATGTAGATGCTGATGAGGAAGACGATGGGCTCGCGGAAGAGCAAGATCCAGGGGCGAGAGAGAGAAGTCTTGAAGACCTTGCCGAAAGTGGTAGGGCCCTGGTCAACGTCGCCACGGCTCTTGTAGACCTTTCCAGTACGCCTGGAGAGCTCAGCAGCGCGCTTGCGGAGAATCGTAGGAGCGTAAGTCTCAGGCAGGAGGAAGCAGCCCATAAGCCAGAGAACACCAGTGAAAATGGCCATAACACCCTCAACCCAGCGCCAGCCCACAGTCTCGCCAACGAATCCACCAACAATTGGTCCAAGGACAGGGCCCATGAAAGGTGCCGCGGCGAAAAGGGTGACAGCCAAACCACGCTCTCTGGCTGCGAACATATCGGCAATAACACCGCCAGCGTTCGTAAGAGGTGAGGAACCGAAAGCACCAGCGAAGAAACGGAGAACGATGAGTGTCTCGATGTTCTTGGCACCGGCGGCACCGGCGTTGAATGCGGTCAGGGCACCGTATGTGCCAACGTAGAGTACTTGACGACCGAAGAGCTCAGACATGGGAGCCCAGATTAGAGGACCAATGGCAAATCCAAGAACGAAAAGCGAGATGCCGAGTGTGAAGATTTCCTGACTGCAACCGAATTCGACAATGATTTGGCGTGCGCCTCCAGAGTAGGCAGACGAGACGAAGGCGACTGCAAGTGTGGCGATGGCGACGAGGGCGGTGATGCTCCATTTCTTAACCTCGCTGTAAAGCATTGGGTTCCTAGGGTCATTTGGAATGAAGTTGACAACGTATGGGTCCTCCTCAGTTCCAGATCCCTCGTATTTGTGGTTCTCAACCTCAGGTGTGATACCGGCATGGTTGAAGACTTGTGTAAAGTGTGAAAGCCGGCTGGCCTTGCCAGACTCGATGTCCTTTTCTGCCATGGTGGCAATGTGTTTCGTGTGTTGGTGTGTATGCAATGTTGATACTGAAGTCCTTGGTAAGGTTCGTTTTTAGGATGAGCGGCGGATGATGTAGTGATGGCAGCACTACTTGTATGATGCAATCGTCCCGAGAGTCCAATAGTCCAGTATCGATCAAAAGCAACACAAACGTCCAACGGTGGCGCGCAAGAGATACTTATTCTGGGGATAAGGCCAGGAGAAAAATGACTAAACACCGAAAAATCCACCTACATGCAGAAGACTGGCAAACTAGATTTTGCATTACGGCCGGTTTGCCAGATTGACCAGGCCCGAGCTTATGTTCGCAGGCGACCGACCGAGGCATGTTGTGGCGATCGTGCATGGCAACGAACATTCCGCCCGAAAGGCTTCTGCACAAATGGAAGTTATGCTGCCCTAACGCCGACAGGCTTCGAGGGCTGGGCCGTCCTGGCGGCTGCCAGTGATGTCTATTGGCTCATCAAAAGCTTATATCTTCAAAAAGCCGTGCGATTGTGCTGGCGTTGCCGCACAGCCGACTTCTCACGCGGTGGGCGGGCAGAAAGCACCGACTCACACCGATATGTCGTATCTCCTTTTGAACCGAGTTGCTCAAGGATGTCGCGGCTCTCGCTGATGACTGAGCAGGGGTTAGCAAAAGGGATTCACGGAGCATAAGTTTACCGTTCTGCCTCTCCACCTGCGTCGCGTTCGTTCCCAATTATTCTTTGTAAGCCTTGTCAACACAACGCTATTTCTCCCAAGCCTTTTTACCTGCGTATTGGCCCAAGAACTCTAATCAGCGATCACGCGTCGTGAAGGTTCAAGCATCTATGCCGACGTCATCGCTTTCGAGGGCGATCGAGAAAACAGTAGACACGCTCGCCGTTGAGCGTAGAAGCTTCTGTATCACCGCAGACATGCTTTGCAATAGGTCTAGATCCCCTGGGGAAGAAGCAATGCGCGGAGCTGTGCCTGAATCCACCACCCACGCGAGATTGTTGAAAAGCGTTGGTGGGTCGAAAACGTTTGAAGCGAAAGCCGGTACACGCCCGGAGCCGCCGATAGGGTCAGATATCGGGACCCGAGCCATTGGAGTCTAGCGAGTCAAGAGATTTGCAAGCCTATATTAGTAACAAATTTGTTGTGAACGACAGGGCTGTCTTCGGTAGAAGATTCGATACCGAGGCTGAAGTGGTGTTTTCAGTTTGATGTTTGTCAGGAATCATCTAGATGAATCAGCCTCGAGATTTGGTGGTTGTTCGCGTCGACTTGAGCTGCTGCCGGGTGAGGTATGCATGTGCATACTGTATGTTCTTGCTGGTGTGCATACCACTTGGAGACGCCACCTCGTCACTGGCTCACACCGATGCGCGTCATGTTCTTCTAGCTCAGCCCATTAGTACAGTGTGCAGTGTACCATAATGGCGCCCTCGCAGGTCGATAAGTGTAGCGGTCATGTCTGGTCACAGAATACGTGATTCAAGAATGGCGAGATAGCACGACTCTTTCTTGACACGTTGTAGCCTGTAGGGTCGAGTTGCAATACGAGATCTCTGACACCGAGCGTTTGTACGAGACAAGATGTTAGATGAAAGGCTTAGTTAGTTAGGCTGACAAGCGGATTGCTTGGCTTGGCAGAGCAAGAAGCATCAACCTGCTTCTGCCCGCCCGCTCAAAACATCACCTTATACTGCAGTAGTGATAAGCAGTGCAAGTGTATGTTTATCAAGCACAAGCAAATCTATGCATGTCTCCATTGCTCTCCACCTGTTCTCGCCAAACGTGGTTATCAAATTGTGATACCTTATCTGCTATCGAGATATCCCTGAGACAAAAGAATTTCAGCAGCACATATTATTCTAATACAGTTACCACGAAGACACCCATAACTAAAGAGAGGCATGAGGACGATTATAAAGGGAGATTCGTACAGCTCCGTGTTTGTGCCGCCGCCTTCCGGAAGCCTTCCGAAGTTCGTCTTGGAACCAGACTTCAGCTCTTTCTTTGTCCACCATCTCAGCCGCATCGTACTCTCAAACTCGCCAGCAGCATATCACGTTATTTTGGTCGCACAACGCGGTACGGTGGAGGCTCAGCCATGAAGGAGCGCGATTCCTTATGCGACAGCGCCAATGGCATACAGCCGCTTCATTGATGCCTGTTCAGGATTCGTGCACGGTTGTCTATCTACGCTCTGGCATACGAACCAACCAATCATCGCGCAGAACAAAGACCGGCACTACTTTTTTGCATATGGCGAACAATGCTAAGCCCTACGGTTGGCTCCGCCATCTATCTCAATCAGGTGCCATTGCGTAGGCTGTGGATCTGGCGATTTACGAACTGGCCTGTCAGCGTTATGCCTGCGTACCGTGTTCTGCTCCATGTGGAGTTCTTCGGTATTCCAGCGACGACATAATCGCCAGTCTGAGATGGTACAAGTATCCCGGTCTTCCCCTATGAAGTGTGGTATAGTCAGTCAGTACAGATCGAAGTGAAGACAATACTTCCACATCCGTTATCGGTCGCACGAAACAAAGCCTCTCAACCTTTCCGTACTCTTTCGTGCCTTTGCACAAGGTGGCCTGATACTTCCTTACCAACAATCACCGACACTCCCCATTCGGGTTACCGCCAACAACTATCTTCTACATTGGAAATCTGTCAATCTACAACGATACTGCCAAAACACAACCTCACATCTCCAACACCGCCGCCGTCAAGATGGCCATCGATCCATACGCCAACTGCAACCTTGAGATTCCCAGCTATCTATGCACTCTCGACACCTGCTGCCTCGCTCAATCACCCTTCACATACCGAGCCTCATTTGGAGGCAACCTTACCTTCGCCGTCATCTTCGGCGTCTTTATCCTCCCACAGATTGCTCTGGGAGCCTGGTACAAGACATGGGGTTTCATGGTCGGCATGGTCTGCGGTCTGATCCTTGAAGTCCTCGGCTACGCATCCAGGATCGTGCTACACAACAACCCCTTCAACGACACCGCCTTCCTCATCTACCTGTAAGAAGTCATCTTCCCCTCCAAACCATCCAACACCCAGCCGCTAACACTCACCCCCCAGCATCGCCCTCACAATCGCCCCCGTCTTCCTAACCGCAGCAATCTACCTCACCCTCTCCCGCATCTTCCTAATCTACAACGTCTCCCTCTCGCGCTTCGCCCCCCGCACCGTCGCCC
>Ga0265797_10012798_pt1 | contig 10211 bp, 4 predicted proteins | sample P2T30metagenome_FD_192433 | JGI IMG/M metagenome (GOLD analysis project Ga0265797, IMG submission 192433) | Plant litter microbial communities from East Loma Ridge, Irvine, California - P2 T30 | ecosystem: Environmental > Terrestrial > Plant litter > Unclassified | place: USA: California... | reverse complement strand
TCTTCTCTTTTCCCTACTCAGGCCGCACTGGTTGTTCTCTTACTGCGCTGGGGCGCTCTTAATGTAATTCAGCGCATATGCGCGTCTTCAACTTCATAGCTAGAAGTGTAATGATCAAGATGTAACTCTGGATGTACGCGACCAATCATCTGGCCACTGTGACATCCCAATTTGACGTGCCAGTGAGGAGCCTGGAGCCTAGTAGGGGCCCCATACCTAGTATTCCGAGATCTGGGGTAGGCCAACGCAGACAACGGAGATAACGACTGAAGCGGCATGCGGCTCTGCGGAGATATCAACCAGTGCGGTTAAAGCCAACATGACGGAGAATGGCGTGAGCTCAATTAGGCCTCCCGTCTTGTCATGCTGGGTACCAGATGCGGGTGTTAAAGCAGCATGCTCGTCGTTCAACACGGCAGGATAACAACTCGCAGCAGTCCCACGTGGCGGCGCTTGCAGGCCTTCGCCCTTGGAGCCCCATGAGCCCAGCAAAACCAGTGAGACCAACAAAGCTTCGCCATTTTGTCATCTTTCGGTGCTAGGGTCGCATCAGATGACTGCCATTTGCCACTTGCGCTGCGGTGCCGTTGTATCCGTGGGCGTGGGCGCCCAAGAGGGCGCAACCGACAGATCACATGTACAGTGTATACCGCGTTGCAGGGTTTCGATCAATATGCAAATCGCTATCATCCAGTGTTTTCGAGTCCTCCAAGCGATTTAAGTTCAGTCGGTCCGGCATCTAGTGCGCAGATGCTCAGCTATGCCGTACCCGGGCGTAATTGCTGCATGCTGTGGTGTAGTGGGCCGCTGATGGGCATCGCCTGAGCCGGCCCTTGAGGCTGATTGATTCCCGATGCTTTGGGACGTGGAATTGTCAGAAGCATGGTTACGAAAATAACCGTCGCGGTTTGTACTGGTCATGCCAACGCATCCACCGCTTCCAAATCACCAGCGATCACCATAGCGGATGATAAGTATATGCCACAGGTGAAGCTTTCACCGCCGTGTAGGCGGAGTCGTACCGTGGATGCTCTGAGCACGCGTGATGTGTAATGAATCCTTCAAGAGGGAGGCTGACGCCGATCATAGCATATGCGAGATGACTGTTAGAGATACTCGTCACCAAGCTCCGTTGGATGATGGATCTGTGAGCGAGCAGCGGTACGGATAGAGCGTTTCCGTGTCTAACAGGGCTGCTACTGGGGTTTTCTCCGCATCCTTTTGCCAAGCGACTTTGTGCGCGAGCAAAGAGAAACACTATTCAACATCACCACCCCTTTTAATGACTGCCGCCTGCTGATTTGAGTCCCGTATGCGCGAAAGTGGATTCTGATGATCTGCGGCGGATAAATGACCAGCCCTGCAGAGCTGAATATCCCTGGGACGGGGCGTATTCCTCCATCTTGCAGCAGGAGCTACGACAAATATGGCAAGTGATGGTGGACCACATGTGTCGGAAAGTTTCTCTAGAGTAAGAGCAATACTGCCCTGTGTCCGCCTTCCGTCTGGACGGGCGTCGTGCATTAGAAAAAGAGGGCTATGTTGTCTGCGTTTCCGGGGACATTCCAAGGTTTTCGATATGCTGGTTAGCCATCCAAGACGCCATCGTTTTAGAGACTAAAGGGCAATAATGGTGATTTCTCCAAGACTGTGATTGCCGTATCCTGGCAGGATGGGCTGCATGACGGCCCGGATGCGATGCGTCAGCACCTTGACGACGAAAGCAAGGCCTTGTGCCTTGGACGTCAAGAGTGAGAGCGCCCGTCTCGTCTCACTTTGTGTGCACTAGCTTGGCTGCAAGTGTGCGGCGTGGAGTGACAGACATCGGATGGTCTGTCTCCCGTCGTGCCGGAACCGTATCGTATCGGCCCGCTAGTCCATAGAATTTCAACGGCATGTGGGTACCGAAGCCCTTCGCAAAATCCATGGTGGTGCTGTTCTTTATTCGCGCGCCCTCGCAGAGCCTCACATCACGTGTAGATGGTGGGGCAAAGGTCCGCGCTATCAGATGTCTAATCTTATTTCGCACTTGGCGGCTGCGCGATGGAATACGCACTGCTTCTGCAGACACGCACCTGTGCGGGGTTGACGCCCACGTTTACTTTTTCGCTTGTCGGACTAACGCGCAGTTCGCACAAGCGACAGTCCGTGTGGAACAGAATCGCGTTGGCATGGCCCAAGCACTTCAATCGCAGCGGAAGGGCAACGGCGGGAAGAAACGAAGTCTCGTTTCGAGGAAGACGCCACCCTTTTCGTTGTTCACTTCCATTCTCCCATGAAAGTCGCCAAGCGGTGGGTGCTTGCTAATCCCCGCTCGACATCGTGGCACAACAGGTGCATAGGCCCATTGGAAGAAGTCGTTGGTGACTCAATCGTCCGGCTGAGCAGGCTTACAGCTGGACACAGGGGCTCGCTGATTCAATGGAAAATAGTTCAATCTCGACTCGAGCGCTCGGCGTGATGGAGATGTGCCGATGAGCTTGCAAACTGTTCTCAGCTTTTGGAAGAAATCTGCCTTTCTCGATCATGCGCAACAATTAAGCTACACGCGTTGCGCGCAAAGCGTGCTTGATTGAGAGGTAAGGTGTGATGCGCCGCCGGCTGCACAAACCCGAACCGTGAACCGTGTCAAGCCACTGGCGCTTGGTATCCACAACCCATCTTCATCTTCGTCTGCAAGCTTAATCGATCCAACAGATATGTTCCAGGCAGTGTAGAATATATCGGGTCGCCGGCATAATCGAAAGCACACAGTCGGTATTGTTGATCTATATCGCCTCCATCGTGGAGTGGCCATTCACGCGCCATCTGCGATTCGAGTATGCCGGGGCCTAGAAGACATGCCGGCTCATGTGCCCCACGCAGAGGATGCGTATAGACGACGAGCTGCTGCAAGCCATACTGCATATTCACACCCTTCTCATGTTGGCGCCGGATGATGGCTGATGATCGACGTGGATCAAAAGGGCCAGGATCCCAATGTTGTAAATTCGATCTTTACGTACCGTCGGTTCAGCCTCGCTGTCGGCCCCGTCGCGGGCCTCTGCGCATACCAGTAGTCCCGTATTCGCTGCTTTTATCATCATGTAATCGGCTACAAATGCCCTGCGCACTTGGCTACCGAACGCGCCCTCTTATGACACTGGGCCCGCTGAGCCCCGAAACGGTGGAGGAGGCTCCGAGGCTCGCAGCCACTCATTATCATCTCCATCGGCTTCGATCGACCTGCTGTAATGGATTGAACGTTTCTGCTAATAACCCAAGGGACAGATACCGACGCTAGCGCAGCGCCGTTCCTGCTCTCCGGGAAGAGGCAGTAGGCAAAAGTTGACAACAAACGTCGGACCCACTTCCTAGTCGTCGGCGAAATGCGTGTTGTTGCGCAGCGAAATCGAGCCCTCGAGGGACTGCTTGCATGGGCTAGAGAGGTTCCGCGCCCTTAACAGTACCGACGTAACCTTCCCTGACTCGACCAGCGTACGTGTCGGGCTAACTGCATAGTATCCCCGGGCGTCACAGTCCTTCATCGAGCACGAGACTTGAGTACATAGTACCCTACGCCCCTTCGTGTTGGCTGCCACGGTCGACCACACATCCTCCTCCTTCTCCTCTTCCTCCATCGCGTACCTCTACTCGATTGCAAATCCGCACGTTTCGTTTGCCATACCTGCCGATCGTACTCGAGTCCAAGACAAAGGCTGCTCCAAGCAACGGAACACTACAGCAACCCATCATTGCTTATCTTGAGGTGAAGAGGTGGACTCTCAACACACACGAGACATTCCGAGGAAGTAAAAGCGTTGTCAAAGGCTGCTCCGTTGTCGACCCTCTGGTCGCTTGGCACTTTTACTAGGCTCGTCAACCTCAACGGCCATACCCTCGAAGCGGCCTGCGCGACAAGAAACAACCTTCGGTCTTCTTCAACACCTTCTCTTTTACTCGTTTGATCCAAATACATCGCCGCCGTGGACACATCTCAGAATCCCAACAAAAAAGGCGGACAAGGCTGGAGAGTCCAGCATTACGGCATCGACACCAACGGACGTGGTCCATCCGCTACCACTCCCTTGTTGCTTCATATCCGATCTTTCACCAGACCGGCATCGTTCAACACTCGTACCGTCCCCTCCAAGCTCACGCGGGCGGCTTAGAGACTGTGCTGGCTTCCGGATCGCATCTCAACGCGTCATTTCTTGTTTGACGCCATCCAGCAACGCACACGCCTCCGCCCATTCGTGTCTCATATCGACGATAGACTCTCTGAGAGATCCGAGAGCTTGTTTCCGCATTCCTTCCGCAAAGGGTCACTACCTCGAGCAAGGCTGGTTACAAGATGTACCCACCCGACCAGCATCGGCGCCCTTCCCATAGTGGGCGGCGCAGCCAAAGGCGTTCGAACGTCGATCAGGGTAGCCAACCTATACTGCATCAGTATGCCGGTGGCCATGATTTTGCGTTTGACGACAATGTCGTTGGCCCATGCATGCTCCAGCCCCACAACTCACGATCCTTCCAGCAGCTGGCCACGCAATTTACCAGCGGTGGATCCTATACAAATCCTCCTGTGTTCGAAGGCAACAGGTCGCACGCGTGGGCGGAACAACAGGAAAGCATGGAACAGGAACAGTCGTGCGGCAATGGGGACCCTGCTTCGGCGAACTACCCTGACGCGTCGCACTACCATCTGAACATACCCGGTGCCACGGGCGGCTGGCACAGCCGCCAGGGATATTCTCATGGGCACGGCAGCGCGTCCGTATCGATGACGAGTAGCCATTCCGCGCGGCAGAGTGTACCCAGTGTCGCGTTCAATGGCTCCATGAACTCGCCTGTACAACCTCCCGGATATTATCACCAAGCGGACGCGATCGCTGGTAGCCAGATGATCCAAGACGCAAGCGTGGTCAGCCGTGAAGATTCCTACCACTCCCACATTGCCTGTCCCGGGCAAGTCGATGTGGGTGACGGGGTCAATATGGAACTCATTCACGGCAACCCCGAACAGCCACCGTGGTCGCCTTACTATCCGGCCAGCATGAACCATTCGCCATATCTTCTTGAGGAGCCGACCATGCCAGACTGGCAAAACATCTCAGAGCCGACGTTTTCGACAACGGACCATGAAGGGTCGGATTCGGGCTACATAGGCGATTCTTGTACTCCACTATCATCAATGGACTATAGCGGTGGTAGCATGCTCGAAAGTACCCTTACTGAGCGTCCAGGCACGGGATACCCACAGAACACAGACCCCGGGCACATTCCGCCTGATTGTACACCCTCTGGGACTGTCCCTCACATCGACATAGACATCGACATCGACATCGACAACGACTACTACATGCCTCCCATGGAGCCCCAACCGACCATGGAAAGCCCTTTTCAGTATGGAGCCAACCTAGTCGTGCCACTGTCAAGAACTCATTCCACACGGTCTTCTGCATCCGATGCTTCTTCGACAGGTCCTCCAACTTTCACTCCGGAGGTAATGTACTGCGACGTGGGTGACTGTAGGCAGGCTTTCAGTGGCCAGTATCGAAGAGGCAACCTAGGCAAGTCGTGGCCTTAAAACTGCGTGTGAAATATACACTGACTTTGCATTCTAGGGAGACACAAGAGGCAAAAGCACAGAGAGGGCCAAGCGTACGTGTGCGAAGATGACACGTGTGCCAAGGAGTTCCAGAGAAAAGATGCTCGACTGAAGCATTACAGGAGGAACCATCCTGAGCTTGCTGTCGATAGTCCGCTCGTGCGTCGGTCGTCCGCTTCGAGGTCCGCCCGTAGAAACCAAGAAGTCGAGTTCAGCAACATGTCGAGTTGGGCCGGCTGAACTATATCGACAACAGGGTCGACATCCTGCCCTCAACCTTCCCGAAAGCATCAACGACACCAAGACTATCTCTTTCTTCCCGCTCTTAATGTTCCCCATTACCCTCTTTTGGCTATCGGTCCGACGGAGGGGACAGGTTCGCCTTCGATATATGTAGCCCTACGCACTTCTCGTATGTTATAAGCTGCCACGCCCGCACCATGCTCAGCACGCTTCGTTGTTGCCATTTCCTATGTTGCCCATAACGTTGACGCAATCTGTACACCGAACACACACGCAGTCTTTACTTGTACAAGCCCATCTCTTTTGTCCCATTGTTTTGTTGTTGTTCGGTATACGTTTGCGATGAAAAGTTTTGGTGTTGTTGTATGTATTGATGGGTTGTCGTTGACGAAGGCACGTGGAAGGGTAATGCTGCGGGTGGAATGTTCCTCCAGCCTTCGGTAGGCCAGCCACGTCACATCGTCCAGGCACCGACTACCTCGCCACATTCCCGCATGAGAACAAAGAAGAGGTCCTCCGTGACTATGCGCATTCCAGGAGGATGAGGACGGCGTTGAGAGATGGTCGAGGATGCTGTAGTCGAGTTGAAAGCCCTGGCATCGTGAGGTGCTGGGCTCACCGGGTGACAACGGCGCCGAATGCAACCCGAGCCGACCCAAACTTTACATGATTCACGACCCACAGGCCTCTCTCCAACACAGCCAACGGGATGCGACTAGCCAATATCGATAGCTCACAGCGCTGGCTAACAGGACAAGGCCACCAACATCTGTTGTGACGTGTTGTCAGTCGCGCACAAGAGCCTTTGGGCAGCCACTTCCAAGGTAGGAGTGCCCAATCCACCGGGAAGTCGCGAACGGCTAGGTGCCTATCGTACCACGAGGCACAAGCTACACGCATGCCTTCCGCACGTTCGTACTTCGATGTGCGACAAGTCGAGGTCTTTCTGTCGATCACTTCAAAGTGAGGCGACTGGCAGGTATGTTATTGAACGTCGCCCAGGGTTCCCCTCACGAGAGCTAGCTAACGTTGTTGCTTTTGGTCACAGGTCTGTAACATGTTTCGACTAAGGATCAGCCGCCTGAGCTTCATGAACGCGATATATGCGATGGCGGGCAGTCGTCTATATACCTAGGTATGAGGGGCTCCTGTCCATAAGAGGTGGCTGCCTGGGATGGCGTATGTTGTTGCTCGGTGGGCCTAAAAAAGGCTCGTCAGCGATAGGGGCCTTCACGTTGTCCGGACCTTACTGGCTCTTCTACCTAGTTGCCTTGGATTCTCATCCTTCCATCAACGCGACGTGATCCAATGGAATCGAGATGACCATACGCCTTGGTCCTGTGGCCGGGGCTTGCCCTGAGTCATGGCTCTTCAAATTGGACGCTCCAGGGAAGACCAATACTCTGACAGAGGCTCGCCATCGTTCTCGTCACGCGAAGGCTATGCGCAGGTAGTGATGCGTATAAGTGTATGGCTGTGGTCGGCTCGAAGATCCTGGCTGGGCTGGGCTGTACAGGATTCAGCTGAGCATTTGAGCCCTCTGGGGAGGAAGACATACTCTGTATCGCTATGATTCATGCAACGTAATGAAATCAATCGGTACAATCGGAGTATCTCCAAGTGATGACAGATTTCCACACCATTCCATCGAGCTGACAGATCACGCGATAGCGTGCGCTACGAACGCCTGGTCATATACCTAATTAGGAAAGAAGTCTTCTCGAGAACAAGATCGTTCGCGTCTTCCGATTTCTGAAGGCAAAAAAGAAGCTGTGAAGCCCCTGATGCGCAGAGATATTGCGACGTGAATGTGAAGAATACGCCACCCGTGTGGCGCAGTGTGAAATCTCGACATCATCAGCTTGAATGAACATTCGGCCACTCCGAGTCGGTCCACGCCACTGATTTTGATGATGGAAGAAATGTGCAAGCTCTCGTCTCTAAACATTGTCTTCTAGATATTTTGAGTGCGGTTGTGCGTGTGGCTTATACCTAGGCACTAAACACCCGTAATGGTTGCGTCTTGCATGCATGGCGTAATTGGTGCCCCGCGACCTATACTTCGTTACGACAGAGCACTTTTTAAAACTTGCGTTTAAATTTTAGATTTTGCATGAGAGAACAACTCATTGTTCTTGAATGAAAGTCAAAAAGATGGTGACGATGTATTCAGATTCACTTTCCATCTGGTCCTCTCCTGACCTTCTGTAAATTGTCCATCGCTGTCATGCGAGGCAGCCCTTCGTGTCCAATCCATACCCAGTGGTCTTGATGCCCAACTTACAGTCTTCTCGCCTTGGTATCGCCATCCCAATGCACTATAACGAAGCCAGTCGTTCTTGCAGCTTATGCTCTATGGTATACTCAGATTGAGCTAGCAACCCAGGATTATGAAGAATCGCTGCATACGAACACGTGTGCAGAAAACAAAGCTACGTGTGGCAGCGGCTCAAAACCCCGTTCTACCTATGATGGACAACCTCAACACACCCTATCTTGACGTGCCAAAACACTACTGCGTACTCTTCACCGATACGGGGTTCTGGAAAGCACTCATGTCCAACGTGGCAACCCGATCTACGCCCTCTTCTGACATGCCGACGTAGTGCAACAACGTCGTGTTACTTCAAGAACCCGATAACTGGGACCAAGACGCTGTTTGCGGTCGAGTTCGTTTGTAGGGCTTGCGACTAGGCTGAGGACATTGAATCCCACGTTCCCAGTGATCCTCACCATTCCAGTCCTCCACTGCCGTGACTCTGGGGCGGACTCATACGTTAGACATGGGTTACATACCATGCAATTACTGGATCTCATCAAGATCTCGTTATTGGATCCCCAGATTGAGTTCTGAACACCCGAAAACGCTTGTAGGCCGTCGGCATGTTGGATGATTCGCCTTTGCATTGTTGAACTTCGCTTTGGACACAATATCCCCTCCAGGTTTTGAGGACGTCCTCAACGTTTATTGGTCTGTGCTTTGATGAAGCAATCGTCGCTGGACAGGTGAGGCAAACGGTAGGTGTTGATTTTGGACTTTGCGGCCATCGCAGCCCTGAGCCAAACCATTGGTATGGCTGGTCGGAAGCTCGGCGATGTTCCTGCATGAGGGCGCATGATGCTCAGCAACAGGCGTATAGTCAGAACGACACATCTGATGACTGGGGTTGGGAATCGATTGGGCGCGTGCCAACCATGGATACGTGGCAATTAATTTCGCTCACCCGCACTTCGTCGCAAAGTTAACAGTGTTCTTCGCTAATGAATTCTGATTCTGCTACGGAGGACGAAACGCGAAGTTTCAGCTTTGTTGGTGTTCTGGGGTGTAGAAGGGTTCGAGAATTCGTCTCTAGTTCTTATGGCCACCGCCTGTCGGATGTCCTCGGTTAGCGGAAGGCGCGACAACGCGTAACGGAGGCTGTGCTACACGCTCGGATTTGAGCGACGACAGGCGATTGTTTATCAAGTCAAGGAGAACGTCGGGTTACCACTTGTCTTCCATACGCCTGTCTACTTGGCATTGACCATATTGGTCGGGCGTTGATGTGAGAGGGTGTGCAGGAGTCCATCATCAAGCAAGCATGCCTGACTGCATGACACCGATTTTGTTTCTTCGCCTCCAAGACAGAGCTGCAACATTATGCACTGCTGCCAGCGCACATGGTAATATCTTATGGCTTAAATGACGTTTTGGCTGATGTGGTTTACCTGGAATAGACAATGTTAATGGAAGCTTGCCATAAAGCTGATGTGCATGTGACTCAGCTGACATCGTTATGGACGCCAAAAGCTGCACGTTACTACAACTAATCGCGAAGATATAAAAGCGCAGCTGTGAGATGTTAGGGGTCGTGGCTTGCGTAGCACAGTCGCCACAGGCGCTCGTGGACCCCTATCGTTCTTCCTTTCCAAGCTTCATCACGCCTTCCCTTTCGCCGCCCAACCACCACAGATCTTGGAAAGTTCATTGTATAGAATTCTCAACATCCTCAACCTATCATACTGCGACAACTTGTACAGCCCGGTCGTGTCATGTACGGTGCTCACTGGCTTTCCCGGGGTTCTCAGCGGCCAAGCACTGGCATGTTACTGCAGATCGTCTACAGGGTGCCATTCGTCTCTGACACCAGAATGAGGCAAAAGACCAAAAGTAGGCGGGTGGCAGGCTTGAGCGCTGCTCAGGTGGCAAGCCCTCCTTTCGATTGAGTCGACGAGTCGATGAGCGTCCTTTGAGGTGCCATGGTGCGTGTTGCTGGTCCACTAAAATTAAGCCGCCGCGGGCAGGCGAGCCTCGCTGACGCTCCGACCTGGCGATGTCTTGACTGCTAACCTCCTCTCGCCGACACCTTCGTCCCTAGCATACCTAGGTAGCCCCAAC
>Ga0265797_10012797_pt1 | contig 10212 bp, 8 predicted proteins | sample P2T30metagenome_FD_192433 | JGI IMG/M metagenome (GOLD analysis project Ga0265797, IMG submission 192433) | Plant litter microbial communities from East Loma Ridge, Irvine, California - P2 T30 | ecosystem: Environmental > Terrestrial > Plant litter > Unclassified | place: USA: California... | reverse complement strand
GCACGAGGTGAATGAATATAGCTGTTACAGGCAGTTCCATCTCATGCCGTACATGCGCTATGCTCGACAATGTGGCGTCCAACATGATAAGATATGACGATAGTTCATTGTCCACAGATAGCGAGCAACGTCCATACTGGCTCTCTACCCCGGACTGAAGTGTCTTGATTCGAGGTCAAGCCTGTATCGACTGCATCGCTACTGACTCGTCATAACATCGCTTCGAGATAAGCGGTGGCTTGAATAGTTCTGCAGACTACAGCATGATAAAACAACCAAACCGGAAGTTCTAGCGTCAATATAGGCTCCAGAGTGTTCGGTTTTCCCCTTGTGCATGGTGCAGCGATGCCCTGTTTTGGAAGGATGATAGGCCTCTGGTAGTCGTTTCCGGGGCCCCAGATTTCGCGTGTAGAGCGCTCGCACATGACTTTGGTGAAGGGAAAGCTTATCTTTCGCTCAAGCCTTCGATGCGCCGTCAGATCCGTGCCGCTGGAAACATACCAGAAACGTCTTGAAGGTCTGGCTAACGACTATGCCCGGGAGAGCAGTTTGAAGGGCAATGTCAAAGCGTGTGCTTGCGTGCTCGAGAGGCCGATCGGACATTTGGGCCCTGACAGTGGAGCCTCTGCATTAGTGTGGTACTAAGCCGAAGATGGCAAGTTGAAGGGCAAAGATGGCCTTGAGAAACGCAGGCTACCTTATCGCTTGAGGAAGTCACTGGCCAGCGCAAAATGTGGACATTTTGATCAAATCGACGCCAAAGTGTTCCTTTGGAGTTCCGAGTCTGCCATGTGGACGCCTTGTTGATGGACCCACATTCAGGAAACCACCACATGCCGTCGGCAGCGCATCTTGGTCAAGTTCCTGTCTGTTTTGGGAAATCCAATGGGCATAGCTTCTTGGTGTAGGATGATAGTCATCGCGAGTCTGATGATGATCATGTGGGACCAACGTCCTTGCAACCTCGGTGCGGGGTGGGTGTGATGAAGACGCGTTGATCGAGGGCGCAGGATATGAAAAGACCAAATGTCCAGCTCTGTCCACAAAGTCCATCTTTCTATCCTCGTTGTATAACACTTCCTACATCTCAACCCTTCTTTTACCGCATACATATTTTCCACAATGACCCAATCGATCGACCTTACAGCACCTAATGGCGCGAAGTGGACACAGCCCACTGGTAAGCGTCAACAACTTCAGATATTGTATGCCTGAACTAATATTGGTCAGGCCTCTTCATCAACAACGAATTTGTCCCCTCCAAATCCGGCTCAACACTGGAGTCGATAAATCCTTACGACGAGTCCGTCATCGCAAAGATCTCCGCTGGTAACGAGGATGATGTAGATGCTGCGGTCGTCGCAGCACGAGCTGCCTTCAAGTCATCAGCATGGCGCGACATTTCTGCCGCCGAACGAGGCCAACTGCTGTGGAAGCTCGGTGACCTTTGTGAGAAGAACAGCCATATCCTTGCTACTGTCGATGCGTGGGACAACGGCAAGCCTTACCAGCAAGCCATGGACGAAGATATCGCTGAGACTATCTCGGTCTTTAGATACTACGCAGGATGGGCGGACAAGGTGTATGGGCAGACGATTGAGACGAGCAATGCGAAGCTGGCGTATACCAAACACGAACCCCTTGGTGTCTGTGGCCAGATAATCCCTTGGAACTTCCCTGTCATGGTATGTATCCATTGATTCTGGCTGGTGTAATTCAAAGCTAACAAGCTTCATAGATGGCTGCTTGGAAACTCGGTCCAGCATTAGCTTGCGGAAACACCGTTGTGCTCAAGCCAGCAGAGCAGACACCACTGGGGGCACTGTTCCTAGCCACCTTGATCAAGGAGGCTGGTTTCCCTCCGGGTGTGGTTAACATCGTTAACGGCTACGGAAAGAGCGCGGGCTCGCGGCTTTCTGAACATCCGAATGTGGATAAGATTGCTTTCACGGGAAGCACCATTACCGGCCGGGCCATCATGAAGGCTGCAGCAACGAACCTGAAAAACATCACCTTGGAGACTGGTGGTAAGAGCCCACTCCTCGTCTTCGATGACTGCGATCTCGAACAGGCTGTGAAGTGGTCGCACATGGGTATCATGGGTAAGCCCTTTCTCTTTGCAACGTCCACTGCCGGTACCAGTACTAACCAAGCCGTCAAGGGAACATGGGCCAAGTCTGCACAGCAACATCCCGGCTCTATGTCCAGGACACCATCTACGATAAGTTCCTCGAAGCGTTCAAGAAGCAGACCAAAGAGAGTACCAAGATTGGTTCGCAGTTCGATGCCGACACCAATCATGGACCTCAAATCAGCAAAGCTGCCCAAGAGAAGATCCTCGCATACATCGACACAGCGAAATCAGACGGAGCCGAGCTCGTCTTCGGCGGCCAGCAGAGCGGCATACCAGAGAAGGGATACTTCGTCGAACCGACTGTATTTGCCAACTGCAGCAATGATATGAGGATTGTGCGCGAAGAGATTTTTGGTCCTTTTGTTGTTATCCAGAGCTTCAAAACGGAAGACGAAGCGGTCGAGAAGGCGAACGATACGGAGTTCGGATTGGGAGCGGCTGTGTTCACTCGGGACATTATGAGGGGCCACCGCGTGGCAGGTGCGATCGAAGCGGGTATGGTTTGGATCAACAGCAGTCAGGACTCGCATTTCGGTATCCCCTTCGGTGGCTACAAGCAGAGCGGTATTGGGAGGGAGCTGGGCGCGTATGCGCTGTCTGCGTACACGCAAGTGAAAGCTGTCCATGTTAACTTGGGCACGTTTTTGTAGACTTACTCTTAATGGATGATGATTGGAATGTGTGCCATGCCGATGTATCGCTTCATACGCAATGTGGTTGTATGAAGGATGATGATGCTCCTACCTAGGTAAGATCTCGGGCAATGGGTGATGACGCAGCGTGTCATAGTCGCGTCGCGTCAGATTAACACCGCTCCACGCTTATCTCCGTCTCAGCAACCGCCACCCAGCAGCACCTTCTACGACCACTACTGCAATCCCAGACACAACACCCGTCCCTAAGCCCCTCTCCGTTCGAAAGCCGGTCATCGCATGCGCAAAACCCTACAATGGTCCTCGGTTTCGAGCGCATCAACGAGCGCACCCAACGCCCGAACGCGCACATAAACTTCATACGCACACTGCCCGGCCCGACATCGTCCACGGCGGAGAACATACTGAATCGCGTCGCAGCGATATGTTACCCCTTCATGAAGTCGCACATGATCCTCGTCCAAGCACTTGAAGAATTCCCCTACAACACCGAGTTTGTTGGCCGCAATTTCAACGCTGGCGAGGTTATACAACTGGTGCTCAGAGACCGAAATGGAAGATGGCTACCACAGAGGATGGTGGAGATGGTCATGGTACATGAGCTTGCGCACTGCAAACAGATGAATCATTCAAAGGCTTTCTGGAAGGTTCGAGATGGCTACGCGGTGGAGTTGAGGGCGCTCTGGGCAAAAGGGTATACTGGTGAAGGACTGTGGGGTAGGGGTAGAGATCTGGATACAGGAGCCCTACAAGCGAGCGATGGCGAGGCTGTGGATGTACCGGAGCATCTGTGTGGTGGCACATATGGACGGAAGGGAAACAAGAGAAAGAGGGGTGGAAAGGAGAAGCCCCTGCTGAGCTATGCGGAGAGGAAGCAACGAAGGATAATGAAGAAGTTCGGAGCTGGAGGCCAGGCATTGGGCGCCGACGACGACACGAAAGTCAAGCTGGAGAAGGGTGTTCCAAAGAAAGGCAAGCCTAGGGTCGCTGGCAGTGCACGAGGACGGGATCTCCGAGCTGCGGCGGCACTGGCACGTTTCGAGCCAGTCAAGAAGGAGGAAGAGGTCGTGATAAAGAAAGAGGAACCGTCATCGGACAGCGAAACAGAAGACGAGTTTGTCGAAGGCGATCAAGACGGCGCAGCGGTAGACGTAGATGGCAAAAGTATGTTCGACGACAAAGGCCGCGCCCTGGTCAAGATCTGCGAGGACGAAGACGACAAAGATGGCGATGCAAGGAGGGAGATGGACGAGATACAAGGTTTTGCGCCGCAGCCCAAAGCAAGGAAGAAGAGAACCTCGTCTAAAGCCTCGAACAAGCCAACAGCACCGAAGCCAACGAAGACTCAGTCTGCAACAAAGACCGCCTCGCGATCGTCTGCCAACGCGAAAGCATCATCAGGGCCTGGCAACTCCCTGCCCGAGATCTTCAAACCCCGTCCGAAACCAGACACTTCTGCCCCCCAACCACCGCAGAGCTCTGCCTGCCCCATTTGCTCTCTTGAGAACGAGGCCGGGGCATTGACCTGCGTCGCTTGCGCAAACGTATTAAAGAGGGACTTTGTGCCCGACCATTGGCGATGCAAGAGCGCTGCTTGCGAGGGAAGCCAGTACATCAACGCCGGGGATGCAGGTGCTTGTGGCGTCTGTGGGATGACTAGGAAGAGATGAGATGATCAAGCGTAGCTGTATGAGGAAGAGCTTGTCGCGGCGATGGCGATGGAACGATTATGATACCCAATTTTCTCGAGAAATAACAACACCACTATAATGCACTGCATTCCGAGCAGATCAAATCCAGATGTCATGACTTCATTCCATGCAATAACGCTACGCTAAAGACGACAGTGGCAAACCACAACACCCATCCCATGATGATCAACACCAAGCCATGCATAGTAATGAACAAAGAACGCCTTACGCCTCCCACCATCTACGGGTATTGCAAGTCCTACCGCGCAATCCTCAGATGCGAAGCTCCCAAATTCTTCCTAGCGCTAGTCGGCATGCCGGTGCCCCTTCCACTATTCCGCCTCATACTCTCCAACTTTGCCTTGAGCTGTTCATGTATCTTCCTGTTCTGTGCCCAGCCATCGGCCAGCTTTTGCATTCGAATAGCGGCGATGACAGCGAGAGCTGCAGACTTGAGCTTGGGTCGACGGTCGTGGACGGTGATGTCGGGGGTGATGCCCATCTGAGAGATGAGATTGAGGTCTTCTTGATTACTGGGAGGTGTTAGTGGTTGTCATGCATAGAGTCTCTGGTAAAGGGGTGGAGACATACCATTCATTGTAAGTCTGAATCTGCATCAAGAAGAACTTCTTTTGGTACCCAAGGGCTTCCCGGAACGCCTCTGCTCGCGAGCATCGTGCGCGGAGGAACTGGATCTGCTTGGCGAGACCGTTGATCTCTTTGATATGGCGCTTAGTAAGGGCTTCCGCCTGTTCGTCCAGATCAATCGCATCCTGGTTGGCCTTTTGTTGGATGGACTTCGAGGAAGCTTGGATGAGACGAAGCTGCGATTCCTTCTCACGGAGGTGAGACTGTAGGTCTCGTAGTTGACGCTCAAGGGCGGATTGCTGTTCCCGTGCTGTCGACTTGGCTTCAGATAGAGATTTGCGGTGTTGAGCATCCTTGTCGCGGATCCGTCCTTCAAGATCGCGAATCTGGTTCTTAAGAGCGGCCTCTTGTTCGCGCTGTGCCGCACGGGTCTGAGATTGCAGGGCCCCGTTTTCGTTCTCCTTTTCGCGTATCATAGATTCCAGAACGGTGATCTTCTCTTCGAGCGAGGCCTTCTCCTCGGCGACTTCGTCGGCATCCTCTTGCAGAACTTCTATCTCAGCTTCGAAGTCGTCCTTCTCCCGGCGAGCGTTCTCCTTGAGCTCCTCAAGTGCTTCCAAGCGCTCCTCTGCAAGTCGTTGCAGGGCATCAACTTGGCTCCTCTGCTCGTTCAGCTCGTCGCGCAAATTCTCTAGCTCGTCGTCGCGCTTGCGTACTAGGTCCTGCATAACATCGATTTGGGTATCGGGCTCGTCGGCATGGCTCCGTAACGCGTCAAGCTCGGCCTCGCGCTCGGTTATCGTTCGTCGCGCTGTATCCAGCTCCCGGGTCCTGTCACTAAGGTCATTCCTGAGTTGTTTGAGCTCCTTGAGTGTTGTCTCTTGTGCTTCAATCTTCCTCTGCAGGCCGGCGATATCGCGCTCACGAGCTTGCAACGTTGATTGCGAGTTCGAAAGATCTCGAGATAGTGCATCCCGTTCGCGCGTGATCTTCTGGAGCGCCTCGATCTGGGTGTCCTTGCCAGATACAGCGGACCGTAAGTTGCGCAGTTCGCTCTCGATGTCTTTACGCTCCTGCCGCAGAGTAGCTACCAATGTGTCGCGGTCGTTGTTGCCTCTGCGCAAAACCTCCACTTGCTCATCTTTGCTCGACATCTTGGAAACCAAGTTGTCGCGCTCACGGCGAAGATTGTCACGTTCTCGTATGGCGTTGTTGAGCGACTGTACCTGAGCATCTTTGTTGTTGAGGTTTGAGCGAAGGCCGGTAAGCTCCTGCGTCGCATCATCGCGCTCACGTCGTACTCTTTCCAACCCATCCAGATCGCGGTCTTTCTGGTTCAGTTCACGTCGAAGCTGTTGCAACTGCTGTTCGTATGCGGATGCTTCCCGTTGTAGGCGTGAAATCTGCTGCATAGCGTCTTGGTGCTGCTTCCGGAAGTCGTCTAGCTCATCGGCTCTGGATTCAGCAGCGTCGACCCTCGATTGCAGTAGTTCAATCTCAACGCCCTTTTCACGAGTAATCTCGACCACCTTCTGTCTGGCATCGTTGGCGGATTGCTGCGCCAATTGAACCTGGTTGTCTCCCTGAGACTCCGCAAGCTCCAAACGTTCGCGCAGTGCATCCATCTCAGCATCCTTCTCGTTTTGAATGGTTTGGAGGCGCCGCTGCAGCTCTCGGAGCTCGGCATCCTTTTCGCGCTCCAGTGAACGTAGGCGCTCCTCGAGAACAGAGAGTTCCTGGCGTTTTTGCTGCTCTGCGACCTCGAGATCATGTTCCGCTTCATCCAGGCTCTCGTTCAACTCCCGAATTTCCTGGTCCTTGCTGTCGTCGGCGCTGTCGAGCTTGGACTTCAAGGCGTTGATTTCAGCGTCCTTCTCGCGCTCGACGGCACGAAGTTGTTCCTGGAGGTCCTCGATCTTCTCGCCCTGTTCAGCCACCTGCCGCTCCTTTTCTGTGGCGTCTTCTTCTTGCGACTGCTTGGCCGATTGCAGCTGTTCTTCCAACTCGGCGATGCGTTCGGCTTGGTCCCTAAGTTGGCGGTCCTTCTCCTCGTCACCGGCAGACTGGGAACTTTGCGCATTCTTCAGCTTCTCCTCCAAGTCCTTGATCTGTTCGTCCTGGTCGTCTAGCATCTCGTCCCGTCGGTTGAGCTCTGCTTGTGCCTCGTCCAACTCTGCTCTGACCTTGTCCAGCTCCTCGCTGTCGCCACTCTCTTCTTCCAGCTTCCTTTCGAGACGCTCCACCTCGGCCGCGCGTTCGTCGGCTAGCCGTCGGAGCTCGTCCATCTCTTCCCGCATGCCTTCGTCGACGTGCCGTCGCTTGACCTTCTCGGCGTATTCCCGTAGCTGCTGTTTGTATGTGTCTAGTTCCCTCTCGGCGGCTTTGAGGTCTTTCGAGTAGTTCTTGATATCGCGCGCCATCGTGACCTTCTCCGACTTAAGGTTGATGTTCTCCTCCATGGCTTGTCGGTTGAACTCGGGGCCCATCTTCTTCAGGTTCTCTTCCAGGAAATGAATCTTGAGCTTTAGTCCGAAGTTTTCCTTGTCGATCTGCTCCAGACGCTGCAGTTGTGTTAGAACCTGTGAGTAGTCGTGGCCGGGTGAGCCCGGATATACATACCGCTTCCTGCTCTCTCAGCGTGAGCACATTGCCGTTTCCGTTGTCCATTTCGCCCTCTGCCCTTCTTGGTAGCGCGGTGGGCGTGCTCATAGCACTCGAGCTGGGGTCTGGCAGCTGTGTCCGGCCATCGACCGAATCGGCGAAGGAACTGGAATGTATGTCGTACATGCTCGCCTCGGGCAGCGGCGTATTGCTCACTTGGAAGCCTGGCTTCATTGCGGCGGGCGTCGTAATCTTGCCGTCGAGCAGTCCGTTGACCTGGCGCGTGCGATTCGCGGTTGCGCTCTTCAGCATGGGCGTGAATTCGTTCTTCGCGGTTTGTTGGCGTCGGGATGCAAGCGGCTGTCGGGGGGTTCGGGCGCCGCCCATCTGTTTGAAGAGGTTGTCGCGGTCTGTCGGCGCATGGAATGTCTCCTCCATGCTGAATGAGGGCTCGTTGACTGTAAAGCGCGTCATATCGCCAACCTCGGTGCGAGGCGTGTCCGGTAGGTGCGCCATGGTATAGAATGTACTCTAGCAGCGCATGAGTGAGAGAAATAGAAAAGTCCTTTGGGGCGCACCTCAGCAGTGCGGATGCATCATGTTCCACTTCATCATACTCCAGATGTTGTTTGTTTAGGGACGCTTGGACCACGACAGGGATACTGCCCGCCGCTAGCCCATGCAGGCAAGGACCCGAAAAGCGCGTCTGGAAGTCACGTTACCTCTTTGCCGCCTACACCAGAGACTTCAATCCAGGATAAATGCTCCTCTGCTACTAAGTACATCCATTTCCGCCCCTCGAGAACAGTGGCAATACGAAAACACAACCTAAAAGTACCGAACCGACTATACCCGCACAAGCGTTGGGCTCAGTCTCGAAACAACAACGAAGCCAAGATCCATCTGACTGGCTCCGAAAACCAAAGATAGCACCATCCGGAATATATATCCTGGACCATGGACGGGCCACAAGACGACCTTAAGTGGTTTGGTGAAGGATTCGATGGCTTTCCCAAAAAGCTGCCCGATGATGTCGTGGAATACATGGTCTTCATCATCGATTCTAGGCTCTCAGACGTCCAGACAAGAGAACGGTTACAAGCTTTCCAACGCGCTCTAAATGCATTAGAGAAGAAGTTTCTCAAAGAGTACATATGGCAGCGTGACTCTCTCAAGCTCGATCTAGTTCGCGAAGAACACCAGTGGCTGCTCAAAGGACGCTCTAACTACGGCGATAGTGTGGCAGACGAATGGCTTATTGTCTACTTTCTACGTGAACTAAGCAAAGAGTTCAAGGACGCATGGATACGCATATATGACAGCGATGGAGAGTTCCTCCTGATCGAAGCTGCCAATGCACTACCGAAGTGGCTGAGCCCTGAGGTTGCCGAGAACAGAGTCTGGATCAACAGTCATCGCCTACTAATTATACCACTCGGAAAAGAAGAGGAGCCCGGCCCTTTGACTCAAGCACAAGCTATTCAGATCATCGACGCTACACCAGCACGACCACAGCAGTACATCAAGGTTGAAAAGGAGGCTTTTCATCGCCTGGCTGGTTATCCGGCTGCCATCTCGGAGAATCAACATCACGCGACTCTTCCTTTGCCAAGGAAGGTTGCACATATTCTGCACAGCAACCCGTCGTATATCGCACCAGTAGTCGAAGCCTTCTATCTTCGAGATCCCATCTCCATCCGGCTCATTCAACCCGAAAAGTCCAAAACTCCGCTCACTTTCCCACCGGAAGACTTTGTAGACATCAGCGTTCGTTTCACTAAAGTTCTTTACGCTCAGCTTCTCGGTCAGCATTGGGAACCGCCCGCGCCATGGGACGCAGCACTGGAGCAGCTCGTCAAGTCTGGTAGACCAACCGAGAAGGCAGAGATCGGAATCAAGATTACAGCAGGCATGCAGATGCTTCTGTCGCACTCTTTATACGCATCCCGTAAACCGACGCGTGAGATCGCCCTTCTCCTAGAGGACTTGGAAAGTGGCGACGACACACTTCCTACTGACGGCGAAATCGCCGGTTGGCCTAAGCGTGAAGACGACGAAGGGTGGCTCAACATTGACTTCTCCGAGTTCGAGAAAGAGCTCGAAGGCAAAGGAAGCGGCGCGAAAGACGCGTTTGGTGACAAGAATGCGGAGGAGAATTTGAAGAAGATGGTCGCACGCTTCAACGACTTCCTGGCCGACAACGAAGCAGGCGCTGAGGGTGCTGATGGCGTTCTGGACCCCATGGATGTTGACAATGACTCTGACGCTGGCGGCAGAGGATGGGAAGACCCAGAAGATAGTGATTCGCCAGCCGAGAACGAAACTAAGAGCAGGGGCACAAGCAAGGCGAAGGCCAGGAATGACGAAGATGAGGATGACACGGATGAAGACGACGACGCAGAAGCCGACGCGGAGTACGCCGAATACGAACAAGCCTTCGAAAAGTACATGATGCTACCCGCGGCGGAGAAAGCCATTCTCACAGAGGAAGCTCGCGCACTAGCGCTCGAACAAGACGCTGAGAAGGAAGAAGACGAAGAGATCC
>Ga0265797_10012795_pt1 | contig 10213 bp, 11 predicted proteins | sample P2T30metagenome_FD_192433 | JGI IMG/M metagenome (GOLD analysis project Ga0265797, IMG submission 192433) | Plant litter microbial communities from East Loma Ridge, Irvine, California - P2 T30 | ecosystem: Environmental > Terrestrial > Plant litter > Unclassified | place: USA: California... | reverse complement strand
ACTTTCAGTCGTCTTACTTGATTCACAAACCGGCTTGTGCATTGGGCGTTGTCAGTAACCTAACAGCGAACAGAATTGCCGTGCTCCTGCCCAAGCCTAACATCGCAAGCTGTCAGCGACGATGTCACTTTCTCAAGTCTTAGAAGTGACACCTCATACTATCCTTCAGTTTCGAGAGACCATCTTTTAGCTTTTATTGCTGTATATCCGGTGGGTGTGAAGCCTCTTGATGAAGACGTCGTTGATGTACGAACCTCTAGACCATATTAGGAGTCTCACAGGAGTAAGTCAAGTCATTTCACTGACACGATATCCAAAGAATTACTTACCTACATGGGGGCTCTTATAGAGACTGGTTCAAATAGAGCCACATGGTGTGTGTTTCCCCAACGGTTCGCTTGCCTCGGTGTCGACCTCATTGACGACTCGACGGAAGATGACGACTCCCTCTATAGAGATCCCAGTAAAGGTCCGCCGCCATCGGCTCCAGCGGCTCGACTCTCTCCGTCAGTGCCGCTGAGCGCAAAGCCCCAACCGAAGCGCAGCAAGTCGATACGGATGGACTTGTCGACACAGTCTAAGGAAGATTCTTATGGTAAGCACATCTTAGAATGGGAAAAACTCTCTCTCGAAACTAACTTCCTGCAAGTTATCGGCACTAAGATTGAGCACACGTCGCTCGACTGGGGTGTTGGTTTTCCTGGAAGCCATGACTTTTACCGCACTCGCGACCAATCAGATCAGGAGATATTCATCCTGAAGCCGAACGTCAGCGCTGGAAAATCACGCAACAAGAGAAAGTATTCCGGTGCTGAAGACCGTGTTATGGCGAGGAAATCCTGCCAGGGCTCGTCAGGTTAAGGTGACGTGCTTACACGATCAGAGCCTAAGGCGTCTTACTGCAGGGCCCTTGAACTACGCGATCAGCTCTAGTCTGCTGGCACTGCGTCAATTCTACACTCGCCTATGCGTCTAGTGCGTCAACAAGCTTCTCTTCGATGCTCTAGCGGATGTACCGGAGGGCCCTGTTCTCGCTGTGGGTGGCTTGCACGTTTCCGATACGTTGGAGCCCCCCTGTTACGGGCTTGAGTACCCACAGCTCCTGGGGCTCTACGAGCAGTTCGTGTAAATCACTGGCCATATGTCCAGCGGCTGGGAGTGTACCTTGCATGTAGGCCAAAGCCTCCCGCAGTTCGCGTGAGATTGATAGTGTTGATGGCACCATATGGACGTCGACAACATATAGCGCTAGCATACCTAGGTAGCCCTTGTTGTTACCCCAAGTCTACAAGCTACTCGAACCGTTTCTCAGTGATATCAGAATAGTATGACCGTGATCTTGGGTCTTTAATAGAAAGCACTAGCTTGTACAGCGTCTTTTACGCTCAATGCAGCGTCGCAAACATACTACATTCGCACTTCGAGTTCACTCGTGTAGGTTGCTACAACATTGACTTCTCAATCGCCATGTCCGCAACTATTGCACATTGTTGCATAACTTGATGTGATGTCAATCCACTCTCAAGTTCACGCATCGCGCCGCATGGCCGGATCAGGTTAGCTGACCACAGCCGGTAGCTCGCTTAGAAGCGGCGACAGTTGAGGCGGTCGCGATAGTCGGAACCGTCGGTGACGAGTGCGCGACGCTTCAGACGTCGATATCAGCAGATAGGCAGTCGATAAATCACTTGTCATGTCCAATTGGAGCCATGGCAGCCGGCGGAGAAGGTATCGGAAAGGTGAGCGAGCTTGCCCGTCGCAAAGTCTTGCTCGATAAGGAAACAACCTCCACGAATGCCCCGCGCCTAGTCTACAGCGACCACAACGAAGTGGCCGAGAACGGCCCACTATTTCCATTAGCCATTTAGCGATGCAAGTGATAGATGTAGTCAACGTGATGGTATAAATACGCAGTGGGATGGTCACAACCATTTATCGCTGCATCAAAACTCTCTCAACTTCATGCTCTGCGACGATAAACCCGTTATCCTGAACAACATGGCAGCGAGCAAACCTTCATACCTCGTCGTTGGCGCCGGCGTCTTCGGAATCTCAACTGCGTATCACCTTATCAAGAAGTACCCGGACCGACAAGTCACAGTCGTTGACCAAGATGCCTGGGACGCCGATAACCGCGTAGCAGCTTCATGGGACTGGAATAAGGTTGTGCGCGCCGACTACGACGATGTCATCTACTGCAGACTCGCTCTTGAGGCTCAAGATGTCTTCAAGGAGGACCCGTTATGGCAACCTTACTTCCACGAGACTGGTATCTTCTGGGTCTGCCGTTCAGATTACGCACAAGATGTCATCGACAACTACAAGAAGCTTGGACGTGAGGCAGACTTGCAATCAGTTACCATTGAGGAAGCGAAGAAGTTGTTCGGTGGCCTTTTCGAGGATGCGAACTACGACGGAGCGAAGAGTGTCCTGGTCAACAAGACAAGTGGTTGGGCACAGGCCGGTGATGCACTAAGAGCAGTTACCAAGTGGTCGATCGCAAAGGGCGTCAAGTACGTCACCGAGAAGGTCGAAAGCCTGGACTTTGACAACGCCGGCCGCTGCACAGGTGTCAAGACTGAGCAAGGTAGCACTATCAAGGCTTCGCACACTATTTTGTCAACCGGCGCCTACACCGCCAAGCTTCTCGAGCAGGCTGCTAAGACAAGTGGGAATTCAGACCTCCGTGCTGGATCAAGAATTGTTGCTGGTGGTATCACGACAGGTATGACGACTCTTGACGAGAAGTCGTACGAGAGGTTCAAGGACATGCCCGTTGGTGTTCAGGGCTACACCGCTGCATACGGGCCCTTCATTGGCAGCTTACCGCCTACCAAGGACCGTGAGCTCAAGTGGTGGGGAGAGAAGATCTTCAAGAACACACACGAAGTACTTCCTGGCCGCTTCGTCTCTGCACCTCCATCTGGAAAGGATTACAACCAGTGGGATGTTCCTGGTCCATTGAAGTTGGACATTTCTCACGCCAACGATGTGTTTTACGGCAAGAAGGGTGCAAACTGGAAGATGGACAAGCACCGTATCTGCTGGTAAGTTTCATATTCATGCACTGCTACTTGATCAATACTAATGAAACCCAGGGATGCATTCACCACTTCATCTGACTTCATCATCTCGCCTCACGCCGCCGCCAAGGGTCTCTTCGTCGCAACATGCGGCTCTTTCCACGGCTACAAGTTCTTCCCCGTCCTCGGCAAGTACGTCGTACAGATGTTGGAAGACGAGCTAGAACCAGAGCTCAAGGAGAAGTGGGCATGGGATCGCGAGAGGCCGGCGCCTAGCCTCAACCCTGACTGGCCGCGCTTCGAGATGGTGGATCTGCTGGACCAGTGGCCAAAGGCCAAGTTGTAAGATGTGATATGAAGTTATATGACGAGACTAATGAGTGCTTGTTGCATATTTGCAAGGCGTCTGGGTGGGAGTTTCTTGTCCTTTAGATAGTGAATACTATGAACGATGGCTGTTCCTTGTTAAGTTGCTTCATCTCCATTGTCTTTAGTATTCACCTCTAGTTTCTTCTCAATATGTCCCACTCACTCTCGCATGTGCTCTAAGTAGTATTCGACATCCTTTATACAAGCTATGTAGTACCGTCTTTGCTGCTCGTCAAGCGTTCTATACATCTCTGCATTGCAAGCTGAATCTGAGGTTGTCCCTAGAAATTCGCGCTTCAGATCCCTCAATGCGCCTATTGCATTTGCAGTAAGCCGACTCATTGCTTCGGTCGCTGTAGGGAAATCGAATGGTTTGATCTTAGGGGGCATATCTGCACACGAAGGATGTGGGAGCAAGGGAAAGATGTCGGTAGAACGGTAGAGACGGAAACGAGGATACAAGCAAGACAAGGCTTGCACGTCCTAACATATGATTGCTTATTTGTTATACTACTTCTTCCCAGATTGTTGTATTGCATGAGCCTAAGCGCAAGCAAGTTCGTATGTTTTTGGACAGCGAGCTGTTAGCAAGCGCATATGGCAATTTATCTCGACCTGACATAAAATCCACCACCCGTCTTACATCTCACCTATCTTACCCCCATTATTCCGTCCGAAAGGTCGCTGCGCACAGCCTTCAAATGACGACCACATTCGATGACAACAAGTTAATCAAAGTCTTCTACCATACTGTCACAAACTTCAGAGATATTTATCTGGCTAATGATGAAAAACGCTATTACATCACAGAATCCAAACAGGAGAGATATCGAAGGCTAAGTCCGTACGACAGACAGTACTACCGATTGAATGCAGCGAGAATGATGTCGGTGTTGGAACAAGTGTTACACTGGACGGGTGATATCGATAAGAACTTGGGCACCGGGGACATCAACGGAGAGACACTGCCTGATATAGACCTGTGAATGCTAGACACCACATAGCAATCTGAGAAGTGAGGCGAAGCAAGCGATTTAGAACTTCAAGGCATATACATGTTCATTTGATTCATATTTACATCGAAAAATGGCGCCTGCGATAGGTGCCGGCCAGCTTTTGATTTCCACTGTTCGTGCCAAAGATGCACTTAAGCAGTGACCTTGCTCTTGATGAAGGTGAGAGCCTGGTTGCCGTAGATGTTGACGTACTGCTGGTGGTGGTTGGCGTCGTTTCCATTGCAGCAGTATGGGTCCTGAGAGTCGCAGTAGCTCTGGATGATGCTGCTGCTGGCAGGTGCGCAGGTGAATCCGGCAGGGCGGGCGGCGAACTAAAGTACTCGTTAGTAAGGATACCAAGAGCTGGAGAAGTAGTGGACTTACGCCTTGGGCCTTGCAGGTACCAACGTTGTAGGGAAGACCGTTGCGGTTGTGTGGGTCACCCATGAAGATCGCCGCCTTGACGGCCTTGAGGGCGTTGCCGGTCAAAGTGGAACCAGCACCGCCGCAGATGGCGTTGTCCATGATTTGACCTCCCTACAGACTGTTAGCATTCGGCGTTCTTGGGGTTCATGACACCATCCGTACCTGAGAGTATCCGATAAGGACGATCTGAGTGCTAGGGCACTTCTGGTTGTAGGCAGTAACGGCCTTGACAACCGCTGCGGTTCCTTGGGAAGCAGAGTTGTCGTAGGATACGCCTCCGCAGGAAGAGCCTCCACCGCAAGCTGGGTACACGATGGCTTCGGAGCCCGCACCAGGGTAGGCGGACTTGACCGAGTTTACAAGCCCGGCAGCGGTACCGTAGCCATTGCTTTGGGGTTGTGTGGTCTCACGAGCTCCGAAGATGTAGACCTTGGGGCAGCTCTGACGCTCAGCGATCTCGACAGGGCCGGCGGCGGCGAGACCAACAAAGAGAGCTGCTGCTGCGGAAAACTTCATGTTGACTTTGAAGGAAGTGGATACTGTGCTTCGGATTGAGTTGAGATGTCAAGGAGTTGTGATGATCAAGTCTGGGCAGCGAGCGATGTGTTTATAAAGAAAGTTTCATGTATCCACTGCAGCTGTCCTTTAGGCAAAATTAATCGCCTCGTCTATACATCATGTCCTATCAGTGGGGTACAAAGTAATGTTTTGCTTTGTCTTGGTGCACAGATGGTCCTTTCATCCGTCGTCGCAATCTATCTGAACAGTCCTGTGATGAAGATCGGACAGGGATTATTGCCGTAGCCCACGTCTGTTTCATGCAGAACCAAGCCTCGGCCGTCTGGGGTACATATAGATCCTAGTGTCTTCGGGAGAAAAGCGACCAAGCGAGCAAATAGAGGGCTGCAACGTATAGGACCCTCGGTACGTCGCGCGATGGGTAGATGGATGGCGTCGCGGCCGCGTGGTCAGATGATGTACCGGCGTGGAGCCGAACCGTCCTGGCTAAATGGGAATTCTCGAAAAGCTTGGGTTTGAAGTTTAACAATCCGGGGTAAAATGCTTGTTTTTGTGAGCCTCAGCGCTAAAATACTGTACCTGATGACGGATCAAGCATAGCTTCCGGATGTGCGTGAAGAACGCGTATATCGAGTATAGGGTCAAGAGAACTGATAGTGCCTGGAGGCTAAGTAGCCCTCACCGCCCCTTCAGCGCCCTCTCAGTCTCAGTGCTCATACGTTGACTCGGCGATGTCGGAAGCAGACAATGTCGTTCTAGTGCGACTCAAGGGCGGTCTGGTCGTACGAAGCGATAGAGAGCTCTCCTAATAATGAAACAATTATAGGGCGGGTCTGTCCGACCGCCATGTTTCAAACACCGGCCGGTCCACCACCAATTAATGCAAGAGCAGCTCGAAGAGAAGTGAACGCGTCCCACAGATGCATGAGAGAATTTTCAACAGGGAGAACTTGTGATGTGATTAGACATAAGCTTCTTGAGGTGAAGAGATAGGTATTTCTAGGTGACGTCATCGCTGCTTGTCACAATTGGGTCCGGTATCGCGTTACCCTCATTCGACTTCTAACGAAACCCCGACCAGAACCGGCCGGGCTTTGTCAGCTTACATTGAATGCTAGTTGTCGAGTTTTTATTTCGCAAGTTTGGAAGACGACATGAATGAAAGTATGTCTACCTAGATAGGTGCTTTGCAGCTTCTACGAACGAATGACAGGTGTGGGTAGAGTTCATCACCGAAGATGACAAGTATAGAGAAGCTCGAGAATGAAACCCTTCCGTTTGATCTGATTGGAAAAGCAGTTCTTTTGCGATGGAAGGCTGTAGTATGAGCACAGGGTACGCGAGGTGGTGGCGCAGCCAAGCCAGCAAGGCTCAGCCTTCTTGCTCATGAGATGTAGTTCCTTCGCTCACCTCGTCCTTTCCCAGCTCACATCGCGGTACATTAGCCTCTGTAGTATGAACAGTAAAAGCGTAAATCCCTTGCATCGGACTGCCGACGGACATGGCGCATCGGAGGACGAAAGCGGCTATACGAGCCTAGCGGAATACACGCGACTTCATATGCTGAAGGGTTGGATTAAAGAATGCGATAAGTGGCACGGCTCACATTGTTGTATACCAAAATTCGACACAAGTATATGGCCTATGTGGGTCATCGACGTCGTGGATGAGTGCGTAGTCGAAGGCGACAATGCCGACCGTTACCTCACATTGAGCTACGTGTGGGGTGGGGCACGAACGTTGCAGGCAACCACTGCCAACATCGAGCAACTCAGGCAGCCAGGAAGTCTCACCAGAGACAAAGTAGTTCTGCCCAAGACAATACGCCAGGCTATAAATGTCACCCAGCTTCTTGGAGAGCGATACATCTGGATAGATCAACTATCGATCTTACAAGATGACTACGAACAAAAACATGGTCAAATCAAGCGTATGGCGGAAATATACGCGAATTCGTATCTAACCCTTGTTGCTGCTACAGGCAACACAGCGCACTCGGGTCTGGTGGACGACATCGATCAAATGCTGAACGAACTTCCCGTCAACGAAGAACAAGATGAGAATGAAACAAGTTTGTTCATGGATTTTAATAGCACATGGAATCGTCGAGGGTGGTAAGTGGCACAAAGTACAAGCCATGATTATAGTTGCATGTACTAATGATCCGCGGCGTGTCATAGGACTTTCCAAGAAAGCGTGTTTGCGCGGCGTGTCTTAACCTTCTTTGATATCGTGCCAGGGAATAATGACTATAGTGACCTATGTCCCAAGTCTCTTTATTGGGTATGCCAACAAACATGGTGGTATGATTTTCATCCTATCACAGGCAGTAAACACAAATCTACCTGGAAGGACATGGAATATCGATCGCTCAGCCTAAGTTACCAACTAGGTTGGCCTAACTTCCACCAGTATATGGAATTCTGCTATTCGTATTCACGGAGAGACTTCACCTATAATTCCGACGTCGTCGCAGCATTTGCAGGTACTGCTACTCTACTTGCTAAATCTTTCCTTGGTGGCATATTATATGGGCTTCCCGTACTGTTCTTCGATATTGCACTTCTGTGGAACTACCATCCTGGCTCGTCTACAAGAAAGTGGGATACGGCCTTCGATGAGAGCAATCGACCGCCGAGTTGGTCCTGGATGAGTTGGCATGGGCAACTGGTGAAAGGTGGCTTGGAAATTGGGTTCGAAGGAACAGTGGAGGACGGTCGACCCTCAACAGTTTCCATTACTCCACTTGTCCAATGGTGCTTCACTGGCGAAAGCGGCGCACGGATTGCAATCGCGAACAAATATCACAAGTACAAGCATCTTGCACAAGACGGTAAAAGCATCCCGCCTCCCGGGTGGAGCCGAGCTGAATCTTCCTCCCGCAGCTCTGGTTCGCACGGAAAGAATGTTTACCTTACACCGAATGCCCCTGGTATCAAATTCCGTTTTCCGGTCCCACTCGTGGATTCTTCTTGCTCAGAGATAACGATGCCGATGCCCATTTCGAATAAGATCACATGCAAAACCGAACGCGCCTTCTTCTTCTTACGTAGACCAGATCCTGTAAGCTCAGATCCTGTACAAATCCTTGACGCAAAGTGGTCTTTTTCGGGTATCATAACCTCGCGGCATGAATCATTTTTCGAAACACGGATGAGGGTTGAATTGATTGCGATTTCGACCGGCAATGTAGCGAGACATGACCTTTGGTATAGATCCAATGTTCCAGCAGAGGGTCGTAAACTTGGCGGTATATGGGAATTCTACAACGTTCTTTGGATTGAGTGGACAGACGATGTCGCCTACAGAATAGCCGTTGGGCACATCGATAAAGGGGCATGGGAAGCAGCTGATCGGAAGTTTATCCATGTCGTACTTGGTTAAGAAAGGATAGTCTCGACATCATGTTTACATTTGCTATATTCTTACTTCAGATCACACCAGAGCACACCCTTGCTTTCAACAATACGTTGCTAATCTCAGAATGCTCTCCCCACTCATCCCCGTACTTCATAAGGCCCGGAAAGGCGCAGAACAGAAATTTGCGATCAACTTCCATGTCAGTATCATCTTCCATGGCGGGACCGACGTCGTTCACAGTTTCCATGGTACGGTCATCGAACTGCATATTGTCGTCTTGGCGGCGAAAGAAGAGTAGCTTGTAACGTGCCTTTTGCAGAGCGAGTGTTCGTTGCAGGCCCATTGCGTCTTTCAACATACCGGCCAATGTGGACTGTGCGTTGGGCGCAAGACTCACAGAAGTCAGCGTGAAGAGTATATGGCTGGCTTCTCCAGCGAGTCGATGTATCGAGGCTTCGCTCTCTTTTTGGATCTCTCCATTTGCTTCGCTGCGCTCAAGGACTTGTACCGTAGCACGCACCCACTCTCGATGTGTGGTACCAAGGTGTTGTGTGCGCTCAGCAAACTGTCGCAGCGCCCCCAATGGACCTGTGCTAGGCAACCCAAACACGATCGAGTTGTCAAAGATTTGCATAAGTGATGTCGAGACAACGGCTTGGTACAAGGCAAGCTTATCCGTGCTCTGTATACTAGCCCTGTATTGCGGATTCAATGCGCGAAGCACATCTTCAGTCTCTTTTGGAAGGCTATCGAGGTTCAGTCTTGACCGCCTAAAGTTCGAGACAGTCCATTCTCGCACGCGATTTGCAAGTTGGGAGAACGATTCTGCAAGCTCGCTGTCTGTGATTTGCGAATCCGTACGCGTGAGCGAAGATATGCTTGACTTCAGCGCCAGAAGCTGCTGGAGCCTCTCTTGCGACTCTTTTTCGGCGGCATGGAGGCGTAGTCGCAGGTCGTCTGCTTCCCCTCTTGACTGCGGTCGGTCAAGGCTGCGTGGATACAATCCGTCATGCGATGCGAGCTGGTCTTCGAGCTGTTCTTCGAGTTGCGCAACTCGGTAGCGCAGATCTGAGTTCTGGCGCAAAGCATCTTCCCTCCCGCTCCCTAAGTCTCCTGGCACTCTAGTGTCTCTTTGGAGGCGACTCGACCCGCCAACCGGGGCTCCACCCGTATTCGAGCTCTTCTCAGCAAGTTGCTGCCTGAGTTCCTCGATTGTGTCCTGATCTGCTTGTCTAGAACGTCTCAGTCTCGACAAATCTTCTCTAGCCATCTCCTGCTCCTCTTTTGCGATCGCCAGAGCTCTTTCGAGGTCCGCGACCCTATGTGATATCCGCGTAGCATCGTCGCCTGGTGACGGCATCTCTGGTCTGTTGATGAACTCATTGCCGGGCCCTGAAGGTGCGGCATCGCTTGGCAGATCTACCACACCTCCACTTTTGCGCTTCAGCATATCATTGAAGGGGTATTTGCGTCGGTGTACTTCGTCTTTTCTCGCATTTGGAGCAGCGATGGCGGCTTTCG
>Ga0265797_10012794_pt1 | contig 10216 bp, 9 predicted proteins | sample P2T30metagenome_FD_192433 | JGI IMG/M metagenome (GOLD analysis project Ga0265797, IMG submission 192433) | Plant litter microbial communities from East Loma Ridge, Irvine, California - P2 T30 | ecosystem: Environmental > Terrestrial > Plant litter > Unclassified | place: USA: California... | reverse complement strand
GACGCGACAGGTCGTCGCTAACAAAGTCGATGTTACCAGCCGAAACATCTGCGGACAGCTCAAAGCTCGACTCGAGATGCGAAGAAGGATCAGCTCCATCCAGGCATATACGTTGGCAAGCGTGATATATCACGCTCGCGCGCCGGCACACAATGCTGCCACAGTGGCTTCAACCCGTGTGTCCACTTGAACAGTTCCTGAAGCTGCAAGATGCTCAAAGTGATGCTCGACATCGATCGTCGAATCTAACTTCGAGTCCAGATAGGCAACACTCAATTCCGAATGAAGAGATAGTCTTGAGAGAGTACAGAGCATGCTTGTCGGCGCTATTACTGAGACTCGGTGCTATCCTGCTGAGCCGCATTGCCGCTAGCATGATGTACCTGCATATCGTCCCGTTGACTCTCACTACACGTCGGCGCTCATGAGCCTCATCTCTCTCACTCTGGACAGCATGGTGAGATCGCAGCCTTGGCGCCATGGGCCGGCTGCGCTGCTAGGGAGCATATAAACCTCTTCAACCACAGATCTGCTTCTCTCCTCCACAACAGATCTGCTTCTCTCCTCCACCACGTATCTTCTTCTCTCCTCCACCACGGATCTGCTTCTCTCCTCCACCACGGATCTTCTTCTCTCCTCCACCACGGATCTGCTTCTCTCCTCCACCAACTCAACTACTACTTCTGATTAGATCCCTGGAACAGCACACTATAGCCTGTCTATCTTCAAAGTCTCATATGAGCAACCGCGATCCAATCTTCGTGCACTCCACTGAGCTCAACCCCACCGCTATCAGTTACACGCCACTATCATTCAACAGCATGCCCAGCCAGGTGAGCCCTCCACCATCTCCATACCTGGAGAGTCGGATTGTCAACTTAGAGGAGAGCCTCGGTGAACTCAAAGACTGGTATCACGAACTGTCGTCGTCTCTTGCCGGAATGAAGAAAGATATGGGCTGGCGTCCCTTACAGGCTCAGAACAACTCGCCTACAAGTCTCCGCGCGCTCGAATTCAGCCAAGAGCTCGAAGAACTGACTCGGGAGGTTCACAAGTCAGTAGATGGTGTTGTTGACGTGGAGAAAATCAGCGGTACAACTATTCCAAAGGCTCATGTCAGCGTGCCTCCTCACCTGCGTGGTGCTTCTAACGGAGCGGTTTCCAAGATAGTTCCACCTCATCTGCGTGGCAAGGTTGCAAGCGGGTAAGTTGCCCATCGCATAGCCTGAAGGCGTTCGCCACACTCAGACTAACCACCTTGTACAGTGTGCAGGAGCGTGGTGCGGTTACAACACCCAACAGTCGCCTCGTCACCGACGGCCCTGTCGATGGTGTTACCATGGGCAAAGTCTCGGCGACCGTTCCTAGCCCTCCATCTTCACCGGTTACGATCGTTGAGCAAGGGCTAGACGTCGACAATCTATCTCTGAACACCTGGAAACCCTTCTACCTCACGACTCTGAAGCCCTTCGAGGGCAGCGAGAAGATCCCTCGAGCAGACAAGGTCACCACCTTCCACCCGCAGTTCCTCGAGGAGGTTCTCGGAGGCAGCGATTGGTCACCAGGCCTTAAGTTCGTCGTCGGAAACTCTACCTGCATCATTCGTAATCGCACATACTACCAGTTCGACGCGGCCACCGAGCCTTACCTACCGGAGGCGCCCGGCCAGCATGGCGCTAAGCTTACTGCGTTTTTCAACAAGGCCCCGGAAGAGGAGCACGACCTCCCGGAGGACGTCTCGTCGTCTGAGGACGTTCCCATGTTCGTCAGGCAGACTGATGGCCGCTATGCCTACTTCGGCAACTATACGCAGTCTAGGTGGAGCGACAAGCTTGACTACGATTCGATGATGGCTAGAGTGCCTCAGAGTATCAAGGAGCACTGGGCAACCGAGCTGACGTCTGCTGTGCGGCCCCCATGGGTTACGGAGGAGCTCAAGAAGGCAAGTGCGTGAACGAACTGCGTGCAACACATACTGACTCCATACCTACAGCACTTCTTCCAGAAGCCCGACTACAGTGGTCGCATCTACTCAGCCACTGAGCCCGACGCCCCAACCGCAACCACGGAGGAGGAGATCAAGGATACCGAGCGCATGGTCCGAGACGTGCGCAAGTACGTCGAAGAGCTCCGCGAGTGGGAGCGCGATGCCAACATGATGACCGCACTCATCAAGAAGCAGTTCATCCTGGACGCGTTCGATGCCGTAAGTCTGAGCTGGATGGCTTCGCAGTACTAGAATCAACACTGACATCCACAGGCTGACGCTGACAACCCGCCTGCTCTGCGCCTCTGGTGGGAGTACCTCGAGTGCGTCAAGTGGCACGGCGAGTTCTACGAGCTGTTGGTGACGCTGCAGTCTCGCGAGGCTAGGTACAGCAAGTAGGTGCGCGGTGTGGTAGGTCTGTTTGAGGACAGACAGGAGGTGGTATCATGGGGTTTGCGGGGATGAATATCGGAGGTGGGCAAAAGCTTGGGTGTTTGAGGAATGGCTGCATGGCGCGGCAAAAGTGACTTTTTGGGATTATTGCTTCATCTTGCTTGGATGGCTGCGAGCCAGCACATATTGGTATCTCAGCACAAGGTACTGTGGAATTAGCATACTCGACCAAATTGTCATTCAGTTGGATTTGTGTTTTTGACTTGAGTGATTGCGATTGAATATTTGGTGAGGGCTGGATGTCTTCGCTTCAGGTCGCAGACTGAGATTGAGACTCGATTCAGGCTTCACCCAGTATGGAGAACAGGGCCTGAGGATGAGCATGGTCGATTTGCAACAGCTGTGTACCCGAACAAGAAGGTGCCGCTAGCGTAATTTTACGTCGAGTACTTACCACAGACGCGTCTTCCTCACTCCACCATCCCCACGCGCACCATCGCGTACAAGTGCTCGCATCGCAACGTCAGCCCGAGAACCGCGTGCGAAAAGTCTTGTGCACGGTAGACGTCACAAGACAATGTGCAACTCCATAACGAATCTGGATCGAGGACTCAGCGTATCGAGCGACATACTCAAATACGCGTGCAGCACCTTGGCCACTCTTGCTTATCTCACGATGGGCACCAGTGCATTGCGCGCTATTGACAATCTATCCCTTCAGTCAAGCGACTATGCTAGGCCGCAGTCGAGGAAATGCCGTAGAGCCTGCCACACCAGCGATATGGCTACCGCAGACAAAAGCAAAAGCAAAAGCAAGTGCGAGCAGTGAAGATTTTTAGGCAGTTCGTCGTCAAGGTGTAGTACGAGAGATTGACAGAATTCAGGAACGCACCTGCATAACCTTCAGGCTGGGCAAGCCAAACTCTCCATCTAGGTATTACTCCTGCCAATTATAGTCGACAGTTCCGTGACCGACAGGGCTTCTCCGCAAAATGCGAGGACCTGTAGTGCATCACGAGCAGGTGGCCACTCGGAATAGCGCAACGCTCATGCGTAAGCGAGCGCCGTCGCGTGCTCTAGCCGACTATTCTTCGTCACTAGACCAACTGAAACATCGTTCCTTTTGTCTCTTTTCCTCCATCGTCGTCCAGAAATTTGGGTTCATGCGGCGTCGTCGTGAACGCAGACCTGGGTCGTGGAACTCAAGCTTCGATCTGCCCACGCACTATACGACTAAGCCTCACCACTCCTCGCTCAAGGCTTTGCCGAAGTATCGATGGCCCACACCTCATATACCAAGCATCAAGAGATGTGCTCACGTTACCACTTCCGCCGCGGATTAGGCAAGCCGGCTATATACATCCCTGCGCAGCTCATCTATCAGACTTCGATGGCGGCGAACTCAACCGCGAGACTCAGCAAAAGGCTGACAACTCCTGATGTCGCTTCGAACGCGATTGGTTACATTGTCAAAGGTCATCTATGTTATTTGTTCTGGCCCGGTTACACAGGCCTGCGACCACACCAAAATCTGGGGTACTATACGACCGCCCTCAGAACAGCATGTGGACCGGAATGTGCTGCGTTGATGGCACCTCGTGGTGGAGATTTGGTCCAGGAGGCAGCGTAATATCCGGAATGTTACGAGGGTACGCCTTGGGAGACTTTTTGGGAGGCTATATGTAGGTATATAGCGAGACTGACTTTTCCTTTATCTCAACTTCGTACTCAGCACACACTTCCGTCTTCAGCATCTTCACTTCAATCTTCTCACTGCAGATTGACTGTAGCATCTCATCATGAAGTTCACCACAGCTTTTGCTTCGTTGGTCGCGGCTGTAAGCGCACACGGCGGTGTCGACACATACACAGTAGGAAGCACGGTGTATCAAGGGTATGCGATACTGTCACCAAAACTTCTTATACTTGAATCTGACTCTGTACCAGATGGTCGCCCTACCAGAGCGCCTCAGGGCAGAAGACGCTCCAACGCCAATACCCCAGCTACGATCCCCTGCTCATCAAGGATCTATCTGTGAGTTTCACACCACCTCTAGAAACAACAACTTACTGACCGCTTCAAGTCTGTGAACATTAGATGCAACAACGGTGGTGCTCTGGGAACTGGCGTAATTGGAACCATCGCTGCTGGTGCTAAGCTCAAGGCCCATTGGTACAGTGCCTCTTCAAATCAACACAAGCAACTGTATGCTGACCAACGAACAGGAAACAATGGACCCATAGGCCTGCTTCCGTGATGGTATATATGGCAAGATGCCCTGGCTCTTGCGACAGCTGGGATGGATCCGGCAAAGTTTGGTGTAAGTCGCACTTTTTTACCACAAGAGAGAAAGCTAACAAAATGTTTCAGTCAAGATCGATGAGAAGGGTCTCGTGTCCGGCACACAGAACTCTGGAATATGGGCAGGCGACGAAATTCTCGACACACTCTACTGGACCAGCACGATCCCAGCTACCCTAGCACCGGGAAACTACCTCATCCGCCATGAGCTCCTCGCCGTGCACCAGGCTAACAACCCTCAATGTAAGCTCATCCCACGTCCTGGCCTCACTCCCTGCTAATCGTCACAGTCTACCCCGAATGCGCGCAATTCGAAGTCACCGGCGCCGGCACCGTGACCCCTCCTTCATCCGTGCTCGTCTCCTTCCCAGGCGCATATACCGGCAAAGAGCCCGGTGTCGCATTCAACATCGACTCGTCGGACGCCATGAAGACCACCACCTACCAGATCCCCGGACCACCGGTCTGGGACGGAACGGGTAACGCCCCTGCTCCTGCGGCATCATCTTCGGCAGCAGCGCCTGTTCCCACTACGCTCGTTACTAGCGCGGCGCCGGCTCAGCCGACTATGCCATCGTGTACGGCTGTTAAGAAGTATGGTCAGTGTGGCGGTAAGACGTACACTGGCTGCACGGTGTGTGAGTCGGGGACGAAGTGTACCGCGAACGGAGAGTACTACAGCCAGTGCACGTAGATTCTTCCAGACGATATGTAGTATCTTTCGCTTCATGCATAGTTGTCAATAGCGCCTTTCAAGCATCAACAATCTTACTCCACCCCTACACAAACAACCTCTAACCTTTTCCTCAACCCTACCAAGGCTGCACCCCATCCTTATGAACCACCTTCCCCGCATCCCCATCCCTCTTCCCCCCAACAACATCCCTAATAAATTCCCCACCAACACTCGCATCCCCGGCCCCAAACCCCTTTAACGCATCCTTCCCCAGCCCGCCCAACCCTGTCGCCAAGAACCCCGGACTAATCGCAAACACCTTGACGCCATCCGGCTCCAGCATGCGCGCCCAGTCCAGCATCATCATGTTCAGCGCCGTTTTGCTACTACGGTACGCCACCATACTAGGCGTCGCGGGCTTGGGCCAGCCTTTAGCTGCGGCGCCGGGCGCGAGCGCTTTGGAGTTTGTGCCGCTTGCGCAGGTGGAGAGGGAGGAGAGGCCGGATGTGATGAAGAGCAGGCGGGGGGACGGGGAGGCGAGGAGAAGGGGCATGAAGACGTATGTGAACGCCTGGGTTGACGTTACATTCAAGCTATACGCTTTATCCCATGCCGTGCGCAGCGTAGCGATAGATGCATCGTTGCGCATCAAAAGATCGAAAGACGCGCCTGCGTTGTTGACGAGCGCGTCGATGCGGCCGTGTTTACTGTGCACTTCATTGAAAGCTGCTTGAACGGAATCGTCGTTTTCGATGTCGACTTGCAGTGGGGTGACGGTGGAGCTGGAGTCTGGGACTTCGGATTGGAGGGTGGATATGGCGGCGTGGGCTTTGGTGAGGGAGCGGCTGCCCATTAGGATTGTGGAGGGGGTGGGGGAGGCGTAGAGGGCTTTGACGGTTTCGTAGCCTATTCCGGTGTTGCCGCCTGTGATGAGGATGATTGGGGTGTTGGACATGGTAGCTGGGCAAAGTGGGAATTTTGGATTGGATGGAGGTGGTGTTAGGTTTTTTTTTTGGGATGGGGAAGTCGGTTGGTGGCTGTCGAACGATTTGTAGGTATCTTGCTCGTACTTTGTACTTGGCCAAATACTGTGCCTCGCCCTGCTTTTCTCTTCGAATGAGTATTCTGTGTCGCTTTTGTACGAGGTACAATGGTTTTTTCGTACCGTAGATAACTGCTTAAGTCCGCGGGTACAAGCTGCCGACCCCACATCTGGTTGAGCGGCCACCTCTCCCAACCTCCCGCGTGCTTGTAGCCACTAACGCCGATGCCGGTACGAAGTCCTCAGGAAGGAGTGCTTCGTTCTCGACGTGCACACTTTGTGGCTTTCAGTTCGAGATGTTACTCGCTCAATTGAGACGTTTTGGGTTTTTTATCAGATACGGACCACTTCGCTCGGCCGAGATTCAAACAAAGGTACTTTGTGGCGTTGTACTTCGTACACGGCAGCAAAACCAACAAGCAACCACGAGGATAACACAGGGGTAGTCTTAGCAACCGGTGGAACAAAGTGCTGATGCTCATACTAATGTAGTCTCGACTGTCACGCTGCACAAAAAGCATCTGAGAAGAATCAATTTCCAGTCCGAACATACATTAGGGATGCGAGAGAGCGACTGTGCACTATCAACCGATGGCGACACATACTCCTCAAAACACTCATTTAGTACTTAAATCCACAAGCCCCGCTCCGAAATGCCCGCTCATTATTTCGACGCCGCAAGAAGCTCAAGATAGTGGCCGACCACGTCCTTGACCATCTCTTCGTAGCTAAGATACTTGAGCCCAAGAGCCTTCTCCGAGGCAGAAGCGTCGATCTCCAGAGGCACGGTCAAGATAGTGCCGTTGTTCTTGATGATTCCATCCCTGACTGCATCCGGGAAATGACGCGCCACAATCTCGAATGAATCCTCCCATCGGGTACCCTTGGGTGATTCGGCAATCAAAAGGTATGCCTGGTTGCCCGGGACCTTGGGGTCGAGACTTCTGACGTGCGCCATAGAGACGTCGCGAACATGGATGGTAACGCCGGGAGTGTAGCTCAACTTGCCACCAGTGACGGGTCCGATGACGACCATGTTCGTGCCACGCCGGGCATCTTCTACGTCGGTGACCAGCTCGTCCCTCCCGATAACGAACCCAGGGCAGATGTTGACGACGTCGAAAGAGATGAAGGCTTTCTCCTGCTCCACCCACTTCTCTGTCTCGTTCAGCGCGGCGATCTTGCTGGCGCTGTATGCTTCGAACGAGTCCGCATAAGGTTCAGGAAGGAAGACTGTGCGCATTTTCTCGTTGAGAGGTACGCCTTCAGTGTTGCCAGAAGTGAAGGCCTTCCAGGATAGCATGGCAATGCCAGAGGACGTGATGACGACGCGCTTGACCTTGCCGGCTTTCTTGGCTGCTTCTAGGATATTGAGCGTGCCCTTTACCGCTGGATCGATGAAAGTGGTCTGCCACGACTCGCCGTCCTTGTGGGCATCTGTGATGGGAGACGCGACGTGGATCACATGGGTAGCTCCTTTGATGGCCTCATAATATGCGCCATCGACCAGAAGATCAGGCACAATGATGAAGTCGAGTTTCTTACCAGGATTGAGCTTCTTGATGGTGGGAATTGAGAGGATGCGGTCGGCTTTGACTTGACTGCGGACCACGGCGCGGATGGCGTATCCGGCTTCAAGGGCATCGATGATGACTCGGCTACCAATGTGGCCTGAGCCACCAGTGATTAAGACGAGGTCGGACATTTTGAGGTGATGTTTAGTCGTGACGGATGGAATACAGACTATATGGGGGCTACAGCAGGGCAGACTATGATGGTTGATAGAAATTCCTTTTTCTCGGATTGTTGTGCTGAACTGAAGAAAGCTGCTGTCGGTTTGATGCCATTGCCACACGATGATCCAAACTCTTATACCTGCTTTCTGAGCTTCACACGCTGTAGAGTCCGCATTCTCACCCCAAGATCAAAGATGGTGTTGCAAACAAACAATGCTTAGAGAGCATTAATCGCGAATACTAATCAGTAGACGAGTGGTTCACTAATCACCAAGTAACAGCCAACCACGCTGGTCGCTTCAACGCTTGTTTCTGGATGTTTGGTATACAAAGTACTGAACGACAAGACTACCACCACTGCAATACACACCGCCTAATCGTCTACCGTGGATTTATCTTGCCCATGAACAACAATGAATGACAAATGCAGTATAACACACCACTGATCAGTAAACACAATCAGGTCGCCAGCTTTGCACTGCTAATATTTACAGTGCACACATTATTCTGTACTGGGTACTCCGACTCTGCAACATGAATCTGATACTGAACCTCAGGGGACGCACGGATGGAGGAGAAGGGTTTCGATGCATCGCCTGTGCACTAGAAAAATGAACGACAAAAGTCTTGCTTTGCATGCCGCTGAAGTTATACAAGCTGACACTTCGTGACTATCAAAACATGTCGAATGTGAGGAAGAAGTGATGAAGACAGATGGGTCGAGGAGGATTCGCCAGTGCCTCAGGGCCTGACCTAATCAGGACGTGCTAGTGCTCTATCCAATCAAAAAACACGCCCTCTACGACTTCAATATTTGCTTCATCTCGGTACACTAAACAGGCGATCGATATGTATATGCAGCATCGCTTCTGATCAATTCTCTATGCATCGGGGCTTGTGGTTGCCGATAGCCATGTTTACACCAGTCGCACTGTGCCATTGTACCGTGCTCAACGCAGTCATCGGTGACACCACGCACCGGAAACTGCAGGTCGGAGATTCAAACGTGAGACAAGCATAGATAATGCGGGTAAGTCTAAACGTGCATCGAGCCCCTTCTCAGTTGAAAAGTCATGATGCAATCGAGACTTCCGAAACGGGTGAGCACAACGGACGTTGGGGAACCGATGCTCACGTCAGGAACGGTACTCGCTAAACTGTTCACTACACGCTCCAGCCATATGTGGAAGCCGTGGAACATGGAGCTAGACATGCGTTGCTAGGCGCGCAGAGGGCCGATGTTTATGTTTGCAAAGGTTTTATCGATGCTGAAACGCCGATTCCAGTTGCCTCTTCACGCCTTCGACTTCAATCTCAAGATATCCACTTAAGAACCACAACATGTCGGATCACTTCATCGTGAAAGCCGTTGCAGGCACCTGCGTGACATTTTCTTTCATCCTTGCTGGTAGGCTACTGTGACAAGATATGAAGTGGTTGGAATTGACGTGTTGCAGGCAACGCGATCACACAATCATACATGACTGTGCCGGCACTTCTGGTCGACTTCCCACCACCAGGCTCACCCGACCATGTCTCTCGCGCAAAGCTCCTAGGACGCCAATGGCCTCTTTGCTGGACAATCGGCAACCAGTTCTTCCGCCCAATATCAACCCTTGGGTTCCTGGGATACGCATACGTAGGCCAGGCCGTGTTTCGCGAGGGCGTTCTTGCGCGTAGCGATTGGAGACTCTTCGGCGTTGCAGCAGCGATGCATCTAGCCACCATTCTGCATTCGGCGCTCAATATGCAGCCGCTGAACGACAAGTTGGAGGCACTTGCTGAGAGGGCGGGCGACAAGGAGTTGATGGAGGCGGAGAACGTTGCGAGGAAGTGGGCGAACTGGAACAGACTGAGGCTGGCCACGCCGGTACTTGCTGGAGGACTTGCGCTGTGGAACTTGCTTTCAATATAGATTTTGAAGACTGGCAGTGCATCTGTCGTGCAGGAGTGAACGAAACAAATCAGTGATCAAGAAGCGCCACTCAAGGGATCAAAGACACACAACTGCGAAGTGGTGAATTTATAGCTGGAACACTACATTTCATTTAGCAACGTTGGAAAGAAAGACTGTAATGCT
>Ga0265797_10012792_pt1 | contig 10216 bp, 5 predicted proteins | sample P2T30metagenome_FD_192433 | JGI IMG/M metagenome (GOLD analysis project Ga0265797, IMG submission 192433) | Plant litter microbial communities from East Loma Ridge, Irvine, California - P2 T30 | ecosystem: Environmental > Terrestrial > Plant litter > Unclassified | place: USA: California... | reverse complement strand
GAAGCGGCATCTTGGTCTTCCAAATGGTTTAGCGCCAGCCAGAATCCCTGGGGCCCTCGTGCGATGCCTCAACCGCCGACTTTGTTCCCGAATGCTTACCCCACATGTTTACCTTCCAGACCCCACATAGCAGCGCGTCGCCTATCGCCACCAGACGCTTGCTCTCTCGGATGGGGTGTTCTGCAACGCGCTCGGTATCGGGTAGTGCACTTGCTAATATGACGCGTATGCCGTCGCGTGTTAGCAAGTGGATGATTTGTTATTTGGGTGCTGCAGGGCTATTGCATAAGTCCGCAGTCAATGACGTTGAGTGAGCTGTCGTCTCTCATCGTCCCGAGGTCGGTGTGACTTTCGGATCAGAACCAAGGTAAGTGCGCATAACGGTGATTGGCAAGCGTCAAGTTCTCTTTCCATTGCACGATGCAGTCGCGTCGTTGATATCAAGCTAACAGCACATTGAAAGACAGTTCCCCCAACCGCACGCCTATACACTCGGGACATCACAATGGCTTCCACGGGCTCGTCTTCGAAATCCTACTCGCTCGCCGTAGTAGGCGGTGGGATATCCGGCCTCTGCCTCGCCATAGGCCTCCTCCAGTACGATATCCCGCTTACGATTTACGAAGCCGCACCACACTTTGGCGAAATTGGTGCTGGGGTTGCGTTTGGACCTAATGCCGGCCGTGCCATGGAGCTCCTGTCTCCTAAAATATACCAGGCTTTCTTGAAATGCAAGACAGGCAATGCGGACAATTCCAAGTCCGACTCATGGTTCACGATACGGGTGGGTGATGCTAGGAAAGAAGACAAGGAAGGATACGTGAGGGAAGGCAAGAAGGTCGGCGATGCCCTGTTCGATGTGCCTATGCACTCGGGAGGAGGACGCGGCGGCGTGTACAGAGCCCACTTCCTTGACGAACTCGTCAAAGAGATGCCTGACGGTGTTGCCAAATTCGATAAGAGACTTGTAGAGCTGGGCGAGGCTCAAGATGGCTCTGGAGATGTAGTGCTCACGTTCGCTGACGGTTCCACCGCACAACACAGCGCTGTAATTGGATGCGACGGCATCAAGTCTTTAACGCGAAAGTGGCTAGTTGGGAGAGATAACCCTGCCTCCAAGGCTGTATTCTCCGGAAAGTACGCTTATCGAGGGCTGATACCTATGGATGAAGCTGTGGAGATACTAGGTGATGATGCAGCGCGGAACAGCCAGATGTATCTTGGATACCATGGCCACTTGCTCACCTTTCCAATTGCGCATGGCAAAACGATGAACGGTAAGGCTAGTCATCGTCCAAAGTGCTGTCTTGCTAACAGCCACAGTGGTTGCATTTAGCTCTCGCGATACCTGGGAAGACGAGAAGTGGGTTGTGGCCACATCGAAACAGGAAATGGAAGACGACTTCCAAGGCTGGGGCCCACATGTCACGAAGATTGTCAAGGCCATGCAGAAGCCAGACATCTGGGCGCTGTTCGAGCATCCACCCTGCGACACATACACGAAGGGCCGCGTTTGCTTGCTTGGAGATGCAGCGCACGCGACCACGCCTCACCAAGGGGCTGGTGCCGGCCAGTGTATAGAAGACTCTTACATCCTCGCCAATCTGGTCAAGGACGCGAACGACGTCAATGGTTTGCAGCGAGCATTCAGCGCCTTCGACCAAGTCAGACGAGAGAGGACGCAGAAGATCGTGGAAACAAGCCACGAAGCTGGTCAAATGTATGAATTCGAACTGTTCGGGGACGACCTTGACAAAATTGAGGAAAGCTATAAGCATAGAATGCGATGGATCTGGGACATTGACTTAGAGGCGCAATTGGAGCAAGCGCAGCAGATCATGAAACAATGAAATTGAGATATGTTCCCCAAGTTATACTCCGGTCGACAAGTCTCGATGCTCGACAAAGCCTCGTGTCTAATCAATGACATCATCTCTCAGAGCAAAGATCTGCTTCAACACTTCGTCTGTCTTGGCACCAATCCCGTTGTGATACATTGTGTTCGTGATGAAAGTCTTGCAGCCTTTGATGGTGTTCGCCGTCTCCATACTCAGATCGAGGTCAACGTACATGTCGTCCATGTAGACTGCAGCATAGGCCGGTACCTCGTTCTTTCTCAATTGCTCTTTGTCGTACAGTTGCGGCCAATCTTTCTCTTCAGCTAAGAGGTTACCAACAGTCTTGAGCTTAGCGAGCTCCGGGTAAACATCGAACATGAAAGGGTAGATCATCTCGCCTGTGAAGTAGACAGGCTCATCTCCATCTACGCGCGAGAGTGAGAACTCAGGATATTTCGGGAGTAGGCGCTCCGCAGACCAATTCGAGGCCTGGCCTTGACAGTAGATGGGTTCATGGAGGAGAGCATAGATGACGTTAGAGTCCCAGCTCTGCGCTGCCTCCAAGGCGAGTACATTAGGTCGTGTAAGATGTCCGAATTGGGTCAGATCGGTATCGGCGCGAAGCACAAACTCGTGGACGTCATCGAAGCCTCCGTGCTTGCCAAAGTAGATTCCCAGTTGTAGAAAACGACGTGCAGAGAGATGGCCTTCGCCGCCTTGTACACGCACCGTAGTATCTCCGAAACGGGAGAGAAGCTTGACAATGCGTTTGACGCGGTCGACATCTTCGGGATACTTCGCGTAGTATCCCTCGTTCCTGCTCTTGACACGCGCGTAAAGCCGCTCGTAAACTTCATCAGGCCCGTCTCTGAGGGGTGGCAGGCCGCCGAACAGGAACGCCTCTTTGACTCCTTCGGGGAAGAAAGACAGATAGGTCAAGCAGCAGAAGCCGCCGAAGCTCTGACCCATGATACTCCATTTCTTCTTCTCTTCGGGATAGTCTTCTGTCAGGGCTTTCCTTACAGCCTCACAGTCTTTGACGATACTATCAGCCCTGAAACTCTTCATATACTCTGCTTGTACCTTCTCATCGCCTCTCAATTGTAGACTTGACTGGCTGATGGCAGTTGAGAGACCAGTGCCACGTTGATCCAGCATGAGCACTTGGTAGCCTTTTTCGAGAATGGTCTGGGTCCAGGATACCTTCTCGGGACTACGACATTCGAAGCCAGGGCCGCCCTGTAAGTAGACGAGCCATGGGAGTTGGGTTTTCGTGCGATCGAGGTGCGAAGTGGGTGTGTAGTCTGCAGGCTTCTCGGCTTTCAGAGCCGAGCGAGCGAAGAGTTGGATCGTTCCTGCTGAGGGGTTCGCTTCGAGATGGAACTGTCAGCACAATCTTTGTCATCGCTCAATTTTCAGATCAGTTGCCTTATCCAAGGCCATAAGTTTCAGATTCATCTGTTGTCTAATGAATGAGAGGACTGCATACAATAATCTCTGGGTACCTGGAAGAAGTGCTCCGTTATCCGGAGCTTGCCTATCTGTAATTAGCCATGAGTCGTTGTAGATGAAACAGAAACACCGTAATTACCAGGCACCAAGTGACTTCTCTGCTCGAGGATCTTTGCTGCTTGTATCATGTTTGTAGTTGAACAAGTGTCGGGTGCAAGGTGGGGAGTGAATGTATACGGTCTTATCGATAAGCCCCCAACTCCGTAGTGCCTGCTCCGAAGGATTGGCGATATTGAAGGCGCTGCACGCGACAATCCGCAACCGTAAGTTTGCGCTTAATCGTTACAATAATTACGATTCAAACACTCTAGCCTTGGTCGACCCGTCATTCGCATCAATAGGAACAAGTTGGTGTATCATCAACGTCGGCGCTGGGAAAATTTACAACTGAGGGGCAAACGCGGAGAACTTTCCACCGCAGACCGAGTAGTCACCACACTGCCTTTACACAACTGCGTCGTCTCGTTTTCGAATCTGAAACATGGCTAAAGATAAGAAGAAGGCGGCAGCGGGAGGCAAAGCAGCAGCTAAGGCTGCAAAGGCTGCTAAGCAAGAGAAGAAGGCAGGCAAGAAAGACAAAAAGGTCGCATCCAAAACACAGGAAGTCGACTCTGATGCGGAAGATGTTGACCTGGATGATATCTTAGCCCAATATGCAAAAGAGCAGGAACAACACCATGCTATCACCGAAATACCCGCTGAGCCGCCGTCTGCCCGAACTTCGAGCACCCTCCTCGCCAATCCAGCGAACGAGAATGAGATCTTCTTGTTCGGAGGCGAATACTTCAACGGAGCCACCGCCAAGTTCTTCAACGATCTCATGATTTACAACGTCAAGCAGGATTCTTGGAAGCAGGTCACAAGTCCGAACTCACCACTTCCTCGATCTGGACACGCTTGGTGTCGCGCTGCCAACACGAAAGAAATCTACCTGTTTGGTGGAGAGTTCAGCTCTCCGAAGCAAGGGACCTTCTATCACTACAACGACTTCTGGAAGCTCGATCCGGTCTCTCGAGAATGGACGCGCATGGAGGGAAAGAGCAAGACCGCTGCCCCACCAGCACGGAGTGGACATCGCATGGTTGGCTTCAAACAGTACATCATCTTATTTGGAGGTTTCCAGGATACGTCTGCGACTACCAAATACTTGAATGATCTTTGGATCTACGACTGCGTCAACTTCTCATGGCACACGCCAAAACTGCAAGCAGCTCGCGCAGTACCAGATGCACGATCGAGTTTCAGTTTGTTGCCGCACGAGCAAGGCGCAGTCATCTATGGCGGTTACTCTCGTGTCAAGACGCAAGCTGGTGGCAAGCAACAGCAACAAGGCAAGGGCAAGAAGAGCAGCAGTGGCGGTCCGGCATCGCGCATGGTGCTAAAGCCTAAGGTTCACGACGACACCTGGTTCATACGTATCACACCACCACCTGCTGATCAACCATCCACTACCCTTCCAACTGTGTCTTGGGAGAAGCGAAAGAAGCCCGCGAATGCGCCAAACCCACCACGTGCAGGTGCGACAATGGCTTACCACAAGGGTCGCGGTGTTCTTTTCGGTGGTGTGCATGATGTAGAAGAGAGTGAAGAGGGCATTGACTCTGAGTTCTTCAATCAGCTGTTCATCTGGAATGTCGAGCGCAACCGATATATGCCACTCACTCTACGTCGGCCGAAGCTGAACGCAAACAAAAAGGCTGCACAGCAAGCGAACATCAGCCGACGGGATCGTGGCAAGGCCGCAGAAGAAGAGCTGCTGGCTAATCTCAAGGCTCTCGAAATGAAAGCCGGTGTAGTTACAGATGCGGATTCTGACGACGAAGCGAAGAAAGCGAAGGAAGAGGAAGAAGAGGAAGAGGCACGTCCAGAGAAGCCGAAGATATTCGAGTTCCCACATCCACGTTTCAACGCCGCACTTACGGTTCAAGCTGATACACTCTATATCTACGGTGGTACCTACGAGAAAGGCGACCGCGAGTTTACCTTTGACGAACTCTGGTCTGTCAATCTCAACCATCTGGATGGTGTCACCGAAATCTTCAAGCGCGAGCTCGAAGACTGGCAAGGCAGTGAGGATGAAGCCGACTCGGACGAAGAAGACGAGGAAGACTCTGAGGACGATGAAGAAGGTGAGGATGACGACAAGTCTGTATCGACAGCACCCACGAGTGTCACAGAATCCCCTGCCGTTGCACCCATTCACTCCGAAGACCTTGGTCCTCAGGAAGAGATATCCGCGCTCACCGACACGCTTCCACATCCCCGTCCCTTCGAATCCTTGCGCGACTTTTACGCGCGCACTTCAGAGCAGTGGCAGAATATCATCCTGGAAGAGTTGGATAGGAAGGGAAAGAGCGCAGAGAAGAGCCCGAAGGAAGTTAAGAAAATGGCATTCGAGAGGGCAGAGGAGAAGTGGTGGGATTGCAGGGAGGAGATTCGTGCGCTTGAAGATGAACAGGAGGCAGCGGGCATCGGTGAGGTCGTTAGTCTGGCGGATAAGGAAGGCGCTGGGGTGGGAAGGAGAAGATAGTACCAGACACGAGCTTGGGGAAGTTGAAGCTTGGCATGTACATATTCTGCTCGAGAACAAAAGTCTACTTCAAGAAGTAAAAACGCTATCGCCTCATTTACATGATGGCTTCAACGACTTCAGACACCCAGTCTAGCTGAACTGAACTGACACGCTTCGCCCACGCCTTGCCAGTAAATACAAACTCATTAAACACGATAGCCTCCAACTTCTTCCCAAACAGCACTGAGCTGGGATGAATCGCCACCGTTTGGTTACCGATCATCGTCTTGTAGCTACCATCTGGCATCAATCTCGCTGTATTGGAGATGAAGCCGCGCAGCATGCATGCCAATATGGCTTGACTCCTAGCTTCCGAAGGTGCATTATCGGACTCTGCGTCGTCAGCCGAAAGCAGCTTCTGTTGTCTACATTGTTCCCGCAGTTGCTTCCTGATGTTCATTACGTTCTCCATTGCGCGGTGGGATACGTAGTGCTTGTCACACCAAGCACGACGCTGTGACTTGAGTTCAGCGGCGTATCGCTGAACAGTAATGAGAAGTGTGAGGTGATCGCCTTCTCGACGATGTAGCTCACGCCGGACTTCCTCTGCCTCTTCCTTGCGCTCTTCGGTGACAAGATTCAGGAAGACCTCCTCGACGCTGAGTGCGGATATGATATCGATCACGTCGAGTAGGCAGTCGCGCTCTGGCTTTGCTGCTTCGACTAGCACTCGGCCTAGCGTGGGCGTGAGCGGGAACTTGGCAATCTTGAGACCAATGTCGCTAATTTCACCGGTGTCTGTCAACGCTTGCAAGTGCAGTAGTTGCAGAAGAGCCTTCTCTAGAGCTTCTCGTGGTGGCCGATCAAGGAATGGGAAGCCGAGTACGTCATCGATACCTCGCGCCTTCATTGTCAAAATAGCCTGACTGAGGTCGCAACGCAAAATCTCAGGCGTGGTACGTTCTTCCATAGATTCGTAACCGTTTTCAGTATACAACCGATAACACTGACCAGGTGCTTCACGACCAGCTCGACCTTTGCGTTGGATAGCTGCAGACTTAGAGATAGGCTTCACAAGCAGCGATTCGAGACCTAGGCGACTGCGAAATTGCTTTATCTTCGATTTTCCGCAGTCAATCACAAAGCGGACGCCAGGGACAGTGACTGATGTTTCGGCGATGTTTGTTGCGAGGATGACGCGGCGTGTGCGATAGGGCGTTGGCTGGAAGATGCGCTGTTGGGCGTGTTGTGGAAGGGCGGCGAAAAGAGGTAGCGCAAGAAGTTTAGGGACGTCGTCGTCCATGTTTTCAGCATAGTCGTTGATGAGCTTTTCGAGTCCCTCGATAGTATCTTGACCCGTGAGAAAGACCAGTATGTCGCCTGGCAGAGGCTCTTTGTAATGTATCTGGAAGACGAGCTTGAGAGCTGCTTCGACCCAGTCTTGTGTTGGTTGCGGCAAGTATACTGTTTTGACGGGGTATTGCCGTCCCTCTACAAAGCATGTCGAAACGTTTCCTTTACTTTCCGTAGTAGGTTTCGCGATCGCCTTCTCGGTGTTCGACACAGGCTGACTGTCTCCGAAGAACTTGACGAGACTTTCCACGTCTGCCGTAGCACTCATTACTACGACTTTGAGCGGATGCTTCCTCGCCACGCTACCTTCTTTAGCGGATAATAGATTGCGTAAGAACCCAAGGATCAAGTCGACATTTACACTTCTTTCGTGGACCTCATCTACTACAACGGCGCTGTACTGCAACATGTTGGGATCTCTGAGCATCTCTTGAAGCAGCATACCCTCCGTCAGAAACTTGACTTTGGTGTGCTTTCCAGCCGCAGTGTCGAAACGAACGCTGTATCCAACCTTGGCAGTAGGGCCTTTGTCTCCAAGTAAGCTACCCATCTCATCCGCGACGCGTCGTGCCAGGGAGATCGCCGCCACTCTTCGAGGTTGCGTGATCGCTATACACCCGGTACACCAGGACTCATTGGCCAAAAATTGCGGCACTTGTGTCGATTTTCCGGAACCAGTCTCTCCGGTCAGCACGAGGACGTTGTTTCTTTGCAGAGCTGCTCTGATGATGTCCGCTTGAGGCCATATTGGAAGCGACTTGCGGACAAGCCGCAACTCATCACGCTTCTGAATGACATGCGACGGCACTCTTAAGTCTTGTTGAGAGGTACGAGGTCTGTCGGCCTGTTTGTTCTTTGGTCGAGCTTGTTGTCCGGGGTTTGGTTGAGGGTTGATAGGTTGAGGTGCATCTAATTTCGTGCGCTTGTGCGCCTCTGCTTGCCGCGCAACTGGAGTTTCGACAACGCTTTCCGTTCCTTTGGGTTCGGCGACGGGCTTAGGGTGCTCCGCAGTAGAACTGGGGGTGTCATCGTCGGAATGGTCGAACTTGATCAACACGCCGGCTCCCTTCTTGCCACTCCAGCCATCTTTCGCTGGCTGAACTCTCTTTCTCTTCTTGCCTTTCTTCAATTCCACGGGGAGGTCCTTCGCGCCGTCAACTTTTGGTTCGCTGCTCTTTCCGTTGGACATCTTCGTTGTTGCGATTGGAACCCGCGTTTCACGTTGCCAAAACTTTTCCGCTCTTCCCAAGATCGTTATCGATAAGCCTACTAGCGTGATACGCGCGTGCACGTGCCGGTGGCCCACAGCCCCACCTGGGCACCTGGGCACCTGGGCACATTCTCGGTCGCTCGTTGATCACTCATCGCATTGCTGGCGATGCGTAGCAGGACGTGATTGTATCTTCTGGTGTTCGGTGGTATTTATCCCGACGCTATGCATTCAATGGTTGACCCCGCCGCTGGGGACGATCAACCGGGAACTTAATCAAAGTAGGGCGGGAGAGGATGCCGTCATAAGCTATATAAAGACGAGCGGGTAGAAGCGTTGCTAACGAATCACGAAGCCATTATGTTTCCAATGCGACTGGGGAAGTGGGCCCAAGTTCTATATTTACTCTCTCTCACATCGCCTGTCGTGGAGAGCAAAATCGATCGCAAGTCGATTGTCCAGCAGTATAATATCAAGCTCAGCCAATCGAACCCATACAGCCCAGTCCAGGTTGGCAACGGAAACTTCGCGTTCGGTGTAGACATTACCGGACTGCAGACCTTTCTGCCGCACAACACTCTCTCATCCTGGGGATGGCACAACCAATCTCTGCCAACGACACCAAATCAAACGCTTCCATCAGACTACACTGGTGTTGACTGGTGGACCCACGATCGCCTCGTCAACTATGCGCAGCCCAACCCAGAACAGAAGGACATCAGTCAATGGATGATTGCGAACCCACATCGTATTAATTTGGGAAGAGTTGGACTGTGGTTCGGCGGCATCGCAGGAGGGAACGTCACCGAAGACCTACTTGCTGGTAAAGAGCAGGTGCTGGAGCTCTGGGAAGGTGTCATCAAATCCACTTTCTTTATCAACGGAGAAAAGGTTGTGGTGACAACTGTTGCAAGTCCGGAAACCGACACTATCGCTGTAGACATATCGTCCAGCCTGGTAAGGACTGCAGGACTGGGCGCTTTCTTCGATTTCCCGTATGCGACCGGGAAAAATAAGTTCGATGCACCATTCGTTGGTCTCTTCAACGCTACTTCCAACCATTCCACGACGGATGAATACAGGAACAGAGGTGCGACAATCACGCATGTACTGGATGCAACAACATACACGGCCGATATTGCTTGGGAAGGTTATGCCCGCCTCTCGCGCCTGCACAGAAACGAGCACAAATACATCCTAGCCGCCAGTCAGAGATCTGAGACGCTCTCGTTCACTGTTACATACGCTCCTCGGGTGGCCAATGTGTCTTACACTGCAGAGACAGTCAAGCAAACGTCACAAAGCTGGTGGGCAGACTACTGGTCGACTGGTGCATTCGTGTCACTTCCTTCTGCCAGCAATGCTTCTGCACACGAGCTGCAGCGTCGCACGGTTCTTTCTCAGTACCTTCTTGCGGTCAATGGGGCTGGTAAAGATCCCCCACAAGAGTCTGGCTTGGTGAACAATGGATGGTACGGCAAATTTCACATGGAAATGGTCTTCTGGCATCTAGCCCATTGGATGTTCTGGGGAAAATGGGACCTCTATGATCGCAGTATCGGCGTCTATGGGCGCTTTCTACCCAGCAGCTTTGAACGGGCTGAAAAGCAAGGATACGAAGGCGCGCGCCTCGGCAAGATGAGCGATCCAAGTGGCCGATCTGCGCCAGGCGAGATCAACAGCCTCCTCATCTGGCAACAACCGCATCCCATGTACTTCGCCGAGATGGAATACCGATCTTTCCCGACCGAAAAGACTCTCGAGAAATGGAATGACATCTTGACAGGTGTT
>Ga0265797_10012791_pt1 | contig 10217 bp, 6 predicted proteins | sample P2T30metagenome_FD_192433 | JGI IMG/M metagenome (GOLD analysis project Ga0265797, IMG submission 192433) | Plant litter microbial communities from East Loma Ridge, Irvine, California - P2 T30 | ecosystem: Environmental > Terrestrial > Plant litter > Unclassified | place: USA: California... | reverse complement strand
ATGCGGTTCGAGTGGCCGTCGCTGCGGTGGCAGGCGTTGCAGTTGTCGAGGTAGAGCTGGGCCGCGCGGTTGTCGCGGTCCTGGCCCGAGTTCAGCATCTGCGTGGTGCGCGGGTCCGGGCTGAAGCTGGACTTGCCGGCGCCGGTGGCCGGCAGCGACTTCAGGTAGGTCGCGATCGCGAGCAGGTCATTGTCGTTCATGAACTGCATGCTGTGCGCCACCACGTCGTTCATCGGCCCGCCGACGACGGCGGTGGCGCCGTTGCGGCCGGTGCGCAGGGTGTCCATGATGTCCTTCTCGGTCCAGGCGCCCAGGCCGTCGACCTTGTCGCCACGCAGGTTGACCGCGCGCCAGCCGTCGATCAGCGGGCCGCCGGCCAGGAATTCATTGCCGGATTCGTCGAGGGCGCGCTCCTGCATGGTGACGGCGCGCGGCGTGTGGCAGGTGCCGCAGTGGCCCGGTCCCTGCACCAGGTAGGCGCCGCGGGCCAGCGCCGCGCTCTGGTACTTGTCGAGGCGCAGCGGCGCCATGTCGGGCGGCGCGAAGGTCTTGCGCCAGATCGCCACCGGCCAGCGGATCGACAGCGGCCAGCGGATGTCGTTCTGGCGGTTGTCGGCGTTCACCGGCTGCACCCCGCCCTGCATGAAGAAGGCGTACAGGGCGCGGATGTCCTGGTCTGTCATCTTCGCGTACGACGGGTAGGGCATGGCCGGGTACAGCGAGTCGCCGTCGCGGCGGATGCCGTGGCGGATGGCGCGGTCGAACTGGTCCAGCGTGTAATTGCCGATGCCGGTCGCCTTGTCCGGCGTGATGTTGGTCGAGTACATGTTACCGATCGGCGAATGCACCGGCCGGCCGCCGGCATACGGCTTGCCGCCCGGGGCCGTGTGGCAGGCGATGCAGTCGGAGGCGGCGGCCACGTAGGCGCCAGCCTGCACCAATGCGGCCTGGTCGGCGGCAGTTGCCCCGCCTTCGGCCGCGGGCGCGGGAATCGCCCGGGTCTGGCTCGGGCTCAGCGCATAGGCCAGCGCGGCCACGAACAGCAGCAGGATCACGGCCACGACGGTGACGAGGGCTTTTTTCCTTGTAGTCATCATTGTCCTGTCCTCATGCCTGGACCAGCGGGCCCGGATTCTTCAGGTACTGCTCGCGGATCGCCTTGGCGCACCAGTAGGCCAGCGCACACACCATGCCGGTCGGGTTGTAGCCATTGTTCTGCGGGAAGGCGTTGGCGCCCGGGGCGAACACGTTGGCCACGTCCCACGACTGCAGGTAGCGGTTCAAAGCGGACGTGCTCGGGTCCTTGCCCATGATCGCGCCGCCGCAGGTGTGGGTCGACTGGTATTGCGTGATGTCGTAGTGCTGGCCATCCTTCTTGGCGTCGCCCTTGGTGGCCAGCGGATTGAGGTGCCCGGCCATTTCCAGCGCCTGGCCGACCAGGAATTGGGAACCCTTGATCTCGTTGTCGTGCCAGTCGAAGGTCATGCGCAAGAGCGGACGGCCGAAGGCGTCCTTGTAGGTCGGGTCCAGGCTCAGGTAGGCATCCTCGTAGGACATGCAGGAACCCTGCACTTCGAAGTAGAAGGAATGGCGCAGCGCGTGCTTGACGCCCTGCTTCCAGGCCGTGCCCCAGTTCGGCACGCCCGGCGCGGTCGAGATGCCGCGCACCGGGCCGGCGCCCGGCTGGCGCGCCCACACGATGCCGCCGCCGACGAAGCCGGTTTTGGTCGGGTCGTTGCGGTTGCCGTTCAGGTCATCCATCGTGGTGCCGCCGCCGCCGATGCCGATGAACTGGTTGGCGTGCACGGTGTCATCGAAGTACAGGTTGACGCGGTTCAGGTTCTGGTACGAGTAGTTGCGGCCGATGGTGCCGGTTTTCGTGACCGGGTCATACGGCGTGCCAATGCCCGAGTACAGCATCAGGTGCACGTTGAACAGCGAGAAGGCGCACAGCAGCACCAGGTCCGCCGGCTGCTCGGTCTCGCGGCCCTGGGCGTCCAGGTAGGTGACGCCGGTCGCCATCTTCTTGTCGGCGGCCAGGTTCACCTTCAGCACCTGCGAGTGGGTCCGCATCTCGAAGTTCTTGCGCCCGCGCACCACCGGCCAGATGTTCACGTTGGGGCTGGCCTTGGAGTAGTTCAGGCAGCCGTAGTCGGAGCAGAAGCCGCAGAAGTTGCAGGGCCCCATCTGGCAGCCGTAGGGATTGATGTAGGCGCTTGATGCGTTCGACGCGGGAATCGGGTACGCGTGCCAGCCCATCTCGCGCGCGCCCTTGTAGAACCATTCGGCGCCGAGGTAGTTCGGGTTCGGCCCGAGCGGGAATTCGCGTGTGCGCGAGCCTTCGAAGGGGTTGCCGCCCTCGACGGCCTGGCCATTGATGACGCCGGCCTTGCCCGAGGTGCCGCACACGTATTCGACGTGGTCGAAATGCGGCTCCAGGTCTTCGTAGGTGAGCGGGAAATCCTGGATCGTCATGCCGGCCGGGATGATCTTCTTGCCGTAGCGCTGTTCCATGTTGGAGCGCACGGTAAAGTCTTCCGGCAGCGCGCGGAAGTGGCAGCCCGACCAGTGGCTGCCGGCGCCGCCCACGCCGGTGCCCGGCTTGAACGAGCCCATCTGGCGGTACGGCAGGGCGACGTCGTTGATGCCGTGGCGAACGGTGACGGTTTCCTGGGACAGCGACTGCAGGTAGCGCCGGTGTACCGAGCCTTCGAGTTCGTCGACCACGCGCGGATAGGCGAAGTCGGGGACGGTGTCGCGGTCCGGGCCGCGCTCGATGCAGACCACATGCAGGCCCTGGTCGGTCAGTTCTTTCGCCAGGATCGCCCCGGTCCAGCCGGCCCCCACGATCACGGCGTCGACTTTGTTCTTCACGATTGCCATTGATGATTATCCTTGTCCTTGTTGTCAGCCGCGGCGTCCCGCCAGGTCCACCGGTCCGATCGGATACGGCCGGTCGCGCACCGTGACCCAGTCCAGGTAGTCGCCGCGCATGCCCGGGTAGCCGATCGCCTTCCACGCGGCCATGTCCTTGTTGCCGCCATGGCCAGGATCGGAGAAGTAGCCGTTGCGGGTTTCGGACAGCAGGTTGGCGAAGAAGATCTTGCCGCTGACGTTGGGCAGCTGCAGCTTGCTCTTCTCGAGGGCGCTCAGGATCTCTTCCTGCTGCTTGTGGTCGAGCTCGGCGAAGCGCTTGCCGCCCAGGTTCTGGACACAGTGGTTGTCGACGTCCTTCATGCCCACTTTGAGGATGTCGCGCAGCGGCAGCTTGCCCTGGTAGCCGAATTCGGGCGGCGCATCCTGCCATGGGCCCTGCATGTACCAGATGCTGCCGGCGGCATACGGCGTCTTCATGTGGCGGTCGATGAACTCGGGCACGCCCACCTCGACCGCGCCCGCCCCGACCTCGTCATGCGGGATCAGGCGGTCGACGGCGGCGTTCAGGAAACGCCATTCGTCGGCATTGAAGAAGGTGGGGGTATAGGGATTCGGCTTGCCTTCCTGCGGTGTGGCGGCGGCGGCGCCGGCATCCTGCAGGGTAGCCTGGAGGGCGCCGGCCGCGCCGGCCGCCATCGGCACGAACATCAAGCTTTTCAGCAGTGTCCGGCGCGAGCCGGGTGGTTTTTCTTCGGACATGGGGCTCTTTCGTCAGCACAGTAAATTCAGGGCATGACGAATATGCACGAAGCATCGTAAATAAAGGCGCAGGATACGACTGGACAACAAATGTGAAGAAAAAGTGAAAAAAAAGGCGAGGCCTCGCGGCCTCGCCTTTTTACCATTCATCCCGCAAGGGATCAGTGCCCGGTGTCGCCCTTGTCGGCGCTCAGGCCACCATCCTTCTCGAGCTCGCGGCGCACCCTGGCCACTTCCGACGCGGTGGCGGCCGCCGCCCCGTTACCCCAGCTCTGGCGGACAAAGGTTACCAGCTGCGCGGTCTCGTCATCCGACAGGCGCCATGCGAAGCCCGGCATCGCCAGGTCCGACGGACGCTCTTTCGTCGACGGCAGGCGCGAACCGGCCAGCACCAGGCGGATCAGCGACGCCGGGTCGTCGGCCAGCACCGTCGGGTTGCCCGGCAGCGCCGGGAAGGTGATGGCGTTCGACTTGCCGTCGGTACGGTGGCAGGCCGCGCAGTTGTCCAGGTAGAGCTGGGCACCGCGGGTGTCGTCATGGCCGGCGCGCAGGGCTTTCGCCGTGTCGTCGCTGGCGGTGAAGGTCGCCTTGCCCGCGCCGCTGGCCGGCAGCGTCTTCAGGTAGGCCGCGATCGCGTGCAGGTCGGCGTCCGTCATGTGCTGCATGCTGTGCGCGACCACGTCGTTCATCGGACCGCCGACCACCGCGGTGGTCTTGTTGCGGCCGGTCTTGAGGGTGTCGACGATGTCCTGCTCGGACCAGGATCCCAGGCCATCGACCTTGTCGCCGCGCAGGTTGGCGGCCAGCCAGCCGTCGATCAGCGGACCGCCGGCCAGGAACTCCTTGCCGGATTCGTCCAGGGCGCGCTCCTGCATGGTGACCGAACGCGGGGTGTGGCAGCTGCCGCAGTGGCCCGCGCCCTGCACCAGGTAGGCGCCGCGCGCGATCTGCTGGCTCTGGTATTTATCCAGCTGCAGCGGCGCCATGTCGCCCGGCGCGAAGGTCTTGCGCCAGATGCCCATCGGCCAGCGGATCGACAACGGCCAGGCGATGTCGTTGTCGTGGTTGGCGGCATTCACAGGCACCACGCCCTTCATGAAGTAGGCGTACAGGGCGCGCACGTCCTGGTCGCTCATCTTCGCGTACGACGGATAAGGCATGGCCGGGTACAGCGAAGTGCCGTCCTGGCGGATGCCGTGGCGCACCGCGCGGTCGAAGTCGTTCAGGCTGTAGTTGCCGATGCCGGTCGCCTGGTCGGGCGTGATGTTGGTCGAGTACATGTTACCGATCGGCGAGGCGATCGCGCGGCCGCCGGCGAACTCCTTGCCGCCCGGCGCCGTGTGGCAGGCGATACAGTCCGACGCCACCGCCACGTAGCGGCCGGCATCGATCAGCGCCTGGTCGGGCGCGCCGCCGGCCGCGGCGATGGCACGCGTTTCGCTCGGGCTCGACGCGTACGCCCAGGCGCCCGCGACCACCACCACGGCGGCGCCGATCAGCGCCGCCAGGCCCTTCTTCTTGGAACTCATTGTCATTCTTGTTCTGTCCTTCGTTTACGCCTGCACCAGCGGGCCCGGGTTCTTCAGGTACTGCTCGCGGATCGCCTTGGCGCACCAATAGGCCAGGCCGCCGACCAGGCCGGTCGGGTTGTAGCCGTTGTTCTGCGGGAAGGCGTTGGCGCCCGGCGCGAACACGTTCGAGACGTCCCACGACTGCAGGTACTTGTTCAGGGCCGAGGTCTTGGGGTCCTTGCCCATGATCGCGCCGCCGCAGGTGTGGGTCGACTGGTACTGGGTGATGTTGTAGTGGGTGCCGTCCTTCTTGGCGTCGCCCTTCATCGCGATCGGGTTCAGGACCTTGCTCATCGCCTGTGCCTTGTCCACCAGGTACTGGGACGCCTTGATCTCGTTGTCGTGCCAGTCGAAGGTCATGCGCAGCAGCGGACGGCCGAAGGCGTCCTTGTAGGTCGGGTCCAGGCTCAGGTAGGCATCGTCGTAGGACATGCACGAACCCTGCACTTCGTAGTAGAACGAGTGGCGGAACACTTCCTTGACGCTCTTTTTCCAGGCGCTGCCCCAGTTCGGCACGCCCGGCGGGGTGGCGATGCCGCGCACCGGGCCGGAACCCGGCTGGCGCGCCCACACGATGCCGCCGCCGATGAAGCCGGACTTGGTCGGATCGTTCTGCTTGCCGTTCAGGTCGTCGAAGGTGGCGCCGGCGCCGCCGATGCCGATGAACGGGTTCGCCTGCACGCTCTCGTCGAAGAACAGGTTCACGCGGTTCAGGTTCTGGTACGAGTAGTTGCGGCCGATGGTGCCGGTTTTCGTCACCGGGTCATACGGCGTGCCGATCTCGGACAGCAGCATCAGGTGCACGTTCATGTACGAGAAGGCGCACAGCAGGACGATGTCGGCCGGCTGCTCGCATTCGCGGCCCTGGGCGTCCAGGTAGGTCACGCCGGTCGCCTTCTTCTTGTCGGCGTCCAGGTTGACCTTCAGCACCTGGGCGTGGGTACGCATCTCGAAGTTCTTGCGGCCGCGCACGACCGGCCAGATGTTGGCGTTCGGGCTGGCCTTCGAGTAGTTCAGGCAGCCGTAGTCCGAGCAGAAGCCGCAGGCGTTGCAGGGGCCCATCTGGCAGCCGTAGGGGTTGATGTAGGCGCTTGACGCGTTCGATGCCGGGATCGGATAGGCGTGGTAACCCATCTCCTTGGCGGCCTTGTAGAACAGCTCGGCGCCCAGGTAGTTCGGGTTCGGTCCCAGCGGGTAGTCGCGCTTGCGGGCGCCTTCGAAGGGGTTGCCGCCTTCGATGATGGTGCCGTTGATGTTGCCGGCCTTGCCCGAGGTGCCGCACACGTATTCGAAGTGGTCCAGGCTCTCTTCCAGCTCGTCGTAGGTGATCGGGAAATCCTGGATCGTCATGTTGGCCGGGATGAACTTCTTGCCGAAGCGCTGTTCCAGGCTGGAGCGTGCGGTGAAATCTTCCGGCAGCGGACGGAAGTGCGCGCCCGACCAATGGCTGCCTGCGCCGCCGACGCCGGTGCCCGGCTTGAACGAGCCCATCTGACGATACGGCACCGCGGTGTCGTTCACGCCGTGACGGATGGTCAGGGTTTCCTGCGACAGCGCCTGCAGGTACTTGCGGTGCACCGAGCCTTCCAGTTCGTCGACCACGCGCGGATACGAGAAGTCCGGCACGGTGTCGCGGTCCGGGCCGCGCTCGAGGCAGACCACGGTCAGGCCCTGGTCGGTGAGTTCCTTCGCCATGATGGCGCCGGTCCAGCCGGCACCGACGATTACGGCGTCTACTTTGCTTTTTACGATTGCCATTTGTTTCTTAACCCCTACGTCCTGACAGATCCACCGGTCCGATCGGATACGGTTTGTCGCGCACCTCGACCCAGTCGAGGTAGTCGGCGCGCATGCCCGGGTAACCGATCATCTTCCATGCGCCCATGCCCTTGTTGCCGCCGTGGATAGGGTCGGCGAAGTAGCCATTGCGGGTCTCGGCCAGCAGGTTGGCGAAGAAGATCTTCGCCGAGATGTCCTCGAGCTTCAGCTTGCCGCCTTCGGCGTCCTTGAGCAGCGCTTCCTGCTGCTTGTGGTCGAGATCGGCGAATTTCTTGCCCGCGAAGTTGGCCACGCAGTGCTGGTCGAAGGCCTTGATGCCGACGCGCAGGATGTCCTTCAGAGGCAGCTTGCCCTGGTAGCCGAATTCCGGCGCGGCTTCCAGGAAAGGACCCTGCATGTACCAGATGCTGCCGGCGGCGTACGGGGTCTTCATGTGGCGGTCGATGAACTCGGCCACGCCCAGTTCGACGGCGCCCGGACCGTGTTCGTCGTGCGGGATCAGGCGGTCGATGGCGGCGTTCACGAAGCGCCATTCATCCGGCGTGAAGTAGGACGGGTTATAGGGCGTCGGCTTGCCTTCCGGCTCCACCGTGGCGGCTGCGCCGGCCGTGTTGAGGCCGCCATGGAGGGCACCGGCCGCCCCTGCCGCCATCGGCACGAAGACCAGGCTCTTGATCAGCCGGCGGCGCGAGTTGGGTTGTTGATCGTCAGACATGTAAATTCTCTAGCGATTGCAAAAGGGTGTGATTTTAATGTGAGATTTATGCGTACAGGAAACAAATACAAACCAGAAACAATTTTCCGAGCGCAAATGCGACATATGCGTGATATTTCTCATTGACAAATTATTGACAAATATCACCGATTGTTACGGCAACCGCAGCAGTGCCGGCCCTTGCGTGGGCAAGGACGGGGGCGCCGCATCCTCGAGCTTGAAGCCGGCTACGATCCGGGCCAGCTGGGCAGCCTGTTCTTCCAGTGCTCCCGCGGCGGCAGCGGCTTCCTCCACCAGCGCGGCGTTCTGCTGGGTGACGTCGTCCATGGCGGCAATCGATTGGTTGACCTGGCCGATGCCCTGGCTCTGTTCGCTGCTGGCGGCATCGATCTCGCCCATCAGTCCGGCGACGCCCTGCACTGCCTGCACAATGCCGGTCATGGCGGCGCCGGCGTCGTCGACCAGCTTTCTACCGGCCTCGACCTTGCCCACGGAATCCTGGATCAGGGACTTGATTTCCCTGGCCGCCGCGGCCGAGCGCTGGGCCAGGTTGCGCACTTCGCCGGCAACCACCGCGAAACCGCGTCCCTGCTCACCCGCGCGCGCCGCCTCCACGGCCGCGTTCAGGGCCAGGATATTGGTCTGGAAGGCGATACCGTCGATCACGCCGATGATGTCGGCGATCCTGCGCGAGCTGTCGCTGATCGCCCCCATCGTCGCGACGACCTGCGCCACCACCTGGCCGCCCTTTCCGGCCTGCTCGCTGGCGCCGCCGACCAGGCGGTTGGCCTGGCGCGCGTTGTCCGCGTTCTGGCGCACGGTGGCGGTCAGTTCTTCCATCGCCGCCGCGGTTTCCTCCAGGCTCGATGCCTGCGCCTCGGTGCGGCTGGACAGGTTCAGGTTGCCCGTCGCGATCTCGGCCGACGCGCCAGCGATGGCATGGGTGCTGCTGCGCACATCGTTCATGGTCCGGTTGAGGGACGACACGAAACGGTTGAAGGCCAGCGCCAGCCTGCCGACCTCGTCTTCCGATTCCACCGGCATGCGGCGCGTCAGGTCGCCGTTGCCGTCGGCAATCTCGCCCAGCATCGCCGCGGCACGCGCCACCGGGGCCGCGATCGCGCGGCTGACCAGGAACACCACCAGCAAGCCGATACCGCCGCCGATGCCGCCCGCGACGAGCGCGGCGACCGTGGCGGAGCGCGCCAGGTCGCCCAGCACTTCGCGCTCCGGGACTTCGGCGACGACATACAGGCCGAGCTCCGGCATGTACGAGGAAGCGGCGATCAGCGCGCCCTGCTTCGACGCCAGCCCGGCATGCGCGAACGCGGCCTTGCCGAGCAGCTGCGCCACCAGTTGCGGCGTGTATCCCGGCTGGTCCTTGATGTTGTGCTTGCCGTCGGCGAGCGCCGCGTCGCGGTGTACCAGGATGGTGCCATCCTCGCGCACCAGGTACACGTGGCCCGAGGCACCGACCTTGTAGGCACGCACGGCCTGGCCCAGCGCCTCGACCGACAGCCCGATGCCGGTCACCGCCAGCTTGCCCGCACCGGCATCGGCGCGCGTGTTGATGAACAGCTTCAGCTCGCCCGTTTTGGGATCCGCATTCATGTTCAGCTCATAGGCACGTCCGCTGGCGAGGAAGGCGTTCATCCAGCCGTCGCGCGGCTTGTCCTTGTCCAGGGCATAGCCAAAACCGGTCTCGTCCATCAGTTTCATGGCCGATGCCGAGACCCAGAATACGGTGGCCGCCTTGTTGTCGGACTTGATTCGGTTGGCATAGGCGCGCCAGGTGTCGAGACCGGCGTCGGGCAAGCCCTCGCGTTCCCAGGCATGCAGATAGACGTTGCCGGCAATCGCCAGCGATGCTGTCAAAGGCGCACTGATCTGACGCAACACGTCATTGCGGATTTCGCCAACCACGGCCGGCAGTTCCTGGTTGACCGCCCGCGCGCGCAGGCTATTACCGGTCAGCGTCACGCCCAGCGTGGAGGAAATCAGGAGGAACAGCAGCAGGCAGGCGGCCATGCTGGACATGAGCTTCGTCTTGATCGACGAACGGCGGATGAGACGTGTGAACATGAAGGAGCGCTTGGAAGGAGGGAGCAACACGCGTTGCCATACAGAATCTTCCTTGTCCGATTGACCGGCGTCAATGCGGATTGCGTCCAGAGTTTTTGAACGTACAGGATAACGTTGTGGATTTACCGAAATCAATTATTTATTAAACAAAAAAAATGCCGCGAGGCCAATGGCCTAGCGGCATTTCTGCGCGGTTTCGCGGAATTACTGATTCTGCAGGAAAGTCTTCAGCTTGTCCGAACGCGACGGCTGGCGCAGCTTGCTCATCGCCTTGGCTTCGATCTGGCGGATACGCTCGCGGGTCACGTCGAACTGCTTGCCGACCTCTTCCAGCGTGTGGTCGTTCGACATCTCGACGCCGTAGCGCATGCGCAGCACCTTGGCTTCGCGCGGGGTCAGCGAGTCCAGCACTTCCTTGATCACGCCGCGCATCG
>Ga0265797_10012790_pt1 | contig 10217 bp, 14 predicted proteins | sample P2T30metagenome_FD_192433 | JGI IMG/M metagenome (GOLD analysis project Ga0265797, IMG submission 192433) | Plant litter microbial communities from East Loma Ridge, Irvine, California - P2 T30 | ecosystem: Environmental > Terrestrial > Plant litter > Unclassified | place: USA: California... | reverse complement strand
GTAACGCTAGACCACCCACGGCCCACTGGATTGCGATAGCGGTTCGAAATGCTCGTTCCCTCACGTCTGGTACCAAGATTCTAATCACCCCAAGAGCCAGACCCTGGATAGTGACGATGAAGACGATCAAGCACGATTGCAGAGGCGCTCGCAACTTCACTGGCGAAATCTATGCAGGTCAGCAACAATTCCAGATGGTGTATGGAGTGGTCGAATCTCACCTCGGCAAGATACGTTATCCCCGTTGCCAAAGTAGCCCCTATCCCGAATCCTGCGATCATCTTGCCGCCCATGAGGGCTCCACGACTGTGAGCAGTGAACTGAACAGCAGTGCCGACCATGGTAACGATACTGGCGCAGCAGGCTGGCCACTTGCGTCCGTACTTGTCCGATATGGTTCCAACCAAGATGGAGCCGACAGCTTGTGTGAGGGAAGCCATAGCTGTCCACAAAGACGTCCAGATTGATGGTAGGTATGGACCATCCGGCCCCATCTCGCCGAAGTAAAGCATAAACGAAGGCATTGAGATAGTGGCGCCGTTGATGATCATGTCGAAGCCGTAAAGCGTTGCTGCCGAAAAACTGACACAGGCTGAATAGTCATCAGCATGGCACACATAAATGCATGACAAGAGACTTACCGACGAGTAGCACTCGCCAATGCTTTTTGGCATTCTCAAAGACTGGAAGTTGTCTCTCAGCCTCGACAAGGGCGTCCCCTGGCATATCGTCGACGGTAGAAGCAGTTTCAATGCGGTCGCATGTGAAGCCCTTCTGTTGAGGGTCGTCCTTGGACGTGGGCATGTTGAATTGGTTTTCTGTGCGTGAGATCGTGAAGTGGTCTCAATGGCAAGTCACAAAGACTCTTGCTGAACGCATCGATCGTTGCACAGCAAGGAATCTATATGTCGCGAACTTTGCACCCATCTCCGTTCCACTCCACTCCCTTTCCTGTACCCCAGGTTCTCCACGCGCATGCCAAGAAGCTACGTGGATGGTGGACGTTAGGGCTTTTCGGAACATCCGGAAAGGTTCAGACAAGTCTCCTCCACCCTCCACTGTACCTTGGTAGCTGAAGCCCAAGCTAGGACATCTGTAATCTACGAGTTTGAACTGCCGCGGATTACCCTCGGTCGAGATGTCAACCAGCTCACTCATATCACACGTATCATATGAGCCGGGAGTCTTGCTGACCATGCGCATCCACCTCTACGCTCTTGCCTCCATTACATCCCCTCGCTCAATAGCCATACAGCCTCCCATACACATACCATGACAGTCAACAGCCCTCTCGCAGCTCGACTCCCACCTGGCCGCGTGGGAGAGCCTTACATTATCTCTACCCAGGATGGAGAGATCATTTACATCCCACTCTCCAAGTCGGCCACCCGGCTTCTGGTCACAGGCAAGGAGAGCGACGATGCCTTCGCCATTGTATCATCAGGCGGAAGCCAGTCTGACCCAATTGGGTTCCATTATCATAAAGAAGCCCACGATGTGTTTCTATGTCTCCAAGGAAATGTCAACGTCTGGGCAAATGACGAGTGTCGCACTTTGAGTGCAGGAGATTTCGCAAGTGTGCCTCCGGTAAGTGACGTGACATTTATGCGCAACGACGATATCCCAACTCAAACTAACATGAGCAGGGAACCATCCACCAATATCAAATGCTGGGCCAGCACGCCGAGATGGTCGGCCTCATAGTTCCTGGTGGGTGGGAAGAGTTCTTCCGCTTCATCGGCGAGCCTTATGACGGTGCCACATGGCCAACAGAAGACCCGCGGAACTTCTTTGAAGTCCTGCTTCCAAAACTCAAAGCTGCTGCAGAGAAGTTCGATATGATTCCTTGTCCTCAGCACGTCGCGTGCCAACCTAGCGAATGGACCACCAAAGATAGCCGACTTCCGGGCAGCTTGCAACCTTATTTCCTTAGGAATGGCACCGGCCCTGCGTATGTTGTAGGCGGTACAGTACTCCGCCCACTGACCACGACTGCGGAAACCGACGGCAAGTTTTCGATTGCCAGCCTTGAGGGATCGTCGAACGCCAGCCTGCAGACGTCGCTCTTCACAAGCAGCGGGCGTAGACTCAAGTTCTCAGGCGTGCATCACGCTTTCCAAGTCGTCGAGGGAGCCATGTCAATCACAATTGGCTCTCGACGGCCCTCGCGAGTCTGCGCAGGGGAGCTGGTCTATGTGCCGAAGGACACAGAATTCACGCTCGAGTTCGCCAGTCGATATGCCAAGGTATATGTCTTCGTCAATGGCAGAGGGCTTGTCGGGCTACTCCAAGATCTGGGACAGACGTTCAAACAGCCGATGCTGCCGGAACAAGCAGTCCCTTGGGCCGAATCAAGCGTAGAGTCGGTTGGATCTGCAGTTGGATTACAATTTGTGTAAAGTAGAAAGCACTCGGATTGGAGAGTATGTATCTAGCGCTTGCAGCCTCGCCGATAACGTTACGTCAGTGTATGTAACGTCAGTTCTGGTATCATGGCGATATTGCCGCGTGCAGTCGATGGTGGACTGCCCGCATGAATGCGTGCGCGTCTTGGTGTTAGCGAGAAATGTATACGAGATCGTTAACTAGAACCGACTGAGCCCGGAGATATTGCATGCCGGTCTAAGTCTAGATAATTCAATATCTCCGCCATCAGTGCCGTTTAAGCCGGCTGGTAGGGCATGAACTTTGCTGACGTGGCCGCCATCAAATTCGCTTATCGTACGCCTCATGAGGGGAGATACGACGTCCGGACTTTTTGTGCATCTTTTGGCCGCAGATAAGGTGCCACAATGTAACTTTGTTCTCTTGATATCTGGCTGCTGTGACGATACTGAGCCGAACACCTTCCCAATTAAGGCCTCGGCTCTACGAAGGCAATGGACTGGTGGCACACGCAACACCCACTTGCTCGGATGTATCGATGCGCCTGCCCTTCGCGGTCTAGTTGTAGAATGCGCACGTTGGTCCCTGATGGCATATAAACATGATAGAAACGAACGCCATAGCCCTACTTTTGATGCTTGATTCTCTTTGCCAAAAGCTTAGTATTCCTTCACGAAGCTTGGCGGTTTGTTCTTGGCGAATTGCGCGATGACGAGTCCACACTCAAGGCCCGGCTACATCAGCCGCAACACCGATGGTACCGAATTGAACGCCCCCATCGCGAGCGAGGAGAAGGATGTCAGCTCGAAGGAGCATGGCGCGGACAACGACTTCTCAAAGGCTGATATCGAAGTTGATGTCCAAAATGGATCGCTACACCGTGAGCCAAGTGAAGAGGGCTACGTCGACAAGAACGTGCCAGTAGAGACCGCCGCCGACTTGGTCTCTCAAATTATCCATCTCGAAGACAGTCCTGATGAAGCAAGCCTGACATTCAGGACCTGGTTCTTGGGTAAGCGTAGCAAACTGGTGTTTCTATAGGGTTCGCTAACTTGTGGATTTTAGGTATTGGGCTCGCGATCTTCGCATCTGTGCTGCAAGAAATCTTTTATTTTAAGCCTCAGACAATCTTCGTGTCTCTGGTCTTTCTGACAGTCATTGCATACGTACGTGAACGAAGGGTGGAAGGATGCAGCCTAAATTCATGTCTGAGACCCTGTGCTGACTTGAATCCTTCGCTCGGCAGGTGCTCGGAGATGCCATGGCGACTCTCATTCCACGTAAGGGCGTGCTTCGCTACTTGAACCCCCACGAGTTCACTCGAAAAGAACATGCTGCCATCACCGTCATGGCCTCAGCCGCTGCAGTGAGTGCTCTAGCAACTGAAGCTTTGGCGGCTCAAGAACTGTTTTACGGCGGCTACCCCAGCAAGGCTGCTGGCATATTCATTGTCTTGTCCTCGCAACTCTTAGGGTTCGGAGTTGCAGGACTCCTCCGCGAGGTCATAGTCCACCCGGTCAAGATGCTGTGGCCAATGACTCTACCAGTGACAACCCTTCTGGAAACCATCCATCGCGAGAAGCATGTGACCAAACAGCGCATGCGTGTGTGGTACATTGTCTTTTTCTCCTTCTTCGTATGGACGATGTTCCCCGAGTACATCTTTATCGTCTTGACAGGCGTGTCTGTCGTCTGCTTGGCCGATCAAAACAACCTTGTGATCACCAATCTGTTCGGTGGAGCTTCTGGCAACGAAGGATTGGGATTCCTCTCGCTCTGTTTCGACTGGAACTACATCGCCGCGTTCAATTCGCCATTGTGGTATCCGCTCCAGACCACTGTCAATATGTTCATCGGCATAATCGGTTGCTACTCGCTGTTCATGGGTGAGTATTTCGTAGACCGCAGTTCTTTGCTTGCATCCAGCTCACATCAGCCACAGGTGTCTACTACGGAAACTTGTGGGAGTCTCAGAAATTTCCCTTCCTCTCCCAGTCATTGTTCAACGCAACTTCAACATTCACCAACTACACTATCTACGATCAGTCACTCATCCTAAAATCCGATTTTACGATTGATGAAGGTAAACTCGCGGCTGAAGGCATTCCGTACCTGACTGGTACTTACATCGCGTACCTCATCACGTCAAATGCTGGGCTCACAGCCACGCTCGTACACATGCTACTTTGGAACTGGGATGACCTGAAAGGTGCCTGGAGCTGGATTCATCCCAGACACTTGTCCAAGTTGCTCGATGCGCAGACATATATGTTCTGGCGTCAGTCGGAAACTTCGGAGGAGCGCATTGCACGCAAATTGGTTGACCCGAACATGGACCCTCACTACAAGCTTCTTCTGCGCAACAAGTACAAGGAGGTTCCTCTCTGGTGGTGGGGAATCGTGCTGATCATCAGTTTCGTGATTGGTGTCGTTTGTCTTTACTCCATCAAGGTCAGCATCTCCGCGTCCCGGTCATCAACATGGCTACGCTAACATGTCCTTAGTCCACCTTGCCTGGTTGGGGCTACCTCCTCGCGTTATGTTTTACCTTCCTGTTCACTCTCTTCTTCGGTGCCCAATTTGGTATCACTGGTTTTGGCTTCAATATCCAGCCGATCTGCCAGATGCTCGCTGGCTATCTTTTCCCAGGTCGACCTCTTGCGAACTTCTACTTCACCTGTTTCACGTACAACACTACGCAACAGGCGCAGCTTCTCGCAAAGGACCTACGACTGGCTCAACAGAACCACATCCCACCACGGATCACCTTTTTGCTCCAGATCTGCGGCTGCCTTGTCGGTGGTATCTTCAGTAAGCTTTAGTCTATCATTCTAGGTCAAGATCATGTTCTAACGATTTCGCAGACTGGGTCATGATGGTTTCGATCGTTGAGAACCAACGGGAGATCTTAAAGTCGGTCCAGGGCACCAACATCTGGTCCGGTCAAAACATCCAGCAATTCAACACCCTCGCTATTGCCTGGAGCTTGGCCAAACACATGTTCAGCGTCGGCAACCGCTACGAATGGGTTACGCTATCCTTCCTTCTTGGCTTCATCGTGCCAATCCCAGCATACCTCGCATACCGCTACACCGGCAATAAGAACTGGGGCTACATCAACCCCTCGATCATCCTCTGGTACATGGGCAACCTGTTCGTCGGCATTAACAGCTCTTTGACAATGTTCTTCATTATGGCTTTCATCAGTCAGTTCTACATCCGCAAGTACCACCCTGCGCTGTTCATCAAGTACAACTATCTTGTCTCGGCGGCGATGGACGGCGGCACTCAGGTCATGGTGTTTGTCCTCACTTTTGCTGTGGCTGGTGGCAGTGGCAAAGCGCATCCGTTCCCGGATTGGGCTGGTAACCCGGATCTTTCGGTGCACAATGCGGATTACTGCAAGGTCAATCCTGCTAACAACGGTTGAGCCACGATACGGTGGACTGCGAGAATGAATGACGATTCACATTTAACGAGATAAGTGAGGTGTTGCACTTAAAGTGAAGGCAGAGACAGATTCTAGTAGCGCTAGTTCTTGGCAAAACCAGCCGCTTCACTCGAAATATTTAATGCTTTTCACATGCCACAGCCACGAACAGTAACCCCACCATCACTTTCTGATTTCCAAGAGGGACCCGTTCGTGACGGATCTTGCAGGGCCTCCAAAGCTCCGCAAACCCTTCATCACAAAGGGCGTCAACCCTCACATCTGTAACGTCGCCACATAGCGCAAGGAAATTCACCAGGCTCAGAAGAACAACCATAACAGTTGCAGTGATGGTGCAATCCAGAAACATCAGAGTCACGGTCCACCGATACGATGACAACAAACCATATCCCGAATACAAGCTTGTTCAGAATCCGACGAAGCCGTTCCAAATTGTCAACGAAGCATACATCGAGGCCGTCCCTGGCGAACGCTTCGCTGTGGTTGTCACAATCTTACCAGCTCTCGAATTCAGATCATCGCCTGTCGCGCGAATCAAGATGAGCCTTGATGGCAAGGACTCCGCCACTTCCTACGTATGGAGAAGGAAAATGTATGACGGTCGTAGGCCTTCGGATGTCGATTCACGACAGCGAACTTGGGGACACACATTGCGAGAGGTGGATGGCGTACGGATGAAGTGTGGGTTGGTGTTCAATGAGCAACAGTTTGGTACGTGATACATGAAACATCGTACATACCTTCTTTCTTGAGCCAGGCTGACATCCCACAGATGGAAAGGCAGACTCAAGGACGAATCAAATCGCACATGATATGAACCTAAGTGGTAAAATTACTGTGGAGGTTTGTTGCGGAACTTTGGAGTTCACCAGGGCCACTTCCCGGGATGGAGAACAAATCCCACAGGTGTCATCCACTTCGAAACACTCGGGCAACATAATACACGTACCCGACGCAGCAAAGTATGTGAGTTCCCTTTGCAAGCGGTGAGCAAGGGCTGACAAGTGTAGTTTGCTAGATGCGGAAAAGTCTGGTCACCCTCCTCCTGGGACCAGATTCACAGCGACCAGTACCTTGAACAGAACACCCGTGGAGTTGAGCCTACTCTATCGCCCCAAAAGTATGGCTTTAAAAGCAGAACGATTGGAACGGGATAAACATTGATTCGTCGTTCTCTAGTTGCTATGAAGGAGCTCAATATTGTTCCGAAGATCCCCCTTGCTCCACGCCCAAAACTTTTGCCGCACTCCATCAGCAACGCCATCGCCGCCCAGAAGCAGAAGGTTCTAGATTTACCGCTCTATTTTAGCGATGACGACGAAGAGCCTCTGCCCAAGAAGATCAAGCAGGAGCTCGGCCCTGACTGCCAGGTCTCGAGAGCTGATGCTGAGCGCGACCGCTTAGAGCCTCGCATGACATCTGTAAACGAGGCTGGATCCAAAACCGATGTGTCGGCCAGCATTACTTTACCTGCACGTCTAAGCCAGCCGCCACTCTTAAAGCAGAAAATTACCGAGCCAAGGCCCATCATAATCAAGGACGAGTCTGAGGACGAAGACCTCGTCATTGTGGATGCCACTCCAGTATCCCGTGTGCAGTCTATCAGCGCTCCAGCGCCGGCTCAGGTCTCTGCGGCATCAGTCCAGCATGACGATCAGGCGAAGCGTGAGCGGAAGAAGGCGATACTGAAGAAGCGTCTGGAACAGCTGAAGATCGAGCAAGAGCTGCTGGAGATGGAGGACTAAAATCTCTTGGAGATGCTGGCCGTGGCCGAGTCGGCGCATGCACGAAATGGGTATCGGAGATGCTGTGCGTTCCTGCGCGAGGACTTCTGAGCACATGGGATGCTTCTGATGTGGTGGGTCTTGATGTTCTTGTGTCAGGACTTCTCGACGGCGGAACACTTCGATGTATATTAGCAAATCATATCTACAATTGACTGGAATCTAAACTCTCTCGAATGCAGCTTAGTTGAGAATGTGCTCCGTGACAATAGGTTATTGGTCATTTTAGATACAAGCCGAAATCGTACACGAATCCATGCGCGATGATTGCATGCTACGCAGTCAGGGTATAATTAGCAGTGTTCAAAGGCATTCCAGACAGCTGTGCACTCTTCGCTCGTTGCGCAGATAAGTGCGCCATTAGGCACTCGGTCTCCTCTCTCCTGTAGTCCAATCCCACCCGGAACCCTGCCCATTGACGAAAGGCCTCTCGCGCATGGCGGCGCTGACATCACCCTCATACTTCAAGTCTTCGAGATAGGCAACAACTCGACCCAGAACATCATCACCATCAAGCTTGGTCTCTTTCGTAAACTCATCGACTTGCACCAGATTGTACGGTTCACTGGCGGCTTTGTCGAGAGAATCGTCCAACAAGACAGTATTCGACTGGTCCCACTTCGCCGGTGGCGCTTCCTTCCAGCCGTCTTCCACTCTGAACGGCTGATCTGCGACAGCCGGGAAACTGGCCTGCACTTCTGCGTCTTCCCAGAGCCAAGGCAGCTGCTTGTATACTTGCACCTTCGCTTCGAAGTGTTTGCCCAAACGGAGATGCTCGCGCGACCAGATCTTGACGAGCTTCGCGTGCTGCTCCGGCGTGAAGAGCTGGGCTACCATCGCTTTGACATTGTGTGGTCGCGCAGAAGACCAGATGATGAGAGCATGGTGTTCCAGACAGTAAGTCAGGAACTCTGGCACATGTGGTCGAGGTGTGTAATTGGAGCCGCGATTAGATCGAAGGAGGAGGGTCCCGTTGAGATCCAGGACTATGAGAAGCTTCTTCGGGCTAGACAGTCGCCGCGGAGGAAAATTGGCTTGTTCAAGGTAGGAGGCGGTGGGCTTTGGGTGAGGGAGCAGATACAGGCGTGGGTTTTCGCCTGGTGGCATTAGCCGTGATGAACGCATGTATGACGGATTCACCAAGCCTTCATTCTGAGAAAATCGATTGCCATACCTCTCTTCCTTTGGGAAGTCCGCTGTTGCTGTAGTACTGTAGCCGCTTGCGCCGCTTGCGTAGTTCGACGTGGGTTCGGCTTGATGTTGGAATTGTGAGAGGGTGTTTCCGTAGTGGTGGTTGCGGTAGTTTTGTTGCTGATCGGGGGTTGCCTGGGCTTGGCTGTTCGCCACCGGGACTTGGTAGGTCCAGGTATTGGAGCCGTAGTATCCTGGCTGTTGTCTTGTGTCGTAAGCTGTTCCAGCGCTTGCGTCAAGCCGTCCGTATCTACTGGTGGTGTTTGCTGTGTGGTGTGCGCTCGCCACTGGTTGCTGTGGTAAGAAGGCCGGGTTGATGTGGCCGTACTGTGGATACTGTTGTTGCCAGGTCTGCTGCTCTGAGCCCACATGCTCTGGGAAAGTGGGTTGCGAAAAGGCTGCTGTTTGTCGGTAGGCTGGGTTGAAGAATCCCCAGGCCTGCTGTTGCTGCCACTGCTGGGCCCACTGGCCTCCTGCTTGTTGGTTCTGCGAGTTCGAGAACGGGGTGCTTTGGCTTTGCCATCCTGGGAAGTCCGTTGAGAATTCTCTGTCGGAGTCTGGATACCCTGAGGTTTGTTCTGCTCGTCCCCCTCTCCAATGGGACCCTTCGGAGGCATGCTGTGATGATCTTTGGCTACGATTGTGGGAAGATGATAATGATTCCGCGTCAAAATACGGTACACGTGAAGACGATTGTCGCCAGGCCATTGGTGAACAATACGTGAGAAAGGTGTTACTGGTCTCATCTACTGCATGCACGACGTATGCAGACAACACGAAAGGGTGTGGCTTGCACTTGTGGAGTCAGCGGCTTTTGTCGTATCATGCGCTAACCAATCTTGGCTGGTATCTTGTCGCTCATCACGAGGTGTGGAGGAGGAAACTGTACGATAAAACTGCAATATTGTGATTACAATTTTTGATAGACGTGTTACAAAGCTCAGTGTATGACAGAAAAAGAATACAGGGCATAATCCTCAGTCCACGAGGTTTGGCGAGCACTTTCAATTTTTGACAACATGTGGACTTCAATCTGAACAAATGACACAGGCTTTGTTCGCTCATCGCTTCCAGAACGCCAATTATCGATTTTACCAGCTACAAAGCTAACGAACCGACATCATATAATCCTCAATTATAATGTAAAGACATGTAGCTAGTTGCAATATGGAAATGCCTGTATACAGAATATATACATGATATCCGGATGAGAGGTGAAAGCCACGTAGGGTTAGACTTAGGGCTACCGAACCCTTCTTGATTTCCATGGAAAGTCGCGAAGTGTTAGGAAACATGATTCAGGGAGACGATACCACAACAACCTGAGTATCGTCAAACATACAAGAGCAAAATATTCAAATGTTCATTATGGTCATTATTTATGAATCAAAAAAGTCTCCATCCTG
>Ga0265797_10012789_pt1 | contig 10219 bp, 7 predicted proteins | sample P2T30metagenome_FD_192433 | JGI IMG/M metagenome (GOLD analysis project Ga0265797, IMG submission 192433) | Plant litter microbial communities from East Loma Ridge, Irvine, California - P2 T30 | ecosystem: Environmental > Terrestrial > Plant litter > Unclassified | place: USA: California... | reverse complement strand
ATCTGACAGAAAAGAAAAACGAGCTGGCATTACTCATAGGTAGGGCCGAACAATGCAGGATGTCTTGAAGACGATGATTATCAGCCCCGTTAGCTGACACTGGCTGCCAGAAGCCAGTAGTTCGGGTCGATTTTCGTGGACACCTGCTACGGTTCTTGCGCACGAATTTGCGTACAGCTCCGATCGATTCCACAGTAGCATCTCGACGGCAAGCATTGTTATTTAGCGATCCCGAGACCAATTGTAGTGCCGCAAGTGATACAGAGATGCGAACTTATCTTTAGTGGTATCTCAGTGGTACATCAGCTGTTCAAAGATCGAGATGCTCTGATACTGCCTCTACAGTTACTGGGATTGCTCTACGTAAACTCATGCGCAGCGACTTGTCTATGGAGAGAAAGACGGCGACTGATTCGTGGCCGTCGTCACTACCTTGGACTGAAATAATGAGCAGGACTTTTGTTATCTCTGGCGTATCTCTTACTAACCACGCAGCGCGTGTGTCCGTGGCTCTCGATGGCATGTACCATCGGATGAAGACTTTCAACAGCGATCATACGTCCGTGAACACAGAATGAAGTTCGTTGACACCGCTTGGATAGTCACTTACTGGGCTTGTCTCTACCGAGAGCTATTGTAGCTACTAACTGACATTCCGTACCTAGTGGAGAGTGCAGTCGCTGGGCTCTCCAACTCATGATCTATGCCATTCTATTCATGTATCATACATTCTCCGTGGGTATCATCCACAAAACGCCAGAAGTCCAAAAATGCCGCTACAAAATGCCAGAACAATCACGTTTTACAAGGTCCATTAGAATGGGTCCTCCATCTTGACCTCTTTTGCACCCAGTTCAGCGCGCCTTGTGCCAGCAACGCGCTTGTCTTGTCCGCCTTTCAGCTCAGCTGTAGTCTCGTCGGCCACAAACACGCCCAGACCAGAGAAGGCTTCACACAGCGCTCGGCTGCCAAATTGCTCCATGACATCGTAGCCGCCTGCTCGCACGACTTTGTCGTTTTGGGGTTGGTAGATAACTTCCCAGCTGTAGTTGTTTTGTAGGCTGTAGTATTGCTTTCCTTCGAAGCTGAGCCCGTCGAAGGGATCGATTGGAGCTTCAGGCTCTGGTGCTTTCCGTGTCTTGAGACCTTTGATCACAAGATTGGAGCTGCCGTTGTTCATGTTTTCGGAAGAAGATTGTAGTCGTCGCTGCTTCTCGGCCGCAGCCTGGCGGTCTAGGCGACGCTTGAGCTGTACTTGTTGTCCTTCCTTCGCGATCGCTTCTGCGTCTCCTGCGGTACCGGCAGCGAGGCGATTGAGCACATCGCGCTTGTTCTCTGCGGCTTCTCGTCGCTCTTCCTCTTCTTCGCGATGTGCAGCTTCGCGCCTCATGCGCGCTTGTTGACGCTCCTGCTTTTGTAGTTCCTTGAAAGACGACTTCTCTTCCTGTGCCAGATGTTCGTTTGCAGCGATCTCGTCCGCGTGGTTTGTCCGATACGCTTCCAGCCGCTGGTTCGAGAGTTCGACGTCGATTCCTTCGACCAGATTGAATGTGATGTCCTCCACGTCATTCAGGTAATCATTGTATGCTCGTAGATCCTCAAAGTCCTCCTCTCGCTTGTTGAACACCAACGCCACCTTCTTACGGATATCAACTTCTCTCTCCACTTTGATATCCTCAAATGTTTGCACCCTGAAGCGATGCTTACGCAAGGTCCTCTTACAGCCAGGAAGTGGACACTGCGCGGGTCCATGTGAGAAGATACGGTCCACGCAGGACTCGCACATCTTGTGGTAACATTCTGGGTTGACGAGGAATCGCAGGTTCGAGTTCAGGTAACGGGAGCTTTTGCATACAGGGCAGGACTCTGCAGAAGCTGGGTCAGTGACACGCAACGAGGATAGGTGGTTGTGCAGGTGGCTCTCACCATTCTGAGCATCGCCGCTGCTGCCGTTGCCCGCGTGTGCTGGCATGGGCTTCGACTGCGCGGCGCGAGACATAACAGTCTCTCCGGATGTGCGGGTGGATGGAGTTGCACTCGCTGGGGCTCTGGGCGAGAGGCGGCGGCGGTATTGTCGCGTGCTGAGCGAATGATTGCGCTGGATACCGCTTAGAGTTGCGGAGTAAGTCGGAAGGCGTCCGAGCGCCCCGTCAAAGAGGTTGCTGGCTGCGAGAAGTTGGGGGAGAGCGAAAGGCGCATGCGATCATCAGAAGCAAAACACTAAAACCCTGTCCGCCGTCGACACTCTATCTGTACAGCACTGCACCCATTTCGCCTCATCGCAATTCACACCATCTCCTCGCCCGCCACCGCCATCTAATACCCGCGCCGCCGTATACGCATCGCCCGCCGCCCACATCACTTTCATCACACACACACCTACACAATGGCCGAGGGACACGGTCTGGACCACTCGAGAGATCCTTGCCCATGGGTCGCGCTATCTGATTTCGGCGGAGCATTCTGCATGGGAGTACGTTGGCAATCCGGACTGCGCATGATAAAAGGGGACAAGTTCTGACAATTTGCGACAGGCAATCGGTGGAGCAGTATGGCACGGTGTTAAGGGATACAGAAACAGCCCCTACGGCGAGAGGAGGATAGGAGGTAAGGCCATCACGCCCTCGCACATCGCGCAAAAGCTGGGAACATGATTATCTAACATTTCCACTCGCAGCCATCACAGCAATCAAGGCCCGCGCGCCCGTGCTCGGAGGCAACTTCGGTGTCTGGGGCGGCATGTTCAGCACATTCGACTGCGCCGTGAAAGGCATCCGCAAAAAGGAGGACCCTTGGAATGCCATTATCGCCGGTTTCTTCACCGGTGGTGCGCTCGCCGTGCGTGGAGGTCCCAAGGCCATCCGCAACGGTGCCATCGGTTGCGCCGTCCTGCTTGCCGTCATCGAAGGTGTCGGCATCGGTTTCCAGAGGATGATGGCCGAGAACACAAAGCTCGAGATGCCCCCACCTCCGCCTAGCGAGGGCAGCGAGGGCCGTCTGCCCGCCACCGCATAAACGCGGCACCCTTTTGGCGGTTGTACGTTGTAGTCATATATGGCGTTTTGTTTTGATATGGCATGCGGAGCATAGCGGGCGTGTGGCTTTATTATTTGCGCACGGGGATGGGCAAGACCCCCATCTATCTGGCTCTCTCTCCTCTTTGACAGGATACGGTTCTACAAAACTTCACAGATTAGACCTGAGGCTGTCTGCTGCTTGAGAGCGGTGGCGGTCTCGTGTATATATACCTACCTTTTAAAGAAGCAATGATTTGCTGATGTATCTGAATCCACCGATATGGATCCAGCAGTGATGCAATGGACCATAGAATCTATTATCTTCAGCTCTTCCGATTGTATGCCAAAACGTGAGCACATGCCATGGAAGAGAGCTCGAAGTCGATCTCAAGTGCGGGCAGGTGGGACCAGCTGAGCACAGCATTGAGCTTGCAACGCAACAACAATCACACCGCAAATAACAATGTCTTACCGCGGTCGTGGTAGATGACTCTGTCCCAACCCAAGATGCAATGACACGTGCAAACCAATCCCTGATCCTCCGCCATAACAACTTGCCCACCCTTGTCTCTTCTCACCGCCGCAGCATGCGCATCTCTTCTGAGCAAGCATGGCTGACCACACGCCACAACGGCAGATGTCACTGATTCCCTACACAAATGACGAGAACAGAGAGATCGTTCTGTGAGGCATCTGACCTCCCTGCAATGATTTTCAGCTTGCATCCAACTAACAGGCCCTCAGACAACGCGGCAATGCGGTCGTTGTGTACGACACCGCTTCCCAATCGCTCTCACTACGCGACGCGCCGCAAGAGGCTCACGCCGAATTGACAGAGTGCCCATGGTGCCGCCGACCCTATGATCGCGACTTCGAACACAGCGATGCCGAGAGCGAAGATGGTCGACCGCCTTACCGCAGTATGGATGACGACCGGCCAGTTCTCGATCCGAACTACTTTTCCATGCTGGCTGCGAGCACGAGACCTTCACCCGCAAATACTGGACCGGCAACACCGACTGGACGGCGCTTCCCACCTGCTGCTTTGCGATCGGGGCGGTCTAGAGATGTCAGCGGCGCTGCTGGGCCACCTTCTGGCGCCGAGTTTGTGGCTAGCGAACCGACGGCTGCTGGAAGTCGTGGTATCAGTAGCTCTGCTTTTAATCCTGGGTATTTTAAGCAGCATTTCCGCGAGCTGAATATTCTTGGACGTGGTGGTAATGGCGTGGTGCTCTTGGTCGAGCATCTCATGGACGGTGTCGGCTTGGGTCGCTTTGCCTGTAAGCGAGTACCAGTCGGCAACGACCACGCCTGGCTGGAGAAGGTATTGATTGAGGTGAACTTGCTAAGACAGACTTCACATCCCAATCTGGTACTTTGTCACTGGGTTTGGCTCGAGGATTACCAACCAACAACGTTTGGACCGCCAGTACCTTGCTTGTGGATCTTACAAGAATACTGCAACGGAGGCGACCTTCACAACTATGTCATTGGACCAAAAGAACAGTCCGAATCCAAGGAAAAGATGAAAGAGCGCATGAGAAGGCGGTCACGAGGCGACGCTTCGCCACCTGTGGATCTCAGAGGCCCGAGCAAGCTCACATTCGACGAGATCTTCTCCTTCTTCAGAGATATCACATCCGGCCTGCATCATCTGCACTCGAAGGGCTACATACACCGCGATCTGAAGCCATCGAACTGTCTTCTCCAGCGAGACGGGTCAAAGATACGTGCTCTGATCTCAGACTTTGGCGAGATGCAGATCACTGGTTCGAAGCGTGGTAATACAGGCGCCACAGGTACCATCTCGTATTGTGCCCCAGAAGTGCTACAACATAATGCAGTAGACGGCGTGTTTGGTGATTTCACGACTAAGAGTGACATATTTTCTCTTGGCATGATCGTGTACTTCATGTGCTTCGGCAGACTGCCGTACACCAACGCCGACGGCGTCGATGAGGACAGCGAGGACCTGGACGAACTGCGTGCTGAGATTACTGCATGGCCTGGTTTCAACGACTCCACTCGGATACGTCAAGATCTACCAGAGAAGCTCTACAGATACCTCAAGCGCTTACTGTCTGTCGATCCGCACCAACGTCCTAGCACGGATGAAATTCTGATATCTATCAAAGCCGGCGCTGGTCTAGGCGAGTTCTTCTCGAGCGTGACCGAAGACGGAACATCGCGAGTATCCCCAATTGACTCTCCACGGCCGTCTCCTTCGCCTCGACGTCTTTCAACCATCATGACCAGGCCAGGTCTGTCGAGCTTGCGCAATCGCCACTCGAACTCCGGCGACCGGCAAGTTGCCCGCTCGCCTTCGCCTAACAAACGCTCCGCAACCTTCAACGGCGCAGACACTAGCCGACCCAAGAGTGCAGACTCCGCTGTCGTCTATCGACCGAAACACATCGAACTCTCCAACCCACACACGAACAGCACATCTCCACAGCAGAGTCCCCGCCTCATGCTACCACCTCCGCCACCACAACGCACATTAGTGAATGGCATTGTTCACATGCTGCATCATCCGGCCGCAGCTCCTATCTTCCGCGGCGCATTGTTTCTAGCGAAGTTGGTTACATTGTTCTTACCATGCGCACCTTTCGCAGCAAACCCTTGGTTTCTGTACTCTCTTCTCGCTTTGGCTGCCGCCGATGTGGGCGTCCTACCTTTTCGATGGCGCCAATCCTGGGTGTTGATGGCGTTGCATGTTGTCGTAGTGTACCTGGCGAGACAGCGCGGAATTCTATGCGAGGGCAAGAGTGTCGCCTGGGATGGGTTTGACTGATGCTCTGAGTTGCATTCTGTGCAATCAGTCATCTGGGTCCCGCGACCTTCCGGTTGTCAGATAAGTATCAAAACTAGTTCTGAAAGGCCAAGAGCTCGCTTGTTCCGTTTATCAATACCCTAATAAGTGATTACGTGGTGTGTAAGTTGTGTATGAGATCAACGATCGGACGTCAGTCCAGGCGGCTCGACCTCATCTTGAGATGAAGCTGAAGTGACGGCTTTTTATCATGCTAGTATCGTCTTCCTTCGTACATTACTGAGGTCCTTTGCCAACGAGACGCAAGTCGATGTCAGTGCGCAGTGCTGAAGTCGGCCTTGACCATTTTTCTCTCTTCCGCGTGCCGGCGCGGCGAGCTTCGGTCACCTTGACACATATGCCAAGCAAACCTTAGCTGCTAGACTTTGTTATTGCAAGACTTCGATTCAACCTCAGTCTTATGCACGTTTGAGCGACCGTGTCCAGCGGAGTTCACGTGCATATCCGCGAGACGTGGCTGCGACAAACTACTGCCATAATGCTGCTGTACTCTCGGTTTCTACTAAACCAACGCGTCTTCAATCATCGCACTTACTTGGCATCAGATGCACGGACAAGCACGACGATCATAGTGGATGCCTTTATCTTCCCGACCGGCGGCGCCCGATGTCGATTTTGGATACCGCAACTGATTGAACTTCGGAGTCTCTCGTTAGGTAAGTCGCCTAGCTCATGCAGGTACGGAACTTGCATTGCGCTATATAAGCTTCTTTGCATCGGTGACAGTAGGTGAATTTCTTTCCCAGTATCGTCTTTCCAGTCATTTTCAACTTCACAAGATGATCTCGTTAATCTCAGCGGCCCTTGGATTTGCGTCCATCGCTACTGCAGCACTGGTACCTACTGCAGAGGTGCAGAAGAGGGCTTTCGACTGCGTGATCAAGCCGAAGGTCTTCATCATCTCGCTGTTCAAGCCTGAGGCGGAGATCTGGCATGGAATTCCGGAATTCGACATCCTCGCCTTGAATGTCACCGTCCCTGGTTTCTCTGCAGCTTTCCCAGATGCCCACTGTACTAGCGATGGCGAGATCTGCCAGCTCGTGACCTCCATGGGCGAGATCAACTCGGCTATCACCGTCAACTCGCTTATGCACAGCTCTCGCTTCGACCTCACGTCCACCTACTTCATTACTGCTGGTATTGCTGGTGTCAACCCGGAAGTCGCCACGATTGGCAGTGTCACATTCGCCCGCTTTGCAGTGCAAGTCGCTCTTCAGCACGAGTTCGACATCCGCGACCTTCCAGGCAACTTCACCACAGGCTATATCCCTATTGGCAGCACGTCTCCGTCCGAGTACCCGCAGTCCATCTACGGTACCGAGGTCTTCGAGATCAATCAGAACCTCCAGCACCTCGCTGCCAACTTCGCTCGCAATGCGTCCCTGAATGACAGCGCCGAGGCAGTCACCTACCGCGCCAACTACGTTTCTGAGCTCTATACCAACGCTCGCCAGACTCCCGGTATCTTCGAGTGCGACGTCGCCACCTCAGACGTTTACTACAGCGGGCGTCTCCTTGGCGAAGCCTTCGACAACTACACTACTCTCGCCACCAACGGCTCCGGCGTTTACTGCACCTCCGCTCAGGAGGACAACGCTGTCCTCGAGGCTCTGCTCCGCGCTGCTGGCGCCAAGCTCGTCGACTTCAGCCGTGTCATCGTTATGCGCTCGGGTTCCAACTTCGATCGTCCTTGGGTCGGCGGCTCGGCCACCAACAACTTGCTTTACGCCAACCAGGGCGGCTTCGGGCCTGCGGTAGAGAACCTTTACCATGCTGGTATCAAGGTCATCGAGGGCATCATGGAGGGCTGGAACTCGACTTTTGCCCATGGTGTCAATGCTACGAATTACATTGGAGAGTAAGTTGCACTTTTGGAAAAATATTGTTGATGATATTCATGCTAACCTTCTCACTCACAGCATCTATGGAACGCTTGGAGGAAAACCAGATTTTGGACCATACTCCAATGGTGGAGGACCACAGGAGTCTGCGGATATCTACGCTCGCCGATAAGTCTTGGGATGGCAATCATACGTGACAGTCTAGATGCGCGAAGCTGAGTCATTCAGAGATTCACTTTGTACATGGTGTTGCAAATAACAAGCCTATTAGTAAAGCACAACTTTCGTTCATAGTCTCTATCGTACCAGTACTTCTACGGAAGACAATTCGTTTGAGACTTTCCAGGATCATCAGGCGCGACTATAGTAGCACCATGCATCTGTAGTGATCTCGGTGACTTAGTCAAGAGTGAGCGGCAATTCTCTACTCACATCCTGGGTTCTCGTCGTCATATTGGTGGTAATGGCATTTGGGGAAGTCCTCGGCGATGTTTTTCACATAGCCTTCCGAGACTTTTGGATCTCCTGCTTCCAGCTGCGTCCATTTGACGCTCAAACTCTTCTGGGCAATGTCGAAAAGCAGTTGCTTTGGGAAATTGGATTCTGTAGTGCCATCGAAGTAATCCTCATACACCTCGTAGATGATCATGTCTCGTATCATGGCGCGCAAGTAGCTGTGCGATGGTGTGTAGTTGTATATGCGCTTGACCAGGTTAAGTCGTGGAATTCTGCCGACCTGATTGCCGAAATTGAGGATGCCGTCCATAACCATGTTGCATGAAGTGAGATCTTGAAGCTTATCGGCGAGCATGTATAGATTGATCAAGACACTGTAGTGCGATTGCATGTGCTCGAGAATCTCATTGTTCGGCTTGTCGCACTCGCTGTCATCGTTGCACCACTTCAACACCTCGATATCGGGCGTGATCAAGGCACTGGTGTAGACCAGCTGTAGATAATTCGAGAACTCCTCTGGGTCATGATCGGTCAGGTCTGTCGGGGTTTGTGGGTCTTCGAGCCAGCGAGAAGATCGCGCAGCCTTGAAGAAGCCTGAGCGTTCGGTGAGGAGGTCGTGGTAGACGCTGAAGCGCTTCTCCTCGGGCCCAACGAGCACGTCGAAGCTTCGAGAGTAGTCGTACCTGCAACAGTCAGTAGCGGCTCGCTGGTCGCGGTAAAAGTGCGCTACTTACTTGATCCGCTTGGCGGATGGCTGTTCTGGTGGGTCTTCCGCCATTTTGGCCGTCACAATCTTGGTGTTGCTGGTTTAGGCCAATGTCATAACTACAAAGTGGTGCAGGAAGTAGGAATCGTTGGCGGAAGAGTGAACTAGTGGTCTGCGATTGAAGTGGGTTAGAGTAGAAACGCTGAGCGCTGATCGTAACGGATGCATGTGAAGACTCAATGCACTTTCACTTGCTTATTACAGTCTTCACTTGTGAAGATCAGCTTTCTGCACGTGATGGGTCACCAGTACTGCAAAATGAACATAGTACCACACGTCACTGACCTGTAGCTTGCCCTGCAAACCCGATACAGGAAGAAGGGCATAAACGGCAGCCAGTAAAATGTCATGTCCAGGGATAATAGGCTGAATGCAGATACATCTGCTGTTTGTCAAGGGGAGATTAGTGCTTTATAGGTCTTGTTGCCAGTCCCATGATTGCTGTGTGTGGTGAGGATCTCGCTGCAGATGGCACCCAGATTACCGGTGAGCTCAAGATGCACGACTTGTCAGTCGGTGGACATACATATTCATTGTATGTTGATGCTACCCACGTACGTCTTGATGGAGTTGCTTTCCTGCAAATGCAGAATTTGGCCTCGTACGTAGACTCGTGGTCACTCCCGCTCCTGTCTGTCGACGCCGAGGGTTCCGGCTCCAGGCGCGTAACTTATTTGTGATTGCTCTATCTAGCGCCCAACTTGACAACTTGATTCGCGATCTTCACGTGTATTTTACATATACGCGCCGAAGATGCACCAAGGTTCTATAGAGAGTGGGAAACACTGACGCATTAAGTGTCAAAGCTGGCAACGACGCTGAGATGCCCAGCTAAAGCTTGCCTCGAACCCTCGAACCCTCATTTTTCATTCTCGTACCACCACAGCAACAGATAGCTGAAACGTCTAGCCTGCTGATGCTATCCACTGAACTACTCATCAAAGTTTTCGCCGCAAGTGACACAATACTTGATGCCTTGCGCCTCTCAGAAACGAACCGTCGCCTTCGTGATGTTTGGCTAGAGCATTCGACTCAGATCATCGGAACGTCCTCCGAATGTCCATTCCCGCTTACGAGAGGGCTCTTGACTTAGCAGTCATCGAGACCTGGCTGCAATGCTCCATGGACAACGAGCCATCACTCCAACGCTGCTTGCCGACTCTTTTACGCAATGCTGTTCTGTGCGCCAGCGCCTGCCTGGCCTATTCAACCGTCCGTGGTGATGATCCATCACTACCCACGTCGTACTACTTCTTGCGACGGGTGGGCCTGGGTTACGAGTATCCCCAATTTTGGGACGAGCTCT